>Ga0182017_10000495_pt1 | contig 30936 bp, 28 predicted proteins | sample 712E3DmetaG_FD_120492 | JGI IMG/M metagenome (GOLD analysis project Ga0182017, IMG submission 120492) | Permafrost microbial communities from Stordalen Mire, Sweden - 712E3D metaG | ecosystem: Environmental > Terrestrial > Soil > Wetlands > Permafrost | place: Sweden: Stordalen | collected... | reverse complement strand
CTGTCCGTTTTGCCGGTGATCCGGGGTTATCCTGAGTCCTCTTTACCCGCGGCGCATAATCATACCCAAATAGTCCCCGGCCCCCGAAAGATAGGACGCCTTGTAATGCTAATGTTTTCTTACCCCGAATGGTCCGTTCTTTTATCTTTGATGCTTCAAGTTTGGATGCGAATCCGCGAATGTAACTAATCAATCGTCCCACTTCGGAATTATCCATTGTCTCCGTAACGGCTTCTAGCGTTACGTGGTACTTCTCCAATTCTTCGATGACGATCACGCCGTGTACTGGGTCACGTGACAGCCTATCCAGGCAATGTATAACGAGATAATCTATTTCACCATTCCGTACCATCTCTCGAAGCGCGTCTAACTTGGGACGCTCTAAGGATAATCCTGAATAAGACTCGCTGAACTGTGTGACTACCTCATAACTTTTGCTTTTGCAGTAATCAAGACAGCCCTGTAACTGGCTTTGCAGACTCGTTCCTTCAGTCTCCTGGTTGTCTGTGGACACACGGCAATAGATTGCAGCTCTTTTCATAGTGCAGCCTTCCTCGGTCCTGAATTTTTGATCTTAGTTCGATTCCAATAAGGACTGTGGCATTTAGGGTTAGGACAAACATTTGGTAGCGTGATACGTTTGGTTGCCCATTCGTGATTGCAGCGGGTGCAACGATAAATGTTTATCATGATTGCATTATATGACTTATAGTAAATGAATGTCAATATTCATTGAAACATATATTTTATTGTTTCGTTGTGCCCCAAAAAGGCATCTGCTCCCATTTACCCTAACTACCACAATGTGATATATTAGCTACAAGCTTTGCTTACATGGCATTTAGTGAAAATAGGAAAGATTACTTGGATTTGGAGCCATTTCGTTATACGTTAGTGATGCTCACCTTTTTACGTGTGAAATAAATTTGGGAGGTTAAAATGAGTGCACTACTTGATCAACTTGAGCTCTTAACCGGTCAGATCTCGAATATGAGAGCATTTTTCGATAGAAGTATTAATATAAATGAATCTCCTCGACGCAAGCGTCGAGGTATCATTAGCACCACTCAGCTATAGAGTTCGCCGCAAGCGGCGGGGTATTAAACCCTAAAAGAGAATAACTTGTTCTATACGAACCCGTTGGTTTTCAGTCCCCACATCTGAGAAAACAAACTCAACTATTTACGGACGTTGTAGCGGTATAAGGTCCGCCCAATTTTACGCCTGAGTCTTGAGCGTGACGACGCCGGCAAACAAAGGACCTTTTATGGCAATCGGTATTTAAGTTAATCAATCCGATCCAAAAAGGTAATCGGCGAAGGTTGCGCACATTCACTGATAGTGATAAAATAGCAGCAATCAAAAGGACCTCTTTTTGATAACATTATATAGCTGAATACCTTTAGAATACTTTTGGTTTGATGGAGATGTACAATTGATAAAGAATAAAGAGGACTACAGATTCTACCTTGAAGCCGATAGAATTGCTTTAGGTAGAAGCAATAAAACAAGCATCAGGGATTTTCTTATCAGAAGATTGATAAAAGGCGATGAAGTATGGGAATTTCAGAAAACGCTAAGAAAAGTTGAATACTTACTAAGTAAAGGTAACGGAATTATCACTCTAATAAATAAAGCATTGGCATACAAAAAATTGCATAAGCTTTCTATCAAGCTGGGATTTACTATTAGTCCAGGCTGCTTCGGCCCTGGACTATCCATCGGCCATCCCGGTACCCTTATAGTAAATTCTGAAGCCAGGATTGGATCTAATTGTAGAATTCACCCTTGTACTGTTATAGGCACTCAGGCAGGGTTTTCAGACAAGGCAGCTAAAATTGGTGATAATGTTTATATTGGACCCGGCACAAAAATATTTGGGCCAATAAATATAGCTGACAATATAGCTATTGGTGCAAATTCAGTCGTTAACAAATCATTCTTGGATCCTGGAATAAGCATAGCTGGCGCACCCGCAGTAAAGATATCAGATAAAGGTTCAGACGGATTCATAATTAAAGGCAGTGAATTAGCTAAAACGTAATTTATCTTCTCTCAAGTTTATGTCGGATAAGGATATTGGCGTATTAATAGATACAACAGAATCTCTTTTTGGGGTATAGCCTGTATTTTCAATCGCTTCTAAAATGTTGATATCGTGTTTCAGGCCGAGAGATGGCCTGCTTGAACTCCACCGCAATAACGCCAAAGCCAATATAAATGTGCATTATATTGCGGCATACCAGAAAACCGAGTAGACAAATGAAGTAGACCGGTAGACCGAAAGGTTTACTTAACGGTCTACCTTTAATTAAGTGTGGTCTACCGAAGGTCTACCCATTCTTTGTACGTCTGTGTCTGTTCATCTCCAAGATATATTTGTAGAACAACGATGTAAACTAAAGAAATGAGGGTCAAAAGTCTTAAAAACAGCTCCACCCTTTTGGCAAACAACGAAAATATAATTTACTGTTTAATGGTAGTGACCAAATATAGGTTTGCGGCGAACAGGTGCAGCAGCAGGGTCTATAACTGTTGTTGACCCTAAATATAGACCCAAAACAATCAGACTCCCTCCTATCAACCAACCGAGACCTGATGAATTTTTGGGTGAAGGGGTGGCTCCGCTTGGTCCAGTCGCGAGTAAAAGAATTGGTTTCAAAAGAAAGCCTACATCTTTATGTGCGGGTAGACTGCTGTCTACCAACGAAGTTGATTCCGGTGCCGTTGGCTGTGGTTCGTAAGGAACCTGGGATGATGATTCGTTCTGCGAGTCTTTACAATGTACCACCATGTCCTCCTTCGGAGAAACGTTTGCGTTGGATGTATACACGGGGATTAACGTATTCGTTGTTCTACTGATATCCAGATAGTCCAACGCCAAACGTTTTAGTAACCCGGCCTTTGATTCGCCCTCTCGCTGTGCCATTTCCGCAAAACGATTTATCTCTTCTGATTCTAGTTTTGTACTTAATACCTTCTGCATAATAATATCCTCCTTACAATTAATAATTATTTTGTGTTTGTTCACCTCAGTTCATTCGAATAATTTGTTGAACCCAGGTTTTCGATACAACCAATGCATTCTTAGATTGTTTGATGGTCCATTTTATCCTCCTTAACGCAGTATTACTATTTGTATTTTTGGGGAAAATATAGGAGCCATTCATTAATTTTCAATGAATGGCTCTTCCAAAACGATGTTGTTTAGTAAAACAATTAGTTTGATTGTATTTGGTTAGAGGAAGACGGATTGGGTAAATATTGTGTTTAGGGAAGCCTGGGAGCCTTCTCTCAATGCCAACAATAGGTGCTCATCCATTGCGTCAACTTTTATATTCATATCTCGTTACCTCCAAGAAAGACTACCCCAACTCTCTGTTTCCTAAAAATGCCATCTGAAGCTGAGTTGGTATACTTGTCGTACTTTTTGGTACATCAACCACCCCAGTATTTAACTCTTTTTCTAATATTGTTCGGTATCCCATGACATCTTGTTATCGGTTTGTTTGTGACTTGGATTTTTTAAGTGTCCGCAGGGCTCCTCCTAATAGGAAGGTTTCCATATCATTTGCAAACCACTCTTTTTGCAATATTCGTTTCATTGTCAGTTTTTTGTATCTGGCAGTCTGCTGATTTTTGCCCTACCGTTTGCAAACCCTCTTTTGTGATACCCGCTCTTTTCAACCGGGACAAAACAAAACCTAGTGTTACGGTTTGAGAAAACTCTTTACTTAAAATCCTTGCTGCCTCTGAATAGTTGCCACAACCTACTCTTACCGCTTTGCAAACGTTTTCTGTTAGGGTAAAGCGTGTTGCGAGTTCCTTTGCATCCGATATTATGGTGGTTATCATTTTCGTCCTCACTCTTTTAGTCCAGGTTATGAAGGGTGTTTGTTACCGGATAGCCTGCGCCATAATTCCCGCCCTGCTGCTTCTTGAATACGTGTGGCAGGTCGAATAATGATTCGGATTTTTACCATTCCTTGTGTATCCGGTTTAGACACTTTCAGCCCCTTCTTAATCGTGTTTCTATCGACCAAGCAACAATTGTTTGAGTTTGGCTATGTCATCAAATATATAGACGCGCCAGCCGTTTAGGTCACGGCTAGCTTTTGGGATTTTACCTTTAGCCTCAGTAATTCGTAGCCATCTCTCGGAACGACCCAACTCTCTTTCTGCTTCGGAAACTTTCAGTATGTGCTCCATTAACCTTCCTCCGAACGTTGTCGATATGTATCCCTTCCGTTATACTTAGACTACCCCTGGGATGAAAAGCCGTCACGTTCGCAAACAATTGCACATTAGAACCTATTTTGAATTTGGAGCTTGCACAATGGCTAAGAGACTGAGTGCTGACGAGAGAGAGAAAATTGACCAATTGGATGGGAAAGGGTACAAGCCCCACGAAATGGCTGCCAAAATAGGCAAAGATACTCGCACAGTCAAGCGTTATTTGAACGATCGCCCACGAGAACGAAGCATAGAAATAGAAAGACAACAACAAGAGCTTGACCACAGAAATGATGTTCGCAGTCGTATCATGAAGTTTAAGGAGAAGCTGAAATTTCCGGCGCCGGAAGGGCTTGATATTACTAACCTTTCGCTTGGAATGAGAGCCTATGATATTGGGACTGAAAATATTATTCAGTGGCAAAAAACTGATAATAACTACATCGTGAAAATTGAAGACGAATTTACTCCCATCATAGAACATTTGCACTCTTCAAGGCGGAAAGTAATTTTAGACCTGTTAAAAGAATGGCAGCGCATTGGTGGCAAGTGTATTGTAGATTGTCATCGTCTTAGGGTAGACATTCAGAAAGAAGCTGAAAAACAAACTAAACTAAGGACAGTTCTCGAAACCATAGTGGAGGGTAACGTAGTAAGAAGTAATGTAGTGGAAGGTTTGCTTGATGAATTTTCGTGGACTATTTACCGCTGGGCATTATGCAACACCAAGGAAGAAAAATACATAACTGTGAGCGAGCTTAACGGTCGCCATCTTTTACATTGGGGTATGTATAATCTTGCTTGGGTCAAAGATAATGAGATGGAGAGGATAAAAGATATTCACCAAAAGTTAATAAAAAATTATCGGAAAGTGTCCACAACTTTAGACATACTTGAAGGAAAGAAAACCTTAGACCAACTTGCTAAATCGCTAAGTCAAAGGCTAAACGAATTCGCTGGTCTGAGTAAGCTTCCAGGAAACTGTCGTTTGTGTCCCGGTCGTTAAAACGGATTCTGCATTGGCAACTTTCGAGAGTTGTTATCGCGCAGCCTGACAGAAAACATAAAGCCCTTTTTGAGACGATGGTTTTATCGTACGAATACCGTCACTAAGATTTGAAATCCGCTCATACTCGTCGGGACTTTCCCTTCTTCGTCATCATGTGGACGTACAGAATCGCTCAACTAAATAATCCTACGCGCACCGGCAATCATCCTAAAAGGTATGAAGGTGCTATCAATTCGGCATTGTGTCCAGTTTTCGGGGACCACCTCAAACGAACAGGGTAGGTTAACCCGTATTCTGGAAAAGCCTGGTCAGGGAAACGAACCTTCGGACATGGTCAATATCCTTGTGCATCTTCATTCCGATCCGGAAACGTTATTGCATTACATTTCGAAGGTTAAAACGAACGAAGATGACGTCTACGAGCAAGCCATTGATGCGATGTGCAAAGATCATCGCGTGATTCAAGTAGTCCCTTACGCCGGAGCCTGGACGCCAATCAAATATCCCTGGCACGTTCTTGATGCTGTCCGGTATTTCCTGGACAGGTCAGAAGCTCACATATCCCCGGATTCACGGATTTCTCCGCATGCGGTCATTGATGGCAAAGTGATTATCGAGGACGGCGTACGGGTTTTAGAAAATGCAGTTATCCGGGGACCCGTTTATATCGGACGGAATACCATTATCGGCAATAACGCACTTGTCAGAAGCTATAGCCATCTCGGCTCCGATTGTGTGGTCGGTTTTAGCACCGAAATCAAGGAATCTTATATCGGGGAAGACACTCAGTTTCATATGAGTTATGCAGGTGATTCGGTCATCGGTACGCGGTGTTCATTTGGCGCCGGCACGATTACTGCAAACTGGCGGTTCGACACAAAAAACGTGCAGGTAAAAATCGGCGATACAATGATTGATACCGGCCGGGACAAACTGGGAGCATTCATCGGTGATAATTGCCGCATCGGTATCCAGGTAGGTATCATGCCCGGAGTTAGAATCGGGAATAATACTATTATCTACCCTCACGTCAACTTGACGAACGATATAGGGGTGGACACAATAATCACACAGACAATACATAGCATTAGGGAAATTTAATTCGGACATACTAAAATTCCTGTATACCACCCCAAAGGAATTTTACATCTGACTTGATTTAACACGATTATGACTCCGCTGGCAATCACAGTGAATACTTTGAGATATCCATAATATACTTTCAATTAATAGTCACTAAGTATTGCTTGCTACTGCGTTACATTCACCCATAAATGCAAACTGAGGTATGGCACTGTCCCATTGTCTTTATAAAGCGACAGTTCTACTTCCTGATTTTCTCCGGTATGCTGCGGTACGATACCTATTTCCTGCTGCCATGTCGCCTCAGGAGCCAGAACGATTGGTCCCAGATTTTGCACAATCCCTCCCTGGAACGGTACCCCGACCTGGCTGCCGTCAATTTGCATAATAACGGTATAGGTGGTATTCTGCTGCTCGTGGTTTACGATGCCTAACGTCAACCGGCCCCACTTTTCCGAAACCGCTGCCGTATTTGTGCCGTATTGCACACTAATAACGCCCGAATTAGCGTTTAATACAAAGTCCGTTGGATAGTCCGCTGCCGTGCCGTTAATGCCCAGGAGATAGAACTCGGTGAATTTCTCGCCGACCTTTGGTTCGGCGACAGTGTAAATCAATGTACCTACCGCGCCCAGTATCGCCACAATCAAAATTACATTCAGCGTTTTGTTTAGTGGCGAGCCCTGCCAGATTCCCGGCATTTTCAAATTAATTGCAGTAACAAGGTCTTTACGCCCATAATACCGGCGCCGGATAATCGCGATTGCCGATAAAATAATGATGAAGGTGAAAATCGAATAGAGCACCGGTTCCAGCCGTATGCCCCACGGCGTGTAATTTAGCCCCAGGCCGATCAAAGCGGTGACCGCAATGCTCATCCCGAAGCTGAGTGCGATACGTTCAATGCCTTCCAGCTCTCTCCTGGGAAATAACGCCGCCACCAGAACATACCCTGGGAAAAAGAGAAGGAACGGCAGTCCCAGAATCACCCGGGCAACGGCAGCCGGGATAAAAATGATGCTCAGAATCAAAAGGACGCTGAGAATATCGATGATTAACAGGTCAATTGGCAACTTGATTTTCAAAGCGTTTTCCTTCAAATATTAAACTATAATATACAGAGTATAATACACTAGAGTTTTACTTCAAACTTGGAATTGAAAACTTGGCGCTTGATGATAAACATTGTACGTGAGGACAAAAAATGAGTCAGGTCCCTAAATTTCCGGTTACATCAAATAACATCATTATGGAAAGGATCATTGGCTTTATTAGCTGATTTAATCGCTCTTTGTTCAGGCATCACTCACTCTTTTCATTCTACGTCCTAATCCAGTATAATAATTTCTAGCATTTATTCTTAACTGGCATGATGGTGGGAATGTTATTGTGTAATATTTAATACTCTGGGAGCTAAATGTTTTAACCTCATTTTACGTTTCATTTTATTTTCCCTCTCATCCAAGTGAAATGCAATATTATTTTAAATCGATTAATTTCCCATCACTGTTATTGTATAAGTTGCAACAAAGTTTGTATTTTCCGTTTTATTATAGAAGTTCAAATATCTGTTACCTTCACCAGATGTCCAATTTATCGGAATAGTTTGAGTTCCGGGTGAAATCGTTGATGTATCGAAATCGGGGTATGAAGTGCCAACATCTGTGGGCAAAGCATTAAACATCGTGATGTATTCTGTGTTATTAGTCGAACCAATTCCTACTGATAGCGTTCCGGACGCTACGCTTTGAGTAGTTATTTCAAGGTCAACTTTTATCACTGTTACTGATTGTCCAAACGGATTATCTATTGAAGTCAGTGTTCCGGCTGACCCTCCGGTAATTGAATCTGAGATGGTACGGATTTCGCCAGGATCGATATAACCTTGATTGTTCGCTAGATTATTATTGGTGCCCAAATCAGTTATTGTCGTTGCTCCGCTACCATTAATAAAGTTATTGATTATCATATTGCCTGAGGTTGTATTATCAGCATTAACTAGGGTCGAGACCACGTTTATCGAACCATCATGCACGATATTATTAGTGGCGTAGTTATCGCATTTTACACCAGTAGCACAATTGTTCGCATATAATGTTATATCATTGTTAGCAGAACCATATTTGAAATCAACACCATTGGTAGCGGAATTAGCTATAATAACTCCGTGATTTCTCAAAGCATCTTCAAATAAAACATACCCACCGATTTGAGTAATATTTAAGTTACTATCGTTATTATTAATATAAGTATAACCGTTTATTGAGGTACACGAAATTAGACCGTTTGACGAACCCCACATTATACAATTTCCTGTGCCAGTTCCATATTCAATAGTTCCTCCAACGAACTGAACGCCAGGGGTGCCGCATACAACTATAGTTCCTCCCCTAGTATGCGATGGTGAAAAGAGAGTACACCCTTCAAATTTAAAACTAATCGGTGAATCAATAAATACATTATTTTCGCCTATATTATAGGTTCCTGGGAGCAATTTAATGCTACCTCTCATTTCAGCTTGTGCGATTGCATTTGAAAGTGTACTTACACTCAGTAGTCCTGTCGTCCAAACAAGGCCGCTACTTTCTCCAGAAAAATAACAGAGTAGCGGAGATGATTGAGATATTGTCCGGGTTATATCACTTGTCAAAATAAAGGGACAATCGAGGTCGTAACTGTCAAAGCCTGATACGCTGTCTGTATGTACTACACCTAAAAATGTCATAACTGCAAAAGTTGGAGTCGTGGATGAATATAGTTGAAAAGTAGATGGCGCGCCTCCCTGCCCAGAAACATAAGAGGTAGTAATCATATAATATAGAGTTCCATCGGTAAATACTGTAGGGCAAAAAGAGCCATTACCTATTATTGGAGTGCTTGATTTTGTCCATGTAGTTAAATTAGTTGAGGTAGCATAGTTAATATATCTTATGTCATTATTATGAAGGCCAGACGTATTATAATATAGATAATATGTAGTTCCTACTTTCATAACTGCATGAGGGTCAAACGGAGTAGATTCATTTCCAGTTTTTGTTAAGATAGGATTACTACCGCTTGTAGTCCATGATATTCCGTTAGCGGATGTCGCAAGTCCTATATCCTCTACGCCAGATACAACATAACGGTATATCATATACCAAGTACCTGATTCAATCCAAACACAAGGAACTGCGATTGCAGTTACCGCACCTGACGGTGCGAAAACCGGATTGTTAGTAGTATCGGGTGTCCAGTTTATTCCATCACTTGAAATAGCACGACATATTTCTTCTGTTGGTTCAGTATTATAATACATAAAATACGAGGCACTAGCCTTTACTACAGTTGCAAATGTACCAGCACTAAGAATTTGTCCATTGGAGTTCCATTGGCTTGGTGCCTCTACCGCTTTAATCGCACTTTCTATTGTCTGTCCATCTGTTGTGCCACTACAAACATAATCCGCCTGTGCTTGTTCTTGTGCTATTGTGTTTGAGGCTGCTACAACTTCGGTAGCCGCTATCGGAACAGCATGTGTTGCCGTTTTTGTAACTGTAGTCGGCGGAACCGTCGTTGTTGTCGAGCACGCGGTCATAAAGGGTAGTACCGTAAATACTAATACTAAACCGATACTCCCTAATAACAGTAGCAGTGACAGCTTTCTAACCTTCATTATTTCCATTTTTTCTCCTGCGAGATAACTTCATAGGGCTTTCTTATAACAATATGCGGTATTTTTCTAAGGATAATTGTTAACCTTTATTTAAGCCTCCTGAACCCGGACAACCATAACCGGGATAAAAATGATGCTTAAAATCAAAAGGACGCTGAGAATATCGATGATTAACAGGGTAATGGGCAACTTAATTTTCAAAAACGCTTTCCTTCGAATGTTAAACTATAATATACAGAATATAATAAAAGAGTTTTACTTCAAACTGGGAATTCAAAACTTGGCTCTTGATGATAAACATTGTACGTGAGAACAAAAAATGAGTCAAGTTCCTAAATTTCCGGTTACATCAAATAATATCATTAAGGATAATTGGCCTTATTAGTGATTTTATCGTTCTTTGTTCAGGCATTACTCACTCTTTTCATTTTACATCCCAATCCAGTATAATAATTTCTAGCATTTATGCTTAACTGACGTGATGGTGGGAATGTCATTAAAATAATTTGATAACTAAAAAAGCATCATTAGCAACTTGAAACTGAGAAAATGGCAGAAATATGGTAATAAAAAATAAAAAAGTAGTCGTCACGGGCGGTGCTGGTTTCATCGGTTCTCATATTGTAGATGCCCTAGTAGAAGAGGGCAATCATGTCATCGTCATTGATAATCTTTCCACCGGTAATATCAAAAACATTGAACATCACATAAATACTCAGCGCTTTGAATTCATCAACGGCAGCATCACCAATCTCACTTTGCTGAAAGAAATGTTTAAAGGTGCCGATTATGTTTTTCATGAAGCCGCCATCGCCAGCGTACCCGGTAGCATAGCCGACCCTTTATCCAACCATGAAACCAACGTCATCGGTACCTTGAATGTACTCCTCGCCGCGCGAGACACCGCCGTTAAAAAGGTAATATTTGCTTCTTCCGCGGCGGTTTACGGGGACTCACCGGTACAGCCTAAAAAAGAAGACATGATACGTGAGCCGTTATCACCTTATGCCGTGGCCAAATTGGCTTCGGAATATTATTGTCAGGTCTTTACCAGCTTATACGGATTGAAAACCGTGTGTTTAAGATATTTTAATGTTTACGGTCCGCGACAAGATCCGAAATCGGAATACGCCGCGGTCATTCCCAAATTTATTCAACTGGTAAAAGAAGGTAAATCTCCGTTAATCTTTGGCGATGGGGAGCAAACTAGGGACTTTGTTTTTGTAAAAGATGTGGTAATAGCCAACTTACTGGCTGCGGAAAGTGTCGCTACTGGTATCTTCAATATCGGCACTGGTAAAAGCATTACCATCAATGAGTTGGTTAAAACCATCATAAGTCTCAGTAAGGTTCACCTTCAGCCCGTTTACACTTCAGCTGCAGCTGGTGACATTCGTTTCAGTTTAGCATCTGTATCAAAAGCTAAAACATTTGGTTATTTACCTAAGTTCAATCTGGAGGACGGATTGAGTCGAATGATAGCAAATAAAAATGGGGGATACCTTATTGAGTAGTAATGGATTCACTAATGAATACTACGATGCCGCTTGGGCAGAGATCGCCAAAGAAGTTTCTGTTCAAGAAGAAGCTAGAATCAATGAAACTATTGTTTTGATTCCCGAAGATTGTTCTTCAATTCTTGATGTTGGTTGTGGTGATGGCAGAATCACCAATCGCTTGGTAAAGAAATTTAACCACGTTTGTGGTTTAGATACTAGTGAAGAGGGTTTAAAACATGTTGAATCTGAAAAGGTTCTTGGTAACTTAGATTGTTTGCAATTTACAGATAAAAGTTTTGATTTGATTCTTTGTTGCGAGGTATTGGAACATCTGCCGTACCAAATATATGAAAAGGCACTTAAGGAAATTGAACGAGTTTCGAAAAAATATATTATTATCAGTGTGCCCAATAACCAAGATCGAAACCTTTCATCGGTAAGATGTCCATATTGTAACTGCTCATTTGATGCGAGCAGACACGTTAGGTCATTTGACTCTAGAAAATTAGAGGGACTGTTTAATGATTTTAAACCAATAATTATTAAGCCTTGCGTGTTATCTAAGAGTTATCCTACTGAAATATATAAGATAACTAAATTTTTAGAACCAATTATTAAAACGCCATATCCAGTTATTGCTTTATGTCCGCAGTGCGGCTATTCGGGACTAGTGATTGGTAAATCGCGATCCGGTGAACCTGCTGCAACAGATGGTATTTTTATAAAAACTCTTCGGCACATGGCCAGAATAATACCAAAGAAAAGACTTGGAATATGGCTTATAGGTGTTTATGAACGGAAATAATCAGAATATAAAGACATATAAGCTAAGTAATAATGAGTCGTTTAAATTTACCCGTGACGTTTTCTGGGTAGCGGCATCTCAAGTATTTACCACGCTGCTTGCTATTGTGATTTTACCTGCTCTGACCAAGTCCTATTCCACCGCAACATATGGCATTTGGGTACAAGTGAGTGTAACTGTGGGCTTGATCTCCCCGCTGCTTACCCTGCAATTGGGGTCTGCTATAGTTAGATTTCTGGCAGGGGAAGAAGACAAGGCGAAGCGGCGACGCTATTTCAGTTCGATGCTGGGAGCGATTATTATTTTCGCTTGCCTAATTTTCACCGTTTTAATGTTGATGGAAGCACAAGTTTCCGTTTTCCTCTTTGCCAGTCCTACCTATATCATTTTTGTTCGATTGACCTTCCTCTGGACGTTCGTGGACGCTCTGTTTGGCTTTTTTCTTTGCTACCTGCGTGCCAGGGACAAGATCAGAATATTATCAATCATTCTAGCGGTTTTTTCTGCTGCTAAAATCGTGTTGATAGTGGCGCTTGCATCGGCAGGTTTTAAGTTGGAATGGCTTATTTCCTGTATGGTTACAGTAGAGGCAATATTCGTAATCGCGGTTTTTAGCATGATTATCGGGGATATGGGCTTACCTAAGCCAAGTCTCGCGGGATTAAAGGTTTTTCTGGCTTTTAGTGTTCCGCAGATACCCAGCGGTGTTTTGATGTGGATAGTCGGCGTCAGTGACCGCTATTTTATTACCCATTTTCTCAGTCTGTCGCAGACTAGTATTTACTCAACCTCCGATACTTTGGGCGGGTTAATAGCTCTGTTTTTTTCTCCCATAAGTTTTGTCCTGTTACCTGTAGTATCAAGACTATGGGAGAATAAGCGAACAGCCGATGTGAGAATTTATCTGGAATATTCAACCAGGCTCTTTCTAACCTTGGCAATTCCGGCAGCGTTTGGACTTGCTTTACTATCTCAACCACTGCTGAAAATTCTTACCACTTCTCAATATCTCGCCGGCAGCGAGTTGGTTTTGCTCGTTGCCATTGGAACCATATTCCTTGGGATATATCAAATTAATATGTATATAATACTTCTGGTTCAGCAGACTAAATGGCTGCCTTTAATGATACTAGCTGCCACAATAATCAGTGTCGGGATCAACGCCACCTTTATTCCAAGAATTGGCATAATAGGGGGCGCAATTGCCACCATCGCCTCTTATTTCGTTCTGGCGGTCATTGTGACGTTCTGGGCGAGGAAAGCCATTAGTTACAGATTTGACTTAAAGTTCCTGGGTAAAGTTATCGGGGCGAGTCTGGTAATGGCTTTATGCTTCTATTTCCTTAAGGTTAATGGTGTTTTAGAGATAATAGTAGTTATAATTGGAGGAATGGTGATTTATGGTTGTGCTCTTTTGATAATGCGGGCTTTTTCCGAGCAAGATAAACGTTTAGTAAAGCAAACACTAAACGGAATAATTCCATGGTTACATTGAAAGAGGCACACTTCCTTTTAAATGTTATGTTTTTTGTGCGCTTGAATCGCGTCTTCGCAAACTTTAGCTACCTTTCTTGCTACGCTTTCCCAACTTCGGTCTTCTAACACATATTTTCTGCCGTTCTCGCCCATCCGTTGTCTTAGAACAGGATCTTTAAGAAGCATGTTAATCGCATCAGCAAATTCTTGTTGATTTTCTGGATTTATCAATAGACCTGCATTATTTTCTTCTAATAGTTCGAAACCATTCGTTCTGGTTGCTATTACCGGTTTACTACAGGCCAAATATTCGCACAGTTTAAGTGGCGAATAACCACTCCTCAGGGGTTTTTTAGGGGTTACACATATCTCACTGGCATTTATATATAATGGTACTTGATTATAAGGTATTTTCCCTACGAATATAATTTTATCCACTACATCTAACTGGTTAGCTAAAGCAGCAAGTTCATCTTTCATGGGACCGTCACCAACAATTAGAGCTTTTGTATTTGAAAAGTATTTAATTACATAGGGTAGAGCTTTAATAAAATATTCAACTCCTTGCCAAGAGGCTAAGTAACCCACAAAGCAAATATAATTTGTATCAATATCTAAATTTAGTTTAGCTTTTGTCAAGGTAATATTTGCTGGCTGGAAAATATCAGTATTTACACCATTTTCTATTACAATAATTTTATTATTTGCTATATTATATTTATCTATTAGTAAATCTCCTAATCCTTTTGTTACAACTATTATTCTGTTACTTTTGGAAATGGTAAATCGTTCTGTTTTATTCAAAAACCATAAAATTATCTTATTGCTTCTATGCGCAACCCCCATTTCATCAACAGAAATGCCATTCACTTCTTTAACTAGCGGAATATTAAATAAAAAACCAAGAAGCCAAGACATATCAAATATTACATGTCTTGTATATATAACATCGGAACGTCTCTTTTTCAGAATAATATTAAACCCCAAATAAAAATGATATAACTCAGCCATGAACATTGAAAGTATTAAAGTAATTCCAGAGGAAGGTAGATGTTTATATAAGTTTACCCTAAAAATACTTTTTTCATTGTTCGCTGATGGAGTATATTTGGAATATATTCCATCTAAGGTGATAATAGTATTCCCCATATCCGAAAGATTATTTAGCACTTCCCTGATATGTGTCACAGAATAACCCGATGATTTATTTTTTAAAATAACATTATATAAAATCTTCACGATTTATTTGAACCTCAATTATTTATTAAAAATATAAGCTGAAACTGTGTTGTTTTCATATATACAAGAATAGTATTGTTGGTTTAAAGTATTATCCATATTATAATTTAATGATGGTTCAGGGCTTCCATTCTGGCTATAGAATGAATCTTGCATAATTTCATGTCTTATTACGATTAAATCACCTTTTAATTCATAATAATTTTTACTTTTAAAATACTGGTCCAATTCAACAAATTCAGAAGTACTTTTACCATATAAATTAATAACAGGCATAATAGAGTAATGATCACTAGCAATATTTAAAGTACTTTTATCTATTAATGTTTTAAAAGCTGTTAGTTCCGATTGATAAAAAAAGGGGCGTACTTCTTGGCTATTACCATCATAATTTGCAACAGGATTAATAATCATAAGTAGTATCATAGAGCCTGAAATCATTGATATTAACAAAATACTCACATAACTCTTTTTTGTAGTATTAAAAATAATTACTAATGTTACAGCTACGGGAATTGAAAGAAATATAGAGCCAAAATATAACCATCTATCACCTAACAACGTACTATTCCCAAGGAGCATTGATAACACAATGATTCCTAAGAGCAGAGCACTAATTAATGCAAATATGAAACTTTTATCATTCCCAAATTTAGATACCATATAGAATATACCCGGGAAAGAAAGAGCGAAAAATAGCAATATTCCACTTTGATTTACTATTTGATCTGTAACTGAAGGATTGACCAATATAGAAGGTGAAATTAGTGCTGTGGATATAAACATGTTTTTTATATTAATAACTAATGATGAAATGCTTCCAGATTGGTAGATCCACCAGGAAAATGAAGCTATCGTAAATAAGGCTATAACACCAAATGATAAATATTTTAAATTAATTTTAATACCGTTAATACGTTGACTATTATACACATGGTAACCAAGCCACGAAATAATAAGTATAATAATAAGACACATTGTAGATACAGTATGCGTTAAAATAAGACATCCCATAAATATTAAACATAAAATAATAATTGAATACTTTTTTTCTTTTTCGAACAATAAAAATAAAATGGGTAATACTAATGTGGCACCAAGGGTATTAGGTATTGCGATATCACCAAAGTAAATATGATAACTTATCGTCATTAATAATAAACATGCAATTAGTCCAACTTTATCATTAAATACTTTCCTAATAATAATAAACATAAATAGTACATCACACAGTATCTGTAAAAAACTAACAGAAAAGAACGCACTAAATTTATAATTTAAACCTGTAGTTAATAAGGTTTGGCCTACAACTAAATGGAATATTGGTAAGTTGGAATAAGACTGATTTGCTGGTATATGCGCCAATATTAGCAAATTTGTGACAATACCCTCGTGTGTCCATGCATCAAATCCTCCAACATTGGGAAACAATAATGACTGAGTCAATTCTAAACTCAAACCAATTAATATTATTTCAAATAAAATAACCCATATTTTAATTCTTGTTAACTTAGTTAATAATAATTCTAATAATAGCAAAATGACCATAATATCTATAGAAATAAAATAGCTTAATGGACTTACATAAATATTGGGTCTAGTCCTAAAAACGATCAAATTGAAAATGAAAAGACTTATAAATACAATATTGACTAGTTTAAAATATAGTTCTTTTTGAACTATATTTATTCTAGAAATAGATAGGTGGATATCATTATTAATAAATAAATAAAACCCTGAACTTAAAAGAGTAAAACTACTTCCAAGCAAATATACAATTTGTGAATTTATTACAGACCAAAATACAAGAATAATACTAAAGATTAATATTGCAACCGCAAATATTTTATCTAATTTATAAAAATATCTATTAAATCTATTCATTATGTTCGCGTACTGACCCCACTGAGGAACATTACTGCGATATCCTGTCTCAACTCACTGAGCGGGCCAGTTCTATCTGCATGATCTCACTTAAATATTCCCCAACTACTTTTGGCATATCGGCCCGAACCATTTCTAAAACCTTTCCTTGGTGCTCCTGTATTTCCTTGAAAATATGTAATACTTCTGATACATTAATTTCGACTTTCACGGGGCGCTTTTCCTTGCATGTTATTTTATCCCCAATAAAACCTTGTACAAGAAAGCGCCCACTTTTTCAACCCCTCAGAATTTCACACAGAATATGTTACACTGTCTTGACTTTACCCCGGTAACTGGTATACTGCTCCCTTGTCAGCCATCCTTTGAGTGAAAGAGATTCTTAATCTTATTTGAATAAATTATGCCTAATTCACCAAGCCTTACCTTAAAATAGTAATTTTTGATTTCCTCATCTTCTATCTTTTCACTTCTTTTAACGATACTAGCCGAGTAGCCTAAGATGTATGCCAAACTAGTATATCCGCGCAGTGAAAAAAAACGTTTTACTCCATTTAAAAAAACTAGCAAGGGATTCTGATTAAGATAATAAGCTCCTTCACCATCTTTATAATGTCCTTTCCAAAGACCTTGCGCACCAGATATTTCTCTGGTGTGTAAAGCTTCTAAATATTCAAATCGTTTTGTATCATATCCTCTTAATTTAGCTTTTATGTTTGATACGCTATCTGGAGAGTGAACAAGTAGATATCCACCGGATTCTAGGAAACATTTTTTAGACCATAACCGAGTTGCACCAGATGGTAAATCTCCAAATACGGATATATGTTTTACCGTCTCGTTATTTTTAATAATTAGTCCACCACTAGCTATACCTAATTTACCGTTTTTATCGAATTCACTTATAAGAGAAGAGTAATAATTTTGCGGTAAAATAATATCAGCGTCTAGTAAACCGATATATTTGTAATCAATTTTATGTTTTTCACAATATTTAATTCCAAAATCAAATCCTATTTTACAGACTCTGGCATAATTAATTCCTAGATATTCTCTAGTTTCTAATAAATTTATATCATAGATCCATGGAAGTCTTTCTTTAAATTGCTTGATAATTTGAGCACTATTATCGATGCTACAATCATTAACTATAATCCATAAGAATGGTTGAATAGATTGCCGTTCTACGGTAGCGATAATATTAGGTAAATTTGTTTCCTCATTTTTGATTGGAGTAACTAGAAAATACAATTTTCTAGAATTTACTAAGTTTTGCTTGTATTTTATTATTTCATCAGTCATAATATGTAACTTTTAAAGATTATATTTTAGATAGAATGAATCGGTATTTGCTGTTGCTTCCTACAGGTATATCCTGGCAATATTCCAATCCGATCTTTATTCCAGTGCCCGTATGATGCATCAAGATATTCATAAAATGGTTTTCGTCTATATCTGAATAATTTTCACCTTTAACTATCTTGATTAGTAATTCATTGTTTCCTACTTGTATCAATTGATATTGTTTGACATTACATTCTTTAAATATTAACGTAACGGCCGGTCCAGCAATTGAAACACCATTTGCTAATTTGATTATATCAGTAGTGCGTCCTTCTATTGATTTAAGCAATGGCAAACTCCGGCCGCAGGAACAGGGCCTTTCATCCATCGTACTTATATCACCTACATCGTATCTAATGAATGGCATGGCATAATTGTGCAAATCGGTGACTATAATCCGACCAGGCTGACCATCGGGGACAGTTTTTCCATCTTCATCAACGATTTCCATTATTACCTTTTCGACTGAAATATGAAATCCTTTGTGAACTTCACATTCTAAGGCTTGGCCGCCCCCGTCATATGAACCATATTCATCGAATACTTTGCAATTAAATTGTGCTTCTATTTTCTGACGGTAATGTGGTAATAACACTTCCGCCGTGCTAAAAACAGCCTTAAACCTAATATCATTAACACCATGGTTGCTGCAATATTCAGCAAAAAGAAAGATAGAAGACGGATAACCATATATAAATTTTGGCCGAAAATTTCTTATTATCTTAATGTATTTAGTATATTTAGCATCGTCCATACTTACAGCAGAGAGTTTTAGATTTCTCTCTAATTTACTTCTCACTGAGTCAAACAATGTGGGGGGGTTACCTGGAACAAGCGAGGAACCTCCAAATGCAATGCGTTTGTCTCCAATCTGATAACCCGCCCAGTTCCACCCTCTAAATGTCCCTGCCCAGTTAATTGATGCTAGGTCTTTACTAATATAATATTGCAACGGGTCACCGGTTGAGCCGCCAGTTGCATTTTTAATCGGATGATATTTATCAATATTTATCGCTTTTATTTCTTCGAAATTAGCACGGATTATTTTCTTCGTTAATATCGGTAACTTGTGAAGATCCTCAACTATTTTTATGTTTTTATTTGTTAACCCTCTCTCTTCCAATAAATTTCTATAATAAGGTACATTCTCATAAGCATGCCTTATTAAAATGTTTAATCTTGTATTTTGTAATTCTCTGAGTTGTGTCGGAGACCAATACTGAGTTGTCATTAACCAGTTATAATATCTGATTACCGATGTATCAAATAATTTATCTCCCAAGGGATAGATAACCTTTTTAGATAATATAGAATACATTTTGTCTCTTACCTTTTCATTCATTAATGAAAATAAATTATGCAAATTATTATCAATTTATGATTACTAGAACGAATTATCGATGGTCCTTTAATATTGCTAAATATTCTCAGTTAATATTAACTTACAAACCTCGTCCGTACTAGATAGCCATGCTCCTCTTTTCTTAGCCTCATTAATAATTTTCTCATATATATCGACCATGCCGGGATATTCATTGCGATTAAATCTTTGGGTATGCCACAAAATTGTTAATATACCTCCATATTTTTCTACCTGATCTATCATGTTAAAACAATCATTTAAGGTTACTCCTCTATCCAAAGCACCATCCATAATTATAAGAGGTATCTCTAACACATGTGAGATTGTCAAGTCAGGTAGTATTACTCGAAAAGGAAAGCTAGTGCCCCTCCTGAAACCTATTCCGATTCCAGGATTGAAACCAATAGAAGTATCATATTTTAAACCAACCTTATCATGTATGTTCGAAGTGACGTTATTATCATAATTCAAGTTATGTTGTCTGATACCGGTTATATCTGAACCTGTTATAGATTCTAAAATACGCTTCTCATTTTGCAGAAGCTCCAAATTGTTATATGAATTATTAGAGCCATGTAACCCAATTTCATAACCCAACTTAACCAGCTTGCGGATACTTTCTTTTATTGATGGGTTATCGATATCATAATAGCCTCTATAAAGAATCCATGATTGCAAACTGAATGGATTTAACTTACCTTTTTCATTAAGAAAATAATACGTGGATTTTAGTCCTAAATCATTTTCAAGTTTACAAATGGTATCGAATGTCCAATAAGGATTTTGATTGCCATGTTTGAACATCAAGTTTTTAAGGTAATATCTAAACTCAGATAGATTTACCTCCTTAATTGACTTTAGTATTGATGGCAAATACTGGTAAGTCTTATAAACACGATCAACATCATGGGTAAGTAAAAGAGCAAACTTTTTATTATCGGGCCAGGTAAAACGTTGTATAACGGAGGATTCTGGCAAAATTCGGCTAATGGCTGAGAATAAGACATTCTCAAGCGCATCTACAACCGGCACTCCTCTAAGTATTTTCCCAAATTCATCCCTTTTTAAAAAGAAACTGTCATAATATCCCCCTAAAATCCGTCCTATTTCCGCAAAGATGTCAAATCCTACCGTTATGCAGTTATCTTTTATAGATAAACAATTATAATTTTCACCTGTCATTTCTATTAAACTATATTCCCCTGTTGTCTCTACAGACTTTTTGAATGTAGGAATAATTTCGCCATTAATATTCAAATAACAACGCTCATCTTTGGCGTTGGTATTAAATAAAATTTTCACCCTTGCATTGCAGTTTTCAGGTGGTAAATAGCTTAAATAAATATCAGCGTTCTGAGGATCATTAACACAAGAAAGATTATATTTTTTCAAAAAATGTTGTAGCCCATAATTTACATATGGTTCTTTTATGTCATTATATATAGTTAGGTTTGATGACATAATTACCTTAGATAGGTTTGCTCTTCTATAATGCCAGCTATTTTTTCGCAAGCCTCTTGCCCGAATATATCTGAATATTTATTATTTGGGTTAAAGTGCAATACTGATTCTATTATCTTTTCTTTATCAGTCCCAGCCAATACGTTCCATCCATCAGCGATTGTTTCTACCCACTCGGTGTTTTCACGTAGGGTAATACAAGGTACTTTTAAAATATAAGCCTCTTTTTGAATACCTCCGGAATCCGTCAAAACTCTTTTTGAGTGATTCAAAAGCTTTAAAAACTCGAAATAACCTAAAGGCTCGATAAGCATAATTTTTTCTCGCAGATTATCATACAAGTTATATTCCCTCAAATATTTCATTGTCCGAGGATGTACCGGGAATATGATTGTCTCGCCCATTTTGCTCAATCCCATCAAAACATTGGCAATATTTTCCAGATTCTCGCGGATATCAGTGTTGCTCGCCCGATGGAGGGTTACCACTAGGTATTGTTTACTCTTTAGCTCCAATTTCTCCAAGATATCAGAACGTTCAGCTATTTCTTTATTGGCGTTTAGCGCATCTACCATGACATCTCCTGTCAAATAAACGCCTTTAGTTATATTCTCTTTTGTTAAATTATCAATGGCAGTCTGCGTAGGACAGAACAATAAATCGGAGCAGTGGTCAGTCAGGATACGGTTAATTTCCTCCGGCATAGACTTATCGAAGCTCCTGAGGCCGGCTTCTATGTGAGCTATTTTAATATGTAGTTTGGCAGAGGCTAACGCTCCAGCCAAGGTGGAATTTGTGTCTCCGTAAACCATTACCATATCCGGTTTTTCTTTAATCAGGATATCCTCGATAGCTTTCAACATATCACCTGTCTGATGAGCATGAGTGCCCGACCCGATGCCCAAGTTATAATTCGGAGCAGGAATTCCAAGTTCATCGAAGAATACTTTGTTCATGTTATAGTCATAATGCTGCCCGGTATGAATCAACATATCTTGGTGAGTTTTCCTTAATTCCTTAGATAGCGGTGCATATTTAATAAATTGCGGTCTGGCTCCAATTATTGATATTATTTTCATCGTTGCTTACTCTTTACTTTATATTTCTGAAAACTTGCCGGATAATCCTCGATAAAATCAACCATGAATCGGGTAACATCAATTTTGTCAGCCAGTAATTTTTCACGTTTTTTAGCCCATTGTTCTTTTAAGTCGGTTCGCTGAATTAGCTCAATTGCTTTTTGTATAGCTTGTTCGGTATTTCTGAAAGAGTAAATAAGATCGTATTTCCTTTCAAGTTCGATAAAATTACCCATATCATTTGGTCCCACAAAACTATTACAACGAATAACCGGAGTACCTAATATTGCTGCTTCGGTTGTCATAGTCTGAGTATCAGTAACCAATAAATTTGCATAATAAAGAGCATGATGGATTCTATTGTATGCTATCGGCAAACGATATTTTTCTAATTCATCAAGTAACTTGGCTTCGGGCGAGATAAATACGCGGACATATTTGCTTATCTCGTTTACCAAACGATACTGCTCATCTCTAGAGAAACCATGCCGGCCGATATCATGAACCGCATCAAATACATTAAATCGAAGAACGACGTATTTTTCCTCGCGTTTAATATTTAATTCATCGTATATCGAAGGATCGGGTTGAAAGTAGGACGGATGAAGATAAGCTAATTCCTTAAAACTGTTTATTCTTACCTGTTTTTTACCGAGATTTATTTTAAAACATGTAGGTGTAATAATAGCATCGGCAAATATTTTTACCAGTGTATTTTGGACACCTACCGGTTCACTATCCGTAAATACAATGCAGGGTTTTCTGAGAAATCCAGACACAATAGACTCTACTATACCGAAACCAATAATAATATCCGGATTGGTACTTCTAGCTAATTTGTAAGCATTTAATACGTGTGGGAAAAGCTGAAAGCCTCTTTGTAATTTTAAATCATCAGGTTTAATGTAGATATTATATTTAAGATTGTCATTATCTAATAACTGGCAAGTTGAGCCATAATCCCTTGCAAGAATATTTATTTGATGATTCTTTTTCATCAAACTCAACATAATATTTTTCCAAAAATGATATTGGGCGGGTGTATTAATAACAAATAAATACTTCATAATAATTCAAGCTCAATAATTTTGGCGGAGTATTGAAAATCTCCGAAATTGACGATAGTCACCTGTTGCTCAGTTATGAAATTAGGTTTGATTCATCCATGTTTACTTCTTTTTTAGAACGCTATTAGGTAAGTTTTTTAATCAATTTTGCTGGGTTTCCCGCAACCACAGTATAAGGCTCAACATCTTTGGTTACAATACTACCTGTACCAACAACACTGTTTTCGCCAATGGTAACGCCTCCCAGAATGGTACAACCTGGTGTAATCCATGCACCTCTTTTGATTATTACCGGAGCTATATGTCTGGGATAATATTTCTTTTTCAACTCAATAGAACAGGTTGGATTTGCATGTACAAAAATCATTGTATTCATCCCTATACTAACGTAATCCTCAATAGTGATTAAATGTGGATAATCACCATCAAAATCTACTCTTGGACCTATGTAAACATGTTCACCTATTTTGATGCCTCTCAACCTGTTGAACCACACAGTCAAGCCAGGATGTGGAGAATTCCTAGATAATACTTGAAGAATCCAATCGCGTAAAAAAAAGCAATATAATCTCAGAGTACCAAATGATCCTTTATATCCATAATACTCTTTAAGCTCCAGTTTATTTATTTCTTCGGGTTGTATTATTTTATCAGCCATTATGCTAAATTCCTCTGCTTTATTATTTCACAAATAGGTTGCATTCTCACCCTATTATTAATGAGAATATATTTTAACCGTCGTTCAACTACATTTCCTTTAATCATCCAGAATAAATTCTGTAGTAAAGATGAGCTTAAAGGGAATTTTTCATTAGATATATCGATAGGATGGAAATAGAAAACGGTATTCCCTCTTTTAAGACTGCCCTTTAATCCACGCATGATATAGCGGGCACCAAAGAATCTTAAAACGGGTCCGCCACCTGTCGGAAATTTTACGAATAACTTAAAATAAGGCCAGGGTGTCTCCACAATACCACGCTTCACGTTGCCAGGTTCTAATCCCCCTTTAATGGGATAATAAGGCTTAGTACCCACCCCATACAACGGACTATCACTCTTATTGTAAATAGAATTTACGCTCACTGAAGAATCGTATTTAAAACCAATATCCTCTAATATATCAAGCATCCAACCGGCAATATAAGCATTGGGAGCACGGTAACCGATTACTTCCTGCCCGCTTACCTTTTCAAGTATTTCTTTAGCCTGTAATGTCCTTTGCCTAAACTCGTCTTTTGACATTAACGGTTCTTTGGTTTTTGGGTTAATCTTACAGGCATGGTGTAAACCGTGGCAAGCTATTTCGTGCCCATTATTTACTATCTTTTCCACTAAACCCGGATAATGTTCCACTACATCAGCGACAATAAAAAATGTGGCCTTAATATTAAATTCGTTCAATATTTCCAGTACTTTATAAGTAGGTCCACTTAAATAATCATACCGACCATTCCATGTGTTAAAAAAGCTAGGTACATCTTTAAACTTCGATGATGGCGCTCCCGTAATAGGTGGAAGATGATACCAATCCTCAATATCAACAGTTATGGCGATAAAGTTACAAGTGTTGTTCAACTGTATCATTTCTCCGAATTGGATGCCTGTTTTTTATTATGTATTCTACCCAAATTCTCCAGATGAAATCTCTCAGTAAAATCCAGCTAGTTCTTACTGTAAATTTAAAATATCGGATTTTGGAACGCTGTCCGCGATAAATAGCGGCATGAGGAATGTCTGTAACTCTGGCGCCTACCACATTTAATTTCACCAGCATATCATTTTCGAAGGCAAAACTTTTCTCTATCTTGTTTAAATCAATTTTTTTAAGGACTTCACTGGATATCGCCGTGTACCCGTTTTGTGGGTCTGACATCTTCCAATATCCGGAGGCTATACGAGTCAGATTAGTGAGAAGGAAATTACCAAAAGAACGCCATGTCGGCATTTCTTTTTTATGTCTACGATTAGACAACCTATTACCTTTCGCATAATCTGTTTTTCCTTCGGCCACCGGGTCGAGAAAACTATAAAGTAGAGTCGGATCCATTTGCCCATCGCCGGCCATCACGGCGATTATATCCATGTTATCTTTCAAGGCTTGCTTATGACCTGTAAGTATCGCAGCACCAACACCGCCATTAGACTGACAGTTGATTAGTATAACCCTATTATTTTGCTTCGCTAGTTCCGATGCTATTTCTGCTGTTTTATCCGTACTGCAATCATTTGCAACGTAAATCTTATCTACATAATCCGGTATCGTATTAATAACCTGGGCAATGAATTTTTCTTCATTGTAGGCTGGGACAACGACCCCAATGCTTTTATTTTTATACATGATTCCTTTACAAATTACTCGCTTTAAGAGCGATTCTCAATATATCTAAACCTTCTTTACCAGAAACCGATGAGTTTCTCTTTTCCAGAATGCTATTTAGAAAGTCTTCAAGTTCAATTTTTAAAGGTTCAAGTTTAGGGGTTTGATTTAGTTGCTTTGGTGTTTCACCATGCGCATTGTGTATAACTAATGTTTGTTCAATATAATCAAGGTAGGCGATACCTTCGCTGCCGGTGGCAACTAGTGTACGTACCTTGTGCGGGGTGAACCAGTTTACTTCTATACTGGCGGCCGTTGCGCCGTAATCAAGCACAATGATAGCATGGTCCTCTTTAGGATGGATTAATTTGCCGGTCTTGGCAAAAACGGACGCTGGTGTTTTCCCTAACAGGTAATTTACTACCCCTATGTCGTGGGTAGCGCTGTCGATAATTACCCCAACATCCCGGATGCGAGGAGCGTATGGGCCGACGCGGCGAGTGGAAATTATAAGAAGTTGTCCCAGCGTCCCTTTATCTATGACTTCTTTCAGCTTAATTACGGCGGGATTAAACCGCTCGATATGCCCTACCGCCAGGTTAACGTGGTTATTCTCGGCAGCTTCTATCATCTCTTCCGCTTCACTTATCGTAGAAGCGATGGGTTTTTCCACCAAACAATGGATACCGGCCTTTAAGAACTCCATCGCCACTTTGTAATGCAGTGTAGTGGGTACGGCGATGCTGACGGCATCGACTTTGCCCAGCAAGTCGTGATAATCGCTATAATAGGGGACACCATATTTTTCACCGATTTCTTTAGCACGTGCGGGATCACCATCGGCGACACCAACCAATTTTGAGTTTTGGGTTAAGGGCTGCGAATACAAACGAGCATGATTCTGCCCCATGGAACCCACACCGACAACACCAAGCCGAAGGACCGAATTATTTTTGTCCATTTTCCTCCACTTTGGAATTCAATTGTTTATTTAAATTCCCTTTACCGACTCCCTTGAAAACAAACCCTGATTTAACGAACATTTCCCCGTCGAACATATTCCTGCCGTCTATAACGATTTTCGTTTTAAGAAGCTTGTTTAGCCTTTCCGGAGTAAGTGCTTTGTATTCATCATGTTTAGTCATGAGGATGACGGCATCGCAGTCTTTTAGACCCTTATCCAGGTCCTGCTCTATCTTATATCCCTCATCTTCTTTAACATATGGGTCATGTATTTTATAAAGAATCCCCCGCTTTTCTAATTCCTTTAAAAGAGTGACAGTAGGCGTATTTCGGGGATCATCAGAATTTTCCAGAAAAGCATAGCCAAGAACGCACACGATAGGCTTAGCAAGCAGCGATTTGCGGATGGCGACTTCTTGACCTGTTTTTTGACTCTCGCTATGAATTACCTGTTGAATTGCTTCTTCAAGGAGGTCTACCATGTGTACCGGCATCCAGTCATTTAAGTAGCGGGCATCCTCAAGAATAGAGGCCGGATATCTATGAGGCCGCGGTGTACCTTGTATCCTGGTTTGTGGTTCCTGTTTGGTTGTTGCGTTTTGGCAATTGGTGTTTGTTTGGTTCTCGTAACTTGGATTCTGAGTCTTGGTTATTTCGTTATAACCATACATCAGCAGCCAGGTGTCTTTCGGCAGGCAGTGACCGCCCACGCCGGCACCGGGGAAGTGCATGTTGCGCACCGGGTTCGCATGGGGCACGGATGGGTCGTTAGGTAGGCCGTTTACGAATTTCCTTACTTCATATACATCTGTGCCGAGCGATTCGCACAGCAACGCGACTTCATTGGAAAAAGCAATTTGGACATCGCGGTAAGCGTTTTCTACCGTCTTGGATATTTCCGCCGTCATTGGATCAGTGCCGTGGACGCCGCCTTTCACGATGCTTCTATACATCTCTACCGCGGTCTTCGTGCTGGCTTCATCGATACCGCCGACAATCTTCGGATATTCGCGAATATTGTGTATGAGGCGGCCGACCATGACCCTCTCATAAGAAAAACAGAGGCCGAAACCATCAGGAAGACCGGCTTTAAGTCCGGATTCAGCTTCAAGAATAGGTTTAACCAAATATTCAGTTGTTCCGGGTGCAACCGTGGATTCAATGATTACCAGTTTACCCGGCGTTAAATATTTCGCCAGGCGGCGCGATACTTCCCGCAATGACTCATATCGAGGTATGTGGTTGCTGTCAGTGGGTGTCTGAACGTCAATTAAGATAATACCCGTATTATTTAGCACTTCATAGTCATCGGTGACGCGGAACCTACCCGCCTTGACCACACTTGCCAACATATCCGGTAACTCAGGTTCGTTAGCGATAGGACACCGGCCTTCATTCAACCAGTCAATTTTCCAACCGGAACGTGCAGAACGCCGCTGGATGCCGATGACATTATAACCGGCATTTGCCAGCAAGACAGCCGCAGGAATGCCCACGTAACCCATACCGATAACGGCGATGTTTCGCCCCTTCGGAGGCACATCCCCAGGGATGCTTCTCCCCTCTGTTCGCAATTGTTTTTTGTTCAAATCAATTTCCCTATTATAGAAACACGCGTTTTCTTGTCTCTTCGATTTATTTATATTTGTATATCAGTTATTTTAATATTCGTGCGGGATTTCCTGCCACGATCGCCCCCGCCGGAACATTTTTCGTCACTACGGATGCTGACCCTACCACGGCATTTTCAGCTACGACCACAGCAGGTAAAATGGTAGCATTAGCACCGATCCTGGCTCCCTTCTTAATAGTAGGCCCGATAAGTTTAGCCCCGACCTGCATGTATTTGTCATTAGTGGTTACCGAGCAGGGGCCCATGAATACTTTATCTTCGAGAGTTGTGTTGGTAGTGATATAGACGCCTGTCTGGATGCTGACATCGCTGCCGATTTTAACCTGGTTCTCCACAACGGAGTTAGTGCCTACCAGGACATTATCACCAATAACTGTATTTTCCCGGATGAGGATGTTATGGCCAGTACGGAAATTTTTTCCGATTTTAGTATCTGAATAAATAATACAACCGGAGCGGATGACCGCATTGGCGCCGATTTCTAAGACGCCGTCCTCACGGTGACCCAGAGTCACGTTGTCTCCGATGGTTACATTTTCACCTAGAATTATTTTGCCATGTTGAATGAAATTAACGCTCATTTATTCTCCAATTACAAGTTTTAAGCTTACACTTCTTTTATAACTTTTACGATAGTCTGCAGATCGTCTTCCGTCAAATGAGGGTGCACTGGCAAAGATAATACCTGCCGACTGACGGCTTCTGCGGTCGGGACGGTATCGTTATATCCCAATTTCTGGTATAAGGGTTGTTTATGTATGGGTATCGGATAATATATGCCGGTGCCAATGCCTTTTTCCAGCATTTTTTTCTGTAATTCGTCACGCGACATTTTATAGTCTTCCGTAACCTTAATCGTGTACTGATGGAATACATGTTTGCATTCAGGGGCGATATACGGTGTGATAATCCCTTTAATTTTGCCTAAGTTCTCCGTCAAATACTTGGCATTCTTTAGTCTTTTAGTATTTGCTTCGTCCAGCTTCTTTAACTGACATATTCCAATTGCGGCTGCAATATCCGTCATCCGGTAATTATAACCGAGCAAATCATGGATATAACGCTGGGCCTGGCCATGTGCCCGTATCATCTTGGACAATCGGGCAATATTTTCATCATTTGTTGTGACCATGCCGCCTTCGCCGGTGGTCATGTTTTTGGTGGGATAAAAGGAAAAGCAGCCGATACCGAACGAGCCTACTTTCTTTCCTTTATACATAGCTCCATGTGCCTGGCAGGCATCCTCGATGAGGATGATATTATGTTTGAGGCATATCTCGCTAATTTCATCCATTTCACAAGCCTGGCCGTAAAGGTGGACGATAATAACCGCTTTTGTTTTAGAGGTAATTTTCTTTTCGATTGCCGCCGGAGAAATATTAAACGTTTTGTTATCAATGTCGGCGAATACCGGCACTGCATTGCAAAAGAGGCCGCAGTTAGCCGTGGCAATAAAACTAAATGGGGTCGTAATTACCTCGTCACCCGGCTGGATATCAGCCGCAAGTAACGCGACGTGCAGGGCAGCCGTCCCGCTGTTAACAGCCACTGCATACTTTGTACCAAGATAACCTGCGAACGCTTTTTCAAATTCTTCTACTTTAGGTCCCTGAGCCAACTGCCCAGACTGGATAACCTTCAGTACCTCCCCCGCCACCTCTTCATCCATGCGAACAGATGCGATAGATATCATAAGACTCCTTAATCAAGAAATCTCCGTTTCATGGGATTTCTAACTATGATTTATTGTTCCTTACTTAATACCCCGACCGTGAGGTCGAGGTATGGAGTTCTCCCTGCATCTTCCCTTCTCTCCTTCAAGAGGCAGGGCAACGAAGTTGAAGCAGGCAATACCCCGACCTCACGGTCGGGGGAAGTTTATTAATAAGAATTACTTCACTGTTACGGATTTTGCCAGATTCCTGGGTTTGTCCGGATCCAGTCCCCTGGCAACTGCACAATAATACGCCAATTGCTGGAGTGGGACTACGGTTATCATCGGGTACAGTACTTCATCGACTTTCGAGATAGGAATGTAATCATCGAAACTGGGATCAGGTGAATCGGAAATTCCTATGATATACCCCCCCCGCGCTTTCGCTTCCATAATATTCGATAGGATATCAGTATGGGTATAATCTGTAGGACATATAACTACCAATGGTGTTCCTTCCTCAATTAAAGCCAAACTTCCATGTTTCAGTTCTCCGGCTGAAAGCCCCTCGGCGTGGATGTAACTGATTTCTTTCAGTTTTAGGGCTCCTTCGCCAGCCATCGCAAAATTAATACCCTTTGCTAGAAAATAGACGTCATTTTTACTTTTGATCTTGTTTACAATATCAGGTATCACTGAATAGTGATATGACAAATCAGTATCAATTAAGTTTGAGACATCTCTAAGCATTTTTCGTCCATTTTCGATTTCCCCATTCATAGCAAACGCAAGTAAATACAACAAACCGAGTTGTGCAACAAAAGATTTTGTTGCCGCTACCCCAATTTCCGGCCCGGCATTGAGATATAGTGTTTTATCACTCAATCTACTGAGAGAAGAACCCATCATATTTACCAAAGAAAATACGGTGGCGCCTTTTGCTTTGGCTTTTTGTACCCCACTTAGAACATCAGCTGTTTCCCCACTTTGCGAAAGCGCAATCACTATTGTTCCTTTGTCAATAGAATCCGCGAAATAACCAAATTCAGAACCTAATATTACATCGCTAAAAACATGGCCGATTTTGGAAAAAACATAACGGCCGATAAGTGCAGCATTACGGGATGTTCCGCATCCAACAAACACAATTTGTCGAGATCTTAGAATCT
>Ga0182017_10000493_pt1 | contig 31013 bp, 17 predicted proteins | sample 712E3DmetaG_FD_120492 | JGI IMG/M metagenome (GOLD analysis project Ga0182017, IMG submission 120492) | Permafrost microbial communities from Stordalen Mire, Sweden - 712E3D metaG | ecosystem: Environmental > Terrestrial > Soil > Wetlands > Permafrost | place: Sweden: Stordalen | collected... | reverse complement strand
GTGATATTCAGAACCAGCGTCCCGGTGCCCCCGAAATCCCAGCGATAGGCCCAGTTGCTGGTTTGATAGATTTTCCACTGGGCATTTTCCCATCGGGCGTTATAGAGCTGCGTGTATCCGCTGGCGTCGAATTTGTGGTAGGTAATGATGAGACGGTTTTGCGAATCGAAGCCGATCGCGCCCCGGTTGATCAGCCCTCCGTGCTGCGGAATGGAATCAATGAGCACGCCTCTGGTGGAAGCAGTTATGGGCAGCGTGAGTTTGACGCCGCTTACGGTCTCCCAGTTGACAAGGTCCTTGCTCCTGATGTAGCCCACGTCATGGGTCGTCGCGGCGTCGGCCGTTTCACGCCACATCCAGTAAACATGGTAATAGCCGTCGGGCCCGAGAATCGGTCCGCCCATGTACGCGTTTCTCTGGCCCTGCCCGTCAAAGAGAGGCTGGTCGAACAGCCGCGACCATTTTTTCGGGACAATTGTCCATTTATCGAATATCTGGTTGCCGTTTCCGCTCGACCCGTCGCGGTACATGAACAAGAGTTCGCCGGAAGGTCCGTTGAAAAAAACCGGATAAGTGACGCTGGTTTCCTGCGAACCCACCATGCCGGCGGCCTTGATACTGTCGATTTTAAAAGGCGCCGTAGAACGGAAGTATGTTAGCGGCACGGCGTGCATGTTGCCGCTGACGTGGATAAGCCCCAGGCTGTCCAGGGCCATGGCAATGTAGTTATGGCTGTCCCAGCCGATGGTCGACGGAAGATTGACGTATCGTACTGTTTTCGTTTGCGTGGGCCTCATAGCGACGGTCATGCGTCGCATGGTGTCGTAGTAGGCAACGTACTGGCTGTCGCCCCGTTCGACAAACGAGAAATCCACCGGATGGCCCGACCAGACGTCGGACACTTTCAGGGAATCCTGGAGTTGCAGGCGTTGCAAGGGTGCGGCCGCGACAACAATGCTAAGGAAAAGCACTGAAATCGCAATCATCGTTTTATGGCGCATACTTGGTTCCTTTTTTTATGGCCGAATTGCCGCAACGCGCAGGCCATATTCTTTATGGCCCGCCGTTAATCTTCCGAAATACATTCCGCTGGCGCAATCGTCAACGGGCAATACCGTTTCAGATCCGGTTTCAACCATCCAGGCACGCACCAACCTTCCTTGCATATTGTAAAGATTAAACCGTGGTTTCGAATTCGCGGTCGCCATATCGGCGGGCACGAAAACGGATATCAAGGCGCCGCGCTGGAGCAGACGAACGCCTCGGAAACCCTGCGCGGCGGCAAAGGAGGCTGGGTGTAGTGCGGTTGAAATATCATTTGACGGCGCGACGGACTTTATTGTGTCGCTTCCGGAACAAAGACCGGCCGAGGAAGCAGTAACAATGATCGTGCCGGGCGTATTGTACTGCGTCTGGACATACACGGTTGCTATTCCCGCGACCGCGGCCGTGGGATTGCCGTCGCCGCTGATGATCTTTCCCGGTCCGTTTACCGTAAAAGTAACCGGGTTGACGGCCGAGGGCACGACCGTTCCGTTCGCGTCAACGACCGAAGCGTAGGCTATCGCGAGGTCGGCGCCGTCAGCGATAAGCGGCGTATTTGCCGTGTCAAGCCTGAGCGCCACGCATGCCGCCGCTCCCGGGGTTTTCACCTGGTGCGTGGCCTTGACAACGCCGCCTATCAGGCCCTCGGCAAGGAGGGTTCCGCTTGCGAAAGAGGGGAGCGTAAAAGTAAACGGCGGGTGCTCTATGTTGGCCATCACATCCGGAGACTTTGTCCCGACGACCGTGGAATTCTGGGTGAGCCTTACCTGCGTGCAGTTGCTGAAGACCCTCACGGTAAGCGGCGATGAGGAGGTGTAAAAATTGGCGATATATACCATCGGCCCGGAACCAACGCCTGGGACAGCAACGGACGGGTCTCGCTGGCTCTGATAGAAATAATACCCGAACTTCGGTATGCGGAATACGTCGACGATGCCGCCGCCGCACAGGGAATTGTGATACGAGTCGAACCCGAACGTTTCGTTGTACACCCAAAGAGCGTCGACCGAAAGCCACGAAAGCGCGTGGTCAAGGTTCATGGCGTCGGCCTGGTTGCTCGCGAGCTGGAGCATTCCGGCTTCGCCGATTCCCCGAGGCTGGTTGCTTGACGTGCCGCCATAGGTGAACCCGCCGTATTCCCAGTGCCCGTATTCAGAAATGGCTTGGGGTTTGGCGCTGGCATACGTGCGGCCGCCTTGCTGCACGGCCGCCTGATAGATGTCCATGATGTTGCCGGTCTCCTGGCCGCAGGTGAACATCTGGTCGCCCGGGAACTCCTCGTGGGCCGCTGCCTGGGTAAGCGTGGCGAAACTCGCCGGAGGCGCGCTTTCGTTATGCACGGACTCCCACATGACAACGCAGGGGTGGTTGCGGTAATAGCGGATCATGGTCCTCAGGTCGCGCACGGAATTGTTCACGAAGTTTGCATTGGCGAAACCGTTGAATTGCCAGCCGACCAGGCTGGCTTCCACCGTGATGCCGAGCTTGTCGCATGCATCAAGAAACGACGGGTGCTGGAGGTAGTGGGAGAGGCGCACGAAATTAACGCCCGCTTCCTTCAGGCGCAGCGCGTCGCGGTACTGGCCCGAAACCGGGACCGCGCAGCCGATGGCGCCGTAGTCCTGATGGCGATTGACGCCCTTTGCGATGAGTTTCACGCCGTTGATCTGCAATCCGGCGGTGCGCGAAAAAACAATTCTACGGACGCCGATGGTGGTCGCTATCTGGTCGGCCGGGCGCGTATTGTCGAATACCTGCGAGCGGACCGTATACAGGTTGGGCGCCCCCGGGTTCCACAACTTGGGATTTGCCATAATCAGGCTTTGCGTAAAGGAGTAGCTTGCTCCCGCGGCAATGCTCTGGGTGGTTGACGCGGTTTGCGCAACGGACCCGGTCGCGTCAAGAATGGCGGTGGTGAGGACGCAGGTATGGGCAGTGGCGGATTCATTGATGACCTGGGTCTTTACCTGCACGGTCGCGGAGGATGCGGTGGCCGCCGGATAGGTCACGAACACGCCGCCCCCGGCGGGAGTGTTCGCGTAGACCGCGTCGGTTATGTGCAGCGAATCGGTCACGTGCAAGTTGACATATCGATATAGTCCGCCGTAATAATAGAAGTCGCGGTGTTCCGCGCCAGGGGAGAAGTCGGGGTTCGCGGCGTTGTTGAGCCTCATGGCAATGACGTTGGTTTGATTGAATATAAGGTCGCCGGTGATGTCGATGGTAAACGGGTTATAGCCGCCCTGATAGGTCAGCTTGCTCGTGCCGTTGACCCATACCTGGGTTGTTTGCATGCCCGCCTCGACTTCGAGAAATACCTTTTTCCCCTTCCACGAAGTGTCGGGCGTGAACGATTTGCGATACCAGTAATATCCCTGGTAATAGTCCCAACTGCCATGGGTTATCGCCGATTCCACCCGAGCGGTGTGCGGCAGGCAAACGGCGGTCCACGATGCGTCGCTGAAACTTGTCGCCTGCGCACCGGTGGCGTCGCCGAGGTAAAACTTCCAGTTGTCGGTGAACCGCAGGTCCTTGCGCGGAAAGGTCTGTGCGGAGGCGCTGAAACCAATGACGAATAAGAAAATCAAAATATTTGAAATAACGGTTGACCGATTACACGAATGATTTTTAAAAACGATATTCATTTTAATCCTCTTTCTTAAAATAAAGAAAGCAAAAATCAGGATTGGACCGGGATCAAATCAATCTCACAATATTTTGAAATGTGCGTAAAATCATTATCAGCCGTGAGTAAGGGGTAATTTCTGCGAATGCAAGCGGCGCAAATCAGGAAATCGGTTGGACTGGCTTGGACTCCACGGCTCCTGCAACGATTCCTTAATTGAGACGCTTCTATAAAATCATCACGCGCTAATTCAATAAGCGGAAACGGGGACAGATAATCGCGCAAAAGATCAAACTGGTTCTGTTCCTTTACCCCATCCAGCAATTCCTGTAAAATCGGCCCGATCAAATGTATGCAATCCTGATTATTAAGATACTGTTGTAGACGAACCAGATATGAATCCATTTCATTTGTTTTCCGGCGTCTGAGAAAACGGGACCAGACGGACGTGTCAACGAGAAGATTCACGGCAGCTCCGGTCTTTCTTGTAATCCCAATCGTCCCTGAACGTTATTGTACCCATTAAATCAAGGATCTTTTTCTGACGGCGCCGTTCAATGAATTCCTTGAGCGCGATCGTGACGGTTTCGCGCTTTGTCCCGATGCGGCCGATCTTCATTGCCTGATTTAACAAGCCGTCGTCTAAAGCTAAATTTGTCGCCATGATATCCTCCTGATGTGTAGATTTTACACATAATATACAACGGTCCGGAATGTTTAGCCATTATTTTTCTAACCTACAAGGTAGATAGGTTCCGTACGGGTAATTATCGACGCTCGTGGTCCATCCCTATTTTACTATCGCAATCTTTTGAATGAGCGCCGCGCTCCCGTTGTCGATGTGGACGGCATACGTTCCCTTGGGAAGGAAGCTCACGTCAACGCTTCCGGTTGTCGCTTTGTCCGGCGCGAGCATTTTTCTCAACACAAGCGCGCCGTTCATCGCGTACACCGAGACAATCGCCTGATGCCTGGAATCAAGAGGAATTATAAGGTTCGTTCCACGCATCAGACATTCGCCGTGACGCGTGAATGCTTGATAGGCCTGCGGCGGCGGAGGCAGGACCGCATTGGTAGCGCTTGCGAATTTGACAAGCCCGGAAAACGACGTACCGAGCCAGATGCTCCCTTGCTTATCGATGACAATGCAGGTGATATTATCGTCGGGTAACCCGCAACTGTCCTTGACAAAATAAGTCCATACGCCGGCGTTATCGATGCGTAAAAGCCCGCCCGATGCGATCCATTTTGAATTGTTGGCGTCGATGACGATCGGCCCGGTAAGCAAGCCGCGGATCATGGAAGGTATCGAGAAAAACTCCCATGATTTCCAGATTGCCGTTCCGTCGAACCGCTCCAGGCCGGTCGTGCCGATCCACAAACGGCCCGAGGCTTTTTCAATGGCTATCGAATAGACCGAGTTTGATATCATCCCGGAATTGGTTTGATTGAAATTCTGCCAGGTCGTGCCGCTGAATTTTTCCAGACCTTTAGCTTCCGTCCCGATCCATGCGGCGCCAGCGTTGTCAAATGCTAAAGTATTTACTGTGCGCGACGGCAGGCCCGCGGCGCTCGTGTCATACAGGGTCCAGGTGGTTCCGCTGAACTGGGCGAAGCCATGGTCGCCAGTGCCTATCCAGGCAACGCCGTTTTTATCGAAGACAATACTGGAAATATTATTTGACGGCAGTTGGGAATTGGTCTTATTATAAATGGTCCATTGGGTCCCGCTTAACGTGGCAACGCCCCTGTCCGTGCCGATCCAAATGGCCCCGGACGGGGAAACCGCAAGACCATTGATCATATTTGAGGGAAGCTGGGAATTTTCGCGGGTAAAAACCGTGAAATTGGTCCCGTCGAATTTGGCAACGCCCGCATCGTACGTGCCGAGCCATATATTTCCCGAGGAATCCATCGCCAAGGCGGTGAGCTGGTCGTAGGGAAGGTCCGATTGTTTGATTTTATACGCCGGCCACGTGGAACCGGAGGCCTTGACCACGTAGCAACTGTCAACCGTCCCGATCCAGACGGTGCCCTGTGAATCCACGAGCATGGCCCCGATATTATCGTCGGGGACTTTTCCGTTCTCCTGCTGATAAGCTGTCCAGGTCGCGCCTTTAAGAACGGCCACGCCAGACTGATACGATCCGGTCCAGAGGGTGCCGTCTGACTGGATTGCCAAAGCCATTGCGCCGTCTTCGGCGTCGGACCATTGCGGGGCTGAATATGCCGACCATTTTCCCGTCGTGTCGATCCTTACCAGCCCACTGTCGCCTTGCTGGTTGGTTCCGGCCCACAGCGCGCCGTCGGGGGCCACGGCAAGCGATTGGATACCATTATCGCGCATTATCGAATTGCGCGTATTGTAAATCGTCATGACGGTATCGACCATTTTTACCAGCCCGCTGTCCAGTGTGCCGATCCATAATGTCCCATTTGCATTCGCGGCAAGCGAATTGATCCAGTTTTCGGGCAATTTGGTTGAGTCTTTGAGAAACACTTTCCACTTCGTTCCATCAAACGACGCCAGCCCGGATTCGGTGCCTATCCACAAAATGCCGTTCTTTCCAATCGTGAGCGCAGTCACATGGTTTGCCGGAATGTCCGAATTATAGGCATTGTACGATGTCCACGCATCGTTATTATCGGAAGCCAGCCCGCCGTTGCCGGTCCCTACCCAGAGGACGCCTTTTTTGTCAACGGCAAGGGCAGTCACGTTGAGATCGGGAAGTCCGCAGTTTGAATGGTTGTAGTAAGTGCGCTGTCCGCTGGTTTTATCGATTTTGACAAGCCCTTCGGTCGTTCCCGCCCAGATGGCCTCTTTATAATCGACAAGGACATTGACGCTTCCCGCGGCAACATATTCAGTCCACGAAGTCGATGCGGCCGTTAATTGGATCGCCGCGAATATGAGTCCCGTTACAACGTGCATGAGTTTCATGGTATAAGCCTTTCTGTTTTATAGTTTACTTCTGCGCCCCCTAAATCCCGCGCAGGGGGACTTTTATAGAAGTAAACTACAATTTAAATCAATAATAATTTTAACGAACCTTTTTCAAACTGTCTTGAGGCGCGGTTTTGTCCGGCGTCAAAACCGGCGCCAATCTCCTTTTCTCGCTGCCGCCGACACCAATGCCTATCTGGTTGACGAAGTCGACGCTGGGCCCGGTCACCGCGCTGCCCCTGAATTCAGCGCCCACGGATTGCGTTGCCGGGCCCGCATGCGTGCCCGCGCTTATATTTGCCTTAACGCCGCCGTCGGTAACGTTGCCGTTCTGGTCGAACGTCGCGTACCCGCCCACCTTGCCGGCCGCGCCGGCGCCAAGCTGATCGGTCCCCAAACGGGCCTCATATCCTACGCCGAGAAACAGGGTCGTTTCCTTTTTCTTGAAATTGTATTTCGCCGCGCCCACGATCCCCTCGCCCCCCTCAACTTCTATGCTTTCGCAATCCAGCGTCGCGGTGGCGGCCCCGCCGCCAAAAGAAAACGGGGTCTTTTCAAACGGACAGGACGGCTCTTTTTTCTTGGGCACTTTGGTCGAGTCGACCTTCGACGGCGGCGTATTATCAGGCGTTGCCTGCGAAATTTCCTTCGCCGTTTCATAATAAGAAAACCCTATCGCTAACATCGGCAATGCCCCGGTGTATCGGTACATTTGCGTGTACACGAAACTCCTACGGGAATTGTCAACCATCTGATAGACGAGACCGCCGCAATACAGTTGTTTCATGAACGGCTCGGTATAGAGCCAGAATTCTTCGAGCTGCTGCTTGGTCGCGTTATAGGAGTTACGTTCGATTACTTCCCAAGAGCCGAAGTAATTGTCATAATCAACCACGACTTTTTTATTGTAAGCAATCGTGACTTCTTTTGATTTTTCAACCCAAGCGGACACTGCCGCAAGATCGGCGGGATCGGGCTCCTCGGCCTGGAGCGCGTTCTCGTCCGAAGTTAATTTCGCGTTGTCCTGGTCAAGCGCGTTGCCAAACTTCGTGTCCAAATCGGCCAGGGCGGCGGAGTCTTGCGAGTACCTTGTATTTATTTTATCGGAAAAATACGCCGCCAGATATTCCTCGCCGTTGATTTCGCGACTGAAAAACAGTATTTCTTTGGCGATTTTCGCCGAGCCCGCGGAATCGAGACTACTCATCTGATTGGGCAGCGCCATTGCCCAATTAAGGCAATCAGACATGCCACCGCTCACATCGTTATTCCACCGCACGAGATCGTCATATCCGGCAACAAACTGGTCGATGCCGTTCCAATTGGGATAAGGCGGAATATAGAGCTGATCGTCGGGCGCCAGTGAACTCTGGTCGGGGTTCGACGGATCGCTTGTCCCGGCGGCGTCGCCGGTTTCCTGCCCGAAGGGCTCGTCGGGCATACCGCCGCACTGCCTTTCCGCGCCTGAGAGGGCTTTGGTAGTGCTCCCATAAAAGGCGAACTCCGCCGCCGCAAAAAATTCATTGATCGCGGCAAGGTAGTTCATTTCCTTTAAGTAAAGCGTACCCAGGCCCTGGTGGGCCGGGCCGTATTGCGAATTGATTGCGAGCGCAGAATGGTAATATGCCGAAGCTTTGGCGTCGTCGCCCAACTCCAGCATTGTGTTGGCAAGGTTGGTTAGAATAAGCGGCGAACCCGGATACAGCTTGTTCGCATAGAGCAGGATTGTCACCGCGTCGGAATCCTGGTCGAGCATACGCAGCACCGCGCCGAAATTATTGACGACGTCGGCTGAATCAGGCGTGGTAATAGCCGCGGCGGCGGCAAAAACCACCGATGCATGGAGCGCGAGGCCTTTTCCCATCAACAACACGGCTGATGCTGACAATTTCCCCGCGGCGGCCGATAAAAACGGCTCAACCGCCTGGAGTGTAAAAAGCGCGGAATCTACCGATATTTTTTCAGCGCCAATGCATTGTCCGTAATACAGGTCGCGATAGCGCTGAACAAGGGCCAAAAAATCCTGTTTCGACGCGTTTTTCGATGTATCGATAACAACCGTCAAACCCGTGTCCAGCGACAGGGTAAGCGTCGAAAGCTGATAAGACGCAATGGGTAGCATGGCTGTTTTGTAGCCAATGGCTGATATTTTCAAGGTATCGATCGCGGCAGTCATTTCCTTGGCGAGTGTCGAGGCATTGACCGATACGCGCGCATCCGACGGCGCAAAGCCCTGTTTCAGCGCCAGGGTGTTTGCCGTTAAAACAGAGATTTTATCGTCAATCGCGAGCCTGATAAGTATTAGCCCGTTTCCTCGCGCGAACCCGGAAGGTTTGATTTCCAGACGGCAAACGCCCGGAACGGGATTTCGGAGCTCGGTCGTATAAATTCTCGCTCCTTTGACATTGAAGGCGTCAAGCTTGACATGTGAACCAGGTTTGCCGATGGAAAAAACCACGGCATTGCCCATCAGAAACGGATTTGTCGCGCGACCGGCCAGGGCGTTCGCGCGCAACACACCGCTTACATCGCCATAAAGTCCGAACATGCCGTCTTCATCGGTCGTGCCGCTGAGTTTTGCCTTAATCAGGCTGACCGTTGCGCCGGTAAGAGGTTTGCCGCTAATTGTGGTCAGCGTCCCGACGATTTTCACCCCGGTCGCGCTTGCAGCCATGGCTCCGAGCAACACTATGGACAACCATTTGATCCGCTTCATGGACGCCCCCTTTCCGTTATAAGCTTTTTGTAAAGCATTTAAAATGCCGGCATTCCCATAATAACATGGGAAATCATGAACGATAGTATACGAATATTCGGTTTTAAAATCAAGGGAAAGATCGCATCGGGTTAGAGAGTCTATTTGAATAATTATGCGGGTCGCGTGGATAATTCAAACTTAGAGACCGGCCCAGAAGGTCGAAAGCGCGGAGAACGGTGCGGTTCACGGCATTGCCAAAAACGGCCTGCTTAAAATCATAAACGTTTTTTTCCTTGACCGAAGACGGTGTAAAAACGCTCGAAGGCGTCCATGAAGCCGCCCATTTGATCTGCATGGCGCCTGTTGACGTGATGGTAATCGGAAGAAACACATATTGGGAATTCGCGCTGCCGACGCCGTTCCAACGGTCTCCCATATACATAAACCCGTTGCTGTAACCGGGTATTTGAAAAATGTTACACGGTTGGGAATTAAAGGTCGTGTGATTGGTGTCGCCGACGCATGGGTCGCCTTTGCTCGTAAACGGCCCCGTCACGCTGGTTGCGGTGTAGTATGTGGCCTGATTGGGCGTCCACCCGGAGCATTTGCTCGTGATCAAATAATAGACGCCGTTGATTTTAAGCATTCCCGGACCTTCGCAGTGCGCTTGAATATCCACATCATTGGTGGTTACATTGAGGTAATCGGACGTCAACTCAACGATCCTGATGGTGACGTTCGTCGGATCGGCGGCGTAGATGATATACACTTTCCCGTTGTCGTCACAGTACATTCCCATGTCGCGCGATTGGTGGCCGTTGGGCAGAAAATGGTCGACGAGCGTATAGGGGCCTCGTACGCTGTCGCTTGACGCAACACCGAGGTGCGCCAAGCCATAGCCGCCGTTGTCATAATGGAACCACAGGACATACTTTTTTGTAGTGGTATTGTAGGCGACTTTAGGGCGTTCGAGGACCGCGATGGCGCCTTTCTGCATTGCAAGACCCTCGTTTTTCCAATTATAGAGATCGGCCGACGAATAGCACGCCACGCCGCCGGGGCTTCCCCGGTGCTCGCCGAACCAATAATATCTTTTTGATTGCGCGGAATAAATAATATTGCCCGCGTGGCAATCGATGTGTTTGCCGTCGTCGGCGGGCCATACGCCGCCGGGCGTAATTGAAGTAAAGGTGGTTGGTTGCTGTGACAACGACGGTATCCAGAAAAAACAAACGAGTGCAAGCACTAAAGTATTGGAAGGGAAACCTTTGATAGATCTCATAAGCTTTCTCATTGTCCGGCAAGAAGGTCGGCCGGGTGTTTTCTCAAGCGCCGTAGGGATGCTTTGAGGGGTCCCAGGCGCAAAGGAAATACCCGGTTGGCCTTCTTGCCCATACTTTTCTCGCGGTTAATTGACCGCATTCAACCGTGTGGTTATGCGCCGGGCGTCGCTGTCCCAGATCCCGTAAAACAGCCCGCTGCCGATTGTCCTGCGATTGACAAGCACCGATGAGCTTTGCTTAACGTCGCAACCGAACAGCCTTGTGCCTTGACAATTGATGATGGTCAAGCGTCCCGGCGCCGGCGGACAATGAAATAAATAGCCCTTTGCTGTGTGGGAAACGGACAGCCCGTATTCATCGGATCGGACCGGATGCGATACGGGCGCCTGTATCGAAACGGGTCCTTCCGTATACGATTCGGACACCGGTAACGTCGTTAGGGTCAGCGTTGCGGTTGTAAGTCCGGCATACGCGGCCGTGATCGTAATGGTTGACGCCGTGGTAGTTGTCCTTAAAAAAGCCCCAGCGCGCCCGGCCAGCGCGGCCACGGTGTTTCCGCCGAAAATTGTTCCGGCGCTCGCCGGATTGACGGTGAAAGTTACGTTGCCCGTGGCCGTTGAGATCTGCTTATTGTTGGCGTCGCGCATCGTGGCGGTCAGCAGGAAAATGTCCGCTCCCGTGGCGTTCAGGACAGTCGTATCGGCCTGAAGATCGATTTTCGTCGCGGCCCCCGGCCGGGGGTAATCCGGGGCAATGCCGGCCCAGTTCTGCCTGAACATGTAAAATACCGTTTTGGGAACGGTCAATCGGTCGACGATGCCCTCGAAACCCGTGGTATTGTCTGGAGAATTGTAATCCTTGAAGCACCAGAAATGTCCTCCGGCAAGATGCCCCGTTGTTATCAAGGTATATGACATGCAATCCCACTCATCACCGGCCGTGCCGGTACCGGGGGTAGCGTTGGTGGTGTCGAGGTCCAAGGCGCTTCCTCGGGAGGAAACGTAGTAAAAGCCGGTGCGGGATTCGGTGTTGAGCCAGGGTTTTGCCGTATTGGTATGCGAGTTCGAATAGTTCAATCCTATAACATCGGGAATTGTCAATGCCGCGTTCCAGCCGTTCGGCGCGCCATAGCCGTTGTAATTTATGTTGGCCATCGCGGTTACTTTTGTGGTGTCAAGGCTCTTGACAATGGCGTTTAAGACGGTAATCTGGGATGAAAAATCCACATACGGATCGGGCACCGGCTCATTATACAGTCCCCAGGCGTAAATACTGGGATGGTTTCTCGCCGACAGCGCCATTTCCTTCGCGCAACTGTCCATCCGGGCCCAGCATGCGGCGACCGGCGTCACGCCCCATCCCCAGCTCGGCTGCTCGACATACAAGAGCATGCCCAGCTTGTCGCAGGCGTCATAAAAGGCCTGGGCCCGGGGATAGTGCGAGCACCTGACGCTGTTGCAGCCCAGGTTTTTCAGCATTTTGATTTCCTGGAAATACCGGGAGTCGGGAACCGCGTTACCTATCCAACCTTCGAATTGATGGACGCACATGCCTTTAATTTCAAAGCGGGCGCCGTTGATATAAAACCCCTGCGCGCTCCAGGTGAACCATCGTATTCCGCAGGGTTCCACGACGCTGTCGATTGTCGCGCCGCCCACACTGATAACCGTTTGGACGGAATACATATACGGACTGGAAGGCGACCAGAGGTGCGGATTGGAAAACGCCGCGGTCATCATGTCGAAGGTGTCCAGAGCTCCGGCGGGAATTGTTTGTGTTGCGGTTTGGGACACGACAGTTGCGCTCGCGGCGTCAAGCAGGGTGACGATGACCTGGACGCTCTTTGCCGCGGCGGCGTCGTTTTTAACGGCGGTCCTGGCGTGTATCTGGGCGCTCGCAGCCGACACATGCTCCGTCTGGATTTGCTGCGTGTAAATCGGAACGTAAACGCTGTCTTTGAACCGCAGCCAGACCGACCGGTACAGTCCGCCAAAGAGGCTGAAGTCGGGGGATGAACCGCCCGGCGGGATGTTCGGGCTCTTTTGGTTGTTGAGCTTGAGGGCAACGACGTTCGACGTGCCCCGCACGAGGGAATTGCTTATGTCAAAATAAAAAGGCGTATACCCGCTGTTGTCATGCATTCCCACCTGCGTGCCGTTTACCCACACGGTGGCTGTCTGCATGGCGCCTTCAAATTCCAGGAAAACTTTTTTCGCGCTTGCGGGGACCGTAAACGTCTTGCGATACCAGCAATCGCCTTGATAATAGCTGATTTCGGAACTCCAGACGGGTGCGTCGTAGGACGCCGAATGCGGCACGTTTACGCTTTGCCACGTTCCGTCGCTGTAGACGCTTGCCGAAGGGGTCCCCGTCGGCGTTCCCTGATAGAATTTCCAGTTTAGATTAAACCCCGCTTTTCGCTTGAGCGTCTGTGCCTGGGAATGGAAGGACAATGCACAAAATAATGTAAGGACAAGCGGTAAAGCATGCCGTATGGACAAATAAGCAAACATATTTCCACCTTTTCTCAGGTTATTTGAAAATGTTAGAGTTATCTTGTAATCATCAACGTTTTTATCGCGGCATTTCCCACGTCGGGTTTCACAGGTGAAATCCTTGCGAAATAGGCTCCGGGTGAGAGCGATATGAAACCCGGCTTGTTTCCAATAATCGCTTGAAGCAAGCCCTTTTTCACCAGCATACCGCTGACATTGTAAATCTCAACAGTTTGAATAAAATTTTCCTTTTGAATTCTATTTATCAATTCATTAAAGCGAATAACCTTGTCTCCTTGCGCCTTATATGCAGCGGTAACCTGTATGTCTCCTGAAGGCATGGTCAGGATCGCGGAGGCTGCGCTCATGCTGTCGATTGCCGGGCTCCCGGAATTGACGACCCACTTGTCAAATACCTGGCCGGCCAATGGCATGAGCGCGGTGATGGATGCCTGCGTACCGGGAATGTACGGACCGCTTCCCACGCCGCCGTTTACCGTAAGGGTATACGCTGTTTCATTGCTCCAGGCATGCACCCGTATCCAGTCGATGCGGTAGTTGATGGGAAACGTGGTTACCGAAGGGTCTCCGCCGTTGATACCGCCGATGGCCTGGTTGACGAGCATGTACCCGGGTTGACGGAACGGATTCCCGCCCCCCGGCCCCGTGCCGTCGGCATTTGCCAACGGATAGTGGTTTATCAGGACACCGTCGAGCGATAGATCAATCCTGGTTGAATCCCATTCCCAGGTCCAGACATGAAAATTGTCAGCCCAACGGCTTCCGCCGAGCGAGGACACGGTCCTGGTGGGAGATTGCCATTTTCCGTTGCCGTCCATGACATTGAAAAGGCATTTACCCTGGTAAAATTCCATCATGTCGATTTCCCCGCCCTTTGGCCATCCTCCGGAGTTCGGGAGCCACCACCATGCCGGCCAACTGCCCTGCCGTATGTCGATCTGCGCACGCATTTCGAATTTTCCATAGAGCCATGATTTCTTTTTCATTGTCCTGCGGCTGGCCGAGGAATATTCATGGCCGTTCCAATTGTCGCGCAGCGCCTGGATAAGCAGGTTGCCATTGTCGATGCGGGAGTTTTCGGGCCGGTTAGTGTAGTTTTCAAGTTCCTGGTTCCGGATACTGTAACCGCTTTCGTATCCCCATACCGATGTGTCAATTGCCGGGCCGCTAAATTCGTCGCTCCAGGAGAATTCCCACCCGCCTACAAGCGCCGATGCCGGGGCATGCAGAAACATGACGGCGATGGCGGTCCCGATCAGGGGCCATGGTGACATTCCCTGAGTTTTCCGTAACGGCGATTTCCCGTTCACAACATCTCCCTAATTCTGTAAAAGGTCGTTAGTCGAAAAGAAACCGGATGACAAATGCGTTACTTTTTGTTTTTTCCACGGGCAGCGCAATTGTCCGAAGCGCGGGAAAGGCGTGGACTTTGTATAGCAACCGACCGCGAAAATCGTACAACGCTGCTCCGGTGGCATTTTCGGGAAGCTCGATTGAAGCAATCCCGTTCGCGGCTATAATAACGCCAATCTTTCCTGGTGATTGAGTTTTATTGATACCTTCCCTACGAGAAATGGCCCCGGTATTCGCGAGCATTTCATACATCTGGTCCCCGGCCAGACAAAATGCGCCTTCGGCGTAGGCCTTTGTCGGCGACGTAACGGGCGCCGGTCCGGGCGCCGCGCCAACGTCCTGGACGCGAAGCACAGAACCGTTGGCGCTGACATTTTTAACCATAGCCGACCATGCTTTTCGGATGACCGGCTCATACGTCGGCCTGTCAAGGAGGCCCTTGTTGACGCACCAGGCCATGGCAAAGCAGAAAAAGCAGGTGCCGCTCATTTCCGGGTCCGTATATTCATTGTAATCGGCAAGACTCGTATGCCACATGCCGTCGCTTCCTTGCGCCGCCTTAAGGGCCGCGCACATATCATGCAAAAGTTTCTCGTATTTGGGCCGGGACGGATAGGTGGAAGCCATATAGTCCAGTACGCGCGCGGTCCCGGCTACCACCCAGCCGTTGCCGCGCGACCAGAAAACCTTAAATCCGTTTTTTGTTTTTTTTGCCGGATAGAAGTAGCTTGCGTCTCGGAAAAACAAATGCGCGGTCGTATCGTACAGCATTTTCGTGACGTCCCACCAGTAAACGTCCATCGTGTCAAGAAACCGTACCGTGCCGGTGACGCTTGACAACCTCGCCACGGCCGGCGGCGCCATGAAAAGCGCGTCGCACCATGACCAGAGCTGGCTGCCGCGCCGTTTCAGAGTATCGCCCACATAGAGCCATGTCCCAAGCCAGTCGCGGTACATGAACGCATTCTGCGGCAGGGGATTGAGCTTAAAGATCTCGCAATAGGTTTGGGTGCAGGCATGGTTATCGGCATGAGTGCGGTCGCCGTTATATTGCGTACCGATTTTCCAATTATGGTACTGCGCCCACGCCGTGGCGCTGTCGAGGTATTTTGGGTCTTTAGTGCGGGAATACAGCGCCATGATTCCGGCGAAATAAGCGCCTTCGATCCATGAATTATCGATGGCGTGGGTCCCCGTTTTCAGGCGGTATTCGCCGACATGGCGCATGATGTTCGTGATGCTGTCGAGGGTGAATTCATCACGGGCGGCACTATTCGAAGCCAACAATGCAATAACGCCAAGGACAATAAAAAAGGACGATTTCATCGGATGGAATCCTTTGCTTAAATGCGTATAAATGTAGGCCTGAACTTAACCTACATAAGCATTTTCAAGATAATTCCTTCCTCTATCTTTAGCAATTATGGCGGCGTGATTTTTCCATCAAGGTCCCATAGCGCTTCCCAACTCTGGCCTGCCTTCCACAGAAACACCTGTCCCTTAACAAGACGACAATTTATATTAATGCCCGCGATTTTTTCCATGTCTTCTCGGGTAAGGGGCGCCGAAACCGCGGCCTTTAAATTCGAAAGGTATTTGCCGCGCTTTACCGAAAGAGGTATTGGAACTTGGCCGCGATGTATGGCCCATTTCACGCAGACCACGGCCGGATGAACGTTGAGCCGCTTCGCGATTGAAACGATCACCGGGTCTTCGATGTCCACGGTGTCGTCAGGCGTCCGGTCGCGCTGCGGACGGCAGGGTGACCCGATCGGGCTGAAGGCGATGGGAACGATCCTGTTTTCAACAAGGAAATTAAACAGTTCCGTCTGCTGGAAGTGGGGGTGCGATTCGAATTCGTTGCTCACGGGTTTTATTTCGGCGTCGCGCAGCAGGAGCTTCATTTTAGGAATGGTCATATTCGAGGTGCCGATGTGCCTGACCAGTCCCATTTTCACCAGCTTCTCAAGCTGCCGCCACGTTTTCATGTAGTTTTCGTGGATGTAGGGCTTGGCGTTCGGGTCGCGCGAAGAAACGTCGACTCCTTTTGCATGGAAGTTGGGGAAAGGCCAATGTATAAGGTACAGGTCGAGATAGTCGAGCCTGAGGTCTTTGAGGGATTTTTCGCAGGAAGGAATCACGTCCTTCTCGGCGTGCTTGTCGTTCCAAAGTTTTGAGGTTATCCACAGATCCTCTCGTTTACAACCGCGTTTCATCACTTCCTGCAGAGATGTGCCGATACATTCCTCATTCCCATAAACGGATGCGCAGTCGATGTGCCGGTAACCGAGCGAAATCGCGTCTTGTACCGCCGCGGCGATTGTTTCGCCGCTGTAGCAATCATTTCCGAATGTCCCCAGGCCGATACAAGGTATCTTTGCGCCGCTCTTAAGAACTTTCTTGGGGACTTTTTCCGGATCGACACCTTCGGGGCCTCCGACAAACGCCTTTTCATCTTGAACTTTTGTCATTGTAAGTTCTCCATTGTTGTTTTTCACCTCACCCCTGACGCTTCGCGTCTTCCCCTCTCCTTGTCAAGGAGAGGGGACGGAGGGGTGAGGTGCGTGACTTGTTATTTTATTTCCTCGTCGAAAACCACCGCTACTTTGCCGCACTTGCCTTCATCCATGAGCTTATAGGCGTCAGCCACCTTGTCGAGGGTGAAACGGTGCGTAACAAGGTCTTCCGGGTGGATGTTCCATCGCACGATGCGCTCAACGAGCTCTTCCATGAGCCAGATGCTCGTTACCCAGGAGCCGTAGATGGTTTTCTGTTCATGGATGATGTCCGGGCTTGGGTTGAACTCAACGGTCCCGCCCTCGCCGACCATCGCGATTTTGCCCCATTTTCTAGTAGCCCGGATGGCAAGCTGGCGCCCCTTCGTGTTGCCCGAGCAGTCTATGGCCCGCTCGACCCCATTACCGCCCGTCAAATCGAGGATTTTTTTAAGGGTATCGGGGCCGGAAATAAAAACGTCGGGGGCTAGTTTTTTGTCGCGGGCGATCCGGCAGCGTTCTTCCGTTATGTCAACGCCTATCAACCTTTGGGCGCCCATGGCCTTGGCAAGCATGAGCGTGGCAAGGCCCACCGGGCCAAGGCCGACAACGAGAACGGCATCGTTGCCCGATACGCCGATCTTTTCGAGCCCTTCGTAGACCGTTCCGAACCCGCAGGCCACCTGCGCGCCGTCGGTATACGACAGCGAATCCGGCAGCAGCACCAGGTCTCTTTCTTCGGCCAGGATATACGGCGCCATGCCGCCGTCGCGCTGCCACCCGTAGGCCGCGCGTAGCGGACTCGTGCAGCTTATCATGTATCCGCGCCTGCAATCGTTGCACAGGCCGCAGCCGGAAATATGGTATACGACCACGCGGTCGCCTTCCTTGAATCTCCTCATGCCGGGGCCGCATTTGACGACTTGGCCGGCAGGTTCATGCCCGGCAATTTTATTCTGGTATCCTTCCGGCCCTTTACCGAGGTGCTCGCGGTAAATGGCCCGGATATCGCTGCCGCAAATCGTGGAGGATTTTGTTTTGATGAGCACCTGGCCGTGCCCCGGTTCGGGAATCTCCACTTCTTTAATGACAACCGAGCTGTTGCCCGGTAAATATGCCGCTTTCATGGTTTTATTCATTTGTCCATCTCCTTGTGTATCATTAAAAACAGTCTCACGTTTTCCGTTCGATAAGCTTTGTGGGCACGGTGATTATCGTTCCCTTGGTTCCGGTTCCTTTTCGCAAATCTTGAATCGATTGGATCGCCTTGATGCCGAACAATTTTAATCGTTGGTCCATGGTCGTCAGAGGAATGTACGACGTTACCGTATCGATCATGTTGCCGAATCCGATAAGGGCGACGTCCTTGCCCACCAGTATCTTTTTCTCAAGGAACGCGCCGATGGCGCCCATTGCTTCATAATCGTTGGCGCAGATGACGGCATCGCTTTTCTGTAAAGATGGGTAGGATTTTTTAATGGTCTCGTAGGCCGAAATGGCGTCGAAATCGGTATCCAAATAAAGTATGGTTTCGCCTTCAATAAGACTATATTTAGCGGCCGCTTCCTGCATTCCCAGAATTCTTTCCCGCGCGTTGTATTGCTTTTCGCGGCCTTTCAAGACAAGGATCGATCGCGCATTCCTTTTGGTCACCAGATATTCAACCATGGAAAAACCGGATTGCCTATAGTCGTTGACGATGTTTATTGAGTTCTCGAGGACCCATTCAATGGTGACAAAGGGGACTTTTTTGGCGGTATTCAGGCATTCCCGCCGCATTTCGCCAAAGGCCTCTTCGATGAAGATGACGCCGCATTTGTCCCGCCTGGCCTTTTTCAGAAGTTCTATGGTCTTCTCGTTCCAGGCAAGTTTGTCGGTATCGAGGCTGTAAATCTGCAGCGAAAGGTCCTTGTTACGGTTTGCCTCGAACATGCCATCGAGGATAAACGTATAAAAAGTGAGCCGGTTGCTCGGAAGAAACACGTACACTGTGTTGGAGAGCGACGATTGCCTGGCAACGAAGTAACCCGCCCCGGCCTTGGAATAAATGAACTTCTCCTGTTTTAGCTCGCTGAACGCTTTCTGGACCGTTGCGACGGAAACGCCCGTGGTACGCGAAATTTCACGGACCGAAGGAACTCCCTGGTTTTCCTTGTAATCGCCATTGTCAACAAGGTCCCTGATATGTTCCTTGAGTTGCCTGTAGGGGGCTATTGGGGAATTTCTGTCGATGAAAATGTCCATGTAATCCTTGCGGTCAGTGTGATAGTATGCTATTACAGTTATAATATACTAATTAGTTCATTGTGGGCAAAATATAAAAAACCAGGATGTGTAAAATGCATTGGGGTGTCATGAACTGCCTATTAAAAAACAGGAAAAGAAGGGATGATATACGATAAAAAGCCATGAGAAATCTTGACAATGACATATTTAAAATATAGGAAATATGGGATTAAATTAGTATTTTAAACGGTAAAGCTGGGGCATTGCATATCCTACAGGTTGAAAATAAAAGATCATGTTATGAAACTCACCGATTTTCATGCTAAATATTTTGCCCACGAACTCACAAGGCGATTTCCCTCCGACGACATAGGGAAACTTGCCGGAGCTCTTGTTGATGCCCAAGTTGATCTTAACCCTCATCAGGTAGAAGCCGCGCTTTTTGCCTTTCAATCACCGCTTGCCCATGGCGCTTTGCTTGCCGATGAGGTGGGGCTTGGTAAAACAATTGAAGCTGGGTTGGTTATTTCTCAAAAATGGGCGGAACGAAAAAGAAGAATTCTCATTATAACGCCCTCGAATCTTCGCAAACAATGGCACCAGGAACTTCAGGAAAAGTTTTTTCTTCCCTGTAGAATTCTTGAAACGCGATCTTATAATATCGAAATAAAGAAAAACAATATTCACCCATTTGAAAACAATGAATCGATTACGATTTGTTCCTACCAATTCGCAAGATCTAAATCAAAGGATGTTTCAAACGCCAATTGGGACCTGGTCGTCATGGACGAAGCCCACCGGCTCCGGAATGTATATAAACCGGCAAATGTGATTGCAAACACGCTCAAACTCGCCCTTGCAAACGTTTCGCATAAATTATTACTGACGGCAACGCCTTTGCAGAATTCGCTCCTTGAATTGTATGGGCTTGTCAGTTTCATTGACGAGAGAGTATTCGGCGACTTGAAAAGTTTCAGGGAACAATACGCCCGAATAAATGATGCTCATGTTTTCGATTCTTTAAAAGCACGACTCAAGCCGGTGTGCCACAGAACCCTGAGGCGGCAGGTCACGGCCTATGTGCCTTACACGAGAAGACATCCGATCGTCCAGCCTTTTTCGCCGGAAGAAAATGAAGATCTGCTTTACAATCTTGTATCCGATTACCTACGCAGGCCTAATCTTCAGGCTTTGCCGGTCAGCCAGCGCTCTCTCATGACGCTGGTTCTCCGTAAACTCCTGGCATCTTCGAGTTTTGCAATTGCCGGAGCGCTTGAAACTCTCACTAAGCGGCTTAGAACAAAGCTTGAGAAATGCGTTCCAAAGGAGTCACTTGAGGAAGAGCTTGATAAGGATTACGAGGGCCTCGATGAAACCGCCGAGGAGTGGCCGGAAGATGACCAGTCGGAAAATTTACTTACCCTTGAAGAACGCGCTGCTATCGAGAATGAAATTGCCGACCTGGAAGGTTTTCGGAATCTCGCGGTATCCATCACGACTAATGCCAAAGGAAGGGCGCTCGTCAGTGCGCTTGACCATGCGTTCAACGAAGCGCAGCGGTTGGGCGCGGCGCGGAAGGCCATCATTTTCACGGAATCCCGCAGAACGCAGTTATACCTCCTGAGAATCCTTGCCGACAGTCCCTTTTCTGATGGCATCGTTCTTTTTAACGGCTCCAATAACGACGATACTTCCAAGAAAATTTATACGGCATGGGTCGAAAAGCATAAAGGGACCGACCGAGTAACCGGTTCACGCTCCGCCGATATGCGTTCCGCCATTGTGGATTACTTCAGCGACCAGGGCAAAATTATGATTGCTACAGAAGCCGGTGCTGAAGGCATTAACCTTCAATTTTGCTCTCTTGTCGTAAATTATGATTTGCCTTGGAATCCGCAACGAATTGAACAACGGATCGGTCGTTGCCACCGCTACGGCCAAAAGCACGACGTCGTCGTGGTTAATTTTTTAAACAAGAAAAATGAAGCCGACCAACGAGTGTTTCAATTGTTATCCGAAAAGTTCAAGCTTTTCGAAGGTGTATTCGGCGCGAGCGATGAAGTACTCGGGGCAATTGAATCCGGCGTTGATTTTGAAAAACGGATCGCCGACATTTACCATACCTGCCGAACACCCGAAGAAATAAAGACCTGCTTTGACCGACTTCAATCTGAGCTGGGCGCGCAAATCAATGATGCGATGACCCGAACGCGCAAGCAACTTTTAGAAAATTTCGATGAGGAAGTTCATGAAAAGCTACGAGTCAATATGGCCAGCAGCAAGGAATATCGGTCGAGATACGAACAAATTCTCATGGATCTCACGCAGTTTGTCCTTGGCGAAAACGCTGAATTTAAGGAAGATCAATCGTCTTTTAGGTTGAAAAAGAACCCATTCGATACAAATGCAAATATTCCAATAGGGCTCTATGAACTGCCGCGCAGAACGGGCGAGGCGCACTTGTTCCGCCTCCAGCACCCCCTCGCCCAACATATTCTAAAAAATGCCACGGAAAAAGAGCTTCCGCCCTCCGAAATAGCATTTCGTTATGATGGTTTAAAAAAAATCACCATCCTTGAACCCTATATTGGGAAAAGCGGTGAATTACAATTAAGTCTTTTCACCATTAAATCGCTGGATCAAGAAGAAGATTACCTTATTTTCTCCGCCCTTGCCGAAGACGGCGCCTTTTTAGAAGAAGATGCGGCGAGGCGACTATTCTCACTTTCCGCGGAATCCGTAAACCCAACAGCATCGCCAATTCCTGATACCAGATTGACAGAACAGACTGAACGTCGCAAAGTCGATATTCAGCGCACAATATCGGAGCGAAACGCCAAATTCTTTGAAACGGAAGCGGAAAAACTTGACAACTGGGCCGACGATCTCAAGGTTGCGCTCGAACGGGAAATTAAAGAGATCGACCGCCAGATAAAAGAAGCCAAACGCGCGGCAACAGTGTCCCTTAGTCTCGAAGAAAAACTCGCGGGACAAAAACAAATCCGAGCGCTGGAAGCTACAAGAAACGGGAAGAGAAAAGCGCTTTTTGAGGCTCAGGATGAGATCGACAGGAAAAGAGAGCAGTTAATAAATGTTATAGAAGGGAAACTGACTCAGCAAGCATCACTTACGTCAGTTTTTCAGTTGCGGTGGAGGATAATCTAAAATGCCTACAAATGAAGAAAAGATTACCCAGATTGAAACCGCTCTTCGCCGAAGATTTTTCCCTCATATACCAAAAGTTATTACCGCAAACCGATCTCAATGGACAGAAGATAACCATGACACAAATCGCCTTTCACGCTCTTTAGCTGGTTATTCACTCGTTGCCATTCTCGATCTTAACGATATTGCTGCTTCTGGCGCGGTGGTCGATGGAGATGATGACGGTGGTATTGATGCCATCTACTTTGACCGTTCTCGCTGTCGACTACTTCTGGTGCAATCAAAATACAAAAAAAATGGCGCCGCGCCTGCCCAACACGAGAATTTAAAAACTATTAATGGGATAAGAGCACTTCTTGAACGCAGATTCACTGGTTTTAATGCTAGTATAAAAGCGAAACTTGAAGAAATAGAGGAATCTCTCGATACGCCAGGGATAATGCTTGAAGTAGTAATCGTTTATTTGGGCGAAAATTTCTCACCGCATGTTACCGCCGATCTTGATGCATTGCAGGCTGAATTAAATTCAATTGCACCCAGAATATCATGGAAGCCATATGGTTTAACCGCTGTCCATAATTGGCTGCTTGCCGAACAAAACCCTGATTCCGTAACTATTGATATAACTCTTGAAAATTGGGCAATTGTTAAGAATCCTCGTAGAGCATTCTATGGGCAAATTTCCGCCTCCGAATTGGCACAATTGGTTGAAAGGTGCGGAAAATCTCTTTTTGAAAAAAATATTCGTCATTACTTGGGTTCCTTTGGAGTTAATCAAGCAATTTCCGAAACCGTACGTAGAAAACCAGCCGACTTTTTTTATCTCAACAACGGTATCACCGCACTTTCTGAAGCAATAACACCTTCAGCAGGAACACATGACCGATGCAATTTCAGACTTGCAAATGTATCAATTGTAAATGGGGCACAAACTGCTGGCGCAATTGCAACAGCAGCGTCTCAAGGAACGATTTCACCGGAAGCAAAAATTCTTATTACCATTATAGAAACAGTAAATACGCAGGATGATTTAGGCCTCAGGATTACAAAAGCACGCAACCACCAGAATGTAGTTCGAGGTGTTGATTTTGCAGCCCTTGATCCGAGCCAGGAACGCTTAAGGCAGGAACTTGCGGTTTCGGGTTTTACCTATCATTACCGGCCTTCTGCAGAGGCCAGAGTTCGTCGACATGACTCTATTAACATTGAAGATGCTTCGTTAGCAATTGCCTGCCTCGGTTTTCCCGTGCTAACTTCAACGGAAATAGCAGCAAATCGCACTCGCGGCCAGCGCGTCTCAAATGCTATAGATCTTGTTGTTACTGCTAAAAAGGAGCTCGGCAGGCTTTGGGAACAAAATGGTACTATATATTCTACACTTTTCAATGAGGGATTATCAGGAGTTCGACTTATTCGGTTAGTTGTCATATACCGTTTTATCGACCAGATACTCGCAAGCACCGAGCTATCGGAAACAGCATATCAACGCCGCATGTTTTTCCGGCATGGCAGGTATTTTGTAATGGCTATAATCTCTCACCTGTCAAAGGATGTTTTCTCAAAATCATCAATCTCAATTTCTCCAAAAGACTCTACCCTTCTTTCGCAACGAGTAAATAAACTCTCGGAGATAATTTATGTAGAATCCTCTCAATATCAGGCGGAAAAAGGGTATCTTGCGGTATTTAGAAACTTAACTGATTCACAACCACTGGCAGATCGGGTAATTGTACGCCTCACAGAACGCGACCAAGAAGTTCAGGCTCAATCGCCGCAGATTGCCGATTGAGCATAGGAAATCAGACACAGCATATGATCAAGAAATGGAACCATATGACATTTAATCAAGGATTTAGGTATAGTTGATTTTTAATATGACACCAAGCATGATAATCCTTTCATCATCACGCACTCAGAACTGGCGGCACAATATAGCCCGACGGTATCCTGTGCAAAACCGCGAAACAGAAATGCTTCTTGGAATCTTTGCACTTCAAGGGGATATTAACTCGCGAAACATGCTTGTTTTACATAACATTTCATTTGTTTTCAGAGTAATCCAGAAATTTGTGCCGCGAGCAGTCTATTCCTTACATTATGATGACGTTGTAAGTGAGGGCATTATCGGTCTTCTTATTGCTGCAGAAAAGTATGATCCTTCATTAGGAATAAAATTCATTTCCTATGCTGTCCATTGGATTAGGCAACGTATCCGGAAATATTTAGACGATGCAGTACCAATTGTAAACCTTCCGCCGAATAAATTATCTATAAGAAAGGCGGCGAGAAAAGCATTTTACCAAAAAAGTAGTACTCAGGTTTCGGTAATCCTTAGTGACTTGCAGCAGTCCAAAGGCTCAAAGAGTGCCATCGATTTGCATTATTCACTTTTGTGTTCCTCTGTCCGCACCAATATGACGCAACTCCGGTCGACCGGCACGAACCAATTGGAAAAATATTTTGCAAGAAAGCAGCGAAAACAAATTGAAAGTATTATTGATACCTTACCTGGCAAAACAGCTCGCATTATAAAAGATTACTACGAATTTAATGGTGCTGAACTAACTCTGGAGGAAATAGGGCGCAAAAATCATCTTTCAAGAGAGCGCATTCGTCAAATAGTTGTTAAGGGTAGGAGATTGCTTTCAAGAAAACTCCGGAAACTTTATCCCGAGAGAATTGCAAAAAGCAAGAAAAACCCAGCTAAGGTGCCGGCAAATGGATATCGCTGGGTTGATTTGGGTGAAACCTTGGCGTCGCCGTATTTTGAAATGCGTTTAGGAGATTGGTTTCATGAATGCCCATCGTGCGGAGAAATTGTGATTAATTCCAATGAAGACTTTTTCAACTGCTCCAACTGCGGATTTGAAAACAGCTCTATTTATGTCTGCCCAAAGTGTTGTGCTGATGTTCCTTTAGGGTTTAAGTGCTATTGCACGTATACTAATATTGATCACGTTGTGCCACTTCGAAATTCGATAATTAGTATTTTAAAACTGCATGGCTCCGTTACCGTATCTGAAATTCACGATATCCTAATATCTCAAGGAATTAACACGACTATTCCTTATATGCAGACCATGCTGCAAAAAGATTTCATCTTTGCCGTTTTTCCTCCTGACAAGGTAGCTTTGCGCACTCGTCTAACTCAAGAACAAACAGCTATCTTGAAATTCGATGCCGTCTTGGATCAAATTGACAACAATTATGGCGATAAGATTGAAGCGGGCTCTTCTGCGATTAAAAAATTACAGATTTTGAAAAAGGATTTACTGCAAAAGAACCATTGGCAAAAAACGTCAGAAATCAGTGCTCTAGAAGAGAAAATTGACAAAGCTCAAAAGGAACTTCTACTTGTTGAAACAGAATATTTAAGGCAAAAAGAAGAGTTGTTCTCATCGTATAATAAATAAGGAAATATTGCTTAATGAACAAAAAGCCCAAACTCGAACTCACCTGGATCGGCAAAGAAAACCGCCCAAAACTGGAACCGCGAATATTGATCGAAGATCCGGAGAAAAGTTATTGCGCAAAATACAAAGTGAGCGATAAAGATATTTTTGACAACAACCTGATATTCGGCGATAATCTGCTGGCGCTGAAGGCGCTGGAGCAGGAGTATGCGGGGAAGGTGAAGTGCGCGGCTTTTGACCCGCCGTATAATACAGGGAGCGCGTTTGAACATTATGATGATGGAGTGGAGCATTCCCTTTGGTTATCTTTGATCCGGGATCGGCTGGAAATACTCCGTCATTTATTATCAATTGACGGAAGTGTCTGGATTATAATAGATGATAACGAATGTCATTATCTAAAAGTTCTCTGTGACGAAGTATTTGGTAGAAATAATTTTTTTGGGGCAATTACTTGGCAACATAGCGTTCAAGGGAAAAATGATGCAAAAACACTTTCATTACACCACAACTATATTCTCGTATACCGTCGATCAGAATCGTTTAATAGAAACAGAATTCCTCGAACTGAAGATCATAATGTGAATTATGGAAACCCTGATAATGATTCAAATGGACCTTGGCGAAGTGGGGATGTGCGTAGCCCTAATCTCAGAGAAAATCTTAAATATACTGTAATAACGCCAAGCGGAAATAAAATACTATCACCAATAAAAGGGTGGCGCTGGTCAAAAGAACTCTTTGATGAAAAAGTAAAAAGTGGCGAAATATCATTTGTTGATAATGAAACCCGTGTGTTACGTAAAATCTATCTTAAAAGTCAAGAAGACCGAGTTCCTGAAAGTATTTGGTTTGGTAATGATGTTGGAACAACAAGAGAGGCAACAAATGATTTATCAGCATTATTACCAGAAGCATCGCAATTTGCTACTCCTAAACCTGAACGTTTAATCGAAAGAATTATCCATATCGCAACAAATCCCGGCGATCTCGTTTTAGATTCCTTCGCCGGTTCCGGCACCACCGGCGCCGTGGCCCAAAAAATGGGCCGCCGCTGGATCATGGTCGAGCTGGGCGAGCATTGTCATACGCACATCATCCCGCGCCTCAAGAAAGTAATTGACGGCGAAGACAAGGGCGGCATAACCGAATCCGTCTCTTGGAAAGGCGGTGGCGGTTTTCGCTATTTCCGTCTGGCCCCTTCGCTCCTCGAAAAAGACAAATGGGGCAATTACGTTATCAATAAACAATTCAATGCGGCCATGCTTGCCGAGGCGCTTTGCAAGCTTGAGGGTTTTGTCTATGCGCCGAGCGATTCTATTTACTGGCAGCATGGCAATTCAACCGAGCGGGATTTTATTTATGTAACCACGCAGACCCTCACCCATGCGCAGCTTGAGCAATTGAGCGAAGAAGTTGGAAGCGACAGGTCTCTTCTGGTTCTTTGCGCGGCCTTCCGGGGCAGCGCGGAAAAGTTCCCTAATCTTACAGTTAAGAAGATCCCCAAACAGGTTCTTTCACGGTGCGAATGGGGGCATGACGATTATAGCCTTAAAGTTGAAAACCTGCCCAAAGCGCCTAAACTTGAAAAAGCTCAGACGAATATGTTTGATGAGGGAGACGAATGAGTAAACCCATAAAATCAGACCTGTATTCCCGTATTCGCACCATTCTGGAATCCGCGCGTACGAATATCGCCCGGTCAGTTAATTCTACACAGGTAGTTGCGAACTGGCTTGTCGGACGAGAAATAGTTGAGGATGAGCAACAGGGTAGAAAAAAAGGCGTGTATGGTCAACGGGAAATTGCAAAACTATCAGATAATCTGCAAACGGAATACGGAAACGGATATTCGATTCAGAATCTTCGATACATGCGCCAATTTTATCTGGAGTATCCTGGGCTCATTGCAACAAATAAGATTCACCACGCAGTGCGTGGTGAATTGGAAGTTCCTGAAGACACAACCGATTTTGAGATTCGCCACGCAGTGCGTGGCGAATTGGGCAGCAAAGAAATCCTCCACGCGCCGCTTGAAAAATCCGACGTACTGCGTCGGAAATCACCTATAACGGATTATGGGGTTTCAGATGAATTCTGGAAACCCGGCCGGCTTAATCCCAATCTTTCATGGACACATTACCGGATATTATTAAAAGTCAAGCTAAGCGCGGCGCGAAGTTTTTATGAAATTGAATCAGCTAAAAATGGCTGGTCGGCGCGTCAACTCGAACGACAGATAGATTCATTGCTTTTTGAGCGGTTGCTTAAAAGCCGTGATAAAAAAGGCGTTCTCGCTTTGTCCAACAAAGGGCTAATAATCAACAAACCGATTGATATAATCAAAGATCCGATCATCCTCGAATTTCTTGATTTTCCCGAATCGCACCGATTGGTTGAATCAAAACTCGAAACGGCGCTGATCTCAAAGCTGAAGGATTTTCTCCTCGAACTTGGTAGCGGGTTTGCTTATGTCGGTCGCCAAAAAAGATTGACCTTGGAGGGTGACCATTTCTATTCAGACCTTGTGTTCTACCACATCAAGCTAAAATGCTACGTGGTGATTGACCTCAAAACACGTAAATTGAATCATGCCGACCTCGGGCAGATGCTCATGTATGTCAATTATTTCGACAGGGAAATTAAAACCGCCGATGAAAACCCAACCATCGGACTAATCCTCTGCACCAATAAAAACGATGCCGTGGCTGAATATGTTCTTGGTGAAAAACAGAGGCAGATTTTCACCAGCCGCTATCAGCATGAACTGCCGACAGTCGAGGAACTCAAGCGGGAATTGCAGCGGGAAATGGAGATGCTTTCTCTCCCTGAACCTACTAAAAAAAACCGTAACCCCGGTCGGAGATTGAAATGAATAAACACGTTAATTCCATTTCGGGTCGCTTAAGTCTTCGACCGCCTCAGCGTATTTCATTAGAAATCCTTGACCGGATAACTGAAATTTCGCCGCTACGAAAAGATACGGATATGCAGGCCGCCTTAACGGCAATTAGCGGCGAATTCCCAACCGTTACCGATTTCGAGCGCGAATTTCCATCCGTTTGCTTCGCGCTTGCGACCGGCGTAGGCAAAACTCGCCTTATGGGCGCTTTTATAAGTTATTTACACCTCGCTCATGGCATGAACAACTTCTTCGTCCTCGCGCCAAACTTGACAATATACGACAAGCTCCGCCGGGAATTTGAAGAACCCAATCATCCAAAATATGTCTTTAAAGGAATAGCTGAATTCGCGACTGAAATACCGGAAGTCATTACCGGGGACAATTACGAAGACAGGGCCGGAACTCTTTTTGATGAATTGGTCCGCTGCAAAATAAATGTGTTTAACATCTCCAAAATCAACTCTGAAGTACGCGGTGGAAAATCACCGCGGATTAAACGCCTTTCCGAATATATCGGTCAAAGTTATTTCGACTATCTTTCCGGACTTAAAGACTTAGTGCTTATCATGGATGAATCGCACCGCTATAGGGCGTCGGCTGGAATTCGGGCAATAAATGAACTTAAACCTGTTCTTGGACTTGAGCTTACCGCGACCCCATTTGTAGAAACAAGCAAGGGTGCGATTCCCTTTAAAAATGTTATTTATGATTACCCACTAGGCAAAGCAATGGCCGACGGATTTGTTAAAGAACCGGCGGTGGTAACCAGAAAGAATTTCGTTCCTTCCGGGATGTCGCAGGAAGAAATAGAAAAATTAAAACTGGAAGATGGCGTACACCTGCATGAAAGTATTAAAGTTGAATTAGAAACATACGCGCGTGAAACCGGGAACAAAATCGTTAAGCCATTCCTTCTTGTAATTGCCCGTGATACAACCCACGCAAGCCAATTGATGCAGTACATACAGTCCAATGTCTTTTTTCAGGGCAGGTATAAAACAAAAGTCATTCAGGTTGATTCAAGCAGGACCGGGACGGAAGAAGACGAGATGGTAACACGGTTACTCGCGGTTGAAAGCACCGAGGAACCGACGGAAATAGTTATTCATGTCAACATGCTTAAAGAAGGTTGGGACGTTACCAATTTATACACGATCGTCCCGCTACGAGCCGCGAATGCAAGGATTTTAATTGAGCAGTCCATCGGGCGCGGTTTACGTTTGCCGTACGGAAAAAGAACCGGCATAACGGCGGTTGATCGTTTGAATATTATAGCTCATGATAAATTTCAGGAAATCATCGATGAAGCCAATCGCCCGGATTCCACAATACATCTACAGCAAGTAATACTTAACCCGGACCAGTTTACGCAAAAAACGGTTACCGTTGTTTCAACCTCCTCGTTGAATTCCGCTCTTGGCTTTGCCCCAACACAACCAGTTTCATCGGGTAAATCCGCGGTATCGTCTACCGCCGCAAAACCTTACTTCAATACCCCTGAAGAGCAAAAAGTTGCCCAGATTACCTATCAGGTTATCCAGAAGATGTCGGGAAACCCTGAGAAGTTGCCTTCCTCCAGCTTTTTGCAGAATCCTGAAGTCCAAAAAATGATTTTGAAAGAAGTTGAAAGGCAAACGGCCCCGATACAGTTGGAACTTGAAGGAATAAAGAAACGGCCCGATGTTTTTGCGATTGTATCAAAAACAACGGATTTGATCGTGAAAAAAACCATTGACATCCCGCGCATTCTCGTTGTTCCAAAAGGAAAAGTACGTTCGGGTTTCAAGTCCTTTGCATTAGATCTCAGCACAATAAATTACCCGGCCCCTTCCGAAGAACTATGGATTCAGCATTTACGCACCAACAAAATGGAAGTCCTTGGCATTGGAAAAGGCGGAATCGAAGAAGCGCGTATGGAAGATTATATTGTAAGCGGTCTTGTTGATTTTGATGACGTTTCGTATGACGACCACGCGGACTTGTTGTACGACCTGTCATCGCAAACTGTAAAGTATTTTCGGGGGTATTTGTCGGAAGAAGATACCAGAAAAGTTCTTCGCATGCATCAAAGAGAAATCGCTCGATTTATTCATTCTCAAATGCACAACCATTATTGGGAAGAATCGGTTGACTATGAGGTGAAAATAAGCAAAGGTTTTACGGAGCTTAAAGATAGCGCTTTTACAACCCGCGAAGAGCCGCCGTTCGACTACCATTACTCACCGTCTGATAAAAGCAATATGGCGCAATATGTCTTTGGCGGTTTTTCCAAGTGCTTATATGATTGCCAGAAATTTCAAGCGGATAATGAACGTAAACTCGCGGTTATCCTTGAGCGTGAATCT
>Ga0182017_10000489_pt1 | contig 31109 bp, 26 predicted proteins | sample 712E3DmetaG_FD_120492 | JGI IMG/M metagenome (GOLD analysis project Ga0182017, IMG submission 120492) | Permafrost microbial communities from Stordalen Mire, Sweden - 712E3D metaG | ecosystem: Environmental > Terrestrial > Soil > Wetlands > Permafrost | place: Sweden: Stordalen | collected... | reverse complement strand
ACCTTCTCCGCGGCCAGCAGCACCGCGCAGGCCAAAGCCGAGCCGTGTGCCTGCTCCGCGTGGTCGCCCACGATCACGCCGTCGAGTGACGGCGGAAAGCACGCCGCCAGCTTCTTCACCGCGGCCGGGTCGGCTCCATGCGGAGGAATACAGGCGGCGGTGACAACCGATTTTCCGCTGCCCAGTTTCTCGGACAACTTGCTATTCACTATCATCTTCATCTTCCAGTTGGTACGGGACATCCTCTGACAGGCCCGGGGTGCGCAGCGGACTCGGTGCCAGGGCAGACACACGAGCGACGAACTCATCGCGCACTGCCGCCACCTTCTGACCCAGCATTGGATCCAGGCTGGCCGGCGCCGGCGCTCCGGAACCCAGGGCCATGTCCTGCACAGCCGAGCCGGGCAAGTGGAACAACATCAATCGGCCTTTGCCGAGCCCGACCTCTTCCAGCATCGAGGAAACCGTCTCAATCCTCCGACGGCAACGCTTGTTCCCCTCATGATGGTGGCAGTTGCCTTCTTCGCAGCTCACCACGGCGATGGCATGGGCACCGCCTTCAAAGGCCTTGAGGAAGTGTTCCGGCTGCAGCCGGCCCGCACAGGGCACCACCACCTCTTGCACCGGAAACGGCCAGCCGAAGTTCGGCGTCTCGGGCCGGAAGCGCTTGCCCGAAGTGGGCATGCGGCCGGCGCGCGCGCTGTTCTCGCAGACGAACACCACGATCACGGAAGCAGACCCCGGGACCGGACGCGCGCCCGATTGCACTGTCGCCGTTTCAGCCACGAGAATCGACTCCTTCTTCCGGCCGCTCATCCGAAAAGACACGACGAGACACCGAATCGGTGACAGTCGGTGGCTCGGTCCACCGTCCTGACCGACGGGTCATCGTGCTTTGCCATGTCGAATGCGCCTTCATTACAGCCGCGCCGTTTCGAGTGACGGGGAAAGTAGACGAAACCAGCATCGCGTGTCCACACAGTCTGAGCGCCACTTTGACTTTTTCGAGTGCAGCGCCTCGGCGGAACGGCAGGATTTACTGCCAATTCACTTCTCATTTACTCAAAAGAAACAAACGCAATTGCTGCGTCTCCCGTCCGCCTCTTCGCGTAAGAGTCGTTTACATTGCCGAAACAGCACAGATACAAAGCAGCTACCTCGCCAGCCCGAAAGGCGGAAGCGAGCTTTGTTCGCCAGCTGACTTGCTACCGGCGGCCGCGGGTGCGGATGGTCTGGGCAAGACTGCGGAGGCGCTTGGCTTCGGCCGGCACCGCCGTCTCACCCCGCTCAACCGCCTGCAGCGCCTCGTCAGAGCGACCCGCTTCTAGCAATGTCACAGCCAAGTCCCAGTACGAGTCCACCCACTCCGGAGCAAGCGCGATGGCACGCTCAAGGCTTTGCACGCCCTCCTCCACGCGGCCCTGCCGCGCCAGGGCCAGGCCGAGCCCTTTGCAGGCATAGGCGTGGTCGGACTTGACCGCGAGCGCGCGACGGCAATACGACTCCGTGGTGACGTAGTCGCCGAGGAAGAAGCAAACAAAGCCACCCAGATCGAGCAGCGTCAGATTCTCGGGCGCCAGGGCCAGCCCCCGGCTGATGCTTTCCCGCGCGTCGCCCAGGGCGTGCTCATTGATGGCGGTGCGGGCTTGCTGGATGATGGTATCGAGCGACGGAGGAGGGGTGGCACCGCCGGTATCGGATCCGCCACCTGCGGACTCGTCGCTGGTCATGCTTGGCCCCCAGCGACCGAGGCCGCCGTGTGGCTGTCGAAGTAGTGAATCTCGTCGCCGGTCGGCTCCTCGTCGAGCAGATCGAAACGCCCGTGCCTCACCGCCTGGTAGTAGAAACAGTTCTGGTTTCCGGTTCCGCCCTGGGCATAGGTGGCCCAGGAACAGCCGCCGCGGCACACATCGCGAAAGCGACAGACGCGGCAGAACCCGCCCAGCTTTCCCTCCTTGAAGAGCCGGTTGTACGCAAAGGCGTCCTCGCGGTTCCAGATGTCGCGCAGGCTCTTCTGCCGCACATTGCCCTCGACGAAACGGGCCTCGCCATGCATCGACGAAGGCAGCGAAAGACAGCCCTTCACGTTCCCGCTGCTTTCGATCCCGATCACCTGGCAGCCCGCGCGGCAGCCCAGCCAGAAAGGCAGCGCGGTTTCCGCATCGCGCAGGTCGGGCTCCGGCTTGCCATAGTAGCCGATGTCGTCGCTGGGATAGATCTTGAATTCAGGGCAGTTGATCCGGCACAGCTCCGCGATCTGGGGCACCAGCCACAACAGATCCTCCGGCGGCGATACCAAATCGCGGTGCGCGCCCATGTTGCCCGTGGCGGTGGCGAACTGCAGTTGCCAAGCGAACACGCGGTGATCCATCAAGAACTGCCGCAACGACTTGAGCAAGCCTTGATTGAGGCGGTTGATGGTGGTGTTCACTGCCACTGGCATGCCCGCCGCCACGCTGATGTCGATGGCGCGCACCACCCGCACGAACGAGCCCGGGGCCCGGAATTCGTCATGCTCTTTCTCGAAGCCATCGATGCTGAAGGCCACGCCGCATAGCCCGGCCTTCTGCGCCTGTTCAACATGTTTGTCCGACCAGGTGAGGCCGTTGGAAATCAGGTTGACCCGCGCGCCCAACTCCACCAGCCGCCTGCCCACCTCGTGCCAGCCTGGGTACATCGTCGGCTCGCCGCCACTGAGAGTGATGCGCCGGCACCCGAGCGCCACCAGTTCGTCGGCCACGCGCAGACACTCGTCGAGCGACAGCTCGTCCGCGCGCTTGCTGCCGGCGATGGATCCGCAGTGCTTGCAGCGCAGGTTGCACGCCAGGGTCAGCTCCCACACGCAAGCGCGCGGGAAGAACCCGACTCGCCGCAGGACTTCAATCACGAGGGTGTTCTACCTGACTAATGCCCGGCCGGCACGGGCGCCGCGTAGAGGGCCACCATCCCACCACCCGAGTCGCGGCGCGCAGCATCCACGGGCATCGGTGCCATGTAGTCGGTCACGGGAAGGCCTGCGTCCCGCATGGGCGCCGAATAGCGAGTCGTCATGCCGCCAGTGCCCAGCTGCCCCGCGTCCGGCGCGATCGCCATGTACAAAGGATATACTCCCGTCATTCCGCCCGTCCCGGGCACCCCGCCGGTACCGGTTGCCGCGTCCGGCATGGGCGCCATGTACTTCTCCGTCGCGCCGCCCGTCGCCGTCGACCCGCCAGTGAACGGCGCTGAGTAGACAGTCCCGCCCGTCCCAATCACGCCGCCCGCCCTCGTCACTCCGCCCGTCTTCGTCACCCCGCCCGTCGCGATCACTCCGCCGGTCGCAATCGCCCCGCCCGACATCGGCGCCGAGTAGATAGCAATCCCGCCCGAGGAGATTGGGTGCGTTGCTCCGCCCGTCCCCGGCACTCCACCTGTCTCCATCACTCCGCCCGTCGCCGGCACGCCGCCGGACGCCCCACCCATCGGCGCCATATAGAGAGCCACCATGCCACCCATGGCGGACGAGTTCGATCCCCCGGAGCCACCCGAGCCAGCCTGTATGGCCGACGAGTCCGTCGAGCCATCCGGGGGTGAGTTCAGCCCCAAATCACTGCACCCCACCAGCGCAAGCCCGATCCCCATCGAGGCAGGCACCACCACATGCCGAACCGTGTCCCTGAGGAAGGTGTGGATGCGCTCTCGGATGTCTTTCTCTTTCATGGTCGGCTCCTTGCGCGTCGCGCTACCGATTGACTATCTGCGGCTGTCCGTTCTCTCAAGAACAGCAAGTGTCATGCCACGGTCTCTCGGCCTTCCCGGACCAGCGAAGACTTCATTTTAGCACGCCTGCCAAGGCAAAATGCCGGTGCTTTCCATGAACCGGATGCCAGGGCAGTCTCAGATTTCTGAGGCCGCGCCCGGATGTGGATGCCGCCCTAAACGCGATCGGTCACCCAAGTCAGGAGCTTGCCGACGAGTACGCGCGCAGAGCCCGTTTCCACACAAAGCGGGCGATTGCCGCAAAGGCGAGGCCGCCTGTCCCGGCCAGCAGCGCATGCGCAGAGGTGAGCTTGCCCAGCAGGGCCTGCGCCGGATAGGTGGTCATGAGCGCGAGCGGAAAAACCACAGTGAAGATCAAGCGCAGTGCCCCCTTGAACACGTCAATGGGCCAGCGGCCAGCGTCGAAGATGGAAATGAACAGATAGGAAAGATTGTCGACCTTGACCACGCGAAACGAAACGCTGACCACCAGGATCCACAGCGAGTAGAGAAGAATCACCGCGACTGCAAAGAGCGCGAAGCCGACCATGAGATCGCCGACGCGGGGCGCGCGTCCCAGTCGATGAAAGGCATAGACCAGAACGCCGATGCTGCCGAGAAAATCGAGGATGCGCCAGGGCTCGAAGCGCGCGGTGGACACCAGAAACTGCGCGTCGGCCGGCTTCAGCAAGACGAAATCCAGCGTCCCCTTGCGCACCCCCTCCACGACGAAATTGAGGCTGGGGGTCACGCCTCCGTCGAGCACCGCCTTGAGCACGGAAAACCAGCCCACCACCACCAAGGCCTCGGGAAAGCTCCAGCCCGCCACCGACTCGCGACGCGAAAAGACCACCAGCAGGGGGATCAGCGTGATGGCCAGCCAGAACAGGGCCAAGGCGCCTTCCAGGAAGAAATCCAAGCGATACTGGACGGCCAAGGTCAACGAGGTCCGCATCTGCACGACCAGCAGGCGAGCGTAGTGGCGCAGCGAACGCATGCTCGGGCTAGCCCCCGAAGGCGGCGAAGCGCCGCAAGGCCGCGCGCCACAACGCCAGGGTGGCGACCAGCGAGCCCGCTATGAACAGGCACTGCACGCCCAGTTCGTGCAAGGCGCTGGTCGTGCTTTCCAGGCCAATCAGAGTCTCGACCGGGAAACCTAGGATATAGCGAAAAGGCAGATAGCGTGCGGCGTGCGACACCCAGGGCGGCAGCAGTTCAAGCGGCACCAAGTAGCCGGACAGGACCGCCTGGGCGCCCAACCACACGTCGAAGATCGAGAGCGCACTTTCGACGAACGCCGCCAGCGTGCCGATTATCGCCATGATGAGAAACAGGAGCAGCCACGCCCCGGCGATCGCCGCGACCGCGATGGCCATGCGCTCCGGCTCGTGCAGCGGCAAGCGCTCGCCCGCGGCCCAGTAGAGGATTAGCACCAGCGGTGAGACCAAGACCGCCCGCAGGGGCACCGCCGCCAGTTGCATCGCACTGTGCGCCCACAGCGGATGGATTGGTCGCAGAAGGCGCGGCGCCAAGGTGCCGTGCCGAATCTCCATGGTCAACTCCCACACCAGCCAAGAGCCGGTGAGGATGCGCACGAGCAGCATGCCCAGGTAGTAGGCGACAAACTCGCGCCGGCCGAAGCGACCCACCGGACCGTTTGCGGCCACCGCCGTCCACAGCGCCATCATCACTAGAGGCATGTTCATGGTCAGCAGCCAGACCACCAGTTCGGCACGGTAGGCAAACATGTCGGCAAAGCCCACTCGCAGCAGCGCCGGATAAGCACGCAGCACATGCCGCGCGGCCCGCAAGCCTTCCCCGCCAAAGCGCCGACTCACGCCGACTTTACCCTCCCGTTGGCGGGCTGGCCGCCGAGAAACTCCTGCATGATCTCTTCCAGCGGCGGATCCTCGACGGAAATATCGGAGATGGGCAGCCGGCCGAGCGCCGCCCGCACCGCCTCGGTCACCTGCGCGGCCGGCACCGCCAGGGTGGCCTGCAACTCCGAGCGGGCCACACAGCTACCCAGCCGATCCAGTTCGCCGGGCGCTGGCAGCGAGGAGAAATGCATGGTGATGCGTTTCTCGGGTCGAATACGGCGGGCCAGCGTCCGCAGATCGCCGTCGTAGATGAGATGGCCCTTGTCGATGACAATGACCCGCGGGCAGAGGGCCGCGACGTCCTCCATGTAGTGGCTGGTGAGCAGCACGGACGCACCGGTGGATTCGTTGTAGCGGCGGATGAAATCGCGCACCCGCGCCTGCATGGACACGTCCAGGCCGATGGTGGGTTCGTCGAGGAATAGCACCCGCGGCCGGTGCAAGAGCGCTGCCACCAGCTCGCACTTCATGCGCTCGCCCAGTGAAAGTTGCCGCGTCGGTTTGCCGATAAGTGGGCCGACCTCGAGCAGATCCACGAGTTCTTTCTGGGTGGCGTCCGCCTCGCGTCGGGGCAGGTCGAACAAGGCTCGGTTCATGGCGAAGGTTTCCGCCGGGGGCAAGTCCCAGAGGAGCTGCTGCTTCTGCCCCATGACCAGCGTGATCATGTGCAGAAACTCGCTGCGCCGTTCCTGTGGCACGAACTCGCCCACCGTGACGCTGCCGCTGGTCGGGTAGAGCAACCCCGAGAGAATCTTGAGCGCCGTGGTCTTGCCCGCGCCGTTTGGTCCCAGAAACCCCACCCGCTCGCCCGGCGCGATGGCGAAGCTCACGTCGACCAAGGCCCGCACCTCCTCGTAGCGGCGACGGACGACCGAGCGCAGGGCTGCCAGCAGGCCGGGTGGCCGGCGGTGCACCCGGTAGGTTTTGCAAAGTTCGCGCGCGCGTATCACGGCTGGACCGCGGTTACCTTAGCAGAGCCACGGTGCAAAGCCGCATTTGCGACGCGCAGCGCTGTTTGCGGGGTGCGCTGGTGCGCCCCGCGGCCGCATGCTGGCCCTGGTGAGCTAACATCGAGAACATGTGCAAGTTGAATGAGGGTGAGCGCAAGTGATCACGATCACCAACCACCAGTCCCAGACCGGACGTCCATCGACCTCACGCATCCTTCTCTGGTCTGCATCCTCCGCGGTAGTTCTGCTGATTCTCACCTGTGGGTTGATGGTGCAATTCCCAGGCCTGGCGGACTACGCACGGCCTCGGTTGCGTTTCGCCGACTTCTCCGTGGAGAACGTGCATCAGCAATGGGGGGATCCGAAGAAGAACCTTAGCGTCGACGGGCACTTTCTTTCGGTCGGCGGCGCAAGGTTCGATTCCGGCATCGGGACTCATGCACCCTCACTGCTGTTGCTTCGCCCGAAGGGCACTTTTCGCACGCTTTCTGGCTTGTGTGGCATCGACGACGAGGCCGACATCAGAGGCTCCGTGGTTTTTCAGATTCGAGCCGACGCCAAGACTCTCTTTGATAGCGGCCTGCGACGGGGCGGGATGCCCGCGTTGCAGTTCGTCGTGGATCTTGCCCCGCTCAGCGCAGTTGAACTCATCACCGAGGACGGTGGTGACGGAAATACCCTCGATCATGCCGACTGGCTAGCCCTCAAGCTGTCTCGTTGACATCACCACGTGCCGGTCAGCCCAACCGCCACCAGATGAATGATCAGCAGGGCTATGTCCCACGCATAGAGCAAGGCGAGTGCGGCAAAAGTGCCTTGCAGAAGTCTTGACCACATCTTCGAGCCGCCGACTCTTGCCCCGAGTGCCTCGATCCCTTCGGCAAACACCACAACGAAGGCGAGCATTCCGGGAAACAGGTAGATTGCCTTCATCGCGGAGAAATCACGGAAGTCGCGGGTAAACTTGATGGTGAACATCATGTAGCCCACGATCACAATGAGTGGCCAAAGGCTCTTCATGTCGATCAGAGCCGACCATCCCTGCCGGCGCCAAGCCTGCCAAGCCTTTCGGACTCGCTTTCCCACGCCCCAGAAAAAGCAAAACGTGGGCAATAGGCCCAAGACAAGCAAGACGCGCCCGACATTGAGCACATGAGGGTCCCTGGTTCTCCACATCGGCGGGTGGTTGTCAAATTGGGCAAAGTGCAGCCGGCCGTAAAGTTGTGACCAGACCGAGGTGCGATGCCAGGGATACCGTATCTCGTCGTTGGTGATCGTCGGTTCAATCAGCATTCCCACCAAGCGAAAAGTGAAATACGACTCGGCGATCGAAACCACGCCTGGTCGTGAGACCAAGGTTCGTTTGAAGAAATACAAGGGAGCGTGCCGCCCCTGTCCCCCGTAATTGCGATAATTAGAAAAATCGTAATTGGCGATGGCGATCGTCAATCCCATGATGCCAAGCAGAATCGCGAGTCGAAGCGCAGCGCGGCGCCCGTGGCCGAAGACAACGCCGCCAATCGTCTGTGCGACAAATGCGACACCGAACGAGATCCCCAGCACCAGCGCAGTCCCTTTGCTGGCGATGGCCAATGCGGCCGCAACGGTTGTTCGCAAGAAGAAACGGCGCGAAGGCCAGTGAAGGAAGCGCCAGAATGCATAGGAGGCAGCCGTCCCAAACAGAATGGCGAACGTGTCGTTTGAGGCTTGGCCGTTGATGGCGATCAAACGTGGATTCAAGGCAGCCATCGCGAAAACAATCACACGAGTTTGCGCCGAAAAAGCGCTGCGTTGTAGGAATGCCAGGATCAACGTGAGAGTAGCGATTCCGGCAAGGGCGTTGAGCAATTGGGCTGCCTGAATCTGGACGGAATGGACATGAATTCCCGCGATCCTAAATAGGGCTGTACACAACACGTAGTAGAGTTTGGGATGAAAACACTCTCGGCAATCAGCCATGGAGAGACGGCGAACCCTTTGCAGCAGGAGGTCAACGACTTTGAGATGGTCGTCGTTGGCCTGCAGGTTGACCAGGGCCAGCGCCAGCCGAAGAAAGATGGCTAGGGTAAAGATAGCAATGAGCAGCAACGTCTCATTGCGGCGCGCATCGGCTGTTTTCCTAGACCACCAAGCCAATCTCTAGATACCTCAAGCTACGCCCATGCGTATTGGGCGAGGGCCGCGCCAGGTCATGCGCGGCCAGCGACCTCGAAAACGCGGGATGTTGGTGCTGCCCTCGACCAGGACCGACATTGCTTGGCAGCGACGGCGGACCGCTGAGCGCAGGGCCACCAGCAGGCCTGGTGGCCGGCGGTGCACCCGGTAGGTCTTGCAAAGGTTGCGCGCCCCTATCACGGCGTGGCCGAGGTTACCCTATCGGAGCCAAGGCCCAAAGCTACATTCGCGAATCTGGCCTGCCAAGCGGCTGGATCTCGCCCGGAGAAGCCCCGCCGAGATCGTCGAACTGCCCCCCTTAACGCGCCTTCGCGTAGTCGCGCAGCCCCTGGAAGTCTACCACCACCACGGGTTCGTTTCCTACCACCCAGGCGTCGTGACCTGCCGTCAAATTTGACACATCCCCTGCCTTGCACTCGAACTCGGTGCCGTCGTCCATCCGGATTCTGATCGTCCCTGACAAATGGTACTGGAAATGCGGCGCTTCGCAGCTTGCGGTCTTGACGATGGGCTTCACGCTGGTGGACCATCTCCAGCCAGGCAGGAAGGTGGCCCGCCCCACCGTGGCCCCACCAAGGGTCACCAACTCGATCTTGCCATTAGGAAACTCCCGTATTTCCTCTGCTTTGCCGAGGCTCTTGCGCTCGGATTTTTCACCGTTCTTGCCCATGGTGTCCTCCTCCCGCAGGCCCACGTTCTCGGCATCAAGCCAGGCACAGGGTCTGCGCACCTCTAGGATGCCAGCCATTGCGATAGGTGCCGCCGGTCACAAGCTCAGGTACCTGCCGACACCCTATGGACGTCGTAACCCCACCAAAACGCGCAAGAAATGGCGTACTCTATCCCCTGATGTCTGGCCCAGGTCTGGAGATCTCTGGTTGGAAGGCGGTCAAGCACAATGCCTTCGCCGCGCTTCCATTCGCAGTGGTCATTGCACTGGTCGGCATTCTCACGGATTTTCACACGCCCCTAAACGATTTTTGGGGAAACCACTACCTCGCCCAGAGACTCGACGTCCGCGACCTCAGCACGTTCTATGACGGGTTCTATCCCGTGGGCTACACCGTGCTCCTGCGCGTGCTGCCTCGCTTCGGATCTCCGGCTTTGCCGGCCCTGGGCATCAATGTGGTACTGACATGGCTCTTGGCTTTTTCGATGCTCGGCGTCCTGCGGCTCCGCGGACTTGGAGTTTTGCCATCCCTGACAATCGCCAGCCTCGTATTCCTCTTTCCCCAGGTCTTTCAGTGCCTCAACACGCCCGGCGCTGATTCGGGAGCCATGGTCTTCTTCACCGTCGGCACCTATGTTCTATTGGCGGCCCTGCTCGCTCCCACACCGCGGACTTGGTGGTATGTGTTTTCCGGTGGACTCTTGGGCATGGCAGCCCTGTGGCGGTACCATGCTCTGCCGGCAGCTACATTTCTCTTGGTCACGGCGGCACTTGTCTACCGGAAGCAGATTAAGGGGGTCATGCTCGCGCTGGCATCGTGCGCAGTTGTGTACGGATGTCAGGTTGCTGTGAATGTGCTGTCCGGGCATTCGCCATTTCAAACCTATCAGGCGTTCAACATCTACCTGCACGTGCACAACGTGAACTGGTACCACACTGCCGCCACACCTTCTGTGGGCACTCCCCTGTCAGTGATTCTCTCCGATCGGTCGGCCTTCCTGTCATCATATTTCGCCACGTTTGCTGGGATCTTCCCCGCCCTGTCCGCGCCCCTCATCCTTTGTTTTCTTTCCAAGGACCGTCGCTTGCGGCGAACGGCAGCACTCTGGCTCGGTTTCTGTTTCTTGTACAGTGGCCTTGTGGCCACGGCCGATAGTGGCAGGGCCGTTCTCCTTGCTCTGCCGGTATCCCTCTCTTTTCTGGCAGTCTCAGGCCATGCGCTCTGGGTCGAGCGGATCCGCGCTCGCGTGTCTTCCGCAGCGTGGCCGCGACCGATCGGGGCCGTCGCGGTGGCGCTCCTTCTCGGCGCATGTGCGACCAAGGATATCGCAAGTGTGGTTTCGTGGAGCAAGGCTTCCCACCACTACCGTGCCCTCGAACAGGTGTTTGTGCGTGAGGGAATCACCGATGCCCGGCAGGTCTATTCGACCGACCTCTACCTCTACTTCCACGACCTCCCGCCGTTTCGCCCATCGTATACCGGAGGATGGATTGATTTGCCGCCCTACCACGCAAACAACGAAGCCCACGGGGTTTCCCTCGCGTCAGAGCAGGCGTTCATTCAGGATTGCAGGGATCGCGGCATACGAATCGTGCACCTCACTGCTGGCTGCAAGCGGGCTGCGGGGTTTCTCTATCGGATCTACAACTCTCCCCGAGACGTAGAAAGCATGCGATTCATCACGCAGGTCGGACGATCTCGCCTGTTTCGTCTTGAATGGTGAATCACGCGCGCGCCTCGGCAGCGTAGTCATCCAGCAGATCCTCCATCCGTCCGAAGACCTCGACCATGGTCTCCGCGTCGGGCAGAAGGGTGATGCGGAAGTGATCGCGATAGGGCACGTTGAAACTAGTGCCCGGAGCCACCAGCACATGCTTGCGTTCCAGCAAGTCGAGCGCGAATCTCTGGTCGTCGAAATTCGGCAACTTGCTGGTATCCACCCGCACAAAGGCATACATGGCCCCGCGAGGCGGGATCACTGACAGGTACTTGCTGCGCCCGCAGCCATCGATAATCGCCGCACGTGTCTGGTATAGGCGGCCGCCCGGCCGCACCAGATCGTGGATCGACTGGTAGCCACCGAGAGCGGTCTGCACGGCCCACTGGCCCACTACGTTGGAGCACAGCCGCAGCGACGCGAGGGTGTCCAGGCCCATCAGGTACTCGCGCGCGTGGTCCTTCTCGCCCGAGAAGCTCAGCCAGCCCACGCGAAAGCCGCAGGCGCGATAGACCTTGGACAGGCCGGAGAAAGTCCCACACAGGGTATGCCTGGCCAGAGTCGCCACCGGCGTATATTCAGCCCCCTCGTAGGTCATCTGGTCGTAGATCTCGTCGGAGAAGACCACCAGGTCGTGCGACTCGGCGATGTCGACCATCTTGGCCAGCACCTCGCGCGGATAGACCGCGCCAGTCGGGTTGTTGGGCGAAATGATCACCAGAGCGCGCGTGCGTGGGGTCACCAGCCGCGCCAGGGCGTCGAGGTCAGGCACCCAGTTGTTCTGCGGTGGGCACGGGTAGTGCACAGCGGTGCCGTCGGCCAGATGGGTGGCCGCTGTCCACAAGGGATAGTCGGGGCTGGGCACCAAGACCTCGTCCCCTTGGTTGAGCAAAGCGCGCAGGGAAAACAGAATCAGCTCGCTCACCCCGTTGCCCATGAAAACATCGTCCGCGTTGGCGTCCATGATCCCGCGGCTTTGCTGCTGCATCACCACTGCCTCGCGCGCCGAAAAGATTCCCTTCTGATGGCAATAGGGGTCCGCGTCGCGCAGGTTCTCGATCATCGCCAAGCGCATGGTTTCGGGCGCACGAAACCCGAAGGCGCCCGGATTGCCGATGTTCAGCTTGATGATCTCGTGCCCGGACTTCTCCAACTCGGCAGCCCGACGCGCCAGCGGACCGCGGATCTCGTAGCGGACGTTGGCAAGTTGCGAGCTGGCTTGAATTCTTGTCGGAGACATGGGGACCTCGGCGGAAATCTCGCAGAAAGATGCCGGGCGCGCCAGTGTCCGGGCCGCTGGGTCAAATGACGCGCTCGCGCGGATTTGGGCAGCGGAACTACCAATCCCTAGTTGTTTAGGGCCGCAAGTCACGATAACGTACCGGCATGTTTCGCCAAACCATGATTTCTACTGTGGTCGCAGCGTTGGTGGCCCTGGGCGTCTCCTATGCCTCACTCCGCGGTGACCTGTTCCGCCGATCCGTCGACGTTCCCACGGTGGTCGGGGCCACCGTGGACACCGCCCGCACGGCACTGGACCAGGGTGGATTGCTCTTGGTCGTCGGCGAGGACCGCGAGGATACCGCTGCGCCGCCAGGTCAGATCATTTCACAGCGCCCGCTGCCGGGGTCCAAGCTGCACCAAGGCGAGTCGGTGAACGTGGTGGTTGCCCGTTCACCTACCCTGGTCAAGGTGCCTGGTGTGGTCGGCCAGCTCCTGACTGAAGCCCGCATCCGCCTGGAAAAGGCTCATCTCACCATCAACAGCGTGGTCGAACAGACCCATCCCACCCTCGGGGTGGGCATGGTCATTGGGCAAAGCATGGCCGAAGGCGCTGAGGTGCGGGCTGGCACGGGACTCGAGTTGAAGGTGTCCAAGGGCGCCGACACCGTCACCGTGCCCGCTGTGGTCGGCAAGGGATTGTCCAAGGCGAAGGAGCTGCTGACCCAGGCCGGGCTGACGGTCGGCCAGGTCCGCTATGCCTCGAACGACGATCGTAGCCCGGGCGTCGTGCTTGAGCAGAAGCCTGCCGCCAACCAAGCCCTGGGCAAGGGCATGGCGGTGGATCTGGTTGTGAATAGCGACTAGCGGGAGTCAGGGTTCCTTCCGGTGGCGCTGACATCGGGCTGCGGTCTTGACTCGCAGCCTCGCGGAGGCCGGCGTTTCTTCCGTTTCCAGCGCTAGACTGTGAACTACACATGCCCGACACCAGTCGTCGCGTCGCAACCTTCACCGAATCGGTCATTCGCCATATGACCCGCCTGGCTAATGCGCATGGGGCCATCAACCTGTCACAAGGCTTTCCGGATTTCGATCCGCCTGAGGTGCTCAAGCAGGCGGCCGAGCACGCGGGCCGGCACGGACCCCATCAATACGCCGTGACCTGGGGCGCGCCTGGTTTCCGTCAGGCCCTGGCGCGCAAGCAATCCCGTTTCACCGGCCTGGCCATCGACCCGGACGCGCACATCGTGGTCACTTGCGGCGCCACGGAAGCCATGATGGTCGCGATGATGACGGCCTGCAATCCCGGCGATCGCGTGATTGTGTTCTCGCCTTTCTACGAAAACTACGTCGCTGACACCATCCTTTCCGGCGCCGAACCCATCTACGTGCCCCTGCACCCGCCCGCCTTCCACTTCGACGAGGCCGAGCTGCGGGCTGCCTTTGCTCAGCGACCCAAGGCCATGATCCTGTGCAACCCAGCCAATCCCTCGGGCCGGGTCTTCAGCAAGAGCGAGCTTGCGACGATCGCCCAGTTCGCAGTACAGGCCGACGCCTTTGTCATCACCGACGAGGTCTACGAACACATCGTGTTTGCCCCGCATCGACATACCTACTTCGCCGCCTTGCCCGGCCTTTTCGAGCGGACCATCACCTGCGGATCGCTCTCAAAAACCTACTCAGTAACCGGCTGGCGGCTGGGTTATGTGATTGCGGCACCGGCCGTGATCGCGGGTGCGCGCAAGGTACACGACTTTCTCACCGTGGGAGCAGCGGCGCCCTTGCAGGAAGCGGCGGTGGCCGGCTTGAATCTGCCTGATAGCTACTACGCCGAACTGCAGTCCGGCTACAGCGCGAGGCGCGAGCTGTTCCTGGGATTCCTACGACAAACCGGGCTGAGCTATAGCGAACCCGAGGGTGCGTACTATGTCCTGGTGGACATTGCGGAGTCGGGATGGACCGACGACCGGGCCTTCTGCGACTGGCTGGTCAAAGAGGTGGGTGTGGCCGCGGTTCCTGGCTCCAGCTTCTTTCACGAGCCGGTGCACAACTTGATCCGGTTCCACTTTGCCAAGCGGCGCGAGACGCTGGAGGCAGCGGGACAGCGGCTCATCGGCCTGCGTGGGCGGGCAGCGCAGGCGCGAGAGCGCGTGTAGTCGACAAGCGGCTCACCCGACCAGCCGGAAGCCGGCTGAGGCAAAGTGGTGATCGAATGCGAAGGCTACCCTGATCCTCTCACGCTCCATCAGCACGAAGCTGGTGGCGTCGACGGCGGACAATTTGTGCAGGCCCGGCTGGGCGAAATGGCGCCAGGCCGCCGCCAGATCCCGTGCGCCGCATTCGCAGAGCCGAAAGTGAGGCACACGAGCCAGTGAATCCTTCCACGCCAGCGCCACGTCACGTGTGGTGTTCCGCTCAAGGAAGGTGAAGGTTTCCATCACGACCGGGATGGAGGTCACGATCCGAGCGCCTGATGATCGGAGCTGCTGCCAGGCGGCCTTGGCACGGTCGTGCATCGGATCTTGGGTCAGGGCAAGAGCGATCCAAGCACCCGTGTCGACAAAGACAGCCTCCCCCTGCCGGATCATGGCGTGTCGTAGATGCTGTCGTGATCCACCGAAGCACGTTTAACGGTCCCGCGCCAGAGAGCAATGGGACCGTCGGTCTCCGCTGCCAACCACACGCGCTCGACCGCCTCCCTAATCAGGGCCGCCACGGGGCGCTTCGTGCGCCGGGCCACTTTGTGCAGCGCTGAGAGATCGCTTTCCGGGAAATACACCTGCGTCTTCACCATGGGTGTCATCGTAGCACGGTCGATGACACCTTTCACAAGCTACGGCGCCATTCCCATCGCCGAGGACGTCTGGCATTCCTCGTCTCGGCGATCGAGCCGAATCTACATCGGGACTATGCTGGTAATGCAGACGTTGCTGAAGGCGCCGACAGCGTCTGCCGCGGTTGTCCCACCAGATAGCTGGACCTGAATGGAATACGCGCCGCTACCGGAAACCGGCGTGCACTTGCCACCCGTGGCCCAGGTCGGGCAGGTCGCGTCGCTGAAGAGAACCGAGTACACGCCAACTCCGGCGACCTCCTTGTAGGGAGCGGTGCCTCCAACCGGAGGAGTCGCAGTGCTGGGGTACTGAATGCGGATCTTTTGTCCGGCTGCCACGGTGCCGGCAATCGTAATCGTGAAGCCTTTTGCGGCCCCGGCGTACGGACTCTTGGCTGCCCCGGCGCCCGTAGCTGAATTCAAATCCAGTCCAAGACCACAACCCCACTTTGCACTTGTGGCATCAAGCACCGTCGCTCCGGAAATGCAGCAACCGGTAGCGGTGCAGGCGTCAGCAGTAATGGGCGACGGCGAGGTGCAGGTCGAGCCATCGCTGTAGGCGTAGAGGGCCCCTTGAACGGTGCAACTAGGCGGGGTGACTGGAATCCAGTTGTAGTCTGGCATGGCGCGCAGTGTCATCAGATCTGTGGTGCAGCTGGCAGGACCGCCGGTATTACCGCCCGCAGTGGTGAGCCCGCCCGCGCTGGTCACGCCACCTGAACTCACGACAGTCGCGCCGCCACTCGGCGAAATGGTGGTGCCGCCTGAGTTCTGGGTCCCACCCGAATTGTTGCTCCCGCCCGAGTTGGTGCCCCCGCTCCTGGAGGTCGTCCCGCCCGAGTTGGTGCCCCCGCTCCTGGAGGTCGTCCCGCCCGAGTTGGGGTTCCCGCCCGAATTGGTGCTCCCGCCCCTGGAGGTCGTGCCACCGCTGTTCGTGGCTCCCCCCGAATCGGTGCTGCCGCCTGAGGGGTTTCCGCTGCTCGAATTGCCGCCACTGCCACCGCCGGAGCTACTTTCCCCGCCCGATGCCGTGGTGTCGTTGGCAGGAGCGGGCAGGCAGTTGGTCGTGCCAAGGGATAGCAGTCCAACGCAGCAGACTCCCGCGAGAGCCCAGGCTGGGCCCCGAAACGATCGGCCGAAATCTAGCTTGTCCGTCATGGTTCCCTCTCTTGCCGCCAGGTAGCTTGGGGCGGACTTTAGTCAATTCTCAACAAAGCGTGCAACAACTCCCATAGCAAGGCGACAGAATTATAACCAGCCAGAGCCTCCGTTTGAGAACCGGGTCTTGCGCAAGCCGACAAACGCAAGTCCTTGAAAAGACCCTGCCCCTGCACAGCTCTGGGCATATCGTGATTGACGCTGCCTGGCATGGCTGACGCACGGGAGGTTGGTGGGCCATTCCAGCCACCTGCCGGCGCGTTGCAGGACCGTTGGCGTGCGGGCCTGGACCGCCCATCGGGCAATACCCACTTCTGGTCGAAGCAATCGCGGGAGGCGGGCACTAAGCATCGGTAAGGCATAGCTGCCTGCAGGTGTTCTCGGCTTCGATTCCATCCACCCGGAGAAAAAGAAATGCAGAAGTCAGCTCGTCTCCTTGCTCTCCTTCTCCCCTTGGCCGTGTTTGCAACTGGATGCAGTAGCAGTCCCGGGTCCTCGGGGGCTGCCGGCAAGACTGGCGGCAGTGTCAGCTCCGGCGGCACGAGTACGCAAGGAGGCACGGTCGCCTCGGGTGGCACGAGTTCGTCCCCGAATGGCGGCTCGACCGCGGCGACCGGGGGAAACACCTCCGCTTCAGGCGGGAGCAGCGCCAGGACAGGCGGAACGAGCACGGCCTCAGGCGGGTCCACTGCCACGGCTGGCGGAACCACCTCCGCTTCCGGCGGGTCCACCGCCAAGACTGGCGGAGCTACCACTGCCTCAGGCGGTTCCACTGCCTCCGCGGGCGGAACCACCTCCGCTTCCGGCGGGTCCACCGCCAAGACTGGCGGAACTACCACTGCCCTGGGCGGATCCACGACAGCCTCGGGTGGAGTCACGGCCACTCTGGGCGGATCCACGGCTGCCACTGGCGGGTCGACCGCGTTTCCAGCGGGCGGGACTGCCACCGGCGGAAACACCCCCGCGGGCGGCTCCAACGGCGGTTCCGCCCTGTCGGGGGGATCCAGCGCGGGCGGCACCACCGCGAGGGGCGGCACGACGTCCGCCGGCGGATCGACCGGCACGGGTGGCACCACCTCCACCAGCACCGGGCCCAGCGTGACCGTGTCCTCGGCGTGTACCACCCTGGAGACCAAGCTCGCCTGGCCCACCGCCAAGGGCAGCACGGTCACTATCAGCGGCACCAAGTCGGTGACCACCTACGACGGAGGCGGGGCTTTGCACGAGGGAACCCTCAATGATTGTTCCATCGGCGATCAATCAAGCACGAAGGCGATCATCGAAGTTGCCGACGGTGGCTCGGTCAGCAACGTGATCTTCGGCAAGAACATTGGCGATGGGATTCACTGCCTCGGCAGTTGCACGATTGACAACGTCTGGTACCCCTACATTTGCGACGACGCCATCACCATCAACAAAGACGGCACCGCAAGCAAGGCCTCAACCATTTCGAACAGCGGATTCAAAGGTGCGCGCGACAAGACAATTCAGCACAACGGGGGCGACAGCACCCTGAACATCACCAACGTCTACGTCGAAGTGGCGGGCAAGCTCTACCGCTCTTGCGGCTCGGGCGGCGGTTGTACCACGAGCGCCAAGCACACAGTCAACATCAGCAACGTTGTGGCCATTGGCGTCGATCAGGTCGCCGGAGTCAGTGAGAACGATCAGGTGACCTTGTCGAACATCTGCGCCTTCCGCACCGCTACCCTCTGCAACACCTACAAGGTAAATAGCGACACCGATTCCACCAAGGGAGCCAATGGAACCGGAGAGGGTCCCAGCCCCAATTGCAGCTACCAAGGCTCCGACACGCACGCGCTCGTCGATCGGGTCGGGGGCGCGGCGCTCTCGACCGACGTCCTGTGTCCGGGTTCCAACTCGGCCAAGAGTGGCAGCACGGCCACCGCCTGCATCTCGGGCTTCGACAGTTGCCTCAAGGTCTGCGCGCCGGGCATGTACGGTTTCAAACAGCTCACCTGTTCGGGCGGGACGTACACCAGCCCGGCGACGGGCGGCTGCGCGGTGGTGACCTCGGCGGCAGACGGCGCTGCAGCCGCAGCACTGGCCAGCAGCAATTCCTCCAAGGCGACCTCGAGCGTGAGCAAGAACACGTCATGTTCCACGGAGTGGGCTTGGGGAACGGATAGCTCCACCACGGGAAACTACTGCGTTTGCATGGAGAAGCCCGGCTATTACCAGAAGAGCACTGGTTCGGCGCAGCCCGCGACGTGGATCGTGTGGGATTGCCAGTCGCCCTGGTGGTGAACCCTTCACTTCGGCGCATTCGCCAGAATCTGCTCGATCCTTTCCAAGCTGGCCGGCTTGGCGATGTGCTCGTCGAACCCCGCTTCCTTCGCCTTCGCCAAATCCTCGGGCAGGGCATAGCCCGTCAAGGCGACAAGGTAGGCCGAAGCCAAGCTCTCCTCCGCGCGCAACCTGCGCGCCACTTCATAGCCATCCATCCCAGGCAGACCGATGTCGCACAGGATCATGTCGGGCCGGAAGGTGCGGGACTGCTCGATGCCGTCCCTCCCGCTGTTCGCGATCGCGACCGCGTGCCCGCCGAATTCCAGCACCTCGCGCAGGCTTTCGGCTGCGTCGAGGTTGTCCTCGATGACGAGCACCCGGCGCGCGCCGGTTGCGCGCCCCGCGCTGGGCGCGGCTTCCCGGCCCGGGGCAAGCTCCAGCAGTGGCAGTCGGATGGTGAATTCGCTGCCCTGGCCAAGCCCCTCGCTCTCGACCCGTACTGACCCGCCATGCAGGTCGACAAGGCCCTTGACCAGGGCCAAGCCCAGTCCCAGACCGCCGCGCGTCCGGTCGAGGGTGGTGTCGGCCTGAGTGAAGGGCTCGAAGATGCGTGGGACTATCTCCCGGCTCAGGCCGACCCCGGTGTCCCGCACGGAGACTACGGCCATGTTCTGCTCTTTCGCCAGGGACACCGAAGTGTGGCCGTCCCGATCGCTGAACTTGGCTGCGTTGTGCAGCAGGTTGCCCAGCACCTGGGCCAAGCGGGTGGCGTCCCCATCGACCCAAAGCGCGGCATCGGGAACCGCGACCTCTAGCCCCAAGCCGTCGGCAGCGAAGACCGACCGGTGGTCGTCGACGGTTCGCCTGACCAGGTCGGAGAGGTCAACCACCTGTTTGCGGAGCTGGATCTTCCCCTTCGAGATTCGCGTGATGTCGAGCAGGTCATCCACCAGCCGGGTCAGGTGCGCGGTCTGCCGATCGATGGTGGCCTGCGCGCGCTTGGCCTGCGCGCTGCCTTGTTCCGCGCGGTCGAGCACGTACAGGCTGTTACGAATGGGTGCCAGCGGATTGCGCAACTCGTGGGAGAGCATGGCGAGAAACTCATTCTTGCGCTGGTCATCCTCGCGCAACCGCTGGTTGGCCACCTGCAGTTCCTTGACGATGGTTTCCAGCAACTCGCCTTGATCTTTCACTTGCCGCTCAGCCTGCCGCCGGGCGGTGACGTCCCGACCGTAGACGCGCACGCGCCCGGCCTCGGGGACAAGGTATATCGACTGCGCATAGGTCGCCTGGCCCACGGTCACAGTTCGCTCGACCGACGCTTCTCCATTGTCCTGCAAGGGCCTTGTCGCCGAAGCCCAATCGCCTAGCCAAGGATGGGCAAGCCCCTGCTCTTCCAGATCGGGGAACAGCCTGCGCGCGGCGGGATTGGCGTAGTGGATCTGTCCGTCCAGGCTGATCTCGGTGACGGGATGGGGATTGCGCTCGGGGAAGGACGCCAGCCAGGCAGCCCGGGCCTCCATCTGCCGGCGTAGGGTGATGTCGATGACCGACGAAACCGCGCCCAGCAGCTCGCGGTTGAGGCCGAGAATGGGAGCGGCGTTCACCGATATCCAGATCTCTCGGCCGGGGCGGCGGACCGCCATGATGACGTGCTTGCTGGTCTCACCCCGCAGGGCCCGCGCCACCGGGGTCTCCTCAGGCGCAAAGGTCGAACCGTCCTCCTTGCTGAACGAGATCGCGCGGGTACGTTCCCGGAGATCCGTCAGGGCTTGCTCGTCGGGCGTGTATTCCAGGATGTCTTGCGCTGCCTGGTTGCCAAAACGTTTCTGCCCATCCGGGCCGTAGATCACCACCCCGTTCGCCATGGACGACAAGGTGGCGTCCAACTCGGCGGTGCGCCGCTGCATCTCCTCGTTGGTGGAAATCAGCTCCTCGTTGGTGGAGATCAGCTCCTCGTTGGCCGACTTGAGTTCCTCGTTGGCCGATTCGAGACGCTCGACTGCGCTGCGCAGCTCGGCCCGAGTCATGCGCAGCTCGCTCTCGAGATCCTCGATGGCCGGCAAATCGGGCGGCGGTGTGGCAACCGCGCCGTCCTCGGCCCGCTCGGGAACAGCGACCTCCTGCAGGATTACCAGGTAGAGACCCGAGTCGCGGTCCAGGCCAGGCATCGGCCGCACGGTCAGGCGCACCCGACGCCGCGTTTCATCGATATCGACGCTGACATCCTCGCGCACGACCTTCCCGTGATCCTTGGCAGCCGCGCGCAAGGCGGTGCGCAGTTCCTGGCGCAGGTTGATCGGGGCCGCATCGAGGATGTTCGCGGACAGAGGCCCCGCAGGGGGCTGCAGGTAGCGAAAGGGCCGGCCGGCAAGGAAGAGAATGTCGCCGGACTCGTTGACCACCGCGGTGGGCGGGGCGTACTCGTCGAGCACAGCCCGTTCGAACGCGGCGCCCACCCTCTCGTGCGCGGCCTCCTTGCCCGATTCTTTGCTCCCGACCACGGGCAGCGACAGCGAAGCCCGCAAAGCCGCCCGGCTGGGAATACCCAACTCCACCGGAGCGGGGGTCACCGTCTCTCTGCGACGAAAAATCCGATACCGCTGATCCACGGTGTCGAACAGGTCGAGTAGCGCCGCGATGCCCTCTGACGGCCCGAGAAAGAGACACCCGCCCGACCGCAGGGCGCGGTGAAAGAGCGGGATCAGTTTCATTTGCAGGTCTGCCGCCAGGTAGATGAAGACGTTCCGACAAGAAATGAGGTCGAGTTGGGAGAAGGGAGGATCGCGGATCAGGCTGTGCTGGGCGAAGACGCACATCTCACGCAACTCGCTGGTGATCTGGTACTCCTCCCCTTCGCGGGTGAAGAAGCGAGCCAGCCGCTCAGGCGAGACCTGCTCGGCGATCTCCGCGGCGTAGCGGCCGCGGCGCGCTTCCGCCAGCAGCTCGGCATCCAGGTCGGTGGCAAAGAGCTGGACCTGGCGCCGCACCTCGGCGCGCTCAAGTTGCTCACGCAGCAGGATAGCGAGCGAGTAAGCCTCCTCACCGGACGCGCAGCCCGGAACCCAAACCCGAATGGGCATCTCCGCAGGCCTGCCCTGGACCACGCCGGGCAGAACCTGTTGCGCCAGCACGTCGAAAGCATCTCCGTCCCGGAAGAAGTGCGTCACTCCGATCAGCAGTTCCTTGAGCAGGGCTTGCGCCTCGAGCGGCTCCCGATCGAGGAGAGCTTGGTAGTCGGCGACTGAGGCCGCGTGAAGGACCTGGATCCGCCGGCGAATCCGCCGTAGCACCGTGCCTTGCTTGTAGCGACTGAAATCGTGCCCGGTGTGCTTGTGCAGCAACGAGAAGATGGTGCCGAGATGGGCGGCCAATTCTTGGTCCAGGGTGTCTGGACCGTCTCGCATATTCCCGTTGGCATTCTCCATTCGCTACTGGACACCTGCAAGAGCTGTCAGGCATCGAGTCTGGTGGCTGGGGTGGCGAAATGCAAACGCCACTGCGCTGCCCCTCCTGCCAAGGCATGCCCCGACGGATACACTTGCCATTCCGATGGCAAGTGCTGGACCACGCCGGAAATCGACGCCAGCGAACCACCCCCGGACGCGCCCCAGGCCACGGGCGGGAGTGGTGGAAATGACGGCGGCGGTAATGACGGAGGTGGCAAGACAGCGACGCGCACCGGCTCCGGCACCAGAACCGGCACCGGGACTGGAACGGGCACCGGATCCAGCACCGCAACCGGATCCGGTACCGGAACCGGCACCGGATCCGGCACTGGGACCGACACCGGCCCGGTTTGCGGCCTCGTTACCCAGCCCTGCTGCGCCGGCAACACCTGCACAAACAGCGCCCACGTCTGTTCGGCTGGCTATTGCGTTCCCTGCGGAATCCGCGATCAGCCGTGCTGCGCTGGCGACGTGTGCCGCAATACCGCTCTCACATGTATCAGCGGAACCTGTCAGCCGCCCGACCAGGACGCCGGAACCCCAACTTCTACCGGCACGGGCACGACCACGGTGCACGACGCCGGAATCGCGACCGCCACCAATACCGTGACATCCACCGGCACTGTACTCGACGCCGGGATCGACGGCGCAACCGCCACCTCCACCGGAACCACGACTGCCAAGGGCGATGCCGGAATCGACGCCCCCACCGCGACCGCCACCAGGACCCCCACGAGGACTGCCACCGCTACCCTCACAACTACCGTCGGCAGGACCCTTACGTCCACCAGCAAGATCACCAGCACCTTCCTGCCACCCCCGGTGACCATCGGAACCACCAGTTTAGCGCACTGAATTGAGCTGAGCTAAAGCCTGCGCGAGCTCGCGAAACGCGGCCGCACGGTGCGAGAGTCGGTTTTTCTCCGCGAGAGCGATCTCAGCCATGGTGCGCCCGAGCGACTCGATGAAGAACAGCGGATCGTAGCCGAAGCCGCCCGTGCCACGCGGCGACTCCAACAGTCGGCCCTCACAGGCGCCGGTGCGCACGATCTCCAAGCCGCGCGCCGGATCCACGAACACCGCGGCGCAACGGTAGCGGGCAGTGCGCTTTTCCGTCGGAACGCCCGCCAACTCGCGCAACATCTTCTGATTGTTTCGCGCATCGTCGCTGATATGGGAACCCTGAGAGGGTTCCCATGCCCTCCCGCGATGGTCCGCGGCGAGCAAAGCTCGCCCGCTCCCCACGCGACTGATATGGGAACCCTGAGAGGGTTCCCATGCCCTTCGGCCCCCCACCTGCCCCACCTCCCCGCTCGCTTCGCTCGGCCTCGCGCGATGGTCCGCGGCGAGCAAAGCTCGCCCGCTCCCCACGCGACTAGGCTCACCACTCCATCGCGCCGAGTACACGCCCGGGGCCCCGCCGAGAACATCCACCTCGATGCCCGAGTCGTCGGCCAGGGCTGGCAAACCGCTGGCCGCAGCCGCCTGGCGCGCCTTGGACAGAGCATTGCCCGCAAAGCTGGGCTCGTCCTCGACGAGCGCGCACGCGGGCGCAACCTCGTCGATCGCGACCAGGTCCCATGGCAAGCCCGCATCGGCCAGCAGTACGCCGATCTCGCGCAACTTGTGCCGGTTGCGGCTCGCAACCACGACCCTCACGGGAGCTTGGCCGCCTCCAGGGCTTTCTGCTGCAGGGCAAAGAGCTGTTTCGCACCCACGCTTGCCAGAGCAACCAGCTTGGCGTAGTCGTCGGAAGTAAACGGCTCACCTTCGGCGGTGCCCTGGATCTCGATGAAATGGCCCGCGTCGGTCATCACAAAGTTAAAATCCACGTCGGCCGCCGAGTCCTCCTCGTAGGCCAAGTCCAGGCGCGGCTCCCCCGCGACCATGCCCACTGACAGCGCCGCTACTGCCCGACGCAGGGGATCATGGGTCAGCTTCTCGCTCTTCACCAGCCGTCGCACTGCCAGGGCAAGCGCGACCCACCCCCCGGTGATGGCCGCCGTGCGCGTGCCGCCGTCGGCCTGGATCACGTCGCAGTCCACTGTCAGTTGACGCTCGCCCAGGTGCGCGGGCCGCACCGCCGCGCGCAGGGCCCGGCCGATGAGCCGCTGGATCTCCTGGCCACGGCCGCCCGGATTGCGACCGGAGCGCGTGTGGGTGGAACGCGGAAGCATGGCGTATTCGGCCGTGACCCAACCCTTGCCCTGCCCCACCAGGAAGGGCGGCACCTTGTTCTCGACCGTGGCGGTGCAAATGACCTTGGTTTCGCCGAACTCGACCAAGGCCGAGCCCTCGGCGTAGCGGTTGCAGTCGGGCGTGATGCGGATGGCGCGCAATTCGTCGGGTCGTCGGCCGTCAGGGCGCATGGTTACAAGGAGAATCCCCGTCCCGTCGCCGCCTGTCAACCGGCTATCGCGGGATTGGGTTACCACCACATGCTAGCGGCGATGGTAAGCGTATGCTTGTCGGGCTGCAGAGGCACCCAGAGATTCCCTGACTGTCCGTAGGGAAAGGGAAGACTTGCGGTCGGGTCGTTGCGGTACCAACTTCCACACGAATAGTACTGGTACTGGATCATGACCTGCTCGTGCGTGACGAACGCCGTACGGAAGAGCAGCCGCGGAGACAGAACCCAGAAGCTGTGGGTGCGATCGTCCATGTTCGGCTGAACCGAGTCGAAGCGAACCCCGCCTGACATGAATGTCAGCGGCGTGTAGAGCAACTGTGTCCCCAACTTCAGCTTGCTCTTCCCCAAGAACGCCATTGCCGGCTCGTTCGTCGCGGCAAGACCGCTGATGCGGTTGTACATGCCGAAGACCTGGATGGTGAAGTCAGGGCCTTGGCCCCACCACTCCTGCGGCCGCCGCAAGAAGGCGGCCAGGCTGAACGTGTACTGGAGGCCGATGCTGTTAACCGTGCTATCGCCATAGCTGGACGTATAGTTGGCCTGGTACTGCCAGCCGCCTTGAGAGTGAATGACCTCGATTGTGTCGGACAGGACGCCCACGTTGGCCGTCTTGATGGAGGAGAAGCCGAGGTAGCCGTCTCCCAGCCAGCGGCCGTCGAGCCTCAGGTCAACACCAAGGATTCGCATGCTGCCGTCCCGAGCTGCGTAGGGTGCGCCCGGCCCGTTTTGCTCCTCGGGGATCCTGTTCATATCGGTTCGCATGGCGTCTTTGGTCCAGGTGTACATGTAGTGGCCTGTCAAAGTGAGCACCTGAGCAAACACCCCACCAACGTGGGCGTGGGCCAACATTGTGGTTCCCATCTGCGCGTGCCCGGGGAAGGGCTGCCACGAGGGATAAGGTGACTTGTGCCACACCTGCACATCCATCTTGGCGCCACCCCCTCCCTCGACAACCAGTTTGAAGCTGTCAGTCAGGTCAAGATCGAATATGCCGGTGGCGCCGGCGATGCGGGTGCGGCCAATCATGTAGGTGTCATAGGCGCCGCCATCGTACTTGCCCATGGCGCCGTAGCGGTCCCCGAACACGCCCACGTTCCACACCATCATGCCCACATCCCCCAGGGCGTCGGGGAAATTGAGGGTGAGAAAGGCGCGGTCGATGCCGAACTGGTCCTGCAACTCGCGCCAGCCACCCGAGGTGATGTTGTAGCTGGCGATGGCGGTGGTCATGGTGACGCGGTTGTTCCCGTACTGGAAAAGCATCTCGCCCCAAGGGCCGGGGTTATTGTTGGTGAAGCTCCATGTCGTGTAGTTAAGATCAGGCGTCACGGGCGGGGCGTGGAACTGAACACCCCTGCCGGGCTCAGTCCCCATGCTCAACCGCATGGGGCCACGGAAGAAGCCGTGGAACCTGAAGCCCCAATTCGAGGTCGGCGCCTCGGCTACCGAGGGCGGGCCCGCCGAAGGAGGGGCAACCTCGGTACTCTGGGGAGACAGTCCGAGCTGGGTGCTCTTTCCCCGGCGCTTGGGCTGCGGGCTGGCCCTGTCGGTTTGCGGCTCGACCGCGGCCGCCTCGGCGGGGGCACTTGGAGCCGCCGCTTCTGCCGTGGGGGCAGCCACAGTCGGGGTGTCCGCTGCCGGCGAGGTTTCGTTATCGTCCACTTCTGGAGAACCGGCCTGGCCAAACGCGATCCTGCCCAGAGCCAACAGAGTCGCAGCCAAGATGGCGATGGAAAGCAAGGGCGCGACAACGCGGGTTCTCGGAGGGGTGCTTGTGGCGGGGCAAGCTATCCGCGCTGGTTGGGTCATTTCGCACGTCTCCGACGTCGATCACATCACCCCCACCTGTTGCTCTCGTCAAGAAACTGCTGTCGGGCCTCCACAATTGATTGACCAGTTGTCTGAGATGATTCGCATACCTTCTTTCAGGGGAGGCTGATAGCCGACAGGCAGAACTTGAAGTTGAGCCAGGCCTCTTCGGACAATAACTGCAGGGCGAAGTAGTCGATCTTTGTGAAGTCGGGCAGGCGTGAACCGCCAGTGCCCCGGCAATCCTCGAAGTCGGAAGGCTTCACCCTCCCCCCGGAACGGTAGTTTGCAACGCAATACGCCCGTTGAGCCGGATCGCCCGCGCGGTGAGCGACGAGTCGGTAGTGGCCGGCCTTGCCCCGGAATTCCAAAGCGATGCTCGAGCTTGCGCCGCTGCCCCAGGCTTTCTGATCTTCGCGCGGGTGCCACATGATGAGCACGCCCCAGTTGGTGTCCCAGTCGCACCGCTTGGGTACGCCCACCTCGTCCATGCACGCAAGTTGGGGCGTCTTCCCGCTTGTGCACAGCGACCCGTCATCGAGGTAGAGATGGTTGGCCGAGGCATGTGCCCGTTTCGAGAATTCGGTACCTGAACCGCGCCGAACCCGAACCGGGCCACTGACGCCGCCGACCAGCTCGCCATTACGACCAACCGTCAGGCGGCGTGGGCCAGGCGGCGCAGGCGCAGGCTGGTCATCCGCCGCGGAGGACGCAGTCCACTCGCGGGGCGCCAGCTCGGGCGTGGCGGCAGGGGTCTCCGGCGTCGCAGTTGGGGTCTTTGCCTCCGCGAAGAATGCAAGATTGCGAGCCGCAGTCTTCCTGCTCGGCGCGCCCCTCCTGCGCTGGGCTACCAGGGCTGGGGGCGCGGCCGATTCTGCTGCGGCTTTCTCCGGGCTCTCGGCCGCGACCGCCCGCGGCGGCGTCGCCTGTGCGCCTGGTGGTTCGCCGAGGTCACCTTCGATCACATGGCCGGTGGCCGTGTCGACCTCGATCCTGTGTCCGGCGCGTACCGTGCGGTCGCGCAGTGGGCCGCCGTTCGCGCTCACTTTGCCCTCGCTCACCGTCAGGCCGAAGCGGCCTTGTCCGGGCGCCCAATCAACCTCGAACTTCGTGCCGGTCACCCGAACCGCGAAAGGTCCGGCCAGCGCCTCCCAGCGGCCAAACCGACGATGAACCACGGAAAGATCGGCGTGGCCACTCTGGATATCAAGCTGGGCGCCGCTGCGGAACCACAGCTTGTGCAATCGGCCACTGCTGGCCTTGCCCAAGGTGATGCGTGTGCCTTCATCGAACGTCACCGTGCACTCGCGAGCATCCGGGACCGAGAAGCTGCCATCCGGACCGAGCGTGCAGCCCTGTGACACATGGCCGAGGGTTTGGCGCGCGCCGATGCAGAGGGCCAGGCCCGCCAGCGCCGGAAAAACCAGGACCAACCAGCGGCGTCGCAAGAAGCCTGACCGTCCCGCGAGGGCCTGTTCGATCGCGGCCCACTGCCGCAGATCGGGCTGCCCCTCCCCTGCAGCGCGAGCCGCGAGATCACCCAGGAGGTGACAGCGAGCCTCGCTCGCGTTCACCGAATTCTGTTGCTTGATCAACTCGTTCCTCCCTGGCTGAGCACGCCCACGTATTGCGCAAGAGCCGGCTCGGATTTCATGCGCGCGTCGACCCGCAGGACGAGACGAGCTATGCGCCGCTTGACCGTGGAAAGGCTCAGTCCGTGCATGGCAGCCACGTCGGCTATCTCCATCTTCTCCACGTATCGGGCAACGAACAACGAGCGATCCTCTGCGCCCAGACCGTCGAGCAGCCGGTACAGCGCACGTACCGCCTCACGCGCCTCGTCCTCTGCGCCGGGCACGATGGCCCCGGGCCATTCATCGGTGGCGGTCAGGCCCACGATGGCGCGGATGCGGCGGCGTCTCGCCTCGTTGCGGGCGACGCCCAGGGTGACGCCGATGATGAAGCCAGGCAAGGCAGCGGGCTCGCGCAGTTCATCGAGACGCTTGAAGACGCGCAGAAACGCCTCCTGGCAGACGTCCAGGTGATCCGGGCCGGGCCCGAAGAACCGCCTGACCATTCGCTGCACCAGGGACGCGTATTTCTCCCAGATGGCCCGGCAGGCCCGTCGGTCACCTGTGCGTGCGGCACACACCAGCGGCCCATCGCCGCTGTCCGAAACCCCGGAGGGAAGCCGCGGCGAAATGGGGGAGTGAACCATGGAACGAAGAACCGCCTCCATGCCATCCTGTCTATAATGCCTTCTCAGTTCAAGGTGTTGGCCTAGATATGTGGGTCGCAGGCGGCTCGGCCCAGCATGCGGACCAAGTCGCCACGCGGAGAAGTTGGACAGACTTGCGCGGTGAGCCAGAGGGATCCACTTTCTTGTAGGAGAAGAGTCACGGGCTGGCGTGCGCGGGTCAGCTTTCGCTGTCGCCGTTCCAGCTTCCATCATGACGGCTCAAAGGGGCGGCGTGGCGTTGCGGACCAAGTCCACGAAGTAGGACTGAAACCATGTGCCGGCTTGCGGCGCCCCGGTGGCGCTTTCAGCGGACGCACAGTCCGGATCGAAACGTGGTCCTGACGGGTCTGATGTGCCATCTGATTCCCCCGGCACTTTGATCCAGAAGAAGGCATCCACGAATGGTTCCGGCGCCGCCCGCGGCCGCTCGCCCAGGCCAGCGCCCTTGATGTTGCACCAGTTGCCCCACACCTTGCGGATCTTCCCCTTGCCATTGCGCGAGGTATCGACGATGAAGCCCTTGTTTCGGATGCCGTGATCGCTGAGCCCCACGGCCAGCTTCTTCACATAGACGAGCTCGTTGTAGCAGGGGTCACTGGATTCCATGGCCATGCCATCGTTGTTGTAGAGATGGGTGTAGTTCGACACGTTGGTGGCGAACCCCCGGATCATGTCGACGCCGCCCGCAGCCTTGAGCACCTTCTTGTAGACCTTGATAAGGTTCTCGCGGTGGTGGTCCCATCCCAGCCAGCCCGCGTGGGCAGCATCAAGGTAGATGCTGACGTTGGGCAGGCCCAGCTTCTGGATAGCGTAGGCAGACGAGTCGACGTACACGTCACGCGCTTCGTCGCATGCCGGAAGATTCAGGTTAGTGACCAGGTTGGCCAGGGAATCTGGTTCCAGGATCACTGCGATGGGCAAGTCGGAATATGCCTTGAAGTGGGCCGCAATGGGATCGATGAACTCGGTTCGGTAGCGAGCGGCGCCATTCTGCGAAACCCTGAGTTCCCCAGCCGACGACTTCGAAGCACAGTCGCGGTTCGGCATGTCGTAGACCACGAACACCGACAGCGTGGGCTGGCCACTCGATTGCTGTTGCTGCCTCGCCTGGTCGAGCCACTTTGGAAGCAAAGCCAATTTCGCAATGGAATCGAGCCATATTCCGGTGGGGTACTGTTTCACCTTGCGAATCACGTCCGCGTCCGAGGGAAGCGTCTTGGCTGTCTTTTCGACATCCGCGACGTACTCGGGGTTGAGAAAGAAGTTGACCCCAAGGAAGGGATTGCGGCGCGAGCCCTCAGCCCCTCCTGGGTCAGCCGAGGCAGACGCCGGCGCACCGGCACCCTTGCCCAAGCCGGCCCCGCACCCCGAGAACGCCAGCAAGGCTGACAAGACTGCGAGCACGTGCTGCTGGATCATGACGACCTCCTATCAACAAGTCATGGCGAGAAGGCGGACTCGGTTCGGCAGAGAGCCAGGGACACGAGCCTCCTTGCCGAAGTAGAGTTCTGCACCGGCGTGCGCGGGCCAGATTTTCCTTTCGCCGGATCGGTCTTTGTCGCACCGTTTTCGCTGCGCTGTTGTAGAAACCGGACGCTCGCCGCGGCAGTCCATGCTGGTCCGCCCTGCTGCGCCTGCTAAAATTGACCCGCACAGGTCCGCATGTGACTCATTATCTTCTGGAGGTGGATTCATGAATGCACCCCAACTCAAAATCAGCCCCTTCGCTTTCGGTCCACGCCCGCGCAGGAACTTGGCCGCACTCTACGCAGTCGCGCCGCTGCTCATATTTGCCTGCACGGCGCGGACCCCGCTCCACCCGCTGGGCGCAAGCTCGCCTGAAGATAACGAGGACGCAAGTGAACCGACGGGAGGCGCCGTTGCAACCACGGCCGCAGGCGGCGGAGGCGTTGCGGGCGCACCAGGCAGGGGTGGAGCCGGGGGCACGGGCGGAAGCATAGCGTCTGCGGGCGCACCAGGCAGGGGTGGAGCCGGGGGCACGGGCGGAAGCATAGCGTCTGCAGGCAGTCGCGCTTCGGGTGGGGTATCGGGAAGTTCCGTCGGTGGCACAAGAAACGGCGGGGCCCCGTCCACGGGTGGCACGAGGCCGATCCCCAGCGGAGGGCACAGCGACGGCGGGTCACGTTCGACAGTTGGCGGAGCAACTACCAACACGGGAGGCATGATGGCCGGGGGGGCGATCACAACCGGAAATGCAACGGCAGCCGGCGGCAGTTCACATGTTGGTGGCAGCGTGGCAACTGGCGGGACGCCACCGGTCGGTACCCCGGCAATCCAACCCGATGGCTTTGTGACTGTCGATACCGGCACAGTCGTTATGATGGGACATGTCTCTTCCTATGAGAGTGGCTCGGGATCTTCGATCACGTTGACCTACGGACCGAACTCCTTCTGTGCGTCAGGCACGGTGGCCGCCGACAGCACGTACGCCTCCTGGGCTGGGGCCGGCTTCAACGTCAATCAAGCTGAATCCGGCGCCAGTGGGTCTTCGAGTTCTCTGGTGCTTTCGGGCAGCTCGATTTCTCTCACCTACGCGAACCACGCTGGCTCGACATTGCGATTACAACTCTACGACGGCAGTGACTATT
>Ga0182017_10000488_pt1 | contig 31174 bp, 24 predicted proteins | sample 712E3DmetaG_FD_120492 | JGI IMG/M metagenome (GOLD analysis project Ga0182017, IMG submission 120492) | Permafrost microbial communities from Stordalen Mire, Sweden - 712E3D metaG | ecosystem: Environmental > Terrestrial > Soil > Wetlands > Permafrost | place: Sweden: Stordalen | collected... | reverse complement strand
GCGCCTGGCGAGCTTCCTGGTGAAACACCGGGAGAACGTGCGCGACGGCCTGGTGCCCGAGGATTACGTGCGGCACCTCGAATACAAGGGCCAGGAAGTGGCCCTGCAGAGCGAGAGCAAGGGTTACCGATTCAAGCTGACGCCGCCCGTGCCAGTGACCGTGCTTCACGGCGACGTCCATGGCAACGCGAGAGCCACCAAGAGCGTGGTGCCGCTGAACGTGGCTCCGTAGGAGCGGGTCGTCAGCCGGTCCGGGCTGATGTCCGGGACGAGGCCGCATCTCCAGCGTCGCAAGGCGCTCTGCGTACCCGACACGCATCTCCGGTGAGGCCGTTGCCGATAGCCCTCCAATGTGGAGGGAACCGCACACGCACAAGCCGCACCAGTGAGCCCGGCCTATTCGCGTCGGCAGCCCGAAAAGACACTACTCCACCGAACGATACAGGCACGGCCGACCTCGCCGAGGTCGACTACGCTGACCCACCCAGCCCCGAGTGGTGACTGACCGGCCCCCCGAAAGCGCGGCCGGGGAAAGGCCTATGCCCATGACGGCAGCCCCGCAAACTTGGGCTTGTTTTCCCTTGGGTATAGGGGAAAGTTTCGGCGTGTAGGTTGATGTGGTTAACGTAAGATTTGTTATCGGCGTTTTTGTGGATGCGATTCGGTGAAGGAAAAATGGCGCTTGAAAAGACTACGCTCGGAACTGATGCCAGCTTGATCAACCGTCCCCATCGGGTGCAGTTCAATCACTAGATCACCGCGTTGTCGCCGCGTCACCGGCCGCGGCAGCGGGAGTTGGCGCTGTGGCGCGCGGCTGGGCCAGCGCCGCATGGGGGCGCGCAGGCCGGTGCACGAAGAACGGGCGCGCGGCGATCCAGCTCACCACAGCCGTGGCCGTGACCACCGCGATAGTCTTCCACCACAGGCTGCTGTCGCTGGGGCCGGGCACGACCGCGGTGGTGGAGGGCACTCTCAGACCCGCCAGGCTGCTCGAAATAGTGCGCGCCTCTTCCAGGGACGCGAGCAGGAGTTTCTTTAGATCGTCGGCCGAGGCCGGGCGACGGTTCGCGTCCCGAGCCAGGCACTGCATGATGAGGGCTTCGAGGTCGTCGGGCAGATCGGAACGATAGTGGTGCAGCGGGGTGGGATCCTCGGTCAGTTTGCGCTGCCACACATTCTGCACGTTGCTGCCTTCGATGGGCGAGTGCCCGCCGCTCAGCATGAAGTAGAGCAATCCGCCCACCGCGTAGATATCGGCGCGGAAATCGACCACGCCGCCTCCGCCGATCTGTTCGGGCGCCATGAAGCGGGGCGTGCCCACGGCAGCGTCGGGCACCGTCAGGTTGGGGCCGCCCTCGTCGCGCAGAAACTTGGCCACGCCGAAGTCCAGGACCTTGACCAGATCGCCTTGCTCGTCGGAGGGACGCACCAGCATGACGTTGGAGGGCTTGAGATCGCGGTGAATGATGCCCGCGCGGTGGGCGGCTTCCAGCGCCCGGCACATCTGAACCCCGACCAGAAGCGTGCGTTCCACCGCCATGGCCCCGTCGCGCTTGATCAGCGCCTCCAGGTCGACGCCGTCGACAAACTCCATGACGAAGAAGTAGTCACCGTCCTCCGTGGTCCCGCAGTCGGTGACGTCCACCACGTTGGGGTGGCCAATCTGCGAGGGCGCGAGCGCTTCGCGCTGAAAGCGGCGGGCCAGTTCACTCTTGCGCCGTTCCACGTGACGAGGGACCTTGATAGCCACGCGCTTGCCGATGCCGGTGTGATGGCCCTCGTATACTCGCCCCATGGCGCCCTCGCCGATGCGCCGGCGCACGTGGTAGCGGTCGCCCAAGACCTTCCCGATCAGGGGATCGTTTTCCGAGGCCGCGCTGTCGCTTGTCTCTAGCACCGGGACTCGGTCGCCCATCGCCGAGACGCGCTGGAGCAGGTCGCGCCGCTCGGCCATCTCGGCTCGTATCTCGGCGTCGAAGAGCTGGGTCAGAAAGGCCGCGGCCGCCAGCTTGCCGCCTCCGTCGCGCGGCATTTCCGCGACCAGCGCCGCGCTCATCTCTTCGCCGGTGGCAAAGCGATCCGCGGGACTGAAGGCCAAAGCTCTGCCCACCACTTCATCCAGTTTGGCGGAGAGCGCTTCGTTCAAACTGGAAGGCGGCGGGACCTTCGGGCTGGCCTGGCGTGACTGGGTGGCCGGGAAGAGTTGCCGCCCGGTGAGCAGCTCCCACAGGATGATGCCGGCCGAAAAGAGATCGCTGCGGTGGTCGACGGGCTTGCCCAGGTACTGCTCGGGCGACATATAGCTGACCTTGCCCCAGTTGGTGCCGGCCGCCGTCTGCGCCACCTTGTCGTTCCACTGGGCCAAGCCGAAGTCGATGAGCTTCACGCCGCCGGTGTAGGTCAGCATGAGGTTGGAAGGCGAGATATCGCGATGAACTAGGTTCATGCCTTCCAGCCGGTGCGCGTAGCCCAGCGCCGCCACCAACTCGGCGATGAGGTGGATGGCCACGCCACTGGGAAAGCCGGTGTGCTTGACGGCACAGCGGTTCCACGCCTCGGTGAAGGTCTTGCCTTGCACGTACTCCATGGCCAGGTAGCCCTGGCGCTCGTGTACGCCGAAGTCGAAGACGTAGACCAGGTTCTCGTGCGACAGCTTGGTGACGATCTTGGCTTCGTCGAGAAAACGCTGGGTCATCTCCTCGGCGTGGCGGCCAGCCTGGAAGCTGCGCAGGATCTTGAGCGCGCACACGCGTTCCACGCCGGCCTGGCCGGTCAAGGCCATGAACACGCGGCCCATGCCGCCGCGGCCCAGTTCCTTAAGCAGGACGTAGCGCGGTCCGAAGCGGCGAGGAAAGCGCTGCGGATCCTGCGGTTCGTTGTTAATGGTGGCGGGCACGGGGCTGAACCCAGAATCTACCCGTTCTACGCCAGGGTGGGTAATTCCCTGCTATTCCTGCAGCCGTTCCGGTGGAATCAGCGGGCTGGGCGTGCCGGTGACCAGCAACCACAGCTGGTGCGCGGCCCGGGTCACGCCGATGTGGAACAGGTGGCGGGATTCGTCGTCGCTGCCGTAGCTGCTGGCGTTGGCGTCCAGCATGACGACATAGTCGAATTCCAGGCCCTTGACCTGGCGCACGTCGGTGACGTCGATCCCGGGCCGGAAGGTGAACTCCTGAGCGCGCACGCGACGCAACGCTGGCACTTCGGCGCGGCGTAGACCCTCGTAGCAGCGATCCGCCTGCTCAGGGTAGCGGGCCAGTAAGGCCACCGTGGCGCGTGGCTCGCGGCCTGCCAGATCGCGCAGCGCCTCGGCCAGAAAAGCTACGGCCGCGCCCACGGCGGAGAAACGAAAGGCCTCAACCGGGGCGCCGCGCCGCTTGGCCTCGGCCGGCACGTCGATGGGCAAGGGCCCCATGGCAAAGCGGGCCAGCTCCAGGATCTCACAGGTCGACCGGTAGGCGATGCGCAGGGGCTCGATGGCCACGTGGTCCAGGCCCAAATGCGATAGGACCGCGCGCCAGTCGCCAAATCCGTTGTCCAGAAACAGCTTCTGTGCGGTGTCACCTGCCAAGGTCAGCGAGGGCAGCTTGCGCGTCGAACCGGATCGCGTCTGGCCGATCAACGCCGCCAACCTCATGGGCGAAAGATCTTGGGCCTCGTCGACAAACAGGTGGGCCAGGGTGGCCTGCCCCGGCCGCAGCAGTTGATTGGCTCGCAACAGGATGGCCAGATCGTCGGCGTCGAGCAGGGGTTGATCGTCCTCGGTGCGCTGCCCGTCGATGCCAATCTCGCCGCGCACGTTCTCGTCTGAGTCCACCTCGTCGCGCTCGCTTTCGTAGCGCCGCACGCCCTCGGGCAGATCCGAATCCACCGTCTTGCCGCGAGGATTTTCGCCTGTGGTCGTCCAGACACCGGCCGCAGCCAGGTCTTCGCTCTCGTCTCGGGGCCGCGGGTGCCGGGGTGCACGCTTCTTCTCGGCGGGGCAATCGCGCGGATCCAGGCTGACGATGGCCTGCACGCGCGTGACCATGATCCGGTGCGCCTCCAAGATGTCGGCCTCGGACACGGGCATCTCGGGATCGTTGCGCAGCAGCGAGAGCAGCAGACCGCGGTCCGTGAGCAGGTCGGCCCAAAGTTCCACGGCCGCGCGCGAGCCGCGCTTGCCTTTGCGGGCCGCGGCCTTGCGCTCCAGTTCGTGCAGCAAGGCGGGATGGCTCTTCACCCGCGTGACCGCAGGCAGCACGTCGCGCGCAAGCGTGGCGTGAATCCAGGGAATCGCTTTGTGCAGCTCGCGCTCGGCCCATTCGTCGAAGGTCACTACGCGCACGCCGGGCAAGCCCAGGGCCGGCAACACCTGGCCGATGTACGCAGCCAGGCCCGTGCCTTGTGTGACCACCACCATGCGTTTGGCCGGGAAGCGATCGGGAAAAGCGAAACCCAGATAAGCCAGACGGTGCAGGCCGATGGTGGTCTTGCCGCTGCCCGCGCCGCCCTGGATCACCACCACGCCCGAATGTGGGGCGGTCATGATCTCGAACTGGCGCGGGTCGATGAGCGCCGCGATCTCGGGCAGGTGCCGGTCCAGTCGTTGCTCGTCCTCGCGGGCAGACCCGAGCATTCCGCGACGAGGAATGGGGCGGGTGGCGGTGCGTTCGCCGCCTGCCAGCTCGCGCAGGGGCACATCCATGCGCTCCCAGACGGGCATGTCCTGGCCCCGAAGCCGGCGCTTGACCCAGATCCCTTGCGGGCAGGCGATGCGCAGGAGCGTCCCATCTTGAATGGTCACTGTGCGTCTGACCAGGACGTCGCCCTCCACTTCGCGCTCGCCGAAGGTTTCTTCGTAGTCGCTGCCCTCGGAGTAGCGGTAGTAGAGCTGACTGACCGGGGCGTTGCGCCAGTCCACGATGGCAATTCGCGTGCGCGGATCCGTGAAGGTGGCGCGACCGATGAACACGTCGCGCTCTACCTCGCCCCGGTCACCCACGCGTTCGCGCAAGCGCAGGTGCCCGAAATAAGGCGAGCGCGGATCTACCAGCATGGTTTGCAGGTCGGCGCGGGTGAGCGAAACCTCCTGCAAACGTTCCATCTGGGCGATGAGCGCGGGCACGTCTTCCAGGCGCGCCTCGCCGATCTCGTCGCGCAAGGCCATCAACTCGGCATCGTAGGCACGCGAGCGCCCCGACGCCTTGTCGCGGCTGGCCGGTTTCTGCGCCGCCGCCGCGGCCAGGCTTTGCATCACCCGCGCAAAGAGGCGCTCTTCCTCAGCAGGAATGTCATCGGCCGGGCTGTGCGAGTCGTCGTCCATGTACAGAGTGAACTATAGCGGACAAGGAAGGCGGGTGGTGGAGCGTGGTGGTCGGCGGAATGCAGTGCTCCTGCCGTAGAATTCGGCAGTACGGGGCCGCCGTGCTAGCCTGCTCGTATGCCACGCCTTGGAGCAGCGTGGGTTCGATCCACGAGCGTCGAACCCGCCGATCTTGTGAACAGGGATGCCGAGCGAGATCAGCTCTTGCGCATCCTAGAAGACTATCGCAGCACCGCCATAGAGACTCACACGGCTAGCGCACGCGAAGCCCGTATCCTGATCAGCGGCGAGCGCGGGGTCGGCAAGTCCATCCTGACGCGTCGGGTGCTCGCGGACTTTGAAGCAGGGCACCCTGGCCAGGTCATTGCTGCCACGGTGGATGCACGCAGCCTTCACTATCGAGCCGTGCTGGCAGAGATCGCCAAGGCACTCGTCACGCGAGTTCAGCCTCAGGCCGAGAAGCACCGCCCAGAGCTCTTGCCTCTGTTGAGCTACGTGGGATTGCTGGCGACCCACAGCCAAGTGCAGAAATCCCAGACAGAGTCCATCCAGAAGAAGTTCGGGATTGGGGCTGGGGTCGGTGTCGAGGCATTGGTGAAGCTCACGAGTTTGTTCAACTGGGAAGAAACCCGGCAACTGAGCGCGACTGTGCAGGCCACTCTCACCGTCACAGACAGCCTTCTCCATACGGCGATAGATCTGTTGCTGGGCGAATTGGCTCAGTCTCCCTGGTTCGTCGTGATCTTCTATGACGACCTTGACCAGGCTCTTGCAGGCACGGGTTCCGAGGAGATCCTCAGCTTGTTCCGCCGGGTGCTTGAGCTTCGACCATGTATCGCGCTCGTGCACGTTCGAACCGAGTGCTGCGTGGAGAATTTGGGCCGGGAAATCACGGAGAACGTCGAGATCCCTGGACTGGATGGGAAGGGCCTAGCGGAGCTGCTGCGCAGGCGATTGGAAAGCGCACCGGCCGAAGCAAGGCAGGTTCTTGGCTCAGAAGAGAACTGGCGAGTGATCCACCAATTGGCCGGCCTGACCCAGAATCCGCTCGTGTTCCTCCGCTGGGTAACCGGATTCCTCCGCACGCAGGACGTGCCGCCAGCAGACGGATGGGCCACTGACGCTGCTCTGCAGTCCATCATCTCGACCGCAGCCCCGGTGCAGGGCTTCGACCGTAGCGTAGTTTCCAAAGTGGTTGCAGTGATCGATGGCCTTCCCCGTTGGTCCTCCCGTCAGGCCCTGCAGGGACTGGGTGACAAGGCAGGCTTCACGGGGCAGGACATCGAGGACCTCGAAAAACTGGGTCTTTTGGTCCCGCGCTATCGCTTTCGCCCCGAAGGCGAGATCTACCTAGAGCCGGTCTTCAATCTCCTGCGGCCATCCGTACGCGAGAAACTGCGAGGGTAGCATGCGGCCGCTGGTCCTGGTCGGGTTGAGGGGCGCAAGGGATCGAGACCTGGTTTTTCATCCCGCGGAACGTGCCCCACTCGTGCTCTCCTCACTCGTCCCGGCCATCGACCAGGAGCAGATTCTAGCCTTCTACCAAGAGATTCTCGTCGCTGGCGGACGACTCCCACGAATTGAGGTCGACTGGGTGCGGAGCCTCTTGCCCACGGATCGGCGCTTTCTGCGCGCCATGCGAGAGCGCCATGGGGCACAGCGCGCACTGGTGGTGGTGAAGGTTCAGCGGCCACCGGGCGACCAGGGGATGGTTGACTTGCACGACGTCCTGGCTCAGCCAGAGGTGGATGCATTCGAGCATGTCGCTATCTCGGCCCAGGATCCCATGCTGAACGAATCGCTGGTGCGCCTCGCGCAGTTGGCGCAATTCGTGACCGAGATTGCCCAGGAGAGGTATGACGAAATCGCCGAGGAATTGGGGCTTCGGCGGGAGGCGTTCCATTCGATCCAACACCGCCTGATGGCCTTGCTGAATCCGGTAGACATCCTCGAAGGCGTCAACGCGCTCATTGACGTGCAGGACGAGGCCATGGCACTTCCTCTGGCAGCATCTGCTGAGTTCCAGAGCGTGGCAGACGGACCCGTACGGGGGACACTGGCGACGGTCGAGGACCGAGTCGTCTGGCGACTGCTGTCGCGGATGTTCGGCGCACGGCCGGTCGAGGAACAGGTGCTTCTCACGGCTTTCGCTTTGAACAAGAGCGAAGACGCACGTACCGTCTTGAAGTCTCGCCACGAAGGAGCGCACGCTCGACTGCGCGCTGCCCAGCTCATTCGGAATGAGGATCTTGCTGGATGGGCAACCTGGCTGAGGGAACCCAGGCAAGATGAGCTGCTTCGAGGGGCCATTGAGCGCAATCGCTCACGTCGCGGAGAAGAGACGGGTTGGCTGGTCTCGACCCTCAAATGGTTCCCAGATTTTCGCGGTCGGGAACGAGGTGGCGATCTGCACAGGCGCATCTTTGCCATTTTTGGTCTCATCAACGCCGGAAAGTACGCCCGGGCCGACGAGGAGCTTCGGAGTCTGGAATTGGCGCTAGACGAAACTGGCGTGTCGGATGAGGTCCGCGGTGACTTCTGGGATGCCGTGGGTCGGGTCAGACTTCTGACGGGGCGGTCAAACGAGGGTATTGACGCACTAAAGCACGCCGTGAGCCTCCTGGAGAAGAGTGGCGCCGCCCCAACCAGCCGGGGAATTACCATGAACGTACTTGCGCAGGCTCTTCGCGCTAATGGGCGCTGGGCTGAGGCCGAACCCATGTTCCGCGAAGCTCTGCGTCTGGCAGAAGAGGGGGGCGATCCGGCCAAGAGCCGGGGAATCACGCTGCACGGGCTTGCACGAGCTCTTCTCGACAACGGGCGTTGGGCTGAGGCCGAACCCCTGTTCCGCGAAGCCCTGCGCCTGGCGGAAGTGGGAGGCGACACCCCAACCAGCCGTGGAATCACCCTGGACGCACTTGCACGGGGTCTTCGGGACAATGGGCGGTGGGCGGAGGCCGAGCCGTTGTTCCGCGAAGCCTTGCGTCTGAAGGAGGAGGGAGGCGACACCCCAACCAGCCGTGGAATCACCCTGGACGCACTTGCACGGGGTCTTCGGGATAATGGGCGGTGGGCAGATGCCGAGCCCATGTTCCGCGAAGCCCTGCGTCTGAAGGAAGCGGGAGGGGCCACGCCAACCAGCCGTGGAATCACCCTGGATGCACTTGCGCGTGGTCTTCGGGACAATGGGTGGTGGGCAGAGGCCGAGCCCCTGTTCCGCGAAGCCATGCGCTTGAAGGAAGAGGGAGGCGACACGACCAAGAGCCGATCGAGCACCCTACGCGCGCTTGCGCAGGGTCTACGCGACAACGGTCGCGAGGCGGAGGCTGAGCCGTTGCTTCGCGAAGCAGTGCGGCTCACCACGGACGTCGGCGACGGCAGCCCGTCTTCGGGGCGAGGGCCAAGCTGAAACAAGATCCCGCCGGACCGGGAACTTTGCCGCGGCATGTGGGTGAAACGCGCTTTGCGCTCGATGGTTTTGCCTCCCAAGCCTGGCGTGTCCATCCCCCTTGGCGCATAGTAAGGAAGTAGCGATGCAGTAAGGATAACCCAAATGGCCACGGCGACGCTGACGAGCAAGGGACAGATCACCATACCTCTGGACGTGCGGCAGCGGCTGAAGTTGGATACCGGGGCTCGCGTCGAATTCGTCGAAGCTGCGGACGGTGAATTTCTGATCCGACCGGCGGTTGCCGACGTGCGATCGCTCAAAGGATTGTTGCGCAAGCCGGCCAAGCCCGTGTCGATCGATGACATGACGAAGGTGATTCGGCTGCGGGGGGCAGGGCGGTGATCGGCATCGGCACCAACGTTTTGGTCCGCTACATCGCCCAAGATGATCGCACGCAAGCGCGCAGGGCCACGGCGCTCATCGAACGGGAATGCAGCGAGTCCGAGCCCGGATTCGTCGGCCTGGTGGTGTTGGCCGAGGCCGTGTGGGTAGCCGAAAGCTGCTATTCAGCCTCGCGCGAGGAGCAGCGCCAGATCGTCCGCCGCATCTTGGAAACGCGCCAACTGGTGGTGCAGGATGCGGAAACCGTGTGGCAGGCGCTACGCCTGTTTGAACAAAGCAAGGCGGATTTCGCCGATTGCCTGGTCGAGAGCACGGCCGCGGCGGCCGGCTGTGTGCGGACGGTGACCTTCGACAAGGCCGCCGCCACAATCGGGACGACTCTGCTCTAGCCTTGCCAGTCTGCGCGCGGGCCGGCGTGGCGGAGATGGCCCGACTCCAGAACCAGCAGCTTGGTCACGCTGCTGGGGATCTCTATCGGGTCGTGCGTGACGAAGATCATGCCGGCGCGCAGGGCGAGGGCGGTGGCCTCGATCGCGGCAAGCAGGCGCTCGCGACTGGGCTGGTCCAGGCCCAGGCAGGGCTCGTCGAGAATCAGCAGCGAGGGACCATGCACGGCGGCCCGGGCCAGCAGGACCAGGCGGCGATCACAAGTGGCCAGACTGGCGAAAGACTGATTTTGGACGCCTCCCAAGCCGCGACGATCCAGCCACTGCAAGGCGGCTGCCCTCTGGTCATGGTCTGGCTCGGCGTACACACCCAGCGAACTCGCGAAACCCGACAGCACAGCATCCAAGGCGCTGGCATCAGGCGGGCAGTGCGCGTCCAGTTCCGGCGAGACCCAGCCCAGCAGAGCTTTGATTTCCCAGATCCCGCAGCCGAAACCCAGCTGGCGGCCGGCCACGCGAATGTGATTGGCGAAGGCTTGCGGGTTGTCAGCCAGAATCAGACTCAGCAGCGTGGACTTGCCGCTGCCGTTGGGGCCCACCAGTGCCCAGTGCTCGCCGGGGCTGATGGTGAAGGTCACGTGATCCAGTAGGATGACCGCGCCTTGCCTGACCGTGACGTCGCGGAATTCGACCAGTCGAGGACCCGCGGCCGGGCTGTAGTGAGTCGATGCCGCGGCTGACCTGCGTGCGCTTGGCCTGTGCAGCTCTCGGCGCGGGCCCGCGTAGACGATCCGGTGCTCTTGCACCTCGATCATGTGGCTGATGCCGTCGGGCAGATCGTCGGGCTGCGTGAAAGCCAGCACTACGCCGGTGCCCTGCGCGTGCAGGGCGTCCAGAATTTGCAAGAGCATCCCGCGGCTGCGCGCATCCAGGCCCGCGAAGGGCTCGTCGAGCAGAAGCAGACCAGGATCGAGCATCAGCGCCCGCGCCAGCAGCAGGCGGTGCAGCTCGCCGTTGGACAGCGCCACCAGGGGACGATCGAGCAGGGCTGTCAGCTCGAAACGGTCAATTTCGCGCTGGCGCGTGCTCTCGAAGCGTTGCGCACCTTCATCGTCGGTGACCGCGAATGGATTGCGCTGCTCGACCTGACCGCGTTCCAGATACTCGCGCACCCGGGCGCTGTCCGCGGTGAACGAGCCGTGCCAGCGCAGCTGATGAAACTCGCGCGCCAAGAGCAACTGGCGATGCTGTTTCATGGATGCCATGGCGATGCTCCCCGGAGGCAGCACGCCAAAGACCGAATCCACGAAGCGCGCGTCGTTTTCGAGGAAGGGATGGCGCAGCCGGCCCTCGGCCAGGATCAACTTGCCTGCCAGCGCGGCCAGCAACAGTTCCTGGCCGCTGTCATTGGGCCCGACTATTGCCCATCGCTCGCCTGGGCAAAGAGACAGATTGCTTTTGGCGAACACCAGCCCGCTCGGCCCACGAAAAGTGGCGTTCTCGAGGACGACGTAGGGGGCTGTGCCAGAGGCGCGTATGAACTTCATTATTGCCACGATTGGAGCCAGCTCGGGCGAACGCGCGATCGCGGTTCAGACCCCGCTGGAACTCGCCTTGGTCTTCATGCCCGAAACTCCATCATAACCCCAGCCTGCGCGTCGAGACAGGATAGTGATCGCGAGTCGTTGCCTTCGCGCGGATTTGCGCCCAAGAATCACCGGCCATGCCGTCTCGTTGCTTTCGATCGAACCATGTTTCTTGCGCCGCCTTGCTGCTTGCCGGGGCCTGCATTCGGCGTCCCGTTCCGATGGCAGGGCCAGGCGCAGTCACGCAGACGGCGTCTGCCTCCGTGACCATCCTGCCCAGCGAGCGCCACCAAGTCCTCGAAGGCTTCGGCGCATCCCTGGCCTGGCACCAAGACAGGCTGGTTCCCAACCCGCCGCCCGGGATCTACCAGATGCTTTTCCCCGACCTGGGATTGGATATTCTGCGCTTGCGCAACCGATACCAGCGCATCATCAAGCCCGAGGACGGGAACATCGCGCAGGACGTGGAAATCTTGCAAAAGGCCACTCAGGCACTCGGCCATCGGCCCAAGGTCATGCTCTCGGCCTGGTCGCCGCCGGCAGCGTTGAAAGCCAACGGCAAGGAAGACTGCACGGGCGACTCGGATTGCACCTTGGCCAAGGAGAAAGGCCGTTTCGTCTATGAGAAGTTCGCTGACTTCTGGCGCGATTCGCTGGTGCACTATGAATCGCTGGGCATTGTTCCCGATTGGGTCAGCATCGAGAATGAGCCGTCTTTCATTCCTCCGTCGTGGGAAGGCTGCAAGTTCGAGGCGAGCGAGACCAACGACTATCCTGGCTACGACAAGGCCTTGGCCGCGGTCCACGCCAAGCTGGCAACCTTGCCCCATCCACCCAAGATGCTCGGCCCCGAGGTGCTGGGCATTCACAATGGGCTGCTGCAGAAGTTCGTCAACGCCATGAACGTCGATCTGGTCGTCGGCATTGCCCACCATTTGTATGAGAAAGGCAGCGACAATATCTGGGACTGGAAAGAGCCGGGCCCTGACAGTTTTCTCGCGCCGATGCAGGCGGCGGCACAGGTGACCGACAAGCCGCTCTTTCAGACGGAATTCCAGACTGACGAGGATCACGGCTATTTGGGTGGGTTTGAAACCGCCTGGCTGAGAAGATTTTACCATCGACCCACTGCTCGCGTTGCAGTGACTCCGATCACACGGAGTCGTCCGTTCCCATTGTGTTTCTTCAGCGCTGGCAGAATATTGGGGCAGACTTGTCTTGCAAGGCAGGCCGCGGCGTGGCCGGGGCTTTTGCAACAGGAGGTTTGGCCATGAAGACTAGAATCGCGACTCTCTTCTTGCTGGGCGTTCCCTGGGGCTGCGGCGGCAGCACTCGGCCCGCAGTGGGCGACGCGGGCACGACCGACAAGATCGTCGATCAGCCTAGCAAAGTGCAGCTCGCTCTTTCGTCAAGCGACCAATCCGAGCAGAGCAGGCTGACCGGCGAGGTGGCTGGGCTGTCCGGGCTCACGGCCAGTGATCTGGCGGCCAGGCATCCTGTCACCCACAGCCCGCTCGGCTACGATCCGAGTACGGCCGCCAACCTGAACCTCATCACCGCGTCCACGCTCAACCCCACCGCGGAAGAGTTGGCAGTGCTGGGCCAGCAGGGCTTTGTCATCGCGCGCAGCCAGGAGTTCCCTTCCTTCGTCTACGGCTATTCCGCTATCTACGCCAACGACTTGCCGCTCTTTGTTTCGGCTGATTCGATCTTGGACGCGGTTCACCGGTCGTACGACAGCATGCTGGAGCAGTTTGAGACGAGCATGTTGACCTCGGATCTACAGACCCTGCTGCAACAAATGCGCACCAACCTGGCAGCCAGCAGCGAAGCCACAGCCCAGGTTCGTGCCGACGTCGATCTCTATCTGGCTGTCCCGCTTGCGCTTCTCACGGGCCAGACAGTTGCGCCTGTGGCAGGCGCGTCCAGTACCGAAATCAATGGGTTGGTGCAGGCGGCGGTGACCGCGAGTGGCATCCAGACCAGCACCTTGTTCGGCGTCGAGCGCGAAATCGACATGTCGCAGTTCGAGCCGCGCGGCCACTACACGGATTCGACCGAACTGGGACAGTATTTCCGCGCCATGATGTGGCTGGGCCGCATCGAGTTTCGGCTCATCGAGACCCAGTCGGACGGCTCGCAGCTCTTCTACCGGCGCCAGGCCGATGCCATGCTGTTGCTGTCCGATCTGCTGGGCCCTGACGGGCTGGCCCTGTGGAATCGCATCGAGGGCGTGATTCACAAGTTCGTGGGTGACGCTGACAACATGACGCCGGCACAGGTGTCTTCGCTGATGACCACGCTGGGGATCACGTCGCTGGCCGATGCGGCCCGCATCGACGACACCACCATGGCCCAGGCCATTGTCACCGGCGGGTACGGCGCGCAGCGGATCGCCAGCCAGTTGATGGTCAACGGCACCGCGTCGACCACGCTGCCGCTCAATCGTTCCTTCCTGGTCTTTGGTCAGCGCTACGTGGTGGATTCAGAGGTGTTCTCCAATCTGGTGTACGACCGGGTCGGCCACGGCGCCATCATGCGTATGATGCCCAATCCTCTCGACATCGCGTATGCGGCTTTGGGCAATGACGACGCGCTGGCGCTGCTGGGCGACGAGCTGGCCAAGTACCCCTATGCGCCGGATCTCGAAGCCATGCGGACGTTGGTCGACGAGCACGGCGACGACTACTGGAACAGCACACTCTACACGGGATGGTTGGGGGCGCTGCGCGCGCTCTCGCCGGCCGTAGGCGGCAAGCCGCCCGTGGGGGCCGAGCTGCCTGCGGTCGCGCTGACCGAGGGCTGGGGCCGGCGGCTGGCGAACACGCAGCTCGGTTCCTGGTCCGAGCTGCGCCACGACACCATCCTGTACGCCAAGGCGTCGTACACCACGGGGGTTTCATGTGCGTTCCCCGACGCCTACGTGGATCCCTATCCTGACCTGTTCCGCCGCTTGCAGCAGTTTGCGCAGGAGGGGAGCGCGCTGGCCGACCTGGCCACAGCCGCAGGCCAGAGTGTGTTTGCCAGCTCGATCTCGACCTACTTCGACAACCTGTCCAGCGCGACCGGCATGTTGGCTGACATGGCAGCGCAAGAGCTGACCGGCACGCAGTTCACCCAGGCCCAGATGGACTTCATCAACCAGACGGTGCAGGTGAAGACAGCAACCACGTGCGGCGCCGTCCCCACACTGGAAGGCTGGTACGCCAAACTGTTCTTCGGCAGCAACAGCCTGACCTATGATCCGACCATCGCCGACGTGCACACCCAGTACACCGACGAGGCGGGCAATGTTGTGGGCCGCGTGTTGCACGTGGGTGCTGCGGATCCGCGCCTCATGATCGTCACGGCCAATACCTCCTGCAGCGGTCCCAGCGCCTATGCCGGCCTGGCCTTCTCGTACCACGAGCTGGTGACCGAGAATTTCCAACGACTGACCGACCAGGACTGGAGGACAATGATTGCCACCGCGCCACCCGCGGACGTTCCCTGGCTTGCGCCTGTGCTCGGGCCCTAGCTCTGCGCTATTATCGGCCGCTGTGAGCGAACAAAGCAATTCGGAAAAACTCGTGGCTGTCACAGGCGCTGCGGGCCATGTGGGCGGCAATCTGGTGCGCAGCCTGCTCGCGCAGGGGCGACGGGTGCGGGCGCTGGTACGCGAGCACACCGCCGGGATCGACGGCTTGCCCGTGGAAGTGGTTCGTTGTGACGTGACCGACGCGCAGGCGTGTCGCCGTGCCTTGGCTGGCGCCCCGGTCGTGTACCACCTGGCGGCGCGCATCTCGGTGGGGTGGGATCCGCCCGGGCCGGTCGAGGCGGTGAACCTGGGCGGCACCCGCAACGTGGTCGAGGCGTGCCTGGCTTGCGGGGTGAAGCGCCTGGTCCATTTCAGTTCGATCCACGCCTTTACCGCCGACCCGGTCGATGGCGTGATCGACGAATCGCGCCCGCTGGTGCAGAGCCAGCCGCACCTGCTGGTCTACGATCGCACCAAAGCCGAGGGCGAACGTCAGGTGATGGCGGCGGTGGCGCGCGGCCTGGACGCGGTCATTGTGAATCCCTCGTCGGTGATTGGCCCCTTCGATTTTTCACCGTCGGCCATGGGCGAGGCGCTCATCGAGATTCATAACGGTCGTTTCCCTGCGCTGGTGGGCGGAGCTGGCTTCGACTGGGTGGACGTGCGCGACGTGGTCGCCTCGGCCCTGCAAGCCGAGACGCGCGGTCGCAAGGGCGCGCACTACCTGCTCACTGGCCATTGGCTGTCATTCGTCGAACTTGCCCAACTCTGGGGCAAGGTTTCGGGCGCCAAGATCCCGCGGCTGGTCGCGCCCATGTGGCTGGCGCGCGCGGCGGCGCCTCTCGTGGCGGCCTGGTCTCGGCTGCGCGGGCAACGACCCCTGTTCACTTCGGATTCGCTGCGCGTGTTGCGCAATCATCGCCGCATCAGTCATGCGTGCGCCGACGCCGAACTGGGGCACAACCCGCGACCGCTGGAAGAAACCCTGCGCGACACCTACCAGTGGTTCAAGCAGGCGGGCAAGCTGGCATGAGCGAGCTGCGGCTGTACGGTTGGCTGGTCCAGGCCTGGATCGGGGTGGCGCTCGCGGTAGTGCCCTATCTGTTGCTGCGGCCTGCGCCCTACGGCCGCCACGGCCGGCCGGGCTGGGGACCGGTGGTGAAGGCGCGTTTGGCGTGGGTGCTGATGGAGACGCCGTCGCCGCTGGTCATGACCCTCATGTTCTGGGTGGGTGATCGCCGAACAAATTTGCCGGCGCTGGCGGCACTGGCGCTGTGGCTCGGCCACTACATCTATCGGAGCCTCGTGTTCCCGTTCTTGTTGCCGTCTACCAGCAAGCCGATGCCACTTGTCGTGCTCTGCTCTGGCGCGCTTTTCAACCTGGTCAACGCTTACCTGAATGGTCGTTGGCTCTTCGCCCTGTCGCCCGCACGGCCCGCGGCCTGGCTGACCAGTGTTCCCTTTCTCGTCGGTGTTTGTCTGTTCGTGGCCGGATTCTTGGCTCATGTGCTGGCGGACCGCGAGCTGCGCCGCCTGCGCCGAGAGTCAGGTGGCGCATACGTGATTCCGCGTGGCCCGCTCTTTGGGCTGGTGTCCTGCCCGAACTACCTGGGCGAAATGATCGAGTGGACGGGATGGGCCATTGCCACGTTTTCATTGCCGGGCCTTGTCTTTGCACTGTGGACTGCGGCCAACCTGGTGCCGCGCGCACTCAAGCATCACGCCTGGTATCGCAAGACCTTTGCCGACTACCCGCGGGCGCGAAAGGCGATCATTCCTTTCGTGCTGTGAAACCGTTTGCTAGTGGGCCGTCGGTTGACAGGGCAGGGGCTGCTGGCAGCCCTGGCTGGTCCCGCTGGTGCCACAGTATCCGCTGTAGCACATATCGTTCCCCGTGCAGCTCACGCCGTTGGCGGCGTAGTTTTCACAAACATTCGACACGCACACGGCACCAGGCTGGCACGGGGTACTGGAGAACCCAGCACCGCAGGGCTGCTTGGCGTCCGGAAGCGCGGTGCAGATGCCGTCGATCAACTCGGTGCCCTTCTGACAGTAGTTGCCAGTCGCGCAGGCTTCAGGGAAGCCGGGCTTGCATGCTCCGCCTGCCGGGTACGAGCCAATCGTGACACATGTCCAAACCAGTTTTGCGGCGACCAGGTCCGCGACGCAGGAAGCCCCAGCGGTACAGAGAGTTCCCGCGACCGGATCGCACGCGGTGCCCACAGCAGCGCCGAAGGCATCGGCGGGGCTGCGACACACGCCCGGTGTATTGGGGGTGGGGTCGTCTTTGCCCAAGCAAAGCAACCCGGGGCTGCAGGGTGGCGATCCATATTCGCAGCTCTCGCCGGCAAGAGCAGGCTTCACGCACAGCTTGGTCTCGGTGGAGCATTGCAGTCCGCTGACGCAGTCGCCGTCAGCCGAACAGGCTTGCCCCGCCGTCAAGAGAGCCACGCACTTGGCAGGACAGGTGCCGGCGCTCGACTGACAGATGGCGCTCCCCGCGCAATCCTCGTTGATATCGCAGTCGCCGCCCAACGCCACCACACCATCCATTGCGGCCAAGCATGCCGGCTGGTCGCGCTGGAGCAGCCCATCGCAGGTGAGACTGCCAAGGGCGTCGAAGCAAGCTTGAGCCTTGGTGCCATCGTACTTGATGGTGCCGGCTGCGATCTTCTGTTTGATCAGCGCGAAGGTCCCGTTCTCGATGCGCTTGGTGGTCAGGTCGACGCAGTCGGTGCCGCCCAGGAACAGGGAGAAGACCGTCGGGCCCACGCAATTCTGATACGCCGCGCAGAAGCCCGCCGCGTACTTGGCGGGTAGGTCGTCGATTGGAACGCTCCCGCCGTTGGAACCGCTGTCGCTGCAGGAGAGAAAGAGCCCGGTCACAATCAGAGACGTAGCGGAAAAGCGAAGTTTTGACATGGGACCTCCGATTAATTCCGTCAGGGTACCACGGTTCCTGTCGCGCGAGAATGACTGGCGTCGTGTGGGTGGGCGTAGGCAAGTGCGCAGGCGGCCTAGCGTGGGCGTCCGCGGGCGGCCGCTGGCGCGGGACGACGCTTCCGGTCGCTTCTGTAGCGAATCTCACGACAAAAGGGGGCAACCTTGGTGAGGCTTGATGTAGTCAATCTTCGGTTCAGTGAATAGCGCGGCGACCACAAGCGTCTCTGTGATATCGCCCGCCTATTGCGGGCGCAAAGGAGTCTTCAAATGAACATGAATAGCTTGCGCGGAATCTTCGTTGTTGGATCAGTGTCTTTGCTATTGGCCTGTGGCAGCTCCAACAGCGACGGTGGCACGCCCAGCGGATCGACCTGTGATCCCGTTGCCTTCACGATGCTCAACATAGCCGGCAGCGACGCGAAAGTCTGCGCGGCCACCAGCCAATGCATTGCCAGCCAGTGCACCGATACCGCCACAAAATGTGCGGGACCAAACTACGCCACGGGCGTGTACACCGGGACATGTGGTGCGTATTTCGACTGCGTAAAGGGATGCAAGTGCGAAAAGACCTGCGTCGACAAGTGCGATCCGGGAACATCTGACTGTGCCAGCTGCCTGAGCATCGACTTGGGCATGGGCTGCACCCTCGTGTGCGCAAGCGAGATTGCCTCCTGCGGCAAGTAGTCGACCCATCTCATGATCGCGCGCTGGACGATGCTTGGCGCAGCGAAGAAGCTCGCTCGCTAGCGCAGGTGGCGGCCGGTGGTGGCAGGTATGACTTTGCCGAATTTCACGCCCTTGGTGCTGACCAGGCCTTCTCCCATGGACAGGATCTCGCTGGCCCCGCCGCGCAGGATCAGGACTTCCAGGCAGTTGTGCGGGTCGAGGTGCACGTGCAGCGCCGAGACCACGGTGCCGTGGTGCTCGTGCTGGATGTGGGTGAGCTTCTGCGCGAGGCTGGAGGAATCGTGGTCGTACACCAGCATCACCACCGCGACCCGTTCGGTGTTGTCCTTGCCGTGCTCGGTCCACTCTTGCTGCACCATCTGTTGGCGAATCAGATCGCGGATGGCTTCGGAGCGGTTGGCGTAGCCGCGCCGTCTGATCAGCCGGTCGAACTGGGCTAGCAGCGAGTCTTCGAGCGAGATGCCAACGCGTTCGAGCATAAGTTCTCCGTAGTGAGCTCTCACCGTACCGCGCGCCCCGGGATCGGGCAAGCACGCGGGGAATCAGCAAGATCGCGCCTGTTTCCCTTCGGGTGTGGGGATGCAGTTGACGTAGACAGTAGCCGTTTGCGGGAGTCGAGCGGAGAAGACGTGCCGGCCAGTGAGCGCCAGCAGTATGGCGCACCAGGGAAGATGCCCACGGGCCGGAGAAATCAGCCTCATCCGGCCAGGCATAATCGGAAAGCCTATGTATCAAGTGTGACGAAGCTGACACAAAGCGGACACAAAGTAGAGACTGTGACGCTGTATGCGACACTTCTGTTACAGCCACTCGGCCGTCAAAATTCTTGTTGACCGCAAGTTCGCGGTTATGGCATAAGCCTCGTGATCGTCCACTCTGTTGTACTTCTAGGACGGTCGCGCCCACACCTCAGAATCTCCAGAATGGTTGGCCCATTTGCGGGATGGGCCAGCTGTTGGCGAACGAAACCCCGCAGAGGACAGAAAACATCGAGGATTGGAGGACGTCATGAGAACAAGATCGCTGTTTCTAGCATCCGTTATGGGCGTAGCCCTGTTGGGCCTTGCTGGATCCGCCAGCGCTTCACCCAGCCTGGGGCTTATCGAAAATTTCGTCTGGGTCCCTGCCGGCCAGAATGGTGATATCACTGTAAACTGCACATCGGGAGGGTTCATGGCGGGCGGCGGCTACAGGGGCGCCAATTTCGCCGTGTACAGGAGCGAAAAGACCGGCAGCACGGGCTGGCGTGTCCAGGGCCGCAATATTACCTCTTCTGGCGATTACCTCTACGCAGAGGGCAATTGCCTCTTTGGTCTTCCGTCAGGGGCTAGCATAGCCGCAACTGTCAACGGCGGCACTGTCAACGTTGGGAACAACAGCACGGGTACCTCGACCGCTACCTGCTCTGCGGGCGACCCCAAGCATAAGCCACCCATTCCTCCGGACGTCCTCCTCAGCGGTGGTTTCATCACCCAGCTGGGCACAAGTGGCAGCAAGAGGGTCATGACTATCTATTCCGACCAGAGGAGCGGCAGTAGCTGGAAGGTTTCCGCGTACAACACCACCGGCGGAACCAAGACCGTCCAGGCTTTCGCGCACTGTCTCCACGGTTATTCCGGGGCCTCGTCGTACCAAAACTCCGCCGAACTTGAGCCCGAGGGAATGGCTGATGCTTGGTGCAATGGAACAGATATCGCGGTTGGCGGTGGATACAGCATTGTCAGGACCGTCGGCAACGTTCCCCTTCAGATGGTAAGCATTTATGGCCCGTCCGACTGGGATTGCGACATGAACTACACGCTGAGCAGCGGCGACCCCGATCCCAATTCCTTGTCCCTCGCGCAATGCCTATACGCCCCGTAGGCTGTCCTTCGTAGCACGATCTGTACGGTCTCAAGCAGCGGACTCGGTCGACACCGAGTCCGCTGCTTTCTTATTGGGCACTCCGCCCGTCGGATCTATTGCGGGGGACATCCCGCTTGCACGGTGCCATCCGTCCACGGGCGCGCGAGAGGCGAATAGAGCAACTGGTGGGCGCGATCCGCGCCAAGACGATCGGCAAGGCGCCGTTCGAAATCGTCCCCTAGGCCCGCCGACAGGCGAAGGACTCGCTCGCCGGGCGGCAGGTTCGCACCCGCCACTGGCGGGGTGGCCAGTTCGGCCCGCTCCATCGCCAGCTTCCGCCGGGCTTGGTCGAATCCGCTGTCCGGCCGCTCCCGGATTTCGTCGATCATCGCTTCCACGGACAGACTCGATCCTTTGCTGGGGTCGGTAGACCCATCGGCGTAGATTTGTCGGACGGAACTCGCAAGACTGTGGTGCATCTGGCGCAAGGTCTGGTCGAGCTCTGTGCGTTCGTGGGTTGACAGCGAAAGGGCCTTTGCATGCTCGTCATCCACGGTTGGGGGTTGCTCTTCCATTATCGTGGGTGAGATGACTCGAAGCTCACAGCGAGTCGCCATCTCAGCCAGTTCATCCTTCGACGGGTGCGCCCACGCAGAGTTCGCGGCCATCTCTTCCGCCTCGCGGCTAGCGGGGCCGACGGTTGGCAGGGCCTTGCCCCTCGGGCATTGGAGCATGTATCGGCCTTTCAAAGCATCGCAGCTCTCGCCGGAGCGAGTTCGCGGTCTAGCGCCTTGGGCCGTCGTGGGGTCTTGCCTTTCTGACCGAAGGGCGGGCGCCGGGGAAGCAGGGTGCCCCTTGGACAACCGTGCGCGAACCTCGTACGCGCCGACAACCAAGAGGGCTGAGCAGGCGAAGGCGAGGGCTAGGGGAATGAGACTAGTTTTCCCGGAAGTGGTGTTGGGGCGATTGTTCATCTGGATCGCTCCGATCCTCGCGAACGTTGCTTGCTACTCATCGCGAGCCTGTATTGACCATAAAACGGCCAGGCAAAGCAAGCCAATCGTGATGGATCCTCTATTGCGGGTTTGGACACCCCGACTGAGAGGACCGAGTTGTCCAGCCGCCAGCGAGAGGCGAATACAGCAACTGGTGGGCGCGATCCGCGCCAAGGCGATCGGCGAGGCGCCGTTCAAAATCATCCCCTAGGCCCGCCGACAAGCGAAAGATGCGCTCGCCCGGGGGCAGGTCCGCACTAGCCGCCGGCGGGGCGGCCATCCCGGCGCGTTCCAGCGCCAGCTTCCGCCTGGCCTCGTCGAATCCGCTGCTCGGCCGATCCTGGATCTCCTCGACCATCTGCTCTACCGACAGGCTCGATGCCCTGCTAGGGTCGGCAGTCCCAGCGGCGTAGGCTTGTCGGACGGAATCCGCAAAACCGTCATGCATCTGACGCAGGGTCTGCTCGAGTTCTGTGCGTTCGTTGCTCGACAGCGACAGGGCCTTTGCATACTTGTCCTGCACAGTTGGGACTTGGTTTTCGGTTATCAAAGGCGAGACAGACCTAAGCTCACAGCGCCGCGCCATGTCAGCAAGTTGGTCCTTGGTCGGGTGCAGCCACGCGAGGGCCTCGGCGATCTCTTTGGCCTCGCTCTCCGGGCTCATCTCTGCGCTGGAGGCATCCGGGCTGGCATCGGGGCCGACAGTTGGCAGGGCCTTGCCCAGCGAGCATTGGAGAACGTATCGACCTCTCAAGACGTCGCAGTTCTCGCCGAACGGCGTTCGCGGCGTAGCGCCGTGGGCCTCGGTGGGGTCTTCTGACTGTAGCGCAGGGGCCGGCGGGGCAGGATGCCCTTTGGACAGCCGGGCGCGAATCTGGTACGCGCCGACAACCAAGAGGGCTGACAAGACGGAGACGAGGGCTAGGGAAAGGGGACTGGTTCTCTGAGAGGTCGTGCTTGTGGGGTCGGCCATGGGGATCTCTCCGATTCTCGCGACCGCTTCTTCTTACTTGTCGCGAGCCGGTCGAACCATAGTACGGCCAAGCACAGCAAGCCAGCGCTCTGTCGATACGGCAGTACCAGAGAGACTCATCATGCTTGGCGGCAAGTACCCGGTCGGAATCAACTAGCGGACCGACGGTTCAGCCGCGACCCCAGCCGGAGACGTCACCAGCGGGATCATCACCTACAAGAACAGCATCCATGTTCTAGACGTGCAGGACGGCAGCGAGGAAATCACCACCCAATGGAGCACAAGCAGCGATTACGCTATTCAGAACAACGTAGTCCATTGCGCCTAATTCTACCTGCATTCTCAGTCCCAAGGGTCTTCTCGCCGGCCGCAGCACGCCCAACTACTGTCGCGTTGCCCGGGCATAGGGACGAAGTTGACAGATAGAGTAGCCGGTTGCGGCACGAGCTGGCAGCAGCAATTGGCGCACGCTCGTGCGTTGCTGGCAGCGACGACGTAGCAGGACGTGCCGGCCAGTGAGCGCGAGCAGCAGGGCGGACCAGGGAAGAGGCCGACGGGCTGGAGAAATCGGCCTCATCCGTTCAGGCATAAGGGGAAGACCTATGTACCAAGTGTGACGAAGCTCACATAGAGAACAGAGACTGTGACGCTGTATGCGACACTTCTGTTACAGCCCCCCGGCCGTCAAAATTTTTGTTGACCGCAAGTTCGCGGTTGTGGCATAAGCCTCGTGATCGTCCACTCTGTTGTACTTCTAGGACGGTCGCGCCCACACCTCAGAATCTCCAGGATGGTTGGCCCATTTGCGGGATGGGCCAGCTGTTGGCGAACGAAACCCCGCGTAGGACCGAAAACATCGGGAATTGGAGGACGCTATGAGAACAAGATCGCTGTTTGTATCATCCGTTTTGGGCGTAGCCCTGTTGGGCCTTGCTGGATCCGCCAGCGCTGCGCCTGCCGTTCAGATCCCTACAAGTTACACGTATAGCCAGGTCGACCCGATTGCCCCTGTGACGCTCAACGTCTCCTGCCCCACCGTGTCCGGCTATAGCCACAAGCTCCTGACGGGCGGCAGTTTCTCGGCCTCCGGTTTCGCCATCAACGAGAACCGGATGGTTGGCAGCAGCTGGCAGGTCAGCGCCTTTAACACGACCGACTACGCCCAGGATATTACTGTATATGCCAATTGCTTGTACTGGAGTGGCACCCCGAACGCCACGGTAAAGACGACCAACGCAAAGGCGACCACTATTAACGCCGGAAAGACCGTCAGCCAGACTTCATCCTGTGGTTCGGGGACCGTCTTGCTCAGCGGTGGGTACCTGAGCGAGGTCACAAACGCCCAGGTTCCCGTGTTCAGCCTTAATGGGGGCAGCGGCAACGGCTGGAAGGTTACCGGTGTCAATAACACGTCTGCAAAGCACACACTTTCGACTCAGGTGAACTGCCTCAGCGGGTGGTCATTCACCAAAGTTGTCAACAAGAAGACTGTGACGTATAAGGCCTCGTCGTCCCAGACAACCCCCCCGAACGGGGAAGATGAGGCCGAAGGAATGGCCTGGGCCGTCTGTGGCTCGGGAACTCTTGCTTCTGGCGCTGGATGGAACGTAGTCGCGCACAACAACTTCCCCTATCAGTGTGTTCCTAGCGGCGCCACCGAGTGGATCTGCGACATGGACTACTATGGAGACGGGGAGTACGGTGACCCGAGCTCGTTGGCCTATGCAGAATGCCTAACGGCCCCGACCCCGTAGGTCGTCCGCGATAGCACAATCTGTACGGTCTCAAACAGCGGACTCGGTCGACACCGGGTCCGCTGTTTTTTGTGCGCGGCGCCCGTACTCAGCTACTCTTCTGGACATCCTACTAGCGTAGAAGGCCGCACCCACGGACGGGCGAGAGGCGAGTAGAGCAGCTGGTGGGCACGATCTGCGCCAAGACGATCGGCGAGGCGCTTTTCGAAATCATCCCCTAGGCCCGCCGACACGCGAAGGATGCGCTCGCTGGGCGGCAGGTCCGCACCCGCCCCTGGCGGGGTGGCCATTCCGGCCCGCTCCAGCGCCAGTTTCCGCCTGGCTTGCAGAGATTCGTCGCCCGACCGATCCTGGATTTCGCCGATCATCTCCTGCGCGGACATGCTCGATCCTATGGTCGGGTCGGTAGACCCGCCAGCGTAGGCCTGTCGGACGGAAGCCGCAAAACTCTCGTGCATCTGGCGCAGGGTCTGGTCGATCTCTGCCCGTTCGTGGGCTGACAGCGACAGGGCCTTTGCATGCTCGTCATCCACGATTGGGGGTTGCTTTTCCATCATCGCAGGTGAAATGAGTCGAAGCTCACAGCGAGCAGCCATCTCAGCCAGCTTGTCCTTGCTCGGGTGCGCCCACGCGAAGAGCGCGGCCATCTTTTCGGCTTCCTTGCTATCGGGGGCGACGGTTGGCAGGGCCTTCTCGGTGGGGCATTGAAGACCATATCGGTCTTTCAAAGCATCGCAGCTCTCGCCGGAACGAGTTCGCGGCCTGGCGCCTTGGGCCGCCTTGGGGTCTTGCCCTTCTGACTGCGCAGCCGGCGCCGGGGAGGCAGGATGCCCCTTGGACAGCCGTGCGCGAATCTCGTGCGCGCCGACAACCAAAAGGGCTGAACAGGCGGAGGCAAGGGCTAGGGGAATGAAACTGGTCTTTTGAGAGGTGGTGTTGGGGGGGGTGGTCATCTGGAGCACTCCGATTCTTGCGACTGTTGCTTGCTACTGCGAGCGGGCCGGAACCATAGACCGGCCAGACACAGCAAGCCAGTGGTGATGGATCCCCTACTGCGGGGTTGGACATCCCGATTGCGAGAAACTATTCATCCACGGGGCAGCGAGAGGCGAGTAGCGCAACTGGTGGGCGCGATCTGCGCCAAGACGATCGGCGAGGCGCCGTTCGAAATCATCGCCTAGACCCGCCGACAGGCGAAATATGCGCTCGCCCGGCGGCAAATCGGCAGCGGCCGCCGGCGGGGTGGCCATCCCGGCCCGTTCCAGCGCCAGCCTCTGCCTGGCTTGGTCGAATCCGTTACTCGGCCTCTCCTGGATGTCGTCCATCATCTGTTCTACGGACAGACTCGATGCTTGGCTAGGGTCGGTGGCCCCGTCGGCGTAGGCTTGCCGGACGGAATCCACAAAACTCTGGTGCATCTGGCGCAAAGTCTGGTCCAGCTCTGTGCGTTCGTTGCTCGACAGCGCCAGGGCCTTTGCATCCTTGTTATCCACGGTTGGGACTTGGTCTCCGGTTATCTCGGGTGAGATGAATCGAACCTCACAGAGCCTTGCCAGGTCGGCGAGGTGGTCTTTCGGCGGATGCAGCCACGCGAAGGCCTCGGCCATCTCTTTGGCCTCGCTCTCCGGGGTTATTGTTGCGCTGGACGCACGCGGGCTGACAGGGCGGCCGACAGTTGACGGGGTCGCGCCTATCACGCATTGGAGTGTGTATCGGGCTCTCAAAGCATCGCAACTCTCGCCGGGGCGGGTTTGCGGCGTAGCGCCGTGGGCCTCGGTGGGCTCTGGCCCTTCTGACTGTAGCGCAGGGGCCGGCGGGGCAGGATGCCCTTTGGACAGGCGGGCGCGAATCTGGTACGCGCCGAGAACCAAGAGGGCTGACAAGACGGAGACGAGGGCTAGGGAAAGGGGACTGGTTCTCTGAGAGGTCGTGCTTGTGGGGTCGGCCATGGGAATCTCTCCGATTCTCGCGACCGCGTCTTCTGTCGCGAGCCGGTCGAACCATAGTACGACCAAGCACAGTAAGCCAGTGGTCTAGGGCGATGAATCTTCCATGCAGCAGCGTTGGCGAGGCTCGCAAACCGTGTTCACCCAATCCTCCCCGTTCCAGGCTGCCGCGGCGGCGCGCGATGTATTCGGTCTGGAACTCGCTCTATCGTGGAACACCGCCTTCCGGGACCCATCGTGGCCGCTGCCGGTGGTGGTTATGGCGACGGCTGTTTCAAGCGCTATTGCTGTTGACCGCAGCTTCGCGGCCGTGGCATAAGTACTGCGATCGTCTGCCCAGTTGTACTTCTAGGACGGTCACGGCCAGACCTGAGAATCTCCAGAATGGTTGGCCCATTTGCGGGGTGGGCCAGCTGTTGGCGAACGAAACCCCGCAGAGGACCGAAAACATCGGGAATTGGAGGACGTCATGAGAACAAGATCGCTGTTTCAAGCATCCGTTGTTGGCGTAGCCCTGTTGGGCCTTGCTGGATCCGCCAGCGCTGTCCCCATTGAGATCCCTGCAAGCAACACGTATTACTCGGTCGACCCGCTTGCCCCTGTGACGGTCAACGTGGCCTGCCCCACCCAGTCCGGCTACAGCCACAAGCTTCTTGTGGGCGGCGGATTCGTGGCCAGCCATGATTTCGCCGTCTACGAGAACCGGAAGGTTGGCAGCACCTGGCAAATCAGCGCATTCAATATGGCCGACTACGCCGGAGATGTCACAGCACAAGCCGAATGCTTGTACTGGAATGGCAACCCGACGAGCCCTACGGTAGTATCGAGTAACGGAAGCGGGACCACGATTCGCGTCGGAACCACCGGAACCTCGACGACTCCGAGCTGTGCTTCGGGGACCGTCGTCGTCAGCGGTGGGTACCTGAGCACGTACATTTCCGACTACGTTCCCACGTACATCTATAATGGGAGGAGCGGCAGCGCCTGGAAGGTTTCCGGGTACAATCCGTCGGGTGTATCGCAAAAAGTTACGGCTCAGGTGAACTGCCTCAAAGGGTGGAAAGTCGGCTCGAAATCGGCCGCGTCGTCCCAGAGTAGCGCGGGAATTGAGCCGAGTGAGACCTATGCCGAGGCTCTCTGTACTGGCACTGGGGCCATTTCGGTCGGCGGTGGCTGGAGCATCACAGCGGCCCACAGCAACTTCCCCTATGATTGTCTGGTTTACGGCCCCACGGACTACGCCTGTGACATGGACTACGAGGGAGGCGGAGGGGTTGACAATAGTTCCTTGGCTTTTGCAGAGTGCCTGACGGCCCCGTAGCTCGTCCGCGATAGCGCGATCTGTCCGGTCGCAAACAGCGGACTCGGTCCACACCGAGTCCGCTGTATTTTGACACGGACGGTTGTGAGGCACGGGCAGTGATTACGTCAATCGAGAAAGAGCGTTGCGAACAGCCGCAGTGTCAGCGGATAGGCGGGGGTGTAGTCGACATCTTGGCAGCCGTAGAAGACCCCGCTCGCGGCGCCAGGGGCCAGGCGCCCGCTGCGGCCGCAGGAAAAGCCGGTCGGGATGGGCGTGCCCACGGCTGGCTCGTTGGGCAGGCGGCTGGTGGTTGCGAATTGCGCCGAACGGAAGGCCTGGTCGAGCAAGTTCTCCACGTCGAACGCCACGTCGAACCAGCGGTGGCGGTAGCCGAGGTGCAGATCGACTTCGGTGAATCCTGGCGCAACCAGGGCGCCGTCATCGGTGGCCGGTCGGTCACCGATGCCAAAGAAGCGCAGGCCAGCGCGGGCCACGCCGGGACCCAGCGCATGGCGGGCCGACAGGCCGCCGGCCCAGGTCGTCTTCGGGGCCAAGGCCAAGCCCCCGCCGTTCTCGTTGTCTCGGCTGAACTGGGAATGGGTGTAGGTCAGGTCCACATCGGCGGCCAACCAGGGCGTGACTTCGTAGCGGGTCTCGAACTCGACGCCCCGGCGAGTCGTGGCGCCGCTGACCGCGGTGGTGCCATCGTCACCGTTCCACACAGTCTCGTTGTCAAGATCGAGCTGCCACAGCGCCGCCGCCAGATCCCAGCGACCCCAAAGGCGGGCACGCGTGCCGAATTCTTCGCCCACCGCGCGCGTGAGAGGCGTGACCGAAGGTTGTGCGAACACGCCGCGCACGTCGTTGGAGTGGAAGCCGTGGCCATAATTGAGATAGAAATCCAGTGTGGCCTTCGGGGAATCGAGGGGAGTCACGACCAGGCTGGCCTTGGGACTCCCCTGATGGGCTGCCCCGACGCCGCCGTTGCTGCTGTCCAGGTGGCTGTCGACCGCGAACGACAACAGGTCAACACGACCACCGAGATCCAGCCGCAGCCACCTGGCAGGCGTGATCTCTTCGTTGATGAAGGCGGCCAGGAAGCTTTCATGGACGTCGTCGCTGCGCAGCACGGAGAGTTGCTGGCGTTGGCGGGTGTGCCACAGCTCTGCGTGGATGTCGTCGTTGCGGGCCTCGCCGCCAATGGTGGTGTCGAACGATACCGGACCCAGCTGGTGCATGATGCGATAACTGACCTTGCCACCGTAGATGACTCGGCGATCGATTTGTTCGATCTCGTCGCCGTTCAGCGGATCGTCGAGAAAGAGGGTGAAATTGGAGAACAGATTGAATCGGTAGGTGGCCGCGTAGGTTGAGAGGCGCAGCTCGCTCGTCTCCGTGGGGCGTAATTTCAAGGCCGCGAAGACTTGATGACGGGCGGTGTTGCCCCCCTCACTGGGATCGATCGAGCCAAAACGCCCGATGAGGCCTTCTTCCACGGCGCGGGCGGGAATCTGGCCGGAGCCGTTCCAATTTCCCGCGTAGCTCATCTCGCCCACGGTGACCGACGACGCCGCACCGAATGGCACAGTGACCTTGTTCCACAGCTTGTACTTGTCCCAGGAGTCGGGGTGGTCGAAGGGACCATTGCTGCGCCCGATCTCGGCTGCGAAGGTCGCCTTGGCCGAGTCGAACTTGGGACTGGCGATGGCCAGCGCGCGGTAGCCGGCTTGGCCGTGCCCGGGCGAGTCCACGAATCCCGCGCCGGCTGAGCTGCGCTCGAAATCGTCGCGCGATACCATGTTCACCGCGCCGGCTGTGGCGAAATCCCCCTGTCCGGCGAAGTAGGGGCCCTTGCTGATCTCCACCCGCTCGACGACTTCGGGGATAATGAAATTCGTGTCGGCGTAGCCTTGGCCATGGGCGTGCGCGACCAGATTGATGGGCATACCGTCGATGGATAGCGCCAGATCCGTGCCGTGATCGGCGTCGAATCCTCGCAGGAAATACTGGTTCGCCTTGCCGCCGCCCGAGTGCTGGACCATGAGCAGGCCGGGTGTCACGCGCAAAATGTCCTGCACGCTGGCGATGGGACGCAAGCTGAAGGAGCGTTCCTGCACGGCAAGAGAAGAGGCGGCGCTGGTGGGCCGCGAAGCCAGCACCAGCGTGGTCTGTTCCGGGGACGACTCTTCCACCACGTGGCCGGGCGGTGTGGAAAAAGACGGCGCCACCACCGGCGCATCCGGCGCCGCCGAAAGGTGGATCGGCTCGGCCCGAGTCTCGGGCGCGGCTGGAGACAGAACCTCGGCGGAGTCAGGAGCGGCCATTCCCGCGTCGGCCTTCTCGTCAGCGCGAATCCCGCGCGGTGCCGAGGCAAGCGCGGTCAGCAACAAGAGCAGGCCGGCAGAGAACCAGCGTGGCATGGGCATCGGATAGCATGAATCATCAGAACGTGCTACGAGTCTCGGGTTCTGGCTGCTCACGCGTTCTTGCACGGGGCTGACAGGGGTGCCCGCGGACTGGACGGCGTGGCCGGTACGAGTTCAAGCCAATCCAAGGATGTTTGCTGTTGGCTGTAAGGTCGAGCCGCACTCGGGGACTAGGAGGGTCATGACGAGCCAAACTCGCTCCAGCCAAACGCCATGCCCTCGGACCACCCTTGTGATAGTATTTGCACCCATGATCTGTGAGTGTCGGTGGCCAGCCATCGGCGTGGTGTTATCGCTAGCTGGGCTTGCCTGCTTCCGGACATCCATGGACGAACGGCACGTAGGCACGATGAATACCATCGACACGGGCGGAGAAGTTGCGACGGTCACGAGGGAAGGGACTGCTGGCACGGGTGGAAATGCCGGTGCAGGCGGCATGGGTGGCAGCAACGGAGGGAGCCCCAGCACCACGGGAGGCATGGGTGGAGGAAGCGCCGGCGAAGGAGTCACCATGGGGACGGCCGGTGGTCCAGCTGGCTCCACTGAGGGTAGCCGTCCCCCTTCATCCGGGGGCACGAGGGTTGAGGGACTCTTCACACCGACGGGCAGCATGACCAAAGCAAGGTGGTTGCCCACGGCAACTTTGCTGCCCAGCGGAAAGGTGCTCATCGCCGGCGGGCTAGGCCACGGCAATTTTGCTCTCGCGAGCGCTGAAGCATACGACCCCGTGGCTGGGACCTTCACCGCGACGGGCAGCATGACCATGGGCAGGCAGTATCACACGGCGACTTTGTTGCCGAGCGGAAAGGTGCTCATCGTCGGCGGAAGCGGGGACCACAAGGTGTCTCTTGCGAGGGCTGAGCTATACGACCCAGCGGCAGGGACATTCGCAGCGACAGGCAGCATGACGGTGGCCAGACAGCAGCACACGGCGACCTTGTTGCCGAGCGGAAAGGTGCTCGTCGTCGGTGGGTACAGTGACAGCGGTGGGGATCTCGCAAGCGCTGAGCTATACGACCCAGCGGCCGGGACATTCACACCAGCCGGCAGCACGGCCGTCGCAAGAAGCGACCACACGGCGACGCTGTTGAACAACGGAGATGTGCTCATCACGGGTGGAGACCTGCTGGGCACCGCGGACCTATACATCTCGGGGTTCGGGACATTTGCGGCCATCGACAGCATGACCACAGCAAGGAACAAGCACACGGCGACCTTGCTGGGGAACGGGAAGGTGCTCATCGTCGGCGGTGGAAATGATTCGATGACGGAGCTATACGACCCAGCGGCAGAGACATTCACAGCAACCGCCAGCATGGCTGTCGCAAGGGAGTTGCACACGGCGACGCTGTTACCGAGCGGAAAGGTGCTCATCACAGGAGGGACCGATGGCAACGGCGACGCTCTCCCCAGCGTGGAGCGCTTCGACCCAAGCGCCGGGGCATTTGCGGCCAGCGGCAGCATGAGCGAAGTGAGGGAAAGCCACACGGCGACGTTGTTGGGCAACGGAAAGGTGCTCATCGCCGGTGGGGATGACGGCGGCGGGAACTATCTGGCGGACGCAGGGCTGTACGACCCAGAGATGTCCGGAAACTAGTGCCTCCGGTCAGAATTTCGGCCACGTTTGGGCGGCCGATCCATCCCGGCCGGCTGCGTTGCTCCTCGGTTACATACGTCGAGTATGCGCCCTCGTCGCGCCTTGCCGTCCGGGCGTC
>Ga0182017_10000487_pt1 | contig 31184 bp, 22 predicted proteins | sample 712E3DmetaG_FD_120492 | JGI IMG/M metagenome (GOLD analysis project Ga0182017, IMG submission 120492) | Permafrost microbial communities from Stordalen Mire, Sweden - 712E3D metaG | ecosystem: Environmental > Terrestrial > Soil > Wetlands > Permafrost | place: Sweden: Stordalen | collected... | reverse complement strand
CGCCGGGCACAAAGCTTGGCATGCCGTGCACGAGCATTTCAATATTGCCCACGCTGCCACCCGGCTGAACGATGACCATGCGTTGGCCGACAGCCAGCGACCCCTTCCAGATTTCCTCGATCTGGATCTCGATGCGGGTGTGGATGTTTCGGCCGGAGGAATCCCAATCGCTGCTAGTCGATACGACCTGAGCAACAACGATGCGATCCGCCCGGGCGGTCAACCCAGCAAGATCCATGGCTTGGATCAGCGAGGCCATCGCCGACGATGGCACCAGCAGGGCGAGAAGGCCCAGGGCGACACTTCGCAACTTGGTCATGCCCAAAAGGGTAGCACTACAACCCAGGTCGCGCGGTGAACTCCTTGTCAATTCTGCGCAGCGCCGGCTTGCTTGCGCGGGCCTCGGCAAAATCCGCAGCCGTGAGACGGCCACTGCGCCTCATCATGGCAAGCAGATCATGAAGTCTCTGCAGCCAGCCGTCGTCCACATGGCCATCACGAAAACGTCGCGCCAGCACGTGCGGGTTGGGCGCTAGTGTCGCCAAGTAGGCGGAATCGATGGGCCGGAGCTGGTGAAGTTCCTTGCCGAAGTAGGCGCGCGCGGCTTGGCGCACACCGCGAATTCCCGGGCCCAGGTCGATCACATTCAAGTAAAGCTCGAGGATCCGTTCTTTGCCGAGGAGGTTGTGCAAACGCCACGTCAGCACGGTTTCCTCCAGCTTTCGAGCCAAAGTTCGGTGGGGCGTCAGAAACAGATTCTTGGCCAGTTGCTGGGTGATGGTGCTCGCCCCGCGGCCGAAGCTGCCGGTCTCGAGATCCTGAACCAAAGCATGGCGAATCGTCTCGATGTCGAAACCATCGTGGGAAAAGAACCGGCTATCTTCCGAGGTGAGAAAGGCTGCCGGCAAGTGTCTGGGCATCTCGGCCAGCGGGGCAAAATCTGGGTGGTACTTGCCGAGGGGGAGGCGAGGCGCCAAGGGTCCGGTTGGCGTCTTCTGCAACAGGGCCGGGGTCAAGCTGGCCAGTACCTGCGGTTCACTCTTGACGGTGCAGCGCGGATTCACCCGGACGTCGAGTGCCAGGGTTTCCCAGGCCGCGGCATCGAAAGCAAACGCGACCGAGACCCCCAGCTTGCCGCCGAGGACTAACCCCTCCAGCGCCTGGCGGACGGGCTGCGCTTGTGCTGCGAGCAAGGCGGCACAAGGCAAGGGTGCCCCGGGCGGCGTGCTGACGGTGATCTCACCCCGGGGCGTTCCCAGCAGCTCGGCCCAGCCCTTGAGGTTCAGCTTTGCGCCGAACGCGCGTATCTCTGCTGCTTCGATTTCCACCCGGCCGGTCGCGATCGTCCCCTGGCCGCTCGCGTGAAGCTCTCCGCCGACGTCGTTCCAGGGCGCCCGGTCGACCGCGGGATGGTGCACTTGCAGCCCACGCAGCTGGCTATCGATCTGGAAGGCCACGCCCATGCGCTCCATGTCGAGAGACGCCAACACGTGGAGGTCAGCACGCGCTTCATTCAATCCCAGCCCGCGCGGTTCCGCGATGACGTCGAGCGCACGCAGGGACAGGTCGTGTGCCTCCAGCTGCAGATCGACCACGTCACCCGCGATCCGGCAGGAGATGTGCAGGCCGGCAGAGGCGGCGTCTGAGTCGTCCGTGCGTAGGTCGAGGGACACCCCTTGGCCGGCGATGCGTGCCTCGACCGTGGCGCCTTGGGCGAGAACGCCCCCGCCGGGAATCACCAGGCTGGCTCGCCGACCGGTCGCAGTCACCGGCATGCCGCGCACGCTCGCTAGCGCGACCTCAGGCAAATGAAGGGTCGCGGTGGCACCCACCTCAAGCACAAGATCCCGCAGCAGCGCCGATTTATTGCCTTGCGGTGAGCGTTGGAAGCTGGCATCGGGCGTGCGAAAAGCGACCCGCAATCCGCCCGGCAAGACCACCGCGCCATGTACTCGCGCCCTGCGGACTGAAAGCGCCACCTCGTGGGCCGGTCGGCGACTGCCCGAGTTGGGAGATGGGGCTGCCGCCGAGGGCCGGCCGGAGAAGTTGTCGGCGGTTGCCGTGCGCAGGTACTCGACGTCAAGACCATCCGCCGTCACTTCGGCAGGATCCCAGAATCCGCGGTCGGGGCCGCCCAGACGCACGACGATGCGTTCGGCACGGAGCATCGGCTCTGAGTCAAACGGGGGCGCCCCGAAAACCTCCACACCATGCGCGACCAGGGTGCGCAACCCGCCTATTCCGAGACTTTGCACCCGCACGTGACGCCCGATCGCGTGTTCCAAGCGCAGGCAGAACCACGGCACCAATCCCTTGTTCCACAGCGCGATGCCAACTGGCACCAGGACCAAGGTAGCCAGGGCTACGGTCCCAAGCAGAACGAAACGGCGGGCGGTAGGGCGCAAGCGCAACCATGGTACCGCTAGTACCGCCTCTCGAACACTCGTAGTTAGTTGAGCGATCGGGTGGATGGCGGCGGAGCCGGAGGCCGGTGGGCCGGGGCCGGAAACGGATCCGTGGGCCGGTGCCGCGATGTTGGCACGAATCTTGGGCCGTGGGGGGCGAACGCCGTCCTTCGAGGCGGCAAGGAGGGACCACATGGAAAACGCCGTCACCTGCTCCGCACCGAAACCGAAAGCCGGGATCCAGGGGCTTGATGCGTATCGTGTAGCCGTCGAGTTCTACCGGTTGCTCCGCCAGCATACTCGCGGTCGGCGCGGCCACGTCATCGACCAGTCGTACCGCGCCGCTGAATCGGTGATCCTCAACATTGCCGAGGCGTACCCGATGCCCGGTGCCGACCGGGCACGCCGGTTCCGCATCGCTGGCGCCGAAGCGGCCGAGTGCCACGCCGGGCTCGACTTGCTGGAGATCCGGGGCGAGTTGAGAGGCCCGTTTCTGTCGGAACTGCGCGCGTTGCTCGACCGCACACGCGCCATGCTTTGGCGCTTGGGCTGGCCGTGAGTTGATCGGCGCTGGCCACATTGCCAGCGTCCCGGCAAGCCCTTCCGCCGGGACGCCCGGCCCTTCCAAAGTTGGGCTAGCTCGTTAGCCGGATGGCTGTTCGAACAATAGGGAAAGAGAACCTCAGAGCATCGATTCCAAGGACGGTCAGACACCGAGAAACTCGTTGAGCCGCTTTGTCACGAGCGTGCGGCGGCGCTGGAGGAATGCTTTGTAGGCGTCAGTCGTGAGGATCGTAGTGTCGGTCGGGATGCATTGCGCCTCGAATGCGGTTGGCCCAGACTTCTCGATCATCGGCGGGAAGTACTGGCTGGGCGCCTTGTCGCTGATTTGGCGATTGGTTTTGCCCGCAATGAAGCAAAGGTTTGCGATGTCGTCCGCCTCACGGCCAGTGTACCCACCCTTCAGCACGGCTTTTGGAAAGATGTGGTGGAACTGGAGTTTGTGCTGCGCCCCGGAATGGTCCAGGGCGATCGCGACCTGCGACCGCCAGTCCCTTGCCCCAGCCGCGCGGAACGCCAGGAACATCGTCTTGAAGAGCGCGCTGCGCTGGTTGCGGCCTTCCAGCTCCTCGGGCGCGATGTCGAGGCGACCGACCTGTTGACGGAGCCGGTCGATGAGTTCCTGGGCGCCGCCGGAGCGGAGGGTGGCGAGATCCTGGTCGAGAATCGTCTCGCTGGAGCCGCGCGAGTAGCGCCCCTTGGCGTTGGCCACCAGCGCCCAGTAGCGCAGGCGGTCCGACTCTTCCACAGACAGGGCGTAGTCCCGCTTGTGTCCGTGATAGGCGAGCCCGATCAGAATGAACGGTGAGGACAGTAGCGCAGGGCTGTCGATACCGGCGTTGTTCTTCAGGAAATTGATCGCGAACTCCATGCCCCGGCAACTCTCCTTCCACCCGGCTTGCAAAGCGTCGAGCCGCAAGCCGCCGACCGTGAGGAAGCGTGACTGCCCGGTCGTGAACACGACAAGGTTTTTGAGGTACAGACCGAGGTCGAGATCGAATCCCGCCTTTTCGCACTGCTGCTGGAATGCCTCGAAGATCCGAAGCGAGTTGCGCCACTTCGCGGTGATCTGAGCTAGCGCCAGATCCGAGCTGCGCAGCTTGGCGCCCAACGAGTTTACCCGGACGAATATCTCCGTGACCTCGTCGTACGTGAGGCGGCGTTCGAGAACGTCCATCCGGTAGGCGTACCTGCGGATGCCGCGAAGGCGCGCGAGCCGCTGGCTATACCGCTCGTAGTTGGGATCGTCGAACCCTTTGATCCCGGCCCGTTTGAAAAACGCCGCATCACTGTCGCTCTTGAACACCTCTGTGACCTTCACCCACTGCGGCAGCTGTTCCAGCTTGCGAGTTGCGACGACAAAGGTCATCCGGTTGAAACGACTCTGCAACTCGTCCTCGCTGGAATCCGCTTCGTCCTCAATCAGATCGGCGTCCTCGTCGTCGTCACTGCCGTCCTCCTCTACCTCGGTCACGACAGCGAGTTGGTCGGGATGGTCAAGGTTGAAGAGCAGCTCGACGGGCTTCTTGCGGCCCCGCACCTTCACGGATTCCCCGCGGATCACCGCTGAGAGCGACGTGAGACGCTGCTGGCCGTCGAGGAGGAGCCGCGTGCTCTGGTAGGGGTTCGACTGCTGTGTGACGGCCATCTCCTGCAGCGGCACTTCTTCATCGGTTTCCCATAGGAGGATCGCACCAGAGGGATATCCTCGATAGAGCGAGTCGAGCAGGTCGCGCACGCGCGTCGATCGCCACACATAGCGGCGCTGCATTTCCGGCAGGCGCAGCTCACCGCGCTCGATCATGCCGACCAGTTCTTCGACGGATGCCTCGGCCTTGGCCATTGCTCAGCTTCTCCTTGATCCCTCGCTCAGTCGTGCAGGCGTCAACGTTATGCCGACAAGCGGCGGGCGCGCAAGCGCCTGTCAAAAGGATTGGGCTAACTCGTATTTTGCGACTCTAGTCGAATTCCTTCTTGCGTCGAGAAATCCTCGCGCCCTGCGCCAGAGGTTCTGGCGACCGGCCCTGTTTCCTGCCGCCAGCCATGGGGCTCACCACGCCGGTCGCCGGGGCGCCGGCGATGTGGCTGGCGCTCGTCGACGGTGATCACTTCACGGCCGGCCCAAACGCCACAGCATGGCGCGCGCGCGGTCGAGCAGGGCGCGCAGCTCCGACAGAGCCGGGCCTTTCAACTCGCCCCGGATCTCCAGCAAGTCGAGGCCGGCGTGGCACTCGGCTGCTTCGGCTCCGGCAATGCGGAAACGGCGCGCCCGGTCGGCACCGGGCATCGGGTAAGCCTCGGCGATGTTGAGGACAACGGACTCAGCCGCGCGGTACGACTGGTCGATGACGTGACCACGCCGGCTACGGGTTGAGTGGCGCAACAGCCGGTAGAACTCGACGGCTACACGATACGCATCAAGCCCCTGGATCCCGGCTTTCGGTTTCGGTGCGGAGCAGGTGACGGCGTTTCCCATGTGGTTCCTCCTTGCCGCCTCGAAGGACGGCGTCTGCCCACACCTGGCCCACAGATTCGTGCCAACATCGCGGCACCGGCCCACGGATCCGTTTCCGGCCCCGGCCCACCGGCCTCCGGCCCCGCCGCCAGGCACCTAGTGCGCAGCCAGTGCCGAATCCGCCCGGCGGTCCGGACCCTCGAACGGGCTACGCAGCGTGCGCCGATTGCGCCTTATGCCGTGGGCACGCAGGCGCGCGCCGGCCAAGATCTCTTCCACCAAATCGTCGAAGCCGAGGCCAGCTTCGTGCGCCATGCGGGGCAGGGGGGCTTCGGGCAGGAGCAGCGGCGCGGAATCTACGTCCACGATGATTTCGTTGAGCCGCTCGCTCAGCACCATCTCCACGCAGGTCGGGCCTTCGCAGCCCAGGGCCTCGCAAGCCTGGGTCGCCAGGCGCAAGACCGACGCCTCGCGAGCGGGCGACAGGCGAGCGGCAACACATGCGGGCGGCCTGCCCGTGCCGGCCGCATGCGGTGCGGTCCAAGATCCGGTTCGGGACACCTCCACGGCGCCCAGAGCCTGTCCGTCAAGAACCGGCACGCAGACTGGTCTGCCCGGCAAGAGCCGCTCGACCAGGACCTCGTCGTCCACAGAAAACGCGTCTTCAAGCGCGCTTTCCAACTCCAGCTCGTCGCGCACCAGGGTGCCCCCGAAAAGCAGCGTGGCGCCCACAGGTCGCACGACCACGGGAAAGCCAAACGCGCCGTGAACCGCGCTGATGCTGTCCTGTTGTGAGGAACGAATCAGGTAGGCGGGCGCGGTCGGCAGATTGTGCAGCCGCAAGATGTCCTTGCTCTTGGCGCGGTTCATGGACAGGCCACAGGCGAGCACGCCCGAGCCGGTGTAGGGGATCGCCAGCATCTCCAGCAGCCCCTGCAGGCAGCCATCAGCGCCGTACCGGCCACGCACGGCGAGAAAGGCCACGTCTATCCCCGACTGACGCAAAACCATGTCGATGTGACGATCGACAAACAGTGCGTGGACGTCATGGCCCGCTTTGCGCAGGGCTGCCATGACGGCCTCGCCGGCCCGGACGGAAGCATCCCGTTCTGCCGAAAGTCCACCGAGAAGCACTCCGATCTTGCGCGCAGAGCTCATACCTCACGGGTAACGCCTGCGCGGGGCATCGTCAAAAAAACTACTTGTTGCCTAGCCGAAACACCCCAACGCCACGCAAGCGCAGTTTGTGGTAGAGACGGGGTCGTCATGACTTTTTTGGAAGCAGCCCTCGAAATTCTAAAGCGCGAGCGCCGACCCCTGCACTTCAAGGAACTCACCGAGAAGGCCACCGAGCGCAAGCTACTGACCTTCGTGGGGCGCACCCCCGAAGTCACCATGCAAACCCAGCTTACCGCCGCCGTGAAGAAAGCCCCGGGCAGCCCCTTCGTGCGGGTCAAGCCGGGCGTGTTCGGGTTACTGCGCTATCCGGAGGCACCTGCCGAACCGGAGCCAGAAGCCACACCGGAAAAGCCACGCGAAAGCCGCGCGACAGCGGCCGAACCACGCAGCGGCGGGCGACGACGACGACGGGGAGGGCGGGGACGGCGACGCGGGCATGGCGAGACGCCGAACGAAGCTGCAGCGCCGAACGGCGCCGTGGAGGAGACGGCGGGCGAGGGCAGAAGCCCAGGTGAAGGTGCGGAGGAGCGGGATGTGAGTGAAGCACCCGAGGAACCCGAGACTGGGTCGCTGTCTCCCGAGGCGCGCGCGGCCGCGTTGGCTGAGAGCGGGGTGCTGGAGGGCGACGGAGACGACAGGGACGCGGAGGAGCCTGGCGCGGGTGAGCCTGCTGGCGACGATAGCGATGCGGGCGTGGCCCGCCACGAGGAGGGTGCCGAGAGCAACCAACAGGCCGACGCTAAGATCGGGGAAGGCAGAAGTGAAGCCTTCGCTGCTTCAGGAGAAGCAACCCTTGCAGTGGCGCCGTCCGGCGCTTCCGGCCAGCCGCCCCGTCCCAGCGAGGGAGCCACGCCGGCACCCGCGCCAGTCGGCGATAGCACCACAGGAACGCCCCCCCAGCCGGGGCGCAAGATCACCTCGCCCATCGACGCGGCCATTGAGATCCTAAAGGGCCAGGCCCCTGGCCGTGGGTTGCATGTGCGGCAGATCGCAGATGCAGCGGTCCGCCGGCGACTCATCCACGGAGAGCCCAACGAAGCGTGGCGAGTCATGCGAGCCGCGCTTGCGGCCGAGGGCAAGGAGAGGCTGCGCGCCGGCCAGCGGCCCCGCGTTCGACCCGCAGGCAGCGGGCTGTACGCCTTGGCCCGCCGTCCCCCGGATAGTGATCTCGAGCGAGCCGAGTTCGTGCTGGGCGAAGCCAGGAAAGCCCTGCGCGAGCGAACCTTGGCCGCACTTGAGCAGCGCTTGGCGGACCTGAGTCCGGCGGCTTTCGAGGCGGTGGCCCGCGTCCTTCTGCAACGTGAGGGATTCGGCCCGGCTACCTTCGTCAAACGGGTGGAAGGCACAATCTATCTTGAGGCATTGCGGGGACGGGGCTTCCGGCCCTCGCGCTGCCTCATCGCCTTGCGGCCAGGCGCCGCAGCTGCGGGACGTCGAGCTTTGGGCGAGTTGCGCGCGGGCATCCGGGCGCGCAACCAGGACGAAGGGGTGCTGGTGATTGCCGGCCGGTTGGCCGACGACGGCGTCGCGGAATGGAAGCAGTCGGGCGCGCCGGTGGAGGTCGTGGACGGTCCTGCGCTGGCCGAGACCTGCGTTCGTCACGGGGTGGGCGTCATCGGTACCGTGGTCAACGTCGATTTCGTCGACGCGGACTTTTTCGCCGAGATCTCCGAGGGCTAACTCCAGTGGCCGCCGGCTGCCGTCTCGAAGCGGAGGCTGTAGCCGAATGGTCGTGGTTGGGTCGGGTTCCCTATCGGCCGGCACTCGAGCTGCAAGAGCAGATCCGGAACGAGATTCTGGCCGGCTGCAGACGGGAAACCCTGCTCCTGCTTGAGCACCCGGCCGTGATCACATTGGGCCGCCACGCCGACCCGGCCCACGTGTTGCTTCCTATTCCGGCTCTGCGTGCTCGGGGCGTGGAGGTTTGCCGGACGTCACGCGGAGGCGACGTGACCTTCCACGGACCGGGTCAGCTTGTGGGCTACCCCGTTTTCCGGCTGCGCCGGGGCGTACGCGGCCACATGCAGGCCATGGCGACCAGCATCGTTGCGTGGCTTGCCAGCCTCGGACTTGCGGCCGAATGGCGCGCATCGACCCCTGGGGTGTGGATCGGAGCCGACAAAATCTGTGCGTTCGGGGTGCACGTGCGACATGGAATCGCCACACACGGGTTCGCCCTCAACCTTGCCGTCGACTTCGAGGGGTTCTCGACCATTGTCCCCTGTGGCCTGCCAAGCGCGGGCGTCACGTCGTTGGCTCGACAGATCGGCTGCGCGCCGCCACCCGAAATGGTCGCGCGATCTCTCATCGGCTTGTTTGAGAAGAACTTTGGTGTACAACTAATAGAGATGCGTGTTCCCGGTTGCAATTGGACAGCGCCACTCACTAGAATGATGGAAGCATCGTGAAGGCACGGACCAGGCCGCGGATCGCAGTCATCTACAATCGCGACTTCGAGGGAGCCGAATCGGATCCCGAGAACAAAGCGCGCGAGGATGTGAAGGAGATAGCGGACCACATCGTTCGCATCCTGAATGCGAACGGCTATGATGGCTCCGGCCTGGGCGTCACCGGCGACGTGAGGAGCGCGCTCGGCGAGTTGCGTGTGCTCAAGCCGGCCGCGGTTTTCAATCTTTGCGAGTCGATCCATGGGGACAACCGCTTCGAGAGTCTGCTGCCGTTGCTCATGGAGCTGGAGAGGATCCCCTACACCGGATCGGGGCCGTTTGCCCTGTCCCTGGCGCTGCGCAAGGAAAAGGTGAAGGATATCCTCTGCGCCCGTGGCATTCCGGTGCCGAAAGGGTCGGTGGTGTCGGAGGCAGGGGAACTGGCTGGTTGGGTCCTGCCGTTTCCCCTCATCGTCAAGCCGGCGCGTGAGGACGCCTCGGTCGGGATCACTCGGGCGTCGGTAGTCAGCGATGAGAAGGCGCTCCACGCGCGCGTCCTCCACATCCTTGGCCACTACCGCCAGCCTGCATTGGTCGAGCAATACATCGACGGGCGCGAGATCTACGTCTCCTTGCTGGGACAGGTTGACGGTGGGCTGCAGGTCTTCCCATTTTTCGAGATCGACTTTTCCGCCATGCCAGCGGACCGGCCCAAGATCGTGTCGTTCGAAGGCAAATGGGTGGAGGAGTCGGTTGAGTACAAGGGCACCCGGCCGATCCGCTGCGAAGCGCTGTCGGCCGATCTGCGTGGTAAGGTTGCGCAGACCGCTCTCGACGCCTTTCGCTGTGTAGGCCTGCGCGACTACGCCCGAATGGACATCCGTTTGGCCGCCGATGGAACGCCCTACGTCATCGACGTGAACCCCAACTGTGATCTTTCCGACCTGGCGGGCGGTTTCTCCCGGGCGGCGAAGGCGGGCGGTCTTTCATACAAGGACGTGATTCTGCGACTGATGTCTTTGGCTCTCTCGCGGAGGCTGGATGAGACACCGATCCCCTTGGCTGGGCTGCCCAGTGAGGCTGATCTGAGGGCAGAGCGCGAATCCCTGCCCGCTGGAAGTGGTTTCGCGCCGGCAGGCGTTCGGCGGGGCGGCTGAGACCAGCTTGCATGAGCTGGTCGTGGCGGCAGGTATGGCTTCGGGGCGCCGCCTGGGCGGTGCTTGTGCTGGGAGCCGTCGCCTGTAGGCAGCCGAGCGCGAAACCGAGCGCGGCAAGCCAGCTGTGGCTCGGGCCGCTGGACATCACCGCTACGACGAGCGCAGGTGATGAGTTTTCGCTCGTCGACCGAGGGGCGCTGGCGCGCAAAGCGCGCTCGCAGCTCTTGCAAGCGGGGATCTTCGCTGGCGAAGCCCAGGAAAGTACCGAATTCGGCGCAGCCGTGGCGAGCATCCGCATCACCCTATCCATGGAAGTGGTGCGGGCCGAAAGCAAGGCCGCTGTGCGCGCTGGTGTGCGGCTGAACGTGTCCACTCGACCTGCCGGCGCGGCTCCTGCGCACTTTGGCGAAGATGTACAGGCGAACGCCGAGATGGTCTACGATCCGGAGGCACAGCCAAACAAGCAGGAGGTGCTGCAACGGCTGGCAGAGCGTGCGGTGGGCGACTTGCTGGCCGGCTACCTCGCACGCCAGAAGCTGTGGTCTGCCGAGCCCCGAGCCCTGCACGCGGCCTTGGCCTCTCCCGGCGAGATGCGCCTGGAGGCCATCCGGGTAGCGGCAGCCCGCAAGCTGCGCGATGAAGTTCCCACATTGATCGGGTTGCTCTCCGACGATGAGGAAACTATTCGGGATGCCGCACTCGGTGCGCTGGTCGAGCTGCGCGATCCACGCGCAGTCCCGGCACTGACCAAGAGCAGGTCGATGAAAGACCGTCGGGAGATGCGCAAGATTATCGATGCCCTCGCATCCCTTGGGGGACAGGAGGCCACCGACTACCTGAGCTTCGTGGCCGATGCTCACGAGGACGAAGAGATCAGGAACATGGCGAAGAGCGCGCTCTCGCGTTCGAGAGCCAAGAGCCAGGTCAAATCGCCAAGTCCATGAATGCCGCATGGAGCTGCGCCCGTGGCGTCAAATCTGACAACAAGATAGGCGGGCTTCCAATACTCATTTGAAATCGTATAATCAAAGCTAGTGGCAGCAGCCAATGAAGTTGGCACGTCGGGAGGGGCGGGCAATAGCCTTTGGCCCCTGATAGCGGATCGCTATCGGCTCGGTCGACGACTCGGAAGCGGAGCCAGCAGCGAGGTATACGCGGCCGAGGACCTAGCTGACCACACAGACTGCGCGGTGAAGCTGTTTTCTGCTGACTTGGATCCAGGGGCCGTGGCGCGCCTGCTCGACGAGTTTGGCCGTCTGAGCGAGCTTGGCCACCGCGGAATCGTCAGGGTTCGGGACACCGGACGGATCGCCGAAGGTGGCTTGGCAGGCCGACTCTTTCTGGTGACTGACCACTTGTCGGGGCTAGATCTGGCAGCGCATCTAGCCGCGGCCCATGGCGAGGATCGTTTTCATCGTTTCGCCGCTGCGGCCGAGGATTTGGCTGACGCCGTGGCCTACCTCCACGGCCGCGGCCTGGTCCATGGTGACATCAGCCCCAGCAATGTTCGCTGCGACCGTGAAGGTCGCCCGGTGCTCATCGATCTCGGGCTGTCCGAGCGCCTGCGCCCGATCTCCGGAGACCACGACGGCCTGGGCACCGTCGCGGCAGGTGCCTCAGGCACCTTGGGCTTCATCGCGCCCGAGGCTCTGGTGGGTGAGCGCGGCTCGGCGGCTGACCTATTCAGTTTGGGAGCAACACTGTACGCGGCGTGGACAGGCGTGCCTCCCTTTGGTGTGGGAATGGAGGCCGTTCGTCGTCTCATGGAAAGCCCACCGCCCACGCCGTCCGTTCTCTGTCCCGGCCTGCCGGCAGCTTGGGATGCTCTGCTAGGCCGCTTGCTGGCCGTCGCCAGCGAGAACCGGCCGGCAAGCGCGCGCGACCTGCTGCGGGAGATTCGCCGCATTCTTCCGAACAACGTCACGCCGGTTGAACTGGACCTGTCGGTGCCGTATCCAGCCGGCGATCCCCTGGCGGGTCTGCTGGTCGGCCGCGCCAAGCAGACGCAAGCGCTCTGGGCGCTGGTGGAACGGCTCGCAGAAGGGAATGCCCCGGCCGGCGTGGTGACGGTTTCCGGTCCACCCGGCTCCGGCCGCCGCACGCTGATCCGGCGGGTTCTGCGCGATGTGCGACTGGCCCTGCTTTCGCAAACCTTGCCGTCCTTCAGCGTGGACGAGCGTGGGTTGGTGGCGCTGCAAGCTGAGCTGCCCGCCCGCCCTGGCGATGCAATACCCCTGTGGGACGAGCCTGCCCGCTCGCTGCAAGCTCGCACGGCCGCACTGGTCGATGCGCTTGAAACGCGCGCGCAGCAACGGCCGCTCTGTCTGGTGCTTGGACCAGGCGAACAAGAGGAACTTCTCGCCCAGGCGGTGGCAGAGGGATCACCCGGTGGCCGCCTGCTGGTCATCTTGCCCACCGAGCAGGCCCTGCGCAGCGCCGAGGCTGTCGACCTTCGACTCGGGCCGCTTCAGGTCGAGGATATCTGTGCGCTCGCCGCTCACGCGGCAGGGACCGAGCCGACATCGCAAGTGGTCGATCAGATCGTGCGCGCCTCCGGGGGTCTTGCGGCTTCGGCCGCGTTGCTTGTGCGTCGCTGGGTACAACAGGTCCGCGAGGGCCGGCCCGAGGCATTCCGGGTCGACGAGGATGATGCCGACTTCGCTCGACTGCTTGATACGACGTTCGCCGGCCTGAGCTACAACACCCGCGCTTGGCTGACGGCCCTAGTGCTTGCGCAGTCGCAGAAACTAGTCGCCGATCTGGGGGAGTGGGATCCTCTGACATGGCGACTGGACACTGCAGTTGCGATGCGCGAGGCCCAAACCGCAGGTTGGTTTGAAGCCTCGCAACTGGCGGTCCCCACGGAATCCCATGCGGCCGCGGTCTTTCGCGCAGTCAAGCGTGACAAGGCACTGCATCCGCTCGTGCGTCGGGCTATTCAGCCTTTGTCCGAGTCAGATCCTCGGCGTGGCGAGGCGCACCTGGCGCTGGGAGAGATTGAACAAGCAGCTACCTGTTTTCGGGCTGCAGCGCTGGCCGCGGGCGGGGCTGGCCGCTTCGGGGACGTGGCACGGTTCGCGATACGCGCCAGGGCCGCCGACCCTGAGGCCGGCACGCCGACCGAGCACCTCGCCTGGGCCACGGCTTTGGGGCTGGTGGGCCAGTACGACGAAGCGCTCGCGGCTCTGGGCACGCCAGCACCGGACGGCACGATGGAGATCAAGATCGAGTTGGCAGAACGTCGGGCCTGGCTGCTGGGACGGCGAGGGGATCCAGTCGCCGCCCGACAGGTGCTCGAGACTGCCCTGATGGAGGTGGGGCTGCGAGGAGAGCCGCGCGGGGCTCTGGTTCTGCGGCTGCGTGCGCGGCTGGCCCGTCTTTTGGTCTCCTGCGGCCTATACTCTGAAGCTCTGCAGGCAGCCGAGCCGGCGCTAGCGGAGTCTTCTGAGGTTGGGCGCTTCGCACAGGAAGCGGCTGCCCTAGCGCTGACCTATGCCGGGCGGCTTTCCGAGGCTGATTCCCTGATCGCGGTGCTGGAAAAGACCGCCGAGACCTCCTCTGACAGGCCGTTCGGCGCCCGGGTGCCGGCTTTGCGCGGACTGCATTTGCAGCTGACTGGCCAGCCCATGCCCGCTGCCCAATCCTATCGGGAGGCTGCCCGCCGGTGCGACCAGCTTCACGACCTTCACGGCCAGACCGCCGCTCTCTTCAACCTTGGATGTGTTCTGGCTGACACCGGCCAGTTCGGCGAGGCGCTCGATGCTTTCCGACGCGCGCTCCGCGATCTTGGCCGCCTGGGGATTGTGACCGATCTCGCCCTGGCGCTCTACAACACAGGGTTGCTCTTCCTCCAGCTCGGAGACCTCGATGCCGCCAGCCGCACAGCCCGTCGTCTGCGCGGAGAAGCGAGCGCGACCAAGGTAGAGGCATTCTTGGCCTATTCCTCATCGCTTGACGCCGACATCGCGCGCCGGCAGGGCGCGCCCCGCACTGCCTTGCCACTCTATCTCGCAGCCGAGGAAGCTTTTGCACGCGCAGGAAATCCACCCATGGCCCAAGCCAGCGCGCTCGCCCGAGCCGAAGCGCTGGCCGAGGCGGGACAGGCCGCGGAAGCCCTAGTCGCGTGGAATCGGATCCGCTCGACCACGGCGAACCGGGCTGCCTCGCCCGAAGTTGGGTCCCCAATCGATGAGATGTCTGCACTGGCACAGGCTCGTATCGCTTTGGCCACACCAGCGCAAGAAACCGAAGGCAACGGGGAGCTCGGTCACCGTCTGTCCGCCCTGGCCAACGCAGCTCTGGCGCAAGGGCGTCGGCCGGTCGCCTGGCGGGCAGCGCAGCTGGCAGCGCGACTTCTGCGCAGGGTCGGCGACGCACACGCTGGGGAAGAACAGGCCCGCGCCGCGCGCATTTTCGAAGAGGTCAAAATGAACACGCCTATCCAATACCGCTCCAGCCTCGACCACGATCCTGAGGCGCCGTCTGCCAGTTTGCTGTCCGGCGACGCCCGAACCGCGGCCGCACTGCTGGTCGAACGGGTGGCGCGAGCGGAGGGACGTCTGCGCCGCCTCCAGCGCATCAACAAGCGACTCAACAGCGATCTGCGACTTCCGCGTGTCCTCGAAGCCGTCATCGACACCGCCATCGAAATGACGGACGCAGAACGAGGGTTCCTCCTGCTCAAAGATGGCTCGGGCGAATTGGTGGTGAAAGTGGCGCGCAACATCGAGCAGACCACACTGGACGCGCCAGACTTCGTACTGTCTCGCTCCATCGCCAAGCAGGCGGCTGAAACCGGACAACCCGTGGTCACCGTGGATGCCGCGGGAGATCGGCGTTTTCGGGAAGCGGCCTCGGTGAGCGATCTGCATCTTCGTTCCGTGCTGGCGGTGCCCTTGTCGGTCAAGGGTGCCGTGGTGGGGACCATCTACGTCGACCATCGCCTGCGCAAAGGCGTCTTCGACGACGAGGCGCTGGCCATGGTTATGGATTTCGCCGAACAGGCCGCCATTGCCATCGAAAATGCGCGGTTGCTGTCGGAGCTTCGTCGTCGAGAAACCCAGGTCCAAGCGCTGAACCGGCGCCTGGAGCATGAACTGCGCGTGCAAGAGCAGGCTCTGCAAGGCGTTCGCGAAGAGTTGAAAGAAAGTCGCCAGGTGGCTGCTTTGCGCTACGACTATCATCAGATCGTGGGGCAAACCCCACGCATGCTGGACTTGTTTCACCTGCTTGACCGGGTGACCGATACCGCCTTGCCCGTGGTCATCGAGGGTGAGAGCGGGACCGGCAAGGAACTAGTCGCCCGTGCCATCCATTTCAACGGCCCCCGACGCGACCGAGCCTTCGTCTCCGAGAACTGCGCAGCGATTCCCGAAACGCTGCTTGAGTCTGCACTGTTTGGCCATGTTAAGGGCGCCTTTACCGGAGCGGATCGGGAAACGCGAGGCCTGTTTGCGGTGGCGGACGGCGGAACCCTGTTTCTCGACGAGGTCGCGGAGATGTCGCCCGCCATGCAGGGGAAGCTTCTGCGTGTACTGCAAGACGGGGAGTTTCATCGTGTGGGGGGGGAACGCCCGCAGAAGGTGAACGTCCGCGTTCTGGTGGCAACCAACAAGGACCTGGAGGGCTTGCTGGCGCAGGGCAAGTTCCGGCAGGACCTCTTCTTCAGGATCTCCGTCGTCCGCCTGGTGCTGCCTCCGCTCCGGGACAGAAGTGACGACATCCCCTTGCTCGTGCAGCACTTCATGCAGAAGGCGGCTGCGACGTCCGGTACAGCCGTGAAGTCGGTTGATGCATCGGCCATGGCCAAACTCTGCAGCTATCGCTGGCCCGGAAACGTGCGCGAACTGGAGAATGAGATTACCCGCGCAGCGGCCTTCTCTGGCCCGGTCGTGTCGGTAGCTGACCTTTCACCCCAAGTTCGAGCCGGCTTTGATCCGGTTGCCTCCGTGGCCGATGAGCGAGACGGAATCCGCCTGCGGCCTCGCGTGGAGCGGCTCGAACGGACGCTGATCCGCGAAGCCATGGCGAAATGCGGCGCAAACCAGACCAAGGCAGCCAAGGCTCTTGGCCTTTCGCGGTTTGGCCTACAGAAGAAACTGCGTCGGTATCACATAGCCACCTGACAACTCAGTTGCCACGATCTGACATGGTAGTTGGCGCAATTCAGAAGAAGTATGGCAGGATCTCTCACAAACGGATTGGCGCGTCGCCTGCATACAGAAATCTTCGCACATGAGACGCTTGCTCCGCAGCAGATTCATCCTGCACTTGATTGCGGCAGTGATGTTTCCATTACTGCTGACGGCGGGACTCTCATGCAACGCACCCGCCATCGGCTCACCATACCAGCCCATTCCTCCTCCGATTATCGGCCAGGCGACGCAGGAGATTGACAGTGAGGGGATCACGCACACCTATTGGAAGGTGACTGGCCCGCCTAGCCCGGAGCTGCCCGAGTTGTTCGATATCTATGTGTATCTGACGAACATCGACATGGGCCCCGGCACGGTGGGGTCGATCGCACGCACGGCTCAGGACGGCTCCTACACCACGCGAATCGAGGGCCAGCAAGGAAATCGAATCCTGTTTAACTTCGGATCGCCGGACGGCGAATCTATGTGCAGGCCGTTGCGTGAGGGTGTGGCCGATACACCTTGTCAGTAGCGAAGTGCAGCTTCAGCTCTTCGATTCACCGACGGCCTACGATCCGGGCCGCTGGCTTGCCGGGCCTGCGCTTCCGGTCCTCACGTACCGTAGTACGCTCCGGGCCGGTTTTCGGCCCGGCTTCGCCATCGACCTCGGCTTGCCGGCCGGCTCTCGAAGGCGGATCTGATGAAACGGTGCTAGGCCTGAGTACGGGCGGACACGGTACGGATTGAGGACTGGTCCGGCATGCCGGTTTGCACCGGATGAGACCCATTCTCGGCATGCACGGAGGGCGACACAGTGGATGGCATCTGCTTGACCGTGTCACGCGCGATTCGCCAGGCGGCTTGGATTATCCAGGAGATCGAACGATCTTGGCGGAGGGCCTCTTTCTGGGTTTCGGCCAACATCGAGGCATTGAAGTAAAGCGTGACCTTCCTCTTCTGCGACACAACAGCCTCCTAACCCGTCGTTCCGGAGAATGTCAGCGGCCGACTTTGACCTGGGCAGGAAGGAAGAACATGAAGTTCAGCCCCACCATCCAGTTGTATGTCCACTGCGCGTCGGCTGAGTTGACATCAGAACTGCCAGTCACATCGCGGCCGGCGGCGTTGTTGCTGTACATCAGGTTATGCAGCTCAACGTTGATGGCGAAGTAGTTATTGACAAAGGCGTGCATCCCGACACCCAGATTGGCCCCCATCTTCCATCCAATGTAGGGGTTTGCCTTGCAGCACTCGCTTGAGTCGATCGTTCCCTTTTTGACCAGGTTCACAAAGCTAGGTCCAGCCAATACGTAGACGTCGTAGTTCATGAACAGCTTGCTAAAGGCTGAAAACTTGCCGGTGAATGGCACGATATCGAGTTGGGGCATAATCACTTGCCCGATGCGGTTTTCGGCGGCCGCGGCGTTGTTTTGCGAAGGCGTCTTAGCATCGCCGGTTGTTGGGAGAGCGCTGTTCAGCTGGCCATTGAACGAGCTCCGCCAGTCCGGGGTCAAGTTGTAGACGCCGGCCGAAACGCTGAGGCCGATCCAGTCGGTGATATGGAAGCCGAGCCGTAGGTTCAGCATCAAGGCGTTGTAGAAGTCCTGTCCGACGGTCGAAGCCAACCCCACGCCCAGTTCGAACCTCTTGTTGCGCAGCTCGACCCGTCTGCGGATCGCTGGCGCATCGGCCAGCGGACTCTTGCGCTCCTGTGCAGCCTGCGTGACAGCAGGGATGCCAACGAGACATCCGACGAGCAACGCGATTCCTCTCTTCATAACATGCGCTTTCTTCGTCATGGCATCGACTCGTTAGCGGGGGGTCTTGTACGAGAAGGAAGTCGGCAGGTAGAGCCCGGCCGAAACGAAAACCATGACATTCTGAGTGAATTCCGACACGCCATTCGCCTTTGCGTCTGCTGCGTTCTGACCCTCCGGACGGTTCTTGTTCTCGAACTTGTCGATGAACATGTAATCGCGCAGGCCGATGCTGAGCGCGAGCCAGTCGGTCACGAACATGCGAGTGGAAATCGCTAGACTGGGACAGATGTCTGTGTTGCTGAAGATCTGGTCGTCAATTCTAACCGGGATGATCTCGGTCCAGATGACCCCGATGCCAGCATTCACCGTGACATCCCAGTGAACAATGTACTTATTAAACAGGCCGAACTTGCCGTAGCCGGGCACGTACCCGAACACCAGGGAGGTGGAGTACTTGAACCGGTTCAGCGTGGTCGCACGGTTGAACTGGAAGCCGACTAGCGACTCACGTTCGGAGCGTTCCTTGATGAAGTACTGACCCTCCGCCGCGACTGAGAAGACGTCAGTAAGATAGAAGGTGAGATCGCCGCCGAACGAGTAGTGGCGGATCATCGAGTCGTTGATCGAGATCGCCGAGAACGGCGCCAACTCGAAGCGGTGACGCTTGAGAAATGCCTTGCGCGGCACCACCACGATGTCCTCCCACGATAGCCGCGCGAAGGTGGTCTCGGAGGCCGCTTCCTCCTTCTGAGTAGCCGCCTCCTTCACCTCGTCGGAGAGGTCGGGCAGCTCATCATCCTTCTTGGACTCCGTCGCTTCGGGCGCAGGAGCTTCCGCCTCCGCAGCTTTCTCTTCTGCGGATTCATTGGCAGGAGCAGCAGATGCCTCTGCTGCGGCCACCAATCCTGGGTTTGCAAGAACTAGTAAGAGGCCGAACGCAAGACGTTTCATGCGGTTCCTTGCTTGGGGCCCGCCGTTCACCCCATGTCAAAAATCGCTTTGATTTCAAAGGCTTGGCTATGAAGGGCGAGGTGCGGGCAATGTAACACAGGCAAAATCAGCAGATCAACTAAAAATACATATTGTTTCGACGACGAGCCGGTTCGGGACTACGAGACATCTCCTTCGCCCACCGGAGCCTCGCCGAAAAGGGCCTCCACGAACTCTTCTGCCCCAAACTCGCGCAGGTCCTCGACCCGTTCTCCCACGCCGATGTAGCGAACCGGGATACGGAGTTGGTCAGCGATCCCCAAAATCACGCCTCCCTTGGCAGTGCCGTCGAGTTTGGTGAGCACGATCCCCGTTACCGACATGGCCTGGGTGAAGACCTGAGCCTGAGCGATGGCGTTCTGGCCGCTGGTTGCGTCGATCACCAGCCAGGTTTCGTGGGGAGCGCCGTCCATGGCCTTGCCCGTAACTCGGCGCACCTTCTGCAGTTCCTCCATTAAATTAGTCTTGGTGTGCAGACGCCCTGCCGTGTCTGCGATGACCACATCGATGCCCTCGGATCGTGCGCGTTTGACGCCGTCAAACACAACCGACGAGGGATCTCCACCCTCCTTTCCTCGCACGACCGGCGCCCCCACTTTCGCGCCCCAGACCTCGAGTTGTTCGGTGGCTGCAGCACGAAAGGTGTCGCCAGCCGCCAGCAACACACGCTTGCCTTGGGATTGCAATTTTGAGGCAAGTTTCCCAATGGTTGTCGTCTTGCCGCTCCCGTTGACCCCTATGACAAGCAGCACGAAGGGCTGGGCAGCGGCGAAGTCGACCGCCGGTGAGTCCATGGTCAGGATCTCCGCACTCCGCCGACGAAGGAAGCCCCAAACCGCGGCGGGATCCTTCATCGCATCCTTGTCCAAGGATTCGCGAATCTCGCCCAGGAGCTTCTGGCTGGTCCGCACGCCGATATCCGCTGTCAGCAGGACCTTCTCGATCTCCTCGAGCAGAGCCGGATCCAGTTCCTTCTTGCCCGCGAAGAGCTGACCAAGACGACTAACCCAGCCTGAGCGAGTGCGCTCGAGCCCAGGCACGAGCGCGGCGACGTCCCGTCTCCTCGCGGGCGCAGGGCGCTCTGGCCCGCGGGGCTTGTCCACCGGAAGAGCCCTCGGCAGCTCTTGGCGCGGCGGCGCGACTCGGGTGTCCGGCGTAAGCGAGGGCGAGACGGCGGCCGGCTCTCTTGGCGGAACGTCCTGGCGAGGCACTGGCCTGGCGACAGGCGAAACTGCTTCTGCAGCCGCGGCGGGCGAAGCAGAGAATGCCGCCGGCTGGCTGGTCGAGAGGGGCTCAGCAGACCGCTCGGTCGCTAGGGGCTCGTCTGAGGCGGTGGACTCGTCCTCGGCCGCGCCTCCCTCGACGTCTTCCGGCCGAAGGGCCGGCCGCTTGGCCCGCGCCACCGGCCGGGCGGTCGCCGATTCTTCAATCTGCCGTCGTCTCGCGGACTTAGCTCGCCGGATGGCATAGAGAGCTAGGCCAGAAAAGCCGACCAAGCTGCCCAGGGCAACCAGGGCGGCTATTAGGTCGGTGTAGGACCCTCCCTCCATGGGCCGCGGAACTTAACAAACAACCGGCTGCAACGTGGTAAGTTTTTTGGCGTTTCGCCCGGTCCGGTGGAAAAAGTGGAATGTGGGGTTCGAAGCCCTTTACAATCATCGGCCGCGGATGGTACCTAATGATAGTCACGAAGTGACCTATATGGTCACGCATTGTCACTTCACGGTGCCAGGATGAGGATAAGAAGAATCGAGATTTGCGGTTTCAAGTCGTTCGTTGACCGGACCATCTTGACCTTCGAAGACCCCGTCACCGGGGTGGTTGGCCCAAATGGCTGCGGCAAGTCGAATATAGTCGATGCGATCCGCTGGGTCATGGGCGAGCAGTCAGCCAAGCATCTTCGCGGCCGCGCCATGGACGATGTAATCTTCGCTGGATCTGAGACACGCGGGCCGGCTGGTTTGGCAGAGGTGTCACTGACCTTCGACACCGCTGGTTTGCCTGGGGATACGACCGCCGGGGGCATCCCCTGGGGCGCGGCTGGCCCAGCAGAAGTCGTCGTGACCAGGCGCCTGTATCGCGGCGGCGAAAGTGAATACCTGCTGGGCGGCGTGCCCTGTCGCCTGCGTGACATCGTGGAGTTCTTCCTGGGGACGGGCGTCGGCTCCAAGGCCTACGCCATCATAGAGCAGGGACGAATTGGCTTCATTGTCTCGTCACGACCGGAGGAACGTCGCACCCTTATTGACGAGGCCGCGGGCATAACGAAGTACAAAGCCAAGAAGAAGGTGGCCGAGCGACGCATTGAGTCCTCTCGCCAGCACCTGCTACGCGTCTCGGACATTGTCGTTGAGATCGAGACGCGCCTGCGCTCGTTGCGCCTGCAGGCCCAAAAGGCCGAGCGCTACAAGCGCTACAAGGCAGAACTGAAGGACCTAGAACTGTGTTCGGCGACGCAAAGACACTTTGGTCTCGTCGCTGAGCAGAAGTATCTGCTGGGCAATCGCGAGCAACTGGCGGAACGCCACATCCGGCAAACAACCGACTTGCGCGTCGAGGAAACCTCCATCGAAACCGAACGTTTGGCGCTGAGCGAGGAGATGGCCGAGCTGGCTGCCGCCAAGGAGGAGCTTTTCGCGCTCGACAACCAGGCCAGGCTGTCCGCCCAGAAGTCCGAACACTACACGGACGAGGCGGCTACCTTGGCGCAAAGGGCGGAGCGATCGCGGCACGAGATTGAAGGGCTTGTCGAGAAGGAGGCAGACAACGCGCGAGTGCTGGCCGAACTGCGGGGTGAGGCGGGGCGCTTCGACGAAGAGGCTGAGGCGCGCAGCCGCGAGCTGGATGCGACCGAGCATGCCTACTCAGCAGCCCGGTCTGCCCTGACGACAGCACGCCAGGGCTTGGATCAGGCAACCGCGGCGGCAACCTCGGTTGCCACGCGGATTGCGCGTCTGGAGGCTGACACCGAATCCGCTCACGGACGCGCCGAAGATCTCGGCCAGCGTCTGCAAGCGGCGTTGGCCGACGATAGCGTCACGGTCGAGCAGGTGGAGCAGCTGATGACCGAAGGCGCCGCGGTTGAGGAGCGGCTTGCCCAACTTCAGGTTGGAGTTGAGGAGCTGCTCGCAAGGCGCGCCACTGCGGAAGCCAGGGCGGCCAGCCTGCGCGAAGAAGTTGCGCGGGGCGAGCTAGAGCTGGAGACCCTGCGCGAGGAGGCCCATCGTCGGCGCTCGCGTCTGCAGTCTTTGACTGAGATCCAGTCTCGCTATGAGAGTTTTCAGCGGGGTGTTCGCGCCATCATGCAGCGGGTTCGCGACGAGGAAGACACGCCCGCGCCTGGCCAGGACTGCGTGGCGAGCCATCGGACCTGGAGCATGGGCGGGGTGCGAGGCGTGGTGGCCGACATCGTGCAACCCCCGCCCGAGCTAGAGACGGCTCTGGAGGCCGTGCTGGGTGAAAGGCTGGGGAATATCATCGTCGACTCCAACGACGTTGGCGTGGAAGCCATCGAGTACCTCAAGGCCAAGAGCGAGGGCCGTTCCAGTTTCATCCCGGTCGCGCTCCGTTCGCCCGCGGCCCTCGCGGCCGCTCCGGCTGGCACGGTCGTCTTTGACACTGGGGATGGCTTGTCGGTCGAGCAGCAGGTTCCGGTGGGTATGCCGGTGACACTGCCGTCGGGAGAAGGTGTGCGCGGCCCCATGCTGGAGCTGATCGGCTACGACCGTCGCTACGACCGGGTGGCGGCCTACCTCTTGGGGGACGTGGTCGTGGTCGAGAACTTGCGTTCGGCGTTGGATCTGTGGCGCCGAACCCACACCGACAAGACATTGGTCACGCTCGACGGAGAAGTTATTGATCCGCATGGCGTGGTCACCGGGGGATCGCGCGAATCCGCTCTGGCCGGCGTGCTTTCACAGAAACGGGAGATGCGCGAGTTGGAAGAGGTAGTGGCGCGCCTGGAGGCGGACTATCAAGCCGCGCTCGACCGCCACGTGCGCACCAAGCAAGCGCTGGCCGAGATCAGCAACACAGTCGAAGAGCTCGCCATGGCGGCTCGCAACAACGAGATGGAGTTGTTGGCACAGCGCAAAGATGGCGATCGGTTGCTGCGCGAGCGCCAGCAACTGGAGGCCCGTCACGGGCAGTTGCGGTCGAGTGCGGACGACCTGCGCGCCGCGCTGGCACAGAACGAAAAACGTCTTTCTGATGCCACCGCGCTGCTCGCCGAGCTGCGCGAGTCCTCGCTTGCCCACGAAACCAGCGCTGCAAGCTTGCGCGCAGAGGCTGAGACTCTACAGGTCAAAACCGATGTGCTGGCGGGAGATCTGTCATCGCACAGGGTGGCCGCGGCCCAGGCCAGCGATCGCCGCAAGACGGCCCGTCAGAATCTCGAACGCCTGGCGCGAGAGACAGCCGATCACGAACGCCGTCGCACCCAACTCGAAACCGAAGTATCCGCCGACTTGCAGCGCGCCCACACGCTGCGCGCTGATGCCGAGCAACTCCGTAGGGAGGCATCTCTGCTGCAGGCCGAAGCGAGCGAACGCGCCCGCGTTCACAGCGAGCGCCAGGGAGCGGTGGAGGAACGCAACGGAGCTCTGGCACGGCGAGAGGCCGACCTGCGGGAAACCCGCACCCGGGTGACCCATTTGGCCGAAGAATTGGCGGCGCTCGATTTGCGCTGCCAGGAGGTCGCGTTGCGCCTCGGCTCACTGGAAGAGCAGGTCAGGGAACGATATCCGGACGTGCAGCGGCTGGCTGATGTTCTGTCCGACTTTCATTTGCGTTCGCTGACCGGCGAGAAGGAAGACAACCGGCTCAAGGAGCTGCGCGGCTTGCTTGAACGCATGGGTGACGTCAACCTGACCGCGATCGAAGAATCGGAAGAGTTGCAGAAACGCTACGATTTTCTCACCAGCCAGAAGACCGACCTCGAATCGGCTATCGCGCGACTGGAATCGGCCATCGAGAAGATCAACCGGGCCTCGCGCAAGCGCTTCCGCGAGGTCTTCGACGCAGTCAATGCCAAATTCCAAGAGGTCTTTCCGCATCTCTTCCGCGGCGGGCGCGCCGCCCTCGCCCTCACCGACGAGAGCGACCTGCTCGAGACCGGGGTGGAGATCGTCGCCAACCCGCCGGGCAAGAAGATCCTGCAGAATATCGAGCTTCTCTCGGGCGGCGAGAAGGCACTCACCGCCGTCGCCTTGCTCTTCGCCATCTTCCTGGTCAAGCCATCGCCGTTCTGCGTCCTCGACGAGGTGGATGCGCCGCTGGACGAAGCCAACGTGGGCCGCTTCAACGAAGCCGTGCGCGAGATGACGGACCGTTCGCAGTTCATCATCGTCACACACAATCAACGCACGATGGAGATCGCCGACCGTCTGTGCGGCGTCACCATGGAAGAACCCGGCGTCTCAAAACTGGTCGCGGTCAACCTTCGGGCCATACGCAAGTCGGCGCCGCCGCTGCCCGGAGACATGGCCCCGCCTAAGCCTGAGGGCGTGGCACAATCAACTTCTTCCTAAACCAGGTTGACGGTAGGCCACCCCGTCACTACACTTCCGTGGTTTCTGCGGCGGAAAAACCGCGCAAACAGAGGGTCTGAGCGAAAGGAGCACAATGGCTACGCACATTACCGACGAATGCATCAACTGCGGCGCATGTGAGCCGGAATGTCCCAACGATGCGATCAGCGAGGGTGACAGCATTTACGTGATCGATCCCAAGTTGTGCAGTGAATGCGTCGGGTTCTTCGACAACGAGGCTTGCCAGGCAGTTTGTCCGGTGGAATGCTGCGTTCCCGATCCGAGCAACTCGGAGACCGAGGCAGTACTGTTGGCGCGCGCCAAGCAGCTCCACCCGGACAAGACCTTGGCTGACCTGGCCAGCTTGCCAGCTACCCTCTCTCGCTTCCGCAAGAGCTAGGATCCGCGCCCGCTCTGGTTGAGCAACTGCGGGTGGCTTTCCACCCGGTGGCCTTCTGCCAGCTTTCGGACGAGCTGTTCGAGTCGTTGCGCGCGCCAGCGTTGGTAGTAGCGCTGGCGTAGCTCGTCTCGAACCTCGGCGAAAGAGATGTTCTCGGCCGGTCTCTCCCCGGCATAAGTCGCGAGGAAGAAGCCATCGGCGTCCTCGATCAACGGCGTAGTGTCGCCGGGGGCCTTCAGCTTGACAACCTCTGCACCAACCTTGCGCGAGAAGGGCTGGTCTGGGCTCTGAAGCGTCCGCCGGAATGTGACATGGCGGTCTCTCCAGGCGGGATCGCTTGCGATGGCCTCGAAGTCCTCAGGGCCAGAAATCCGCCGCGCGGCCACAGCGGCCGCAAGTGCCTTGGCAGATTGCGCGCGTCCGGCCCGCGCCTCCGGCTTCATGTAAGGTCCCGTGTACACGATGAGAAACCCCGCATCGACCAGGCGAGCGTGCACAAAGGAAGTAATAGTGTTTTGGTAGATGGCTTGCAGTTCCCGGTCTGGGACGCTGTCACGCTGAATCTGCGGCCAGAGGTCGCGCTCGATCAGGCGCTCGGCCAGGGCACTCCTCACCTCAGGATCGAACCAATCGGGCCGGAAGGGGTTCTTGCGGTGGGCCTCTTCGGCCAGCAAGTGCAGAGAAATCAACTCCTCCACGGCCTCGCGCGGCGTGCCCTTGGAGCGAGCCAGCTCGGCCACCACTTCGTGCGCATAGATAGGAACCGCGCCGACTCGGGCGACCACTCCGCCAAGGTCGGGGGCAGTCTCCGGGGCCCACGGTGTATCGGATGGCGGACCACACTTCGCACACCCAACGCTGCTGAGAAGCAGGATCAGCGGCGACAGGAACTTCACGGCTTCATACTATCAGATGAGCGGCAGCGACTAGTTGGCCTTTTTCGGGTCGGGCTGCTAGCGTGGCCAACCGGATGCGCAATTCATTTGTCGTCGCCATCGATGGCCCTGCCGGGGCTGGCAAGTCCACCGTGGCCAAGGCTCTTGCACGGCGACTCGGGTATACCTTCCTGGACTCAGGCGCACTGTATCGTGCTGGTGCGTGGGCAGCGCGTCGCCAGGGCATCGCGTGGTCCGACGGCCACGCGCTCGGCCAGCTCATACACGATATCGAAATTCGATTCGACGGTCGCGACGACGCCAATCACATCACGGTCGACGGCGAGGATGTCACCGACGAGATTCGCCGGCCCGAGATCTCCGAGGGCGCTTCGCAGGTGTCAGCTTTCGCCGACGTGCGCGCCGGTTTGCTAGCTTTGCAGCGCCGCATCGGCGCCAGCAGCCGCGTGGTGGCGGAGGGCAGGGACATGGGCACGGTAGTTTTTCCCGACGCCCACGCCAAATTCTTCCTAACCGCGCCCATCGAGGAACGCGCACGGCGGCGAACGCTGGAGCTGGAAGCGAGCGCGCTGCCACAGGCCTTTGACGTTGTGCTAGCGGAAATGCGACTTCGCGACCAGCGCGACAGCACCCGGGCGGTCGCGCCCTTGCGGCGCGCCGAGGACGCTATTGCGATTGACACAGGCGGCTTGCGACCCGACGAGGTGGTGTCGCGCATGGCTACCGTTGTGCGCGAGCGGGGTGGCTGACGGCCGGCTGCGATCGGTCTCGGCGCTCTGGCCCATATCACAGCATTGGCATCGGCTCACGTTGACAGGCTCGTGTGGGAGCGGTAGTTTTCGCCGCCCTTCGCCACTCCGATGGTCGGAGTGTTCGATATTGACAACCAGCGCTGAGCTGGCCCCTGGGGCAAACGGACAGCTCGGACCAGACGACCCGCAAGGGTCGGTCAGCAGCAGCAAAAGGATTCTAATGGTTTTGACTCCCTCTTCTTCCGACGATCAACCCTCAACCTCGGAAGAGAGCTTTGCAGCGCTCTTCGAGGAATCCCTCAAGCGCGATGAAGTCAAGGAGGGCGACATTGTCAAGGGAAAGGTCATCAGCGTTGGCCCGGACAACATCATCGTTGATATCGGGTACAAGTCTGAAGGCACCATCCCGGCGCACGAATTCACGGGGCCTGACGGAACCCTCACGGTAAAGGTCGGGGACCAGATCGACGTCTTCCTCGACAGTCGTGAAGACGCCAATGGTCTCTGCATCATCTCTAAAGAGAAGGCGGACCGTCTCAAGGTCTGGGACGAGATCTCCGCCGCCTGCGAGCGCGACGAGTTGATAGAAGGGACTATCAGCACGCGGGTGAAGGGCGGTCTGTCGGTGACTATCCGTGGCGGTGTCAAGGCCTTCTTGCCCGGGTCGCAGGTCGACTTGCGGCCGGTGCGCAATCTGGATGCGCTCATCGGCAAGAACCATCGATTCAAGGTCATCAAGTTCAACAAGAAGCGTGGCAACATCGTGTTGTCCCGCCGGGTGCTGCTCGAGAAGGAAAGAGCAGAACTCAAGGAGCAGACCCTCGACAAGCTCAAGGAAGGACAGATCGTCGAGGGCATCGTCAAGAACCTCACCGAGTACGGTGCCTTCATCGACCTGGGCGGCATCGATGGGCTGCTTCACATCACCGACATGTCGTGGGGTCGTGTGACCCACCCGTCGGAACTCTTCCAGGTGGGCGACCACGTCCGTGACAAGGTGCTGAAGTTCAACTCTGAGACAGAGCGGGTTTCACTTGGCCTCAAGCAGATGATAGAGGATCCCTGGACCCACGCGCAGGAGAAGTATCCTCCGGGAACCGTGGTGCGCGGCAAGGTGGTCTCGCTCAAGGACTACGGCGCCTTCATCGAAATCGAGCAGGGCATCGAGGGGCTCATCCACATCTCCGAGATGTCGTGGACCCGCAGAGTCAAGCATCCGTCGAAGATGCTGGCCATCGGCGACACGGTCGAGGCGGTAGTACTCGACATCGACCCACGGCAGAACCGCATCAGCCTGGGAATCAAGCAGCTCGAGCCCAACCCGTTCGCGTCACTGAAGGAGAAGTATCCGCCGGGAACTGTGGTCAAGGGTGTCGTGCGCAACATCGCCGACTTCGGCATCTTTGTGGAGATCGAGGAAGGCATCGACGGCCTGGTTCACGTCTCGGATCTTTCTTGGACCCAGCGGGTGAAGCATCCCTCTGAACTTTACCAGAAGGGTGACGAGGTTGAGGCGGTCGTGCTCAACATCGAGTTTGACGGCGAGAAGCCCAAGGTCTCGCTCGGCATCAAGCAGCTCGTGCCCGACCCGTGGGATCGGATTCCCTACGACTATCCGGCGGGCAAGATTGTCGAGTGCAAGATCATCAAGGTGCTCGACTTCGGCGCCTTCGTCGAAATCGAGAGGGGCGTGGAGGGCCTCATCCACGTGTCCGAGTTCTCCGACGAACGGGTGGAGGATCCCAAGCAGTTCGTCAAGCCCGGCCAGACGCTGAAAGCCGAGATCATCTCGGTGGACAGCGCCGAACGAAAGATTGGCCTCTCGTTCCGCGGGGCTGCGCGCGCCGAAGAAGTGGCCGACGCCCAGGGCTTCAGCGCCGGTGTTCCCACCGCCACTCTCGGCGATGTGATGCGCGACAAGCTCGCAGCACTGACGCCCAAAAAGCCGGCGGAGTAGACGCGGTCATCAAACCAGCGCGGCCGAGGGCGCCGAAGCGGCGTGCGGCATCAACAACCAGTCCGCTATATCGCTGACGACCTGCTCGCGTTCCGGTTCGAGAAACAGCTCGTGATAGAGCGCTGGGTAGCGCCGAACTTCGGTCAGGCTCCCCGCTTTCTGCGCAAAGGCCAGCGTCGCCTCGCTCGACACGATGCGATCCTGGCCCGCGACCAGCAGCAGGGTGGGCACCTGCAACTGGGTGCCCATGGCGCGCACGGCAGCCTGGGTTTGCAGAACGCTCGCGAGCCAGCCCGCGGTGGCCACGTGATGGACAAGCGGATCGCGAAAGAAGTTGGCGACCACTTCCGGACTGCGCGATACATCCTCGGCCTTGATGCCGTTGCTCATGGTCAGGGTCGGCTTCAGGCGGGCAAACACCTCGGCTGCCGCGCGCTTGGGCATGGACACCTTCATCTTCAACTCCAGCCAGGGCGCGACGACGACCAACTGGTCGGCCTGAGGTTGGCTTTGCCGTCGCAGCACGTGGTGAAGAGCGATCAGGCCACCCAGGCTGTGGCCCATCAGCGCCCATGGCACCCCTGGCACTAGCTCGCGCGCCCGGCGCACGACCAGGCTCAAGTCCGCGTGATAATCGTCGAAGTGGTCGACGTGCCCGCGGCGCCCTTGCGAACGGCCATGTCCGCGACAGTCGAACTGAGTCACCGCGATCCCGCGGGCGAGCAGAGCCCCGGCCACATGGCGATAGAGTCCACAATAGGCGCCGAACCCGTGCACCGCTACCAAGACCAGCCGGGCAGGTTTGCTGGGGCGGAAGTGCTCGACGTGAAGTACGACTTCCCCCGCAAGCAGGGTCTCGATCTGGGTGGGCTCACATTTGGCGTTCATGGGCTCCGGATACCATAGACGTGACGTCCGCCACGGGCCATAGTGCGCTCCGTTCCCGATGCGCATTACGGAGATCTACGCCAGTATCCAAGGCGAAACCCAGTATGCAGGCCTCCCCTGCACCCTGGTGCGAACCACCGGCTGTGACCTGCGCTGCTCGTATTGCGACACGAGCTACGCTTTTGCGGGCGGAAGAGAGATGAGCATCGACGACATCGTGTCGGAGGTTCGCCGGCTAGGCCTGCCCTGGGTGACTCTCACCGGTGGAGAGCCGATGTTGCAGGCTGAAATTATATCTTTGGCCGAGCGGCTGGTTCGCGAGGGGTTCCGAGTCGCGCTCGAAACCTCTGGGGCTCATCCTGTGGACCATTTGTCGCCTGCAGTCATACGCATCGTGGATATCAAGACGCCCGGGTCCGGGGAAGTTGCGCGAAACTTCTGGGACGTCCTGCACGGCTTGCGGCCGCAGGATGCGATCAAGTTCGTGCTATGCGACGAGGCCGACTACCTCTGGTCAGCCGAGGTGGTGCGCAGCCGCGGTCTTTCAGGACGGGCTGAGATTCTCTTCTCGCCCGCCGCGGGGAAGCTTGAGCCTCGCGACCTGGCGGCGTGGATCCTGCGCGACCGCTTACCGGTGCGTCTCAACCTGCAAATCCACAAATACCTATGGGGCGCCGAGACGCGCGGCGTATAGGGGACACATGTTAGTCACCGCCCCACCCGTCGAAGGCGCAGCAGGGCTGTAATTTTCGCATTGACAGTAGATCCCGTGCCCTGCTAGCGTCCGGCCGCGCCAGGTAAGCTAACCTAGCGAGAACCTTTGGGAAAGACGAACAACCTTGCCGCCGGCTCGAAAGGATTCCTGATCACAATGGGGACGTGTCTTGCATTGCTGATCAGCTCTGGGTGCGCCTCGCAACCCAAGCGAGATCCTGAACAGTCGCAGATTAGGTACCAACTCGCGGTTGGCTACTCTCACAATGAGCGTGTGGAAGCTGCCGTCGAGGAACTGCAGAAGGCAGTGGAGGCCGACCCGGAAAACGCCGATGCTTATGACCTGCTCGGACTCATCGCTCTCCGGCAGGGGCACGACTACGTAACCCAACTTGAAGGCAAGTCCTGTCTCAAGGGCAGAGACGCCGAACTAGTTCGCACTGAGGCTCAAGCGAAATTCAAGGAAGCCGCCAAACATCTGCACAAGGCGGTGGAGTTGCGGCCCCAGTTTCCCGAAGCATGGAACAACCTCTCGGTGGCCGAGCTCCAGCTGCAGTCGTGGGATGCGGCCATCGAGGCGGCCCGGAATGCCCTCAAGGATCCTTCCTACGCGATACCCGAGTTCGCGCGCGCGAACCTGGGGTGGGCCTACTACCAGAAGAAGGACATCCAGAGCGCGTGGAAGGAGCTGCACGAGGCAGTGAGCCGCTCACCTGGTTTCTGCGTGGGGCGCTACCGGCTAGCCAAGGTCTACCAGGAACGTGGCGATATCGATCAGGCGGCGGATGTGCTTGCTCCCTTGCTCGCTGACGTGAAGCGATGTCCAATTCAGGAGGCGCAGCTTTTGGGCGGGTTGCTCAACGAACGCAAGCGTGAGATTGCGTCGGCACGGGAGCTTTTCCAGCATTGCGTCGACATGGATCCGCGCAGTTGTGTCGCGGATGAGTGTCGGCGCTACGCACAGTTGATCCAGTGAAACAAGAGGTTCTTGGCGAATGGAAACAGCAAACTTCGGCACGGT
>Ga0182017_10000485_pt1 | contig 31253 bp, 26 predicted proteins | sample 712E3DmetaG_FD_120492 | JGI IMG/M metagenome (GOLD analysis project Ga0182017, IMG submission 120492) | Permafrost microbial communities from Stordalen Mire, Sweden - 712E3D metaG | ecosystem: Environmental > Terrestrial > Soil > Wetlands > Permafrost | place: Sweden: Stordalen | collected... | reverse complement strand
TCGCTGCCGCCTGCGCGCACTCCGCGAAACGCGCGCCCCGTCAATCCCCGCCCGACCCCCGCCCGCCAGCAATTCCCCTCCGTCCACGCACATTCAGCAAAAATCCCGGACGCTACTGCCCGGTAGGGAGCGCACCCGCCGCATACGCTCTGCCTCGCCCGCCGCCCCAATCCGACCCGCGTCGCAATCCGAACCGCTCGCGAATCCGAGACGTAGGGTGGGCACTGCCCACCATTCTGCTGACCTCCGCACCGCCCCCGTCATGAAGCCTGATCCGAGCCGCGACCGGGAGGGAGCGCACCCGCCGCACACGCTCTGCCTCGCCCGCCGCCCCAATCCGACCCGCGTCGCAATCCGAACCGCTCGCGAATCCGACACGTAGGGTGGGCACTGCGCACCATTCTGCTGCGTGCTCCGTACCGCCGCGTGATCCGAACGCGCAGCGCCAGCAAGCGCGCCCCGCAGTCTAACCGCACTCCGTAATCCGAGCCGGGCCCGGCGGGCTGGCCGTCCCCTCTCAAACCTGCGATCCCAGATTTGCGATCGCCAACGCAGCAGGAATACTGGCGATTTATCCGCCGCCTTCTGCGTCTGCTTCGGCAATCTCGTCAAGGCAGCCTTGCACGGCTTCTTCCTCGCTTGTGGCGCTGTAGTCATGGTATCCGCCATGCTTATCAACGCCGTGAGCGGTGTAGATCACCTGCTGGGAAACAGGATCGTCGTCGCGCGCGACTCTAATGTTGCCTGCCATGGTTTCAGCCCCTTCTGCGACCGTCCCGGCGCCGGTTCCGCGAGGTTATGAGCCGTAACGAGCAGCCGGTTGCTCGCCTCTATTCTGCCGTCCCTGCCTGTGGCTTGAGGTCCCAAATTGCTCATTAGCGGACTACTTCGGTAGGTCGGACGCCTCGACTTGCTTGAAGGTAATATCAGGTGGATGGGTGTCGAGCAGTTCGCCTGTCGCGAACGATCGAACCACCTCCCACTCACCCTTGATCTTCCGAACGCTTAGGTTGTCAGCATACCTCATTTCCCTTAGCATTACCCCTCCTTTATCCAACTGTGCCGGAGACTTCCAGTCGGACCACGTTTTGTCTGGCTCCCCACCATAATAAGGCTGTGGGCTGTAACGCCGAAATGCCCCAGCTGCAAGGTGAACGCGTCCTCCCCACTCCACGCCGTTGAGTCTGTCCGCTTCGGTGAGCGAGACGGGAGAGACCTCTACCTTGCTATTTCGCAATTCAAATACTGTCTTCGACGCCCTCGTCCCTACGGCGAAGTAGCCTGATGGATGAGTTTCTACTGTGATCTCGCAAAGATAAGTCGACCCGCCAATCTGTGTTAGGTTCCAGCATTCCTTGGCACGTTTCACCGCCTCCTTCTCGACCGAACTGCCGCAACCGCCCGAGATCGCCAACACAACCATCATTATCATGGGAACGATGCTTTTCATGGCCTTGCCTCCTGGGTTCAAGACATGACCCGCTCGTGTCCACGCGCACTACCGGGCGCGACGTGGACGGGCCGCCGGCGGGCGAGCGTTCACGGTCGGGCGTGTCGGTCCTCCTGTCGGTCCTGCCGCAGATGCGGACGACGGGCCTCGCCCGGGAGGCCGCCGCGTCTGATCTGACTATACCGACTCGCCGGGTCGGGTGCAATCAGGACAAACGGCGCGGCCGGGCGCGTTTGCAGCCCTCCGGCGCGGCCCAGCCCCGGCCCTCCGACTTCTCGGCCTTCCCACGTTGCCACGCCGCAGCCGCCAAAAAGCTACAAAACCGCCCAGCCCCCGCCAATCTCCGCCAGTTTCCGCCAATCTCCGCCAACCTCGCGCGCCCTGCCTCTTAATCCTTAATTCGCAATTCTCAATTCCCGCCTGCGCCTCTCCTAGCTGTGCTATAATATCTATCATGTCCCGCTCCCGCTACGACGACCCCGCCGGCCCCCCTAGCCCCGCCTTCCGCTTCCTCACCGCCCGCCCCGCCCCCGCCGCCCGCCTCCGCTGGCTCTGGCCCCAGCGCCTGCCCATCGGCTCCCTTACCCTCCTCATCGGCGACCCCGCCGTCGGCAAATCCCTGCTCACGGCCGACCTCGCCGCCTGCCTCACCGTTCCGCGACCCTGGCCCGACGACCCCGCCGCCGAACGCCCCGACCCCGCCTCCCTGCCGCCTCTCCCGCACCCGCTCACCGAGGAGGGCGTTTACCGCTCCTTCCCGCCCATCCGCGGCTACCCCTGCCGCGAAATCCCGCCCGCCGGCGCCATCTTCGCCGCCCCCGAGGACGGCTCCGCTCTCTACGACCGCCTCGTCGCCGCCGGCGCCGACCCGCAGTACATCTCCGTAATCGACGGCGTCCGTCCGCCCTTCTCCAAGGACATCCTCCCGCTCCGCCTTCCCGGCCACGCCGACCAGCTCGAGGAGACCATCCGCGCCCACCGCCAGCCCCGCCTCGTCGTCCTCGATCCCATCCACGCCCTCCTCGAGGACGGCGTCTTCTCCAGCGCCGATTGCCAGGCCGGCCTCCTCGCCCGTCTTGCAGCCCTCGCCCACCGCCGCGACGTCGCGATCCTCGCCGTCGGCCATTTCTCGAAGGCCCCCGCGCGCCGCGTCTTCTACCGCATCCGCGGCTCCCTCAGCCTCACCGCCGCCGCGCGCTCGATCCTCTTGCTCACGGCTGACCCCGATTGCCCCGACCGCCGCATCCTCACCCAGATCAAGAACGCCTACGGCCCCCCGGCTCCCCCGCTCGCCTTCCGCATCGTCTCCGGCGTTTCGCCCGCTTCGGCCCCCGCTGCCGCGCGCGCGCCGGCCGTGCCCGCTTCTCCCTCCGCACTACAAGACTCACACTCGTGCGCGCCACCCGAAGATGCCGACCCGCTTTCGCTCGCGGCCAATCCAAAACCCAAAATCCAAAATCCAGAATCGTCTGCGGACGAGTCCCCCTCCGCCCCCGCGCCCCCCGATTCCGCCGCCCCTCACCTGGAGTGGTCCGACCCCGCCCGCTCCGACTGGCGTCTGTCCACCGGCGTGCTCGATCTTTCGCCCGAATCCTCCTCCGCCCTCTCCGAAGCCTGCGACTGGCTTACCGATCTCCTCTCCGCCGGCCCCCGCCCCTCCAGCGAGGTCCTCGCGGCTGCCCGCGCCGCCGGCATAACGAACCGGACGCTCTTCCGCGCCAAACGCATTCTCGCCGTCAACTCGTTCAAGGACGGTGCCGCCTGGGTCTGGTCACCGCACGCGCAATCCCGGCAACATTGCCATTTGCGCCCCGTGAAAACATGATATTGTTGGCATCCTTGACTTTGGACGCTCGCAGGGCCGATTTTATCGCCCGATCGAGACACGATTTGGCACTCTTCCCCCAACCGTGCCCGCGCACGACCGGCGCGCCCCTTATCACCTTTTCACCTTATCACCGCTCCCCGCCGTGCCCGCGCACGTACGCTTCCCTGGCCCCCGCTGCGCCGCTACCCTGCCGCACGCTGTTGTCCCCGGAGGCCCGAACCATGCGCATGACCATCTTCACCGCAACCGCCGCCGCTCTGATCGCCGGCTGCGCCACCACGCAGCCGACCACGACGCCATCGCTCCCCCCGCTCCCCGCCGGCCTTCCGCACCGCTACGTTTGCCGCCATGCGGACGGCCCGATCGTCATCGACGGTCGCCTCGACGATCCGGCGTGGAGCCGCGCGCCGTGGACCGAGCCGTTCGCGGACATCGAAGGCGACCGCAGGCCGCCGCCGCGTTTCCAGACGCGCGCCAAGCTGCTGTGGGACGATCAGTACCTCTATATCGCCGCCGAGCTGGAGGAGCCGCACGTCTGGGCGACGCTCACCGAGCACGACCAGATCGTCTTCCACGACAACGACTTCGAGGTCTTCATCGACCCCGACGGCGATGCCCGCGAGTACTACGAGGTCGAGATCAACGCCCTCAACACCATCTTCGACCTCTTCCTCGTCCGCACCTACCGCGCCGGCGGCCCCGCCCTCCACGGCTGGGACCTCCACGGCCTCAAGTCCGCCGTCCACGTCGCCGGTACGCTCAACGACCCCTCCGACCTCGACCGCGGCTGGTCGCTCGAAATGGCCATGCCCTGGAAATCGCTCGCCGAAGCCGCCCACCGCCCCGCGCCGCCGCACCCCGGCGACACCTGGCGGATGAACTTCTCCCGCGTCGAATGGCAACCGCGCATCGTCGCCGGCCGCTACGAGAAAGTCCCCAACACGCGCGAGGACAACTGGGTCTGGTCCCCGCAAGGCGTCATCGACATGCACCTCCCCGACCGCTGGGGCTACGTGGAGTTCTCAGAGGGCGACCAATGACGCCGCCGCGCCCGACCTCAATCCAAAATCTAAAATCCAAAATCCAAAATCGTCTGCGCCCGCCCCCGTCTTCCCGCTACGGTCCCCACTCCAGCACCTGCCCCTCCGCCCGCAACCGCTCCGCCAGCTTGTCATACGCGACGTCCTGGACATCCGCGCCGCCCTCGACCGCCTGCACCGCCGCCGTCCCCGCCGATTGCCCGAGCACCATGAACACCGGCTCCATGCGGATCGACCCGTACGCGATGTGCGACGCCGACAGGCACACCGGCACCAGCAGGTTCCCGCACTCCTCCCGCCGCGGCACGATCGCCCGATACGAAATCGGGTATGGCGGAAAGCCCCCGACCTGCACGTCGCCCTCGTTCCTCACGTGCCGCTCCGCATCGACGTACCGCTGGACGTTGTGCGAGTCCATCGTATACGCCGCGAGCCCGACCGGATCGTCCGCGACGGCCTCGCCCTGGCAATTGTGCTGCGTCATGACGTACGCGCCGACCATGCGCCGCGCCTCGCGGACGTATATCTGGTGCGGCCAGTTGTCGTTGTCCACGAACTCATCCCGCGCCAACCCCCACGTCTGGAACTCCCGCCGCACGGCTTCCGGGACACGCGGGCTGGTAGCCAGCGTCCACAGCAGCCCCTTCTGGTACGACTCGTGCGCCCGCACGATCCGCTCCCGCGTCGCGTAGTCGCCGTCGGGATAGCCGTAGTTCATCCCGATGAAGTCCGTCGAAATCGCGTGGTTGTTGTTCGTGTCGGTTTTTCGGTTCGGCATCGCCACCCGATCCCACGGTATCCGCTCGTCGCCGGCCTCGAAGTTCCGCAGCAGCAGCTCGTACCGTAGCGGATCGTAGTCGGCCGGCTTCGGCCACGGCTGCCGGTTCTCCGCCACGTCGGTCGTGCACATACGGAAGTTGTACGCCTGCACGCGCCCGTCGCCCCCGCCCTCGCGTCCCGGCCCGTTCGGATCGATGCCCGGCAGCAGCCCACTGTTCGGATCGCCCGCGACGACGTACGGATCGACGGGCTTCTCGAACTGGTGATGCACCGCGTTCTGCGTCTGCACGCCGTCCAGCGTCTCGCCGTACGTCGCGCAGTCCTCGCGGCCGACGTGATACCGCACGCCGGCCTTCGCCATCAGATCGCCTTCGTACGTCGCGTCGATGAACACGCCGCCACGGAATGCGCGCCCGGATTCGGCGACGATTTCAACGATGCGCCCGCCGCGTTTGTGCACACCGCGAGCCAGATCAAGTCGCTCGCCGAACACGACCGGCACGTTCGCCTCGCGCACCAGGTCGCAGAACACCTGCTCCGCCACGTGCGGCTCGAACGTCCACGCTTCCGCCTGACCGTACGCCTTTCCGGTCCGGCGATAGAACTCGCGCGCGAGCCCGCCGATCGCAGCCTTGTTACCGATGTCGGTCGCCCCGAGACCGCCCGCACTCATCCCCCCCAAGTACCGCCCCGGCTCGATCAGTACGACGGACCGCCCCATCCTCGCGACCTGCACCGCCGCGGCGACTCCGCCCGCCGTCCCCCCGTAGACGACCACGTCATAGCGCTGCCCCGCCTGCTGACACCCGGCGGAGAGGAGCAGCGTGCCGCCGAGCAACAGCGTCAGCGGTGCGACGCGCGCCATCATTCGGGATACACGAACTGGACGTGCTGTTGGACGTCCGGGTGCAGGCTCTGGCCGACCGGGCACGTCTGGGCTGCCTGTTCGAGCCGCTGGCGATCCTCCGGCGACCAATGGCGGCCTTTGGGCAACGTGATCGTCGTCTTGAGCACGCCGACGCGCCGGGCCGGTTTCGCCGCCATCTCCTTGACGACGTGGACCCGTGTGCCGCGCAAGTCCCAATCGTGGCGCTTGGCGATGATCCCCATGATCGTCACGAGGCAGGTCCCGAGTGCGACGCCGACCAGGTCAGTGGGCGAGAAAGCCTCGCCCTTGCCGGCGTTGTCCACCGGAGCGTCCGTCGCAAGCTTGCTCCCCGACGGACCGTGCGTGGCCTCGCAATGCAGGTCGCCCGTATACACGATATCGATCTCAACCGCCATGTTGTCACTCCTTCTCGCCGTGAGCATCGTACGCGCCCGGGAGCAGGTGTCGCAACGGCGCCAGCGCGCGGCGTCCGCACGTTCACCGCTCCGTCCGCCGCACGCGCCACTGATCGATCGCAACGGCGATGATGATGATGTGCCCGACGATCATCTCCTGCACGAAGTTCGACCAGCCGAGCACCGTGCAGCGGTTGCGGAGATACGCCATCAGGAACGCACCGGCGAGCGTGCCGAGCATCGAGCCCTGCCCGCCCGCCAGCGACCCGCCGCCGATGACGACCGCGGCGATCACGTCCAGCTCGACGCCAATGGCGACGGTCGGGTCGCCCTGTGTCAGCCGGGCGAACTGCATCAGGCCCGCCAGCCCCGTCAAGAGCCCCGCGAGGACGTAAATGGCGACCTTCGTGCGCACTATGCGAATGCCGCACAGGCGCGCGGTCGCCTCGTTCGACCCGATGGCGAACGTGTACCGGCCCAACACGGTGCGTTGCAGCACGGCGGCCAGAAACAACCCCAGTCCCAGCATCATCCACACGCCGGGAGCCAGCGGCAGCCACTCCTGAAGCGGCACGGGCCGCACCCAATGCTCCAGGCCGTGCGTCGGGGCGCTCACCGGCATGCTGTTGGAAACCCACTTCGCGACTCCACGGTAAAACCCCAGCGTACCGAGCGTCGCGATGAACGGCGGCAGCCGCAGCACTGTGATGAGCAATGAGTTGTAGAGCCCGCACAGCGCGCCGGTCAGCAACGCCGCGAGCATCGCGGCCAGGATTGGGCTCACGCGGCCGAAGGCGTTGACCGCGCCGGCTGGATTGAGCCAGCCCAGGTGTAGCGTGTTCAGAAACGCGAATTGCCAGCCGCCGGCCAGCGTGATGGCGGCCGCGACGCTTGCGAGGGCGATCGCCGACCCCACCGACAGGTCGATGCCGCCGCTGATGATGACGAACGTCATGCCCAGTGCCGCGATGCCGACGATTACCATGTGCACGAAGACCGTCTGCAGGTCGAGCATCGTCACGCGCGGGTGCGGCGGAATCGCGTAGAACAGCGCGATCACCAGCGCCAGGCCAAGCAGCGGCGCGAGGGCCGCAATCACGCGCTCGCCGGTCATGGAGCGCCCGAGCCCGGGTTTCGGCAGCGGCGGTAGGGGGGTAAGGGCGCTCACGCAACCCGCTCCTTACCGCTCGCCGCCTGGGTCACCAAGGCGTGCTCGGTCCACTCGCCGGCCGGCCGCGACGCACTCAGGCGCCCGCGGTGCATGACCGCGATCCGATCACAGATCCCCAGCAGCTCCGGAATGTAGCTGCTCACGAGCAGGATCGCCTTGCCGCCGGCGGCCAGCTCGCCGACCAACTGGTAGATCTGCGCCTTGCTCGCCACGTCGATGCCGCGGGTCGGCTCGTCCAGCAGCAGCACGTCCACGTCGCGATGCAGCAACCGCGCCAGGGCAACCTTCTGCTGATTCCCGCCCGACAGGTCCTGCACGCGCTGCCCCACGTCGCGGGCCCGAATGTCCAGACGCTGCACCCAGCCCCCGGCGGCCCGTCGCATCGCCCGCACGTTGAGCCAACCGAGGATCATGAACGGCCTCAGCCAGCCGAGCATGATGTTGTCCACGACGGACCGCGCCCGCGCGAGCCCTTCGCCTTGCCGATCCTCGCTCAACAGACCAACGCCCTGCGCCAGACGCCGCGCGGGCGTCCCGTAGGCCTCGGCACTACCGGGGTAGACCCCGACGCGCACCGTGCCGCGCCGCACCGGGTCAAGCCCGAAGATAGCCCGCAGCAATTCCGTCCGGCCCGCGCCCACCAGGCCCGCTAGCCCCAGAATCTCGCCCCGCCGCAGCGTCAACGTAACGTCGTTCGGCAGTCGTCGGCCGGTGATCCCGGTGATTTGCAGCACCGGCGGACCGATCTCGTGCGCAACGCGCGGGAACATCTCGTCGAGCCGCCGGCCGATCATCAGTTCGACGAGCTGACCGAGTGTGACGCTGGCCAACGCGCCGGTGCCGACATCGCGGCCATCGCGCAGCACCGTGTAGCGTTGGGCGACGCGCTGCACTTCTTCGAGAAAGTGCGAGATATAGACGATGGCCACCCCGTCCGCCCGCAGCCGTTCGATCACATCGAAGAGCCGCTCGATGTCCGCCAGGCCGAGGCTGCTCGTCGGCTCGTCCATTACGAGCACGCGCGCGTCGGTCAATAGCGCCCGGGCGATCTCGACGAGTTGCCGATCCGCCGGTGACAGGCGCCGCACGGGCGTCTCCGGCCGAAGGTCGGGTCGATTCAGGCGTTGGAGCACGGCCTCGGTCCGTCGCCGATACGCCGCCCGCCGGATGACGCCGGCGATGTGCCGCTCAATGCCGAGGGGCAGGTTTTGCTCAACGGTGAGGTGCGGGGCGAGGTTCAACTCCTGGTAGATCATCGCGACGCCCGCCGCGCGGGCCGCCAGCGGGTTACTCGGCGCAAACGGCCGGCCGTCCAGCCACATCCGGCCGGCGTCGGGGCAAACCGCGCCCGACAGCACTTTCATCAGCGTGGATTTGCCGGCCCCGTTCTCACCGATCAGCGCGTGCACCTCGCCGGCCTGAACCGCAAGGCTCACGTCCTGCAGCGCGACCGTGGCACCGAAGCGCTTGCAGACGCCCTCCATCTCAAGCCGCGCTGAGTGTTGGTGATCCATACGCGCCCGCGACCGCCGCTACTCCCGGTACTTCGACAGGTCCGGCGACAGCAGGTCCTTGTATTCTGGATCGTTCATCGACTGCGGCGTCACGAGCACGACGCCGGTGTCCTGCTGCGGCGGCACGGGCCGGCCACGGAGGTAGTCCACGGCGGTCTTGACGCCCGTATACCCCATCTTCATCGGATTCTGGACCACGAGCCCGTCCAGCTCGCCCTTGCCAAGCGCCTCGACCAGGCCCGGACTCGCGTCGAAGCCGACGAAGTGGATCTTGCCGGCCAACCCGCGGCTGCGCAGCGCCAGCAACATGCCGAACGTCGAAGACTCGTTCGGGCAAAAGACGCCCTGCACGTCGCCATGTGCCGTGAGCAGGTTCTCCGAGGCTTCCTGCGCCGTTGCGCGCGTCGGGCCCGCGTACCGCTTCGGATCGACCAGCTCGATGCCCGCGACCTTGGCCAGCGCCTCGGTAAAGCCGCGTTCGCGCTCGACGGTGCTCGCCGACCCCTCCTGGTAGCGCAACAGCAGCACGCGCCCTTTCCCGCCGAGCACCTCACCAATCCGCTCGCCCGCAAGCTGGCCGCCCTTGTAGTTGTCGGTCGCTGCGAAGCTGATGAAGTCCTTGCCGACCTCGCCGGCGAGCCCCGAGTCGATGATGACGACGGGAATCTTCGCTGCGGTCGCCTGCCGCACGGCGGACAGCAGGGCCTTGTCGTCCAGCGGCGCGAGCACGATCGCATCGACCCGGCTGCTAATGAAATTCTGCACGAGCGACACCTGCTGCTCGCGGTCGTCCTCCTTCTCCGGCCCGCGGAAGATCAGGTCGATCGGCCCGAACTCCTGCTTGGCCTTCAGCGCGCCCGCGTGGACCGATTTCCAGAAGTCGTGCGTCGTGCCCTTGGGGATGACGGCGATGCGGAGCGGTTTGGCAGGCGCGCTGGCAGCCGTTTTCGCGGCTGGCTGGGTCGTACCCTGACCGCTCTCCCTGTTCGCCGGCGGCTTTGCCTCGCACCCCGTCAGCCCCGCCAGCAGCAGGCACATGCCGACTCGCATCATCATCGCCAGACTCCTGTTGAACCTCGCCGCGCGCTCAGTCCTTCATGATCCCAAGGTCGGCCGTCGTGAATAGCGCGTCGAATCGCAGCCCCGCCGCCTCGATCGCTTCGCGGCCGCCTTCCTGCCGGTCGATTGTGGCGACGACGCGTTCGACGACCGCGCCCGCGTCGCGCAGGGTCTTGGCGGCCTCGATCGCCTGTCCGCCGGAGGTCGCGATGTCTTCGACCAGCAGCACGCGTTCCCCGCGCGTCAGCTTGCCCTCGATCACCTTGCCGGTGCCGTAGCCCGCCTTCTTGGCGTTGCGGACGATGACGAACGGCTTGCCGGTCTCCAGCGCCGTCGCCGCCGCCAGCGCGATGCCGCCCAGTTCCGCGCCCGCGATGCGGTCCACGTCCGCGGTCACGTACCGCGCGAACCGCTGCGCCAACTCGCCCAGCAACGCCGGCTCGGTCTCGAAAAGGTACTTATCCAGGTAGTACTTGCTCCGGCGGCCACTGCGGAGCGTGAAATCGCCCTCCAGGAGGGCCGCTGTGCGGAGGGCCAGCGCCAGCTCGCGGTCTGTCATCGGCGGGACCTCCGCGAGCGGGGTTGGGCTCGCTTCGAGCCGGAACGCACTGCCGCCCCTCGCGGCGATTCGGCCGGCGTCGGACCGCGGGGTTCCGGCTGACCGCTCGCCGCCTGGATGAGCGGCGTGAGCTGCGCTACGCCGGTTGGTCCGAAGCGCAGCGCCAGCTCGAACAGCGCGCCCATCGTCGTGAGAAAGCCGCGCAGCTCGTCGAGCCGCCGGCAGAAGCCCTGCGTCTCGTCCGCCGCGCGGTCCTCCCGGCTGTCGAGTTGGGCGATCATCTCGCGGCAGCGGTCGATGGTCGCGATGATCGGTTCGACCTCGCGGCGGCGGCGCTCGCGTGTGATCGTCTCGAACATGTGCCAGACGTTCGTGTCGGCCTGGAAGTACTCCTTGCGGTCGCCGAGCTTGTGGACGCGCTGCACGAGGCCCCAGTCGGTCAGGCCGCGGAGGTTCATGCTGGCGTTGCCGCGCGAGACGTGCAATTGGGCCATGACGTCGTCGGTGCAGAGCGGGTCGCCGGTGACGAAGAGCAGGGCGTGGATCTCGGCCATGGTGCGGCTGATCCCCCAGTAGCCGCCGAGCTCGCCCCAGCGGCGGACCAGGAGGGCCTTGGAATCGGTGAGAGCGTCGTGCATCGCGCCCGCGCGTTGTTTCAGAACTGTCGGAAAGATACCGCGCGGGCGGGCGGAGTGCGAGCGGGGGGCTGGGACGCGAGGTTCAGGGTTCGGCGGGCGGCTGGCAGGGTTCCGGATAAAAGGGCCGCTGGCGGGGTCGAAAACCGAAGGATGCCAAGTGTGCCAAGGTGTGTCCCCCCCCTTGGCACACTTGATTATCCGGACGTTCGGCAAGGCAACCGCCAAGACGCCAAGAGCGCCGAGGACGCGGAGAAGATGAGCTAGGCAAGAAGGGATTCATAGAAACGCTATCAGCTCTCAGCGGTCCGCTTTCAGGCACGGAATCCAGAACCTCGCGCTTCCGCTTGGGGCTCGGATTGCGCGGGGCGGGCGCGGAACGTCCGCGCGGACAGGGCAAGTATTCATCAGGAAGGAGCGGAAAGCACGGGAAATCGAGGGGTTGTTGGCGGCTGGCGGCGGATGGCGGATTCTGGCGGAGAAAGGCAACCGCAGAGACGCTGAGAAGCAGAGAAAACGCAGAGCTGATCCTTTTAATCCAGGCGAAAAGAAAGCCGTGACGAGAGCGCAGAGGCGGTCCGCAGATTACGCAGGTTTCACAGATCAAACGGGGCGAGGAGAGGGCGAGGGGATTCGGGGCGAAGGGGCGGAGGAGGCGACGGGGCGGGCGGCGGGGTCAAGCGAGGTTGGGCGGGGGCGAAGGAGCGTGGGAAGGGCGATAGGTCTGGAGTTGAGCGCGGGCGTCGAGGACGGGGCTAAACGGCCTTCGTGACGTCGCCCAGATCCGGACGAAATTGCAGTTCCTTCCAGTGCTGGGGGTCGCTCAGGTCGCTTTGGCGTCGACGGAGGGAGTCGGTCAGCCGCTCGACGACGGCGGCCCTCTGGGAAACGGCGTCTGCCGGCAGCGATTGAAGGAGTCTTAGCAAGTAGGCGTCGATCGGGGGCGCGCACGACTGCTGTGCGCGGATCGCGCCGAGCACCACACGGATAGCGGACGGGTCGTCCCGGCGCATTTCTAGTGTGAGGTCGGCAAGGTCCTCAGCCTCGGGCGCCGTGAGAGTGCTCTGTGAGAGGCGGACGATTATCGCGGCGCTGCGCAGATACGGTTCGCGGACCGAGCGAGGATCTACGCGCAAGGCATCGACCGAGACGCGCGTCCCCTGGCGCAAGTGCAAGGCGATCAGGCACAAGATGCCGTGAAGGGTAGGGTCTTCAGCTACTGCATCCACGATGTCCCGAAGGGTCGCGGGGGAGAACCCGTTGCGCAAGTACAATTCGGGGTGGCGGCCAATCTGGTCCGCAGTCGCGCGCCAATCCTCCCGCGGGGAGAGCTGGCTGAGCACAGCTTCAACGAACTCGGCGCTCAGCCAGTGGACTGAAGGCGAACCGAGGAGGGTTAGGAAGGCGGGAGCGCTAAGCGGCATTGGCAGCCACTCCGCGGGGGCATTGCTGAGCGAGAGAGTGTCCAGGATGAAACTGCCGAGCCATGAGCTCATTCTCGATGGGGCGAGTTGTCGGGAAAGACGAAGGAACTCGGCCAGTAGGCTCGGGATGCGCGAAGCGGCGGGAAACTGCCAGCTGCAATCGGCGGCGAAGGGAAAGCCGACGCGACCGATGTTACGGTCAAATGGCCAGCGCGCGTCGGACATGTAGGTGATGTCATCCGCGGCGATGCCATGGCTCTGCCATCGTGCCTCGGCGGCCTCCCAGTCCCCTATGTCGCCTAGGTCCCCGGCCTCGGCGTGTTGAGCGAGGGCCTCGAAAGCACTGGGCGTGTGAGCACTCTTGATGCAAGCAGAGAGTGGCCAGGGCAGGTTGGCCCAGGGCAGGCGGGATGTCAGGGCAGCCCCGTAGGGGGATGCGATGGCCCGTAGTGCGCTAGCCAATAGCTGTGGAGAGGGCGCGGCTGCGAAGGACCCGGCATGAATGAACGGCGACCACCCCGCGTGCAGGCCGGGTACGTCGTGCGCTTGGACGAAGTCCCGCCAGCGGATCGAGCGCAACGGGATGAGGCCGAGCTCCAGGGAAGGCTGCCCGCTGGGCGGCCCCGATGCTGGGAAAACCCCCACGGGCGTTGTTTCCTCGAAGCCGTAGAAGCCTGGCAAGGCGGGCCGGAGCCAGGCAGGGACTCGCTGCATATCCTCAGGGCGGGACGGGCGCATGAACTCCGCGCCGGCGCGGTCAGCGTGAAATAGCCAGCGGCGGGGCTCGGCGTGCGGTGCCATCTCGAAGAACTTGGCCGCGAGCCAAGTACCTGGTAGGAGCGGCTGGCAGGCCCCGATAATGGCGAGCTGATCTTCGGGGTCGGTGGGCCAGCAGCGTTGAGCGAGTTCGATGGCCCAGCGGGCGCGCTGGCCTAAACCACCGCCGATCGTGGCCCAAGGGCCTAGGCGGTCGGCGCGGGGGCCGTGCGCCATGCGGTGGCTTATTTCCTCAGTGAACACGATGGCGAGGTTCTCTCGGTGCAGATCCGCAAGGCGCTTGTGAGCTGGATTCGGTGGAAGGTCGAGGAGCGTAAGGGCGGTGCGCGCCAACAACTTGGCATATTTCGGGGACCGTCGGTCTAGGCCGTCCTCGAGAAGGTCCATCGCAAGAAGGGCGCCGGCTCGGACCTTTGCGCCGGCCGGGCCGGCTAGGGTCTCATTTAGCTCGTTGCAGATCGTGACGATGGTGTCGCGCAGGTGTTGTTGGTCGGGCTTGGCGAAGCAGCGTCCCGCGGCGAACAGGAAGACATTCCGCCACGAGGACGTTGGGGCGATCTCCCGCAAGCGCTGCTGGATGACCGACTCCTGCTTCTCGAAGAGCGCCTCGGCGGCCATGAACTCACGCAGGGACGGGATCTCGAATCCCACGCGCCCTTCCTCAAGGCCGGTCAAAAAGACCAGCCGATGCGCCGCGGCGTCCATCAGACCCGTGCGCATTTCCTCTCGCTCGGACCCTTCGAACCCCTCCTCCGTGAGACGATCCTCCACGATGCGCCCGAACTGACCGGCCGTCAGCTTGGCTTCGGTTCCCCCGGCACGTTCGTTCTGCACTTGAAGGACCAAGGCCACGCGTCCGTGGATGACATCGATATCGTCCTGTCGGGTTTGGAGCAGTTTAGCGGCCGGGATGGGCCGCTGCTTCTCACGGCGGTAAATCGTCTCGTAGTAGTCGTGAAAGAGCTTCCACCGGTCCTGCGGGGGTGCACCGCCGTGCTCGACCAGCGTGTGCATGATTGTGACCTGGAGGGGACTGCGCATCAGGCGCGCGGTCGCCTCGTGGTGGGCGGCATTTCGAAGATCCGTGAGGACGGTCTCTCGTTTGCTCGGGTCGGTGATCTTCACCTCTGCCAAGCGTTCGGCATAGTGAATCGCGCGGGTGGGCGAGAGCGGGGTTAGCCAGAGATGTTGGTAGTGCCGCGAGGAGAAGTCGTCGCTGTAACCTTGAGGGCGCGTCGTGGCGATCACGAGAACGTCAGCGCTGCACTGGGCAGCGTCAATCCAAAAGCCCTTGATTGCTTCAAGCACGTCCGCCCGATTGCTGGATGCCGGCACTTCGTCCAGGCCGTCGAGGATGAGCACCCATGGGTACTTCCGCAGCCATTCTCGGAAGACGTCGGCAGACACTTCGCGGTCCGTGCGCTTACATATGTGTGTTACCAGGTAGGACAGCAACGTCGGTTTGTGGTCGGCGTTGGCGCGGCTTAGAGCGGCGGCGAATTCGTTCAGGACCACGCGTAGGGGAAAGCGCCGTGCTGCGGGCAACTGAAGCTTCTCTGCCGGACACGCGCTCTCGATGGCGCGAAGAGGCTCGCGCACTTCTGGTGGCAAAGTCCGCTCGCGGAGCAGTGCGGCGCGGAACAGTTGACAGAGGAATTGCCCAATGGTGGTCTTGCCCTGGCCGGGGCCTCCAATCAGAACAAAGCGGCCCGGTTGAGTTGGCTGTGGCGCAGGTTCGGTGGCGTCTTGCGGTGGTGCGGGCGGTTCTCGGCCCGCTGCGTCGAGCCGGTCTTGGGCGACGGCGAGCATCTGTGCAACAAAGTCCTCTTTCTGTATCCGGGCGTCGGCCTTTTCCGGCGGCTCGCTGAGACGTTCATTCGAGACTGCCAGGTCAACAAAGACCGGGGCCAGCGGTATTTTCTCGTCAGCCGTGTGTCCGGCCTGTTCCAGGCGGGCGTACTGGTCGGTGCAAAGTTCTTTGGCGAGGAAGTTGGCCATGGTCTCAGCAAAGTCTGGGCGCACGCCCCGCAGACTCTTGAAAACCTCGCTGAGGACATCCCCGGGCGTGATCCAGGCGGCATAGGCGTGGCGAATGTCCTCCTGGGTCTCCAGGAAGGCCGTGAGCTGGTCGTAATCCCAGATTGCGAAGTCGCGTATCGGCACGCGGCGCTTGAACTTGGCAAACTCTGCTGCTAGGCGATCCTTGCTACCCTTCTTCTTCACCGGCGTGAGTACGACGTTGGTCGCGAAGACGTAGTAATCGGGCTTCCGGCGCCCCTTAGCTGGATCGGCATACGCTTCTAGCTCTTGGCGTAGTTGCTCGATGGCCCATTCGCCATCTTTCTTGGAGTCGATCGGGCGCTGCCGGAATTTGGCTTGCAGGACGCCGTAGCCGTTCCATGTGTGCGCAGGGCCTCGTGAAGACGGGACCTTGGTCTCGCCGTCGAATGTGGCCTCGCGACCGCCATCGGGGCCGGCGCCAAAGATCGAGACGTGAGGACCGATGATCTTGACCGCGAGCGCTTGCACGAGGCGCTCGAACGAGCCGCTCGAAAGGCCGGTGAAATCGCACGGCATGTCGGCACCCCTGGGGCCATTAACAGTCAGCTAGCGATGAGGCAGAACTCCCGATGAATAAGATCGTAACGAGGGCAGGGTGCCGCGTCGAGGGCCGCGGTGGCGTGGGGATGCGGGGCGGGGAGCGCGCGAACGCGGATGGCAGATTTCAGATGGCGGATCGCAGGCGGGACGAACGTCCCACCGGTGGCGGGGCGGATTGCGGGGCGGGGAACGGCGGGGTGATAAGGTGATGACGTGATAAGGCGATAAGGGCGCGGAGGGAGCGCGGGCGGGCGGCAGGGCTTGACGTTGTCAGAAAAACGTATACGCTTTTCTGACAGGTGGAGACGACCGAATGGACCCCGTACAGCAGCGGATTCTCAAACGGCTCCGGCGCGTCGGCGGCGGCCGGGTCTTTACGCCGAAGGACTTCGTGGCGCTCGCTTCGCGCGCGGCGACGGACCAGGCGCTGTCCCGGCTCGTGCGGAGCGGGGCGGTGCGTCGCATCGGGCGGGGGCTCTATTACGTGCCGACGATCAGCAAGAAGCTCGGAATCGAAGTGCCGCCGGACCTCGATGACATCGCCCAGGCCGTGGGACGCCAGACCGGGAGCCGGGTCGTGCCGTCCGGGGCGGTGGCGGCGAACCGGCTCGGGCTATCGACGCAGGTGGGAGCGACGGCGGTATACCTGACCGATGGGCGGTCTCGAAAAGTCCGCGCCGGCAAGTTCGTCATTCAGCTTAAGCACGTGGCGCCCAAGGAGCTGCCCGCCGGCGGGCGCACGAGCGCGATGGTGTTCCAGGCGCTCCGCTACCTCGGTCGGCCGGCCGTCGATGGACGCGTCGTCAGGCTCTTGCGGCGTCGGCTTTCGCGCCAGCAACGGCGGGAGTTGGTGCGCGACGGACAGTACGCCGCGAGCTGGATCGCCGAGTTGGCCTGCCGGGTGGCGGAGGGGCGGGAGATTCCCGGCGATGGATGATGTGGGCAGAATGCCGGCGACGGACCGGGCCGATTTGTTCGCCGCGGCTGCGGCGCAGCGCGGTCTGTCGCCCGAGATTATCGAGAAAGACTTCTGGGTCTGCTGGACGTTGAAGCGGCTCTTTGGGCTGCCGAAGGAACCGGCCGGTCTGATCTTCAAAGGCGGCACGTCGCTGTCGAAAGTGTACGGAGCTATCCGGCGGTTTTCGGAAGACGTGGATCTTTCGTTCGACCGGAAGGGCCTCGGAATCAAGGGCGCCGCCGATCCGGGCGCGTCGAAAACGCGCAAGGCGCGCGACCGCTCGCTCGAAGCGCTGTCGGCGAAGTGCCGGACATACGTTCAGGACACGTATCTGCCTTTGCTACGGGCGGCCATCGCAGACGCCCTGCACACGGGAACAGCCGTCGAATGGGAGCTGTCGCCGGCAGGCGAGGACGAGCAAGGGCAGACGATCTTGTTTCAGTATCCGCGGACGGGCAGAACGCGGCGGGCGGATGAGCCGGCGTACGTTCAGCCCGTGGTACGCCTCGAATTCGGCGCGCGTTCGGAGCACTGGCCCGCGATTGATGCAACCGTGCAGCCGTACGCGGCGGACGAGCTGCCCGCCTTGTTCAAAGACCCGAAGTGCCAGGTGCGCGTGCTCGCCGGGGAGCGGACCTTCTGGGAGAAGGCCACGGTGCTGCACATGTGGCACCACGCCCCGGCGGACAAGCACTTTCGCGATCGCCAGTCGCGGCACTACTACGATGTGGCGTGCCTGCACGATCACGACGTGGGCCGGCGGGCGGTGAAGGACGCTGCTCTGCTGTCCGAAGTCGCTCGACACAAGAGCGTTTTCTTTCCGGCGGCCTGGGCGCGGTACGACCTTGCGAAGCCCGGAAATCTGCGGCTGGTGCCGCCGCTTTCACGGCTGCCGGAGTTGGAGCGCGACTACGCCAAGATGCGGGAGATGATCTTCGAGGCGGCGCCGACCTTCGGTGAGCTGATTGCGAAGCTGACGAGCATCGAGGCTGCGATAAACGGCGCCGCCGGGGCGACGGGTGGGTGAGCTGCGGGTCCGGCTCGGATCACGGCGAAACCTGCTCGGTAGTGCCTCCGGGCGTTCTCCGGAAACCCACTCGCTTGCGCTCGGGGCTCTGATATGCGTGGTTAGGACCAGACGCCGGGGATGGAGGCGGAGCACTTGGGGCAGTGGCCGGCGGCGAGGTGGTTGGCGCGGACGAAGAAGCCTTGGCGCTCGATGAGCGTGGTGCCGCACTGGGGGCAGAGCGTGTTTTCGCGGTCGCCGACATAGCCGGGGAGATTGCCGGCGTAGACGAAGTGCAGGCCGGCCTTGCGGCCGAGGTCGTAGGCGCGGAGCAACGTCTCGGCGGACGTGCGCGGCGAGTCGGTCAACTTGTAATCCGGATGGAACGCCGTGACGTGCCAGGGGATGTCCGGCGAGACGCCGGCGATGAAGGAGGCCATCTCGGTGAGCTCGGCGGGGGAGTCGTTGAGCTCGGGGACGACGAGCGTGACGATCTCGATCCAGAAGCCCATGCTCTTGGCGCGGCGGATGGTGTCGAGGACGTTTTCGAGGACGCCGCCGAGCTGGCGGTAGGTCTGGTCGCGGAAGGACTTGAGGTCGATCTTGAGGAGGTCGGCGTGGGGGCGGAGGAATTCGAGGGCTTCGGGAGTGGCGTGGCCGTTGGAGACGTAGGAGCCGCGGAGGCCCTGGGGCTGGCCGAGCTTGAAGATGGCGACGGCCCACTCGGCGGTGATGAGGGGCTCGTTGTAGGTGCTGGTGAGGATGGGGCAGTGGTGCTCGAGGGCGAGGGTGACGATGTCGTCGGGCTGGACGAAGTTGGGCTCGGCGATGGCGCGGGTGTCGCGGAGCATCTGACTGGAGACCCAGTTCTGGCAGTAGGTGCAGTGGAGGTCGCAGCCGAGCATCCCGAAGGAGAGGGCGTCGGAGCCGGGGAGGACGTGGAAGAAGGGCTTTTTCTCGATCGGGTCCACGGCGAGGCCGGCGACGTAGCCGAAGGGGACGCGCAGGACGCCGGCGTCATTGAAACGGACGCGGCAGACGCCGTCGCGGCCGGGGAGGACGCGGCAGCGGTGTCCGCAGGCGAGGCAGCGGATGGCGCCGTCGTCCTCGGGGCGGACGAGGGCGGGGTCGGCGGGGGCGGTGTGCTCGGCGAGGAGCTTCTTGAGGGAGATCACGCGGGGCGAGAGCGATGACATCGTGCGATCCTCCTGGCGGAGGGTGACAGGTGCACACGCGGGCGCAAACGCCGTCAGGTGCGGAGACCTGACGCTACGACCGCGACGCCGCGATCAGCGTGTCGGCCGTACGGGCGGTCTACCGACACTATAGTACTCGAAGCCGTAGCGGGCCATTGTCGCGAGGCTGTAGAGGTTGCGGCCGTCGAAGATGAGGGGCTGGCGGAGGGCGGCGCGGACGCGTTCGAAGTCGGGGCTGCGGAATTCCATCCACTCGGTGAAGATGAGGAGGGCGTCGGCGGACGGCAGGGCGGCGTAGGGGTCGGGGCAGTAATCGACGCGGTCACCAAGGAGCGCGCGGGCGGCGTTCATCGCCTGGGGGTCGTGGACGGCGACGGTGGCGCCGGCGTCGAGGAGCGCGGGGAGGACGGTCATCGCGGGGGCTTCGCGCACGTCGTCCGTCTCGGGCTTGAAGGCCAGTCCCCAGGCGGCGACGCGGCGGCCGTGGAGGTCGCGGCCGAGGCGGGCGAAGACATGCTCCAGCATGTTCTGGCGCTGCGCGGCGTTGCGGCGGTGCACCGCATCGAGCAGGTCGCAGTCGGCGCCGGCGGCGCGGCCGAAGGCGGCGAGGGCCTGCACATCCTTCGGGAAGCAACTGCCGCCGTAGCCGAGGCCGGGGTACATGAAGTGGTGCCCGATCCGCTGGTCGGCGCCGATGCCGCGGCGGACCTCGTTGACGTCGACGTGGAGGCGCTCGCAGACGTCGGCGATCTCGTTGATGAAGCTGATGCGGGTGGCGAGGTAGGCGTTGGCGGCGTACTTAGTCAGCTCGGCGGCGGCGCGGGACATGCGGAGGATCGGCTTGTTGTTGCGGACGTAGGGCTCGTGCAGCTCGGCGATCTCGTCGCCGGCGTCGTCGTCGTCGTCGCCGATCACGACGCGGTCGGGGCGGAGGAAGTCGGCCAGCGCGCTGCCTTCCTTGAGGAATTCGGGGTTGCTGACGACGGGGCAGCGGTGGGGGGTGTGGGCGGCGATGAGGGCTTCGAGGCGGGCGCCGGTGCCGACGGGGACGGTGCTTTTGATCGTGACGATCGCCGGCCCGGTCAGGCCGCGGGCGACTTCCTGCGCGACGGACTCGATGATCGAGAGGTCGGCAGAGCCGTCGGGAAGCGGCGGCGTGCCGACGGCGAGGAAGACGACGCGGACGCCGGCGACGGCGGCGGGGAGGTCGGTGCTAAAACGGAGGCGGTCGGCGCGCGTGTTCTTGGCGACCAGTTCCTGCAAGCCGGGCTCGAAGAACGGACAGCGGCCGGCCCGCAGCGATTCGACCTTCTGTGCGTCATTGTCCACCGCGGCGACGTGGTTGCCGGTGTCGGCTAGGCACGCCGCCGTGACGAGACCGACATAGCCGCTGCCGACGACGCAGATTCGCATGAGGCTGCCCTTTCACGGTGCCGCGCGGCGGCGGTGGTGAGGCGGGGGCCGCGGGGCGCGGGTTTCGGTATCTGTGGCGATCGTCTTATAATCGCGGGACGACCTGCTGTGGCGACCGGCGTGGGACGCCGCAGCGGGGACCGCGGACTGCACTGGAACTTCAGCCATGCGTGTGCTAGTCGCCGGTTGCGCCGGGTTCATCGGTTATCACCTGACACAGCGCCTCCTCGCCGATGGGCACGAGGTCGTCGGCGTGGACAACTTCTGCAGCGGCAGCCGAACGAACGCGGCGGCCCTGCAACAGCATCCGCGGTTTCGCTTCGTGGAACACGATATCACGGTGCCTCTGTCTGTCGAGGGGCCGCTGGACCGCATCTACGACCTGGCGTGCCCGGCGTCGCCCGTGGATTTCGGCCCGCGGCGGCTGGAGATCCTGGCGGTGTGCTCGCGCGGCGTAGGCGAGCTGCTGGAGCTGGCGCGGCGGCACGGGGCGCGGATGCTGCACGCGAGTACGAGCGAAGTCTACGGCGATCCGCAGGAACACCCGCAGCGCGAGACATACTGGGGGCACGTCAACCCGATCGGGGAGCGGTCGTGCTATGACGAGGGGAAGCGGTTCGCGGAAGCGCTGCTGATGGCACATCACCGCCAGCATGGGACCGAGGTGCGCATCCCGCGGATTTTCAACACGTACGGTCCGAATATGCGCTGCGACGACGGGCGGGCGTTGCCGACGTTCATCGACCAGGCGCTGCGCGGCGAGCCGGTGACGATTCACGGGGACGGCAGCCAGACGCGGAGCTTCTGCTTCGTGAGCGATCTGGTGGCGGGGCTGGTGGCGCTGATGGAGAGCGGCGTCACGGAGCCGGTAAACCTCGGGAATCCCGAGGAAATCACGGTGCGGCAGGCGGCCGAGGAGGTCATCCGGCTGACGGGGAGCCGGAGCCCGATCGTGTGCATTCCGCGGCTCGCGGACGATCCTCAGGTCCGCCGGCCGGACATCACGCGGGCCCGCACGCTGCTCGGTTGGAGCCCGACCGTGTCCCGCGCCGCGGGCTTCGCCCGGACGATCGAGTGGTTCCGCACGCTGCGGGCGCCGGCGGGCGGTTGAACGCACGGCGGCGTACGTCCGTCGCGGCGTTCGTCCGAGTACGCGGGGGCCGTTATCCGACAAGTTGGCCCCGAAACGTCCCAGATTCGGGGCCGATGGGCGTCGCCGCGCCAAGTAGTGTGGGGGGGCCGAATTCCAGCTCCAAAGCACGCGATATCTAGAGAGGCAACGAGCGAGTCTGTGGTGGCAGGCGCGAGTCGTAACCCGCCGCTATGCAGTAGAGGTTGAATGAAAGCCAGCTTGGTATCTGCGTGCGCCGTGCCCCCGCCCGGGTCGTCCCCGGCGGCCCTGGAGGCCGCGCTGCAGACACGCCTGCAGGAAATGGCCCGCACGAAGGCCGCCGTGGAGCAGGAGTTGCTCCAGTGCCGCGCCCAGCTCGACCGCGCCTTCGCCGTCACCGAACAAATCGCCGGGCTGCGCGACCCGGACGACATCGAGGAAGCGCTCCTGGGCCACTATGGTGCGATGCTGCACGCCGGCGGCGTGTACTTGGATCGTGCCGGCTGCACACGACGCGTCGGCCTGTCTCCGGGCGCCATGCCGCCCGTCGATCTGGTCCCGGCCGACGTTCGGGCCGCCCTGGCCCGGCACATCGAGAGTGTACGCATCGGCCGCAAGACCATCGTCGTCCCGGCCGCGCCGGAGCTGGGCGGGGCCCACGTGCTGCTGGGCGCTTTCGCCCGTCCGGGCGCAGAGGCGGGCGTCGTCGTGGTGCTGCGCGGGCGTGGGGCGCCGGCTTTCGAGACCAGCGACGTCCTGGCGTCGGAGTCCATGCTGCTCTACGGCGCCCAAATTCTCAACAACGCCCTGACGATGTGTCACCTCCAGCGCGCCGCCGTCGAGACCGTCTACGCCCTGGTCAACGCCATCGACGCGAAGGACAACTACACGTCGGATCATTCCGAGCGGGTGGGCCTGCTGGCGCGGCTGACCGGGCAGGCGCTCGGCCTGCCGAAAGAGCGCTTGCAGGCGCTCGAGTGGGCGGGCTTGCTGCACGACGTGGGCAAGATCGGGATTCCCGAGAAGATCCTCAACAAGCCGGGGCGGCTGACCGAGTCCGAGTTTGCCCAGATGAAGAACCATCCCCGCATCGGGCACGACATGCTCAGCCCTGTCGCCCGCTTCGCCCCCGTGCTCGAAGCCGTCCTGTGCCACCACGAGAACCACGACGGGTCCGGGTACCCGGAGGGGCTGGCCGGCCAGCAAATCCCCCTCGACGCCCGCATCATCCACGTCGCCGACATCTTCGACGCCCTGACCACCCGGCGGCCGTACCGCAACGGCTACGACCGGCTGCACGCCTTGCGGCTGCTCGAGCGCGACGCAGGCCGCGTGACCGATCCGCACGTCACGCGCATTTTCATCGACGCCTTGTGGGAGAGCGCACGCGGCGGAGCGAATGTTCCTGGCGCTGCGGCCGGCGGTCCCCCCGCCGTCCCGCCCGCGAGCTGATCGGAGGTGCACGCTATGCGCCGCAACCGAGCTGTGAGCCTGATCGAGCTGATCGTGGCCGTGGTGATCCTCGGCCTCGTCGCGCTTTTGGCGATCCCGCGTCTGACGCGCGCCGCACCGCCGCCGGACCGTTCCGCCGCCCTGAAAACCCAACTGAAAACCCTCCGTTGCGCGGTCGAACGCTACTACCAGGACCACGGCACCTATCCCGGGTGCTCCGGCGACGCCGAGCAAGCGGCTGGTACACCGGCGGCCCTGTCCGCTCAACTCTGCCTGTTCACCGATCCACAGGGGCAGGTCTCGGCCACGCGCGATGCGACGCACCGTTTCGGTCCCTACCTGCGCGACGGCATGCCCGCGAACCCGGTTTTGCCGGAATCACCCGCCGGCGTAGATCTCGTGCGTGGTACCGCGCTGCTGGCGCCCGCCCCCGACGCGCCCGAAGCCGGTTGGATTTACGATTGCGACACCGGCCGGCTCATCGCCAACACCCCCGCGGCCGACCCGAAGGGACAACCGTACTCCACATATTGAACACCCGCACCCGACTGTGCCGCCGTGTTTCTCTTGTGAGGGGTTCGAGCTACAACAACTCCGGATGCAGCAGCCGGCCTTCCATGCCGCCGGCGATCGGCACGATCGCCCCGCTGATGTGCCCGGCTAGCGCGTCCGACGTCAGGAACACGATGGCCCGCGCCACGTCCTCCGGCTCGGCGATCTTCTGCAACGCCATCGTCGCTTGCACACGCCGGACGACGCGTTCGTCGGCCAGCCCGTCGGCGGACATCGGCGTGCGTACCCAGCCCGGGCAAACACAATTGACGCGGCCCCGCGGCGCCAGCCGCACGATCTCGTTCTTCAGCGTGCGCGTCAGCCCGTACGCCATAGCAGCCTTGGCCGCGGAATAGTCCGCATGATCCGCCTCGCCGAACAGGGCCGCGGTCGAGGCGACCAGCACGATCGACGCCGTTTCGCGGGGCACGGCGGCCAGGTGCCGCAGAAACGCCCGACACGTGAGAAACGCGCTCGTCAGGTCCGCCTCCAGCGTCTCATGCCACTGCGCCGCCGACATTTCCCACAGCGGCACGGATGCGGCGTTCCAGATCCCGGCGTTGACGACAATCGCGTCGATGCGCGGAAACGTCCGCAGCGCCTCGGCAAACAGGTGGTCCGTCTGGCCCTCGTCGCGCAAGTCCGCCGCCAGCACCACACTCGGCACACCCAGCCGCGGCTGCAATTCCTGGAGCGGTTCGGGGTGGGTGCGGCCGTGCAGGACCAGTCGCGCCCCCTCTTCGGCAAACGCTGCGGCGGTCGCCAAACCGATTCCGCCGGACGCCCCGGTGATGAGAACGCACAAGTCTCGGAGTTCGCTGTCCACGCGCGGCTCCTGGAAGCCCTCTAGCGGCCTCGAATGATAGCCTTGTCAACCTCACCGCGTCTGGCCCACAGACAACTGCGCGCTGCGGCCAGATCACGACGCGGCGTCTGGAGCCGCAATACTCACGTCATCGCTCCGCAGCTTCGCCTCTCCGCGCTGCACTTTCGCGGCCAGTTCCCGGCACTCCGCCAGCAGCGCATCCAGCATCCGGTCCTCCGTCACCGTCTGCTTCTGCTCGCCCTGGACGTAGATGATCCCGCGGCCCTTGCCGGCGAAGATCGCCACGTCGGCCCCTTCGCACTCGCCCGGGCCATTCACGACGCAGCCCATCACCGCCACCTTGAGCGGCAGCTTGATCTCCGCCGCGAGCCGCGCCCGCACGTCGGCGACGAGCTTGAACAGGTCGACCTCGATCCGCCCGCACGTCGGACACGCGATCAGCTCCGGCTCCGTTCGCGGCCGCAACCCCAGCGCGCACAACAGCTCCTTGCCATCCTCGACCTCGTACACCGGGTCGGCGGCGTAGCTGATTCGGATCGTGTCCCCGATGCCGTTCGACAGCAGCGTCCCCAACGCCGCGATCGAACGGATGCGGCCGGTCTCCGGCGGCCCGGCGTGCGTGACGCCCAGGTGCAGTGGGTAGTCGTACCGCCGGCTGATCGCCGTGTACGCGTCGATGACGATCCGCGCGTCGGGACTCTTCGCGGAGATCACCACGTCGTGGAAGTCCTCGGCCTCGAAGATCCGCAGGTACTCGTCGAGCTTCTCGAGCATGATGCGGATGAGCCCGGCCGCGTAGCCCTTGTCGAGCTCGGCCTGCTCGACCGCCCGCTGCTGCTTGTCCCGCCGCTCGACGATCCCGCCTTCGTTCGCCCCCACGCGGATCGGGACGCCGCGTTCCTTGCAGGCGGCGATCACGCGGCGGACCTTGTCGCGGTCCTGGATATTCCCGGGATTCAGGCGGATCTTGTGCACGCCGGCCGCGATGGCCTCCAGCGCCCGCTCAAAATGGAAATGCACGTCCGCGACAATCGGCACCGGCGACGCGGGAATGATCTCCTTCAATGCCTCCGTGTCGCGCTTGTCCGGCACCGCGACGCGAACCAGGTCCGCCCCCGCGGCCGCGAGCTTGCGGATTTCCGCGACGCACTTGTAGACGTCAAACGTGTAGCACGAGGTCATCGACTGCAACGCGACCGGCGCGTCGCCGCCGATCTTCACGCGGCCGACGCTGACTTGGCGGGTTTTCCGGCGTGGAAGCACTCTGGACTCCCATTGGCGTGCAGCGCGCACACAACGGCTGCCCGCCCGTCTCGGTGGATTGTAGCTGGACTGGGCTGCTCGGACACTGCGGCCCGCGCACGCTTTGCGCCAACCGACCTCGCTCTGTCGGTCCCGCAACGCGCCGCCACGGCGATCTGCCGATAACCCGGTAGTCGGTGGGGGATGCCCCGCCGACACCGCGTGCCAAGGACGGCCGATTCCTTGACCCGCGAGGGTGTGCGGCTCGGAGCTAACCCTCCGACTCGCTTCACCGAGCCCGGCACGGACGCCCGCTCCGTGAATGCGACCCTCGCCGGCAAGGTCTCTTGACGACGACGGCGTGACGGGTGACGGCAAGGCCGCCCCGTTCGCTCCGCCCGGCGGCACAAGCCGCCCAGCTACTTTCGAGATGGAACGGGCCGATTTGGGTGCGGTGTGGCCAGTGGAACGCTCCCAATCGGCCCTTTTTCTCGGTGCGGCGCGGCCCCGGCCGCGTACGTCGGCCCCGCTGGACACGAGCGCGGTTTCGGTGTACTAAAATCACGTTTGGGAGCGGTTGCGACCCGCCGCGGCGGGAGGGCGGCGCGGGTCGAGCCATGCCTCCCGGTTAACGCACTGGTCCGATCTGAGCATGCAGTCGCCGCAAATCGTCAGCGATCAACAAACACTCGAGGGGCATTGTGAGGCATGGCGCACGGCGGGGCATTTCGCGTTTGATACGGAATTCATCCGCGACGACACCTACGACGCCAAGCTCTGCCTCGTCCAGGTCACGACCGACGGCCAGGTTGTCCTGATTGACCCAACCGCCGGCCTCGACCTCGGCGTCTTCTGGAAGCTTGTCACCGACGAGTCCGTCGTAACGATCGTCCACGCCGGCAAGGAGGACTTCGAGGTTTGCCTGCGAGCCACCGGGCAGGTCCCGCGGAACGTGTTCGACATCCAGATCGCCGCCGGCTTCGTCGGGCTCGGCTATCCGCTGAGCCTCGTGCGGCTGGTCGAGCGCGTCGTCCATCACCGCATCAGCAAGGGCCAAACGCTGACCGACTGGCTGCGCCGGCCGCTGACGCCGGAGCAGCTTCGGTATGCGGCGGACGACGTGATTCACCTGCCGGAGATGTACAAGACGCTGCGGGCCAGCATCGAAAAGGCCGGGCGGTGGGCCTGGGCGCGGGAGGAGTTCCAGCGGTTCGAGGACCCGGAGTTCTACCGGGCACCGACCGAGGACCGCGTGCAGCGGCTAAAAGGCAGCAAGAAGCTCGACGGGCTCGGGCTGCTGCTGCTCGAGCGGCTCGTCGACTGGCGCGACCGGTGGGCGCAGGAGCGCAACCGGCCGATCCGGGCGCTCGTCCGCGACGATATCCTGGTCGAGATCGCTCGCCGGCGGCCGCGGCAGGCCCGCGAGCTGGAAGTGCTGCGCGGATTTCCGCAGGCGAAGAACCGGAAGATCGTGGGGGAGCTGGTCGACCTCATCAACGCCGCGTGCCAGGTGCCGAAGAGCGAATGGCCGACGCCGCTGGAGCACCGCGAAGATGCGCCGATGACGAAGGCGCTGCTGGACCTGCTGTTGGCGGTGATCCAGGGGATTTGCTACGAAGAGCGGCTCAATTGGAGCCTGCTGGGCAGCCCGCAGCGGCTGCGCGAGCTGCTCGACTTCCACGCCGGCCGGTCGGGCGAGGTCCCGCCGCTGCTGCGTGGGTGGCGGGAGCAATTCATCGGCCAGCGGCTGCTGGATTTGCTGGAGGGCCGCAGCCGGCTGCATCTGACCGGCTGGCCGGACAGTCCGCGACTGCATTTGAACGACCGGGCGAGCCGGGGGCGGTAGACCGCCAAGAGCGCCAGGCGGTTGGCGGTGTTCCGGATAAAAGGGCCGCTGGGGGTGCGGCGGTGCGAAGGTTGCCAGATTTCTCCGCCCGCGCCACCCCCCCCTTGGCAATGTTCGGCTGGTGAGGCGGAAAACCGCTTCCGGACGCGTTCGGAGCGTGCGGCGGGGTGGCAACCTTCGGGGAAAAGGCAACCGCCAGGACGCCAGGAGCGCCGGGGACGCGGAGAGGGTGGGTTGGTCAGAATCGAATTCATAGAGAAGCTATCAGCTCCCAGCCTCCGGCTCTGAGCATTCAGCACTCATCACTCGCCGGCCAGCACTCATCACTCGGCAGTCAGCACTCACCCCAGTATTCATCAGGAAGGGGCGGAAAGCACGGGGGGCGGACGGGTTTGTTGGAGGCTGGCGGCGGGTGGCGGAGATTGGCGGGGGCTGCGCGGTCTTGTGCGCTATCGGCGGCTGCGGGCCCGGCGGGGGGGGCGGGTTTTGGATTCTGCCGTTTGGGGTTTGGATTGCGGGGGCCGCCCGAAACACTGGGCCTTGAAGACGCAGGCCAGCCTACGCGCTCGCGCGGGGCGAGAGAAGCTCGACGGGACTGCCGGCGCCTGGCCGGCATGGCCCGTCTTAGGTGGCTTCGGCGGGCGCCGAGGCGACGGGTACGTCGAACGCGACCTGCACTTGCGAGCCGAAGATCGGGTACTCGATGCGGACGCGGTAGCCGCGAAACCGCTGTGGATCCCAGTGAAGGTTGTCGCACACATATTGGAGCAGCTCGAGGTATCTGGGGATTTCCTCGGCGCGGAATCGCTCGATCCCCCAGCCCATGGGGTCTACTCGCTCGGCAACGTCGAGGACGTCCAGGTCCCGTGTCATGTCGTTGGGGTCAGCTGACCCGAGCTCGCCGGTCTCGAGGATCCTGGCCGTTGGCGCCCAGCCTGGGTACGCCTCCGCATGCAAGATAAGGTCGAATATGTACCTGCGCGTTGGAACCGCGATTGCGTTCGTCAGGCCGGCCTTCGGTCTGGGGTCCTCCGAGGAACGATGTTGACGCATCGCGTCGGGCCGAAGTTCGGCCATGACGAGGTCGCGGACCGAGTTGCGGCCCACGGAGTCCCCCCAGCACAGCGCGTAGACAAGGTCCTGGGCCTTGGTGTGGACATGGAGCTCGACCGGGGGCCCCGAACAGAACGCAGTGAGGAGTACGCCGCGTGGATCCCCGATTGGCTCTCGCGCCAGGGTAAATGGCTTCGCGATCGGGTCGTTTCCTCCGCTGACGACGCCCATCTTGAACGTGGCACCGGGGCGGACGCGGTGGAGCCCCAAGTATCCCCGGAGCATCACAAGGGCGTGTCGCTGTCCCGCAAGGGACGGGTGTAGAATCGCCGTGAAGAACGTCACGTCCGCAGCGACGCCCTTCAGTTGGCGCATCCCGCGAAAAACCAACTGCTTCGCGGTGCTCTCGAAGCGCGCTCGCATGTCGGGGAGAGAAGCGCTGATGATCGCGTCCAGGCCGCTACGATCCCCGGCGGCGTTTTTGATCAGCGAGTCGAAGGAGCAGACGGCGACCTCCGCGCGGTGGATGTGCTCTGCGCGGGCGCCTTTTTTGCCGATGGCGATCAGAAACCGGCGAAGAGGCTCCGGCCCCGGCATCAGGTAGACCGTCGCCAGGGGATCTCTCTTTCGCAACGCGCTCATGAGGCGATGGGCTAGGTCTTTATTGACGCCGACCGCGCGAGCCAAGTCCTGCGGAGTGAGAGGACGGCCCGGCGTTGATTGGACGAGATCCGCGAACGACGATGCCAGTTCACGCCCTGCGGCGGCGATCCGTTCCGTGATAGCGGGGTGCGACGAAACCTCGTCATCCTGAACCACTTGCGGCATGAGCAGACCCTCAAAACTTACTACATAATCGGATTCTAGCAACGAAGGCCGGACGTAGCGAGGAAAATTTTAAAATCTAGCTAAAGTTGGGTTGCAATCGCTCAGCGAATCAGATACGATGCCAGTACCGGATGGAACCTGAGGGTAAGTGATGCCCGGGCGTCCGGGCGGTAACCGACCCAGAGATCTGGGTCAACAGGAAGGAAGGAGAGGAACCATGTTCAAGACTCGAGACTGTTTGTTGGGCAGGGGTTGGGCGGTGGGTATGCTGCTGGGCGTGTGCGCGGCTGCCGTGACGGCTGGCGCGGCGCGAGCCGACATCTTGTACGAGTCGCACACTTTTTCGATGGTCGTAAACAACGTGTCATGGAACAACACCTACCCGGAAAACCTCGATCTGGTCCTCTTCGACACGCAGGGCGGGACACGTCAACTCGTGGCATATGAGCTTGACTCGGGGCCCCTAGGCTTGGCCTGGAATCTGGTCGTCCACGATAACCCCACGCCCAACTACGTCGGGGACTTTGCGCACTGGAGTTACGCTTGGCACCAGGACCTGTTTCCACTGGGGGCCAACCATGGCACGTTGTCTGGAAGCGCGGGAAAGGAGGTTGCTCGTGCTCCGTACTCGACGGGCTATACCGCCAGTACTCTCACTGGCGGGGTCTCGTTCAGCCAGCAAGTCAGCGACGATCCGAACGTCTTGAACTGGCTGACGGGGAGTGGCACGGGGACGCTCCCGTGCGTTTTCACGCTCGGACCACTGGTGGAGGAGCCTGCAACCCATGCCCCTGGTGGCACGCTCTTCGACCCGAACATCATGGACGAAGTTCCGCTCTACCTCCACCTCGACGGAACGCTGACGTACGCCTACGAGATGGTGCCAGAGCCGGCGACGGCCGGGCTGCTTGCCCTGGCGTCTTTCCTCGTCCTGCGCCGGCGGTAGCGGTCCATGTGGCCGGGCCGCGCAGGCGTCTGTGCGCGGCCCCGGGGGAGGGTCGCGATGGCGCGCGGTCTCGCGGCGCGCAGAGGCACGCGCGTGCGGAAATAGGTGGGTCCAAGGCGTGGACGGATCGGCGTTTGTCTACGCGTGGATGGAGATTGCACGGCGCGGGGTGTGAGTGGCGCGGCGCGGCTCGCCCGCATGGGATGTGGGCGAGCCGCGCGGTGCTGGCGGTGAGCACGATGGCGGACGGGGGCGAGCTCGACGCAGCGCGGGCGCGCGACCTCGATCCCGGCCTGCGCCGAGGCGTGGCGCGTGATTCGCTTCCCCGGGGCATTCGATTCACAGGGCATGGCAGCAGCGTACAAGGCAGGGCGAGTTTGCTCAATGTCCGGGGCCGGGAAGCCTTCGGACGGATCACGGGGCGCGGGTGACGGACTCGCCAAGCGCCCGTGCCGACGACCGTTCGCGTCGGCATGGGCTGACGGCTGATAGCTGAAAGCTGACAGCTTCTTCTCTTTCTCCGCCAATCTCCGCCACCGGCCAACGCCATCGCCCCTGATCCTTGCTTTCCTCCATTCATGAGTAATACTATCAGTGCTCACGCAGTGCCAGAGCCTGCCTTGACGGCCCGCTCGGCGGTGTGGCACCGGCCCCCAGCCGGTGAACCGTGCACCCCACACCTGCTGACCCGGTTCGAGACAC
>Ga0182017_10000484_pt1 | contig 31280 bp, 33 predicted proteins | sample 712E3DmetaG_FD_120492 | JGI IMG/M metagenome (GOLD analysis project Ga0182017, IMG submission 120492) | Permafrost microbial communities from Stordalen Mire, Sweden - 712E3D metaG | ecosystem: Environmental > Terrestrial > Soil > Wetlands > Permafrost | place: Sweden: Stordalen | collected... | reverse complement strand
ATGACCGTTCTCACGAAAACTACCGTCTTCAGCAATCCCAGCGGGAACGTATTTACCGGGACAAACGGCACTTTCGTTCCGGTCAATCTTATCGTCCTGGCTATAAATGATTTCTTCATACTGTTTTTACTTAATCTGCCATTGGCAACCGCTTTCGCCTTTGTGACCAAGGACGGGGCTGGCATGAGTTGGATGAAGGGTATGGTGGATAAAGCTGGCGCTCATAACGTGTGGAAGAACGTGGGGAGCTTTACGGGGAGAAATACCTTGGGTAAGGTTGCGTATAGTGCTGGAAATAGCTCCTTTGCTAGAAGTCTAAACAGACTCGATCCTCGAGTTGGCCGTGTTGTCTCTGGAGGATTATCCAAAGTAAGTTCAGCCGGATTCGGTGGCGGGAAGAATGCTGGATTTAATCAGGTCAGAAAGACAAAACTTGAAGATTATAAGAAATTGGCTGATAAATCAAACTATACCGAAGAACAAGCCCAGAGGATTGCAAATGATAGGGGGCTGATAACTGGTGACGTAGAATTGAGGGTGGCTGAAAAAGAGTTGGTTGACACTCAAAACGATTACGCTCGCCTGGGTGCCGAACTAGCTGCTGCTACGACGCCTGCTGATCAGGAGAGAATCAAGAATGAGATGGATAAAGCACAACTTAAGATAAATAACCAGACGGATAAAGTTGAAAATCGTAAAAAAGCGATAATAAAGGGCATCAAAGAATCACCTAAAGAAAAGATGGCCCAAGATTTCGAGGCACACCGATCGGTTGGACAGCGACTTGCTAGAGGTGCCACTCTAGGTAGGGCCGGAAAGAAACCCAGTGAATTGAATAAGGCAATAGCAGATGCGATACGAAAGGAAAAGAAGCCTACTGATGAGATTATGGATGCGATAAAAGGAATGGGGACGGCTGGTGGTGGAGGGACTGGTAGTGGAGCCGGGGGGGCAAGAACACCTTAAATAATATGGACGAAAATAAAAGCACAACCGAATTAATCAAGGAACACTACCAAGAACTTCCGCAGGAAGTGAAAGACGCCGTCACGGCTTCTGATCTGCCTACAAAGATGAAAACGGTGGCGAGTAATCACGACCTGATGATCGACCAAGCCGGAATGTTGCAAAACGAGATCTTGTTCGTGATGCTCGGCATGGAACCGTCATCGGAGTTCGTCAACAACATGTCCCGTGAGCTCGGCATCAATAAAGAAAAGGCAAACGCCGTAGCCAAAGACGTAAATGATCTTATATTCGCGCCAATAAGGAAATATTTGCGTGAATGGGAAGAGCAAGAGGAGCAGAAGGGCCAGGAACCGGATAAATCCCAACAATCCATGGCCGACCTAGAACGCGTGGGGGGCTTCACCATCGAACCTACGGGGCAGAACGGCAATGGAAATGGCGCGGTGCCGGCGAATCTGCCTGGAGCGGAGGTAGTAACGGAAAGCAAGGAGGATCTATTGTCTGGCATAGAGGACCCGGCAACGATACCTCCGAAAAGCACCGCACTGGAAATAGAACATACCGATATTCTGGTTGACCATTTGCTGGCCAATCCAACCGGGGCAACGGAGGAAAAGATAGTGAAACCAGTGCAGCCTGTAGCCGAATCGCCAATCGTCAAAGAAGCGCCGAAAAAGGCACCTACGGCTGATTCTTATAGGGAGCCGATTGAATAAAAATGCGCTATACTAGTCTGTGATGCGCTTCCAAGTCCCCCAATTCATCGAGGTTGAGGACAAGATATTCGGGCCGCTCACCTTGAAACAATTCATCTACCTCGCCGGCGGGGCAGGGCTGTCTTTCGTGGTCTATGTCTTTCTGAACAACCTCTTCCTGTCCGCCATACCCATCATAGCCATCATGGCGGCTTCCGCTACTCTCGCCTTTTACAAGATCAATAACCGCCCATTCATCAACGTCATGGAATCGGCTTTCAAATATTTCTGGGGCAACAAGCTTTTCATATGGAAGAAGGCGGAAAAACCGCAACCGAAAGACGCCGAAACCGCCATCAAAGACGCCAAGAATTACGCCTCCGTCATGGTGCCGAAGATAGCCGACAGTAAACTGAAGGACTTGGCGTGGAGTCTGGACATAAAGGAGAGTATATACTCCGACAAAAACCAAAAATAATGGCCTCCAAACAACAAACAACCCAAGACTTCATCCCTATCCAGGAGATCCGCGACGGCGTCATCATCCTGAAATCCGGCGGCTTACGCTCCGTAGTCCTATGCACTTCGCTCAACTTTGCCCTAAAGTCAGCCGATGAACAGAGCTCCATCCTCATGCAGTTCCAGAATTTCCTGAACTCGTTGGACTTTTCCATACAGATATTCGCCCAGTCTAAAAAATTGGACATACGGCCGTATATAGCCCTTCTGGAAGATCGATACAAGGAGCAACAGACCGAACTCATGAAGATACAGGTCCGCGAATACATAGAGTTTATCCGGTCATTCGTGGAATCCACCAATATAATGTCCAAGAGCTTCTTCGTGGTGGTACCGTATGATCCGGCTATCATCAGCGCCAGCAAGAATCCTCTTACCAATATGATGCCGGGTAAGAAAAAAGGTTCCGCCGGGGCAAAGGCCTCCGCTGATCAGAGCTTCGCCGAACAGAGGAGCCAATTGGAACAGCGCGTATCCGTCGTAGAACAAGGGCTGGTCCGTTGCGGCATCCGCGCCGCCGAGCTCGGCACGGAAGAGGTGGTAGAATTGTTCTACAAACTTTTCAATCCGGGAGAAACCGAAAAGCCCATTCAGATAACGTAATTTTCAATTATCATGTCCATATTCAGTAAATTATTCAAAAAGAAAGAGGCTTCACCTATCGTCTCCATCCTGCCCGAGGAGATATACCAGGCCGGCGTATTGGAATTGAAGGACGTCATCGCCCCTTCCGCTCTCAAGGTCACTCCCAAAGAGATAAATCTCGGGGAAAAGGTAGGCAGAACGCTGTTCGTCATCTCATATCCGCGCTTTTTGGACGAAAGCTGGTTCGCACCGATAATCAATCTGGATAAGATATTCAATATTTCAATATTTATCCACCCTGTCGACACCGCCAAGGTCCTGCGCCATTTCCAGAAGAAAGTGGCGGAGGTACAGAGCCAGATATCGCGCCGCGAAGAGAAGGGCCTGGTGCGCGATCCGGCCCTAGATACCGCTTATCAGGATCTGGAACAGCTCCGCGATCAGCTAATGCAGGCCCAGGAGCATCTATTCGACGTTGGTGTGTATATAACCATATTTGCCGACAATGAAGGTGAACTAGACAAGCTTGAATCGGAGATTAAATCTATCCTGGAATCCAAACTCGTCTACTTGAAACCCGCCCTCTTCCAGCAAGAGCAGGGATTCAAGTCGGTCATACCCATAGCCGACGACCAATTGGCCGTGCACTCAAAGCTCAATTCCGCGCCGCTTTCCAGCCTATTTCCATTCGTCTCGTTCGACCTAACTTCCAACAAAGGCATACTTTACGGCATCAATCGTCACAACTCCTCTTTGGTCCTTTTCGATAGATATTCCATGGAGAACTACAATTCCGTCACCTTCGCTACGGCCGGCGCGGGAAAATCTTACTGCACCAAGCTAGAGATATTGCGCACGCTCATGTTCGACGTGGATGTCATCGTCATAGACCCTGAAAAGGAATATGAGTACATGGCCGAGGCTACCGGCGGACACTATTTCAATATTTCCCTCAATTCCGAGCACCATATCAATCCATTCGACCTGCCAGTGCCGCGCGAAGACGAGTCCTCTTCCGATGTCTTGCGCTCCAACATCATCAACCTAGTCGGCCTCTTCCGCATCATGCTCGGCGGATTGACCCAAGAGGAAGACGCCATCATAGATCGCGCCATTTCCGAGACTTACGCCCTGAAGGACATCACCCCCGATTCCAATTTCAAGGATGTCGAGCCGCCGCTTTTGTCGGATTTCGAACTTGTGCTCGCCGGCATGGAAGGAGGGGACTCATTGGTCCAAAGGCTGTCTAAATATACAAAGGGAACTTGGGCCGGGTTCATCAATCGTCCTTCCAATGTGGATATCAACAAGAAATTCATCGTCTTCTCTCTCCGCGATATGGAAGATGAGTTGAAGCCTGTAGCCATGTATTTAGTCACCCACTACATATGGAATGCCATCAGGAAAGACTTGCGCAAGCGCCTACTGGTCATCGACGAAGCCTGGTGGATGATGAAATCAGAGGACACGGCCTCATTCCTGTTCGGCTTGGCCAAGCGCGGACGCAAATACTATCTCGGCCTTTCCACCATCACCCAGGACGTGGACGATTTCTTGAAATCTCCTTACGGAATGCCTATCGTGACCAACTCATCTATTCAGATCCTTTTGAAGCAGTCACCAACAGTTATTGATCACATACAACAGACCTTCAATCTGACGGATGAGGAAAAGTATTTGCTCCTAGAATCCGGCGTCGGTGAAGGCATATTCTTCGTGGGGCTAAAGCACGTGGCCATAAAGATAGTCGGCTCATACACCGAGGATCAGATCATCACCACGAATCCGCAACAGGTTATGGCTATCAGAGACGCAAAGAAGCAGTTGGAGCAAGCGGGATAAAGAGAATTTCTAATTAACCTAATTTCTAAGAAAAATGGGAAAAATGGGAAAAATGGGATGGGCAATAACCGCTGTAGTAGCGATAGTCATTGATATTGTCCAATTCCTCATAGGATTCTTTGGAGCGTGGTTATCCGTATTTGTCATCGGGGCTTTCCTGGTAGCCGCCAATGAAGTTGCTGACCCATTCATCGGTGGATTGGCCGCGGCATATTTCTCAATGCGCGGAATTTCAATGATAAAACATTGGGATCGTTTGCTTTCATTGTTGTGCGTGGCGGGAGTAGATGAATTGACGGGCGGCATGGCTTCATTCTGGATAATAGACGTGTGGTATATATGGAAATCAGTTAAAAGAGAAGAAGCTGAATTGCAAGCCGCCAAAGAGCAAACTGAATTCATGCAATCTAATATCAGACAGCCTATGAATCAGATGGGGCCCGATGGAAAAGCCATACGAATGCCGACAAATGAGCACATCGCTCCCGCGCCTTCACGGGCAAGATACTTCAATGAAGTAGGAAGACCGACGGCGTAAGACTTTCTGGCTCATACATAATAGCGCATGCTAGAATACAGCAATGAAATTCCCGCGTTCAAAGAAGCTAATCTTCGTCAATAACAAAGGCGGCGTCGGCAAGACGACGCTGGCATTCAACTGCGCGGTGTCATTCGCCAAGGACGGATACAAGACGGCTCTCATAGATCTTGACCCGCAGTGCAATCTGACCCGCTTGGCCATGGGCGAGGAGTATTACCGGCAACACCTGTTTTCCAAGAGCGAAAAAACGATCTACGACGTCCTGCGGGGCGTAGCGGAAGGTGGCGGCGACATAGATCTGTCTGTTGGATTCCTGCCGGTCAAAGCCGATAAAAATCTCCTACTCCTTAAAGGCGACATCAATCTGTCTTTGTACGAAGGGTTGCTATCGACGGCCTACGGCCAAGCCGCGTCCGGCCAGCCCATCGGATATTTCCAGACGAGCGCTATCGACCGGTTCCTCCGGGAAAAAGGCTTGAGTGACCAGATAGACATCTTCGTCATTGACACGTCTCCGTCTCTCGGTCTCCTCAATCAGATGATATTCTTGGGCGCAGATTATTTCGTCGTACCCATGATGCCTGATGCCTTCAGTGTTCAAGGCATAGAGAATCTCGGAATAATATACGAGAAGTGGAAGATCCAGTGGCGCAATTCCGCCAAGGCCCTGGCCGGAAAGACGGAAACCAGATCCGTATTGCCGGGGGATCCGCTCTTTATCGGATACATAGTCAATTCGTACAATGTCTACGGCAAACAACCCATCGCTGACCATCGCGCGTGGATGGAGAAGATACCGGGAAGGGTTCGTGAATACCTCTCGGAAAAACATTGCCGGAATGGTTTGGTGGAGGAAAGCTGGAAAAATCCGCTGAATATCATTCAAGACTACGGCCGTATCCCGGCGAAATGCCAGGAGCTAGGCATAGCCGTATTTGACCTAGACCCAAGCCAGATCCCGGATAATCAGATCGGCACCAAAGAAAACATAGACAAATCAAAGGAGGAATTCGCCGGACTTTCCCACGCTATCCTAAAGGTGCTTTCCGCGTATTGAGGTGGTAAAATATAGCCAATGAAACGCCTCATTCTCCTTACTTCCTTCTCTGCGCTTCTCCTTACTTCTTACTCCTTACTCCCTGCTTCTTTTGCTTCCGCGCAGAGCATCCCGTCCAGCATCACCGGCATCACTTTGACCGCGTCATCGGACAATCCAGCTCCGGGACAGACGGTGACCATTACCGCGGCAAGCTATAGCTTTGACATAGACTCGGCTACGGTCATCTGGACTGTCAACGGCAAACAGGCCCAGAAGGGAATAGGTCTGCTCACTTTGGATATCGCGGCGCCGGCTCTGGGCAAGAAGACGACTGTGACCGTCACCGCGGTCATGCCTAGCGGCGCAAGCTTCTCTAACTCCATAGTCATAGGCTCCGGCTTGGTGGACATGATCATCGAAACAGACGGGTATACTCCGCCATTTTTCTCCGGCAAAACACCCTTGGTATTCCAGAACAATGCCACGGTTATAGCCATACCACATCTCATGAATTCGTCCGGCCAGGAATATAATCCAGCTAATCTGGTCTACCAATGGAAGAAAGACGACGGGACGGTCCTTCAGAGCCAGTCTGGTTACGGTAGGCAGTCCATAACATTGCCCGGCAATATCGTGCCTCGTCCGTATTATCTCCTCGTCACCGCTACCTCGCGCGACGGCTCCGCGCAAGGAGAGAGTCTGGTATACATGGCTCCGCAATCGCCGTCTATCACTTTTTATAAAGACGACCCTCTGTATGGCCCGCTTTTCAACGAGGCCGTCGGAAATACGTTATTCATCGGCGCGCAAAAGGAGGTTCGCGCTTTCGCCTCGCTCTTCGGCTTTAATACCTCATCGAATATTTCCAATGCTTTGACTTTGGATTGGTCCATCAACAGTGTAGAGCATCCAGAACTGGCATCCAGCCAGTCCGTCGTTCTGCGCGCTCCTGATGGCGTGTCTGGGACTTCCAATATATCGTTGAACGTGAGTGGAGTGAAAGATATACTTCAAGGAGCCGATGCGTCATTCAACGCGACCTTTAGTGCCAGCCAGTCAGCCACATCGACGCCTATAACTTTTTAAATATTATGAAAATTTCCATTAAAAAATTAGTGTTCGGCCTGATGATTGTTGGAATTTTAATGCCATTGGCCGCTCAAGCAGTCACGGTTCCGACTGATTACGCCCCCTTGGCGCCATTGCCGTGTATAGGGGGGAACGGGGTGGATTGCACCCGTGCCGGCGGCAATGGACAATTGGCTGAAACCGTCAGCTTCCAAACCTACGTCCAATACACTTTCAATCTATTGATTGCTTTGGCGGCCGTGGCGGCAGTATTCATGATGGTCTATGGCGGATTCTTATACATGACTTCTTCAGCCGTAACGACTAAGGAAGACGGCCTAAAGAAGGTCTATAACGCCGTAGGAGGACTTGCTCTGGTGCTTTGCTCATTCCTCATATTGAAGACCATTAATCCGCAATTCGTCCAAGTGCCGGTCAGTTTGGTGACGCCATTGAATTTGCATTCAGATAATACTTCTGCGGATTGGATGACTTCATTAAATAATGTACTCTCAACGGAGGCCTTCAATGCAAATCAGGCTGCTTTACGACAACAAATAGCTGATGCCAATACGCAACTAGGACAATTAACGAGCACGGAACAAGATCTTGCATCGCAGATACAGACCATTACTGGTGAGAGTGATATGACCAAGGCGTGCTCTAACGCCAACGGCCTAGATATTGATCAGCAGTTGCAAGATCTTTGTACGACTTTGGTGGGTAATCAAGATAGCCAGAATACACTACAGAGTAAAACAACGCTTGCCACCGCTGACGGTTTAATGGACACCCAGATCATGAGATGTCTTGGTATTACTACGGCGGCACAGGGAGGTATAACCACGAATAATCTTACGAAGGGTGACTGTCTGCAAAGTATTATCAATTATAGAAATCAGTATGGTGCGACTCTACAAAACATAGACCCTGCCGCCGCTCAAAAAGTAACCGACTACGCGGCATACGCCGCGGCCATAGTGGCTGTAGACAATAGTGTATCGACTAACATGAGCCAAAGTCCATATAGTCAAGCGGCCCTTAAGAGTGCCGAAACAGCAATACTGGCTGGTGGTGCGATAGCTGGAGCAGCAGTTGTAGGAGCAACGGGGGGGGTAGGAGCAGTGGGGGGGACTGCCATAATAGGAACCGGTATTGCGGCTGGAGCATTATTGAACAACCAACTTCAAGGCGCTCAAGCACGGGCGCAAAATCAGGCGGCTCAACTCAGTATTCAACAAATAAATAACATCGTGAATGGAACCAATATAACCGATCCGGATATAAAGGCCAAACTTATCAATCAAGCCAATGCTATTAAAAGTGGCCTTGGAGCAAAATGAAGAAAAAAAAAATTGTTACAATCATCTTAATAATTGTCATCATCTTAATTGTAGTTGGGGCCATTTTCTGGTACTTTTTCATGCGCCCTGTTACGCAATCGGCTGGCACGACGACTTCGCCGACTACGGGTTATTCGCCATTCGGCAGACCGTCTACTGGAAATAATTTTGGAACCACGACGACGAATAATAACAACGGCAATAATGTCACGCCGACGATTGTAAAAGTCCCGGCCTTGCGCCTGCTCTCCGCCACGCCTATCGGTGGTTACGGGGCATCTACGACAGCTTCGACGACCGTCGTGCGTTGGATAGACCGTGGAAGGGGAAACATCCTGCAAGCAAGTGAGAATTCCTTGGACATACAGACTCTTTCCAATACTTTACTGCCGAAGATGTACGAGAGCGTCTGGGGTAAAGGCATCAATTCACTGATAGGCTCTATACTGGGTGACGATGACGCGACGATCTCGACTATTTACGCCGCGCTATTGCCGCAAGGTAACGTTAATCAAAAAACCGGGACCTCCACGCCGGCAAATACGAACAACTCCTCCCTGGCCCCTTACAAACTTCAGGGCAAGAATCTGCCGGCTGGCATAGTCTCATACGCCACATCGCCGAAGAAAGACCGCGTATTCCTATTCGCGGTACAAGGAGGCCAAGGTATAGGCTATGTAGCGCCTTTTAACGGCGGCACGGCCACGGAGATATTCAATACGCCGGTCACGCAGGTGAATATTGACTGGCCGGAAGCTAATACCATATCCATAACCACAAAGGGTTCCGCCACGGATAACGGCTACCTGTACTTCGTCAGCCCAACTACAGGCACATGGAAGAAGATCCTGGGGCCATTGCCGGGTATGAGCGCGATTGTGAGCCATGACGCAAGATACGCCATAGTCTCCGCCGCTGGCAATGCCAACAATGTCGTCACTTATATATATTCCATCGCCACTTCTACGGCCACCGACGCTATCATCCGTACTCTGGCCGACAAATGCGTCTGGGGTAATTTCTATAAGGATATGGTTTACTGCGCCGTGCCTTTCCAGCCTGTTTCCGGGACTTATCCCGATGATTGGTACAAAGGAACGCTTTCTACTGTAGATAAAATATGGCAGGAGAACGCCGCTACGGGCGAGGTCCATTTAATATCCTCCGTCTTTGAACAAGCTAGGACAAATATCGATGCATTCAATTTGGGGCTCGACGACAAAGATAATTATCTATTCTTCATGAATAAGTTGGATCTGTCGTTCTGGTCGTTGGATTTAGTGGATAGTAATCAGTAAGAACCATTGTTTCTTGTCCCTACTCCAAATGCCTCTTGCGTATATAAAGCTCCTGACCGAGCGTAAATAACGAACTGACTGACCAATAAATGGCGATGACCGCGGCCGCCTGGGGGAATTTTGCCGGAATGATCCAATAAGTAGAGGCGAAAGCTATAAGCGGCAGGAAATACTTCATTTGCGTATTCATCGAGCTGGCCAGATCCGCCGGATTCTTGGCTCCCGGATTATTTTTTTTATTCAACGCGACCGCCGCCTTTTGCTGTCTGGAAGCCAAGGAATAATGCATTTGGAAGAATTGTATGACGGCCGTTATGAGGGAGAGGATGAGGCTTGGTTTGGTGAGATCGAGACCAAGTAAAAGCGGTTTGGCCATCGGTACATGGATAAAACTATAAAGCAGAGTTGGATCTACGGCCGGAGTTATTTTATAGAAAACAGAAATAAGGGCGAGTAGTATCGGCAATTGGATTATAAGCAGAAGGATGCCGGAAAATGGGTGTATGCCTTTTGATTTGTACAGTTCCATGACCTTCAGGCCTTGGGCTTGCTTGTCATTGGCATACTGAAGTTTAATCTTATTGGCCTCCGGCTCTACTTCTTTCATCCTGACTTGGGTCAAGATGGCGTTCTTAGACAGAGGAAATATGATCAGGCGCACTATGATAGTAAATAGTATGACTGCTATACCTACGTCTATCCATGGCAAAAGATCCATCAAGCCGACTAGGCCGTTATAGAGGGGTAGAAATATGAATGTGTGATACATGGAAAAGAGCCTTAACTATACACCAATCTTCGCTTTAGTGAAAAGATTTTTTATGTCAGCTTTAATATCCTTGAAATCGGCTTTCACGGCTTCAGTTTTGGCGAATATGATGATGTGAATGCCTTGGCCGGCACTCGTGGTAACAGAAGCGATAAGCGGTTGCACTGCCTCATATATGTGCCGCTTGATGCTATTGCGGAGAACTGCCGTTGGCGCGACTTTCTTCGGCGCCACCGCCGCAATCCTAATATCCAATCGTGTGTTTTCTCCCTTCGAGCCTCCGCCGGCACGCCCTGCTGGGCGCTTACTCCTTACTCCATCCTCCTTAATACTTACTACTTGCGTTCCAAGCGTCCTCATAACAAAAAGAGGGGAGTGCGTCACCCTCCCTTTCTCCATGACTTCCAAAAACTGTTTCGTGGAAAGCCTATTTGATCTTTTGAGCATATTGATCGAGCAAATTTGCCGCCTCCAGCGCGTAACAGAGATTAAACGGCGATCCTCTTGCGTCCTTTGGCCCTGCGAGCAGATAAAGCCCTGCGGCCTCCCGGCGTCTTCATGCGCACGCGGAACCCGTGACTCTTCGCGCGCTTGCGCTTGTTCGGTTTGTAGGTGAATGACATGGCAAGACTATAATATATAACTTAAAAAGAAGCAAGGAAAATAAATATGAAATTATTTTTAAAAGGCAAATTCTTATCCCCATCTTATCAACAGGTTTTTCACATTCGCGCAAGTAGGCAAAACCGGAAAAAAGCATATACTGGTACCACCTTAAAGACATGAACGACTTCACCCAAATCTGGCAGACGGCTTTGATAGAAATCAAGACTTTGGTGTCGCCAGCCAACTATTCTACATGGCTCACCACGACCAAGATCCTCCGCGAGGAGGAAGGCGTCGTATATCTAGGCGTGCCTAACGAGTTCACCCGCGAATGGCTTACGAAAAAGTGCCACAACTCCATCCTGCGCATCTTACGCCAGCTCAATGAGCGCGTCAGGGCATTGGATTACGTCATCATGAAAGAAAATGACGGCCAAAACACGCCCCAGAACCAGAGGAAAAACATCATGTCTCCGACTATATCCATGCCGTTGCAGGATTTCTACATAAATAAGGACGATAACTTGAATCCTAGATACACTTTCGAAAACTTCGTCATCGGACCGTTCAACGAGCTCGCCCATGCCGCGTCGCAGACCGTCATAAAGAACCCTGGCCAGACATATAACCCGCTTTTCATCTACGGCTCGACTGGTAGAGGTAAGACGCACCTCATACAGGCCATAGGCAACAAGATCAAGCAGGCTTACCCGAATAAAAAAGTCTTCTACATGACTTCGGAGAGGTTCGGCTCTGACCTATTGAACTCCTTCCAAGAGAATAAGACCCAAGCTTTCAAAGAAAAGTACAGGAAGTACGACGTGGTCATAATGGACGACGTTCAGTTCTTCGCCGGCAAGGAAAAGTTTCAGGAGGAGCTATTCCACCTATTCAACACCTTCCATGATACCGGCCGCCAGCTCATATTCTCGTCCGACAGGCACCCTAACGTCATCCCAGGCCTCGAGGACCGCATCCGGGGGCGTTTCAGCGTCGGTATGATAGTGGATATACCGGAGCCTGATCAAGAGTCTCGCACTGCTATAGTTCGCACGAAGTGCAGGACCAATAACATAAGCCTTCCCGACGAGGTTGTTGAGTTTCTGGCCTCGGAAATAGAGGATAATATAAGGGAAATAGAGGGTATTGTGAATGTCATTGCCTGCCAGATGCAGTTGAAGAATAAGGAGTTGAATTTGAATGAGATCAAGCACCTCCTTAAAAATAACGTGAAGCCAAAGAAAAATGTGTCTGTTAAAGATGTGGTAAAAATCGTCTCTGACTTCTATAATATCGATGAGGCTAGTATATACAACAAAACCCGCAGAAAAGAGGTTGTGAAGCCTAGACAAGTGGCCATGTATCTTCTCCGTGAGGATTTTAACATCTCATTCCCGTCGATCGGCGATAAAATGGGTGGTAGAGATCACACGACAGTCATTCATTCTTATGAGAAGATAAAAGTGGATATTAAGAATAATCCAGTATTGTCTCAAGAGATAGGACAGTTGAGAACTATGTTATAACCTGTGGAAAATTTGGTGAATTATTGTGGATAAGAAAAGTTGTTATAAGATATCAGAAAGTTACCAAAGAAAAAATATTACAGTAAAAGTAAAAGTAGGTATAAAATATAAAACAGTATAACTTTTCCCCATATCAACACCACTAATAGTAGTAATAAATCTTTATATATAAATAACTAATACTATTAATACCATGATAACAGAAGTACACCTTTCACAATTAAAAAGAATTATCAGCTTATCTGAAAGGGTCGCGCAGAGGAATAGCACCCTTCCTGTTTTATCCTGCCTTCTTTTTGAGATCAAAAAAAACACCCTTACGGTCAAAGCAACCAACCTTGATGTGGGTATAGAGGCTTCTATATCGGCAAAATCAGACGGAGAATGGTCCGTGGCCGCCCCGTCACACACTATTTCCTCTTTCGTCTCCCAACTAAATGATCAGGACGGGGTTGTAAAGATGGAGCTGGTGTCCGGAAATTTACATATAACCTCCAAGAGGTCCAAAGTCACCATAAAAACCGTTTCCCCGGAAGATTTTCCTTCTATCCCGCGAGTTTCAGACGGCAAAAAGACCTCTCTATCATCGGAAGTTCTGGTAAAAGGACTCAAATCGGTCTGGTACAGCGCCTCTGTCTCCAGTGTTAAACCGGAATTATCCAGTGTTTACATATATAAAAATGCCGAGAATTTAGTTTTCGCTGCCACGGACTCATTCCGTCTGGCGGAGAAGAAGGTTAAGGTTCCAAGCGGCACGATGTTCGAAGATATTCTTGTCCCGTTTAAAAATATTTCGGACATAATCAGAATATTAGAGAGCGTCAATTCCGATGTGGCTATAAATTCAAATAAAAATCTTATTTCCTTTGAAATAGACGGTATATATTTAACGTCACGAGTAATCGACGGGACATTCCCCGACTATCGCCAGATCGTGCCCAAAGGGTATACAACGGAAGCCGTAGCGCTGAAACAAGATGTCATAAATTCGATCAAAGTCTCGAATGTTTTCACGGATAAGTTCAACCAAGTCAGATTCATCATCGATCCCAAAGGAAAAGTATTCGAGATACAGACTAAAAATTCCGATATAGGCGAGAACGCCACCGCCGTTGACGCGGCCCTTTCCGGTGAAAAGGTTGAGATCAATTTCAACGGGAAATACGTGTCAGACTGTTTCCAATCCATAGACGCCGACAGCGTCTCGTTCCAATTGAGCGGTCTCAACAAACCCATGGTTATCAGGCCGGCCTCTGGCGACGGCACCTTCATGTATCTAGTTATGCCGATGAATCGATAATGTTGAGGAATAGATAATGTTAAGTATAAGTGAATTCTTCAAACGAGTTGGCGGGATTCAAGCTCGCGAGATTGCCTTTCGCGTGGCAGTTCAAGGCGCCATTAAAGAACTGCTTAATATTGAAATACCTATCGAGGCCATTTCATTCAAATCAGGAACCGTATCGCTAAAAAACATATCATCGTCGGCCAGGTCTGTTTTGTTCACTAAAAAAACAAACGTCATTGATCGTGCCAATGAACTTCAATCAATCCATATTGTCACTGACATTCGCTGATTACAAGATAGAGAAGTCTACCGAGGAAGTAGCTTGATCATACACCGAGTCATATAGAACCACTGAAATGGTATTTGTGGCCGCCAGTCCGCCTATATCAGCCGGCACGAATGAGATGTTTAACGGGTTTGTGGTGTTGGTCAAGACGTATTTTCCATTGAGATACAATTCGGTTTTTTGGGCCAGGTATCTTCCGGACTCCCGCAGATTCACCGTCAACAACTGATTGGCATCAACGGAGGCGTCTTCGGCGGGAGAGATTATGGAAACCTGTGGCATATTTGCAGGAATGTGCACGTCGTCCACGGTCGTCGGTATGCTGAAATTGGTCGTTTCTTTGAAATCAGTATTGCTTTCCCTCCAAGTGTCGAACCAACCACGGACGCCATGTTCCCAGTTAGCGTATTGCCCGTCTTGTGCCGGATCAACAGGTATTGGTCCAAGAGGATTACTCTTGTCTACCCACTGGAGTATAGAATGCACACTGTCGAAAACGATCTCTTTTCTGGTCTCTTGTGGCGTATACTGCGTCGAGACTTTTCCTGATATCGAATCTATCCAGTACGAGACTCCTCCTTGCCATATCCCACGCATAACAGGCTTGAGGTCGGCGGAAACGGGTAATGGGGCCTTGAAATTCTCCGGCGGGAAGTCTTTCGCCACTTGCGACATGAATGACCCCCAGACGGGCGTGATTATGAGGGCCGAGATGGCGTCATTCATTGGATGGTTGTTATTATTGCCCGCCCAAGCCCCTACGACGAGGTTGGGGGTGTATCCGAGAGTCCAGACATCCCTGTAGTCATTAGTCGTTCCGGTTTTGATGGCGACCTGCCTGCCGACACTGTCGGCTATTGGCTTGATAGAGGTCATGCGCACACCATCGCTGTCATCGGAGAGTACGTCGTTTATCTCCCGCGCGATCTCGGCCGGTATAACCTGCGCCGAATTGATGTCTGCCGACTCCAAGATGTTTCCTTTGTTGTCGTCTACTTCCAATATGTACCGATAAGGATTACGTACGCCGTCATTGGCGAAGACACCGTAGGCGCTGGTCATCTCTAAAAGGGAGACTTCACCGCCGCCAAGGACCAGAGTCAAGCCGTAACGATTTGGGTCCGTGAGCGAAGTAATACCCATGTCGGTCGCGGTCTTGATGGAGTCACCGATACCGGCAAGATAAAGGGCTTGAACGGCCGGAAGGTTGCGCGATTGCGGCAGAGCTTGGCGGATGGTGAGCGGCCCCTCGTATTTTTTATCGTATTCCTGCGGTGAATAGCATATCTGTGTAGACGAAGCGTTCGGGTCCTTGGTCGTGCCGTTAGGATTGCATTGTGGTGAGAACTGTATCGGCACGTCCCACAGTATTGTGTCGGGAGTGTAGCCTTTCTCAAATAGCGTGGCATAGACGAACGGCTTAAAAGTTGATCCGGGCTGACGCTCCGACAGAGTGTCATTGTAATTACCATCAATAGATTTATCGAAATAATCCCTTGAGCCGACCATGGTGAGGATGTCACCAGTCTTCGGATCCAAGGCTACCATGGCTGTATTACTGGCGTTGAAAGTGCCGCTCAAAGTCGGTCCATAGTGTGCCACCACACTTTCCGCCTTTTGCTGCATATCATAATCCAAAGTAGTCGTGACTTTGAGGCCGCCACTGCCCACCGCGTCCTCACCGTATTTTTTGGTCAGATAATCCAAGACGAACATGACGAAATGCGGGGCGCGGATGCCCTGGGAATTTTTCGTCAGGAAATCCACCTTTTCTTTGAGAGCCGACTGATAATCGGCGTCAGTTATCATGCCCAGACTCTTCATGCGTCCAAGGACCTGTTTTTGTCTAGAGTCCAAGTCGGCCGTATGCGTTCCGTATGGAGAGTAATACGTCGGAGCTTGCGGTACAGCCGCTATATAGGCCGCCTCGGCCAGCGTGACGTCTTTTGCCGGCTTGCCGAAGAATGTCTGGCTCGCCTCCTCGACGCCGTATACGGTTCCTCCGTACGGGGTCTCGTTCAAGTAAGCTTCCAATATCTGATCTTTAGTCATAATTCTGGTCAATTTTATAGCCAGGAACAATTCTTGGAGCTTGCGCGTTACAGTCTTGTCTTGCGTCAATAGAGCGTTCTTGACGACTTGCTGGGTGATGGTGGATGCTCCCTGGCTGAAATTACCGGTTGCCAGATCGGCCAAGAAGGCACGGATTATGGAAGTCGGTTCTATGCCGATATTGTTATAGAAATTTGAATCTTCGATGGCAACAGACGCCTTTTGGATATACGGAGATATTTCAGTTAAAGGTACGACTGTGCGTTTCGCGTTAGAGCCGGTATCGTAGAGAAGGACGTTGCCTGTGCGGTCGTATATCTTCGTAGACTCCACTACTTTACGGGTCTCGAATGAGTTCAAGTCCGGCATTTTCAAGGTCGTCGCCCACAGGGCACCGCAACCTATAAGCACGAGGATTGCCGATATCGCTATGGCAATACCCCGCAATATATGACGGACGTGTTTTTTACGGGGATTATGTGAACGCCGACGCTTCATCGTAGGCGTTATTATATCACTGTTCCCACTTGTCTCCGAAAGGGTTCAAATCCTCGTCATCCAATGTTACGGCCTCTTCCGTTTCTTCCTCCTCCTCTCCTTCAACCGCCACGGCAGGTACGTCCTCTTCTATCGGCTTTTCCTCTAATTCAGGGATGACTAGCGGAGCGTCGGCCTCGATGATTTTTTTTGGTTCTTTTTTTGTTGCGTGTGGCATGATTTTTTCTTAGCATGCTAATGCGTGGATAATTTGTAACAAAGAGCGGCGGCTTTTGCAACAACAGCTACCTGTGGATAATCGCAGAGTGCGTCAAGGCCACAGCGATGGCGTCATATTCGTCGTCCAACGCGTCTTTCTTTGGTATATCTATGAGGAGCGGTAACATCTTCATCATGCGAGCCTTATCGCTTGTGCCGTCGCTGGTTATGGCCATTTTTATGGCCATAGGGGCGTATTCAAAGACGGGAATGTCTCTTTTAAGTGCTTCGTATATGATGATGCCCCTAGCTTCAGCCACGCGCATAGCCGTTTTCTGGTTCTTGGTTATGAAAAGGGTTTCTAGGGCCATAGCGTCGGGTTTGAATTTATTTAAAATGCGGCTGATTTCTTCGCCGACTTGTTTCAGGCGGCCGTAAATCGGGTCTTTAGAAGAGGTCTCGAAGCACTCTGAATAAACCAAAACTTCCTTTCCCTTGACGGCCTTCTCAATGATAGCGATTCCAAGCCTGTCATATCCCGGGTCTATTCCAAGAATTTTCATTTTACTGTTTACTGATTACGGTTTACTTGCGTCGTTACTCCGCATTCGTGAACACCTCCTGCACCTCGTCATTGTTTTCTAACTCTTCGACAAGCTTGGATAGCGTTTCCACATCAGCATCTTCAAGCGGCATGGTAGTCGTCGGCGTCCATACATTATTCTCTTTTTTGAATGCCCATGAAGCACTGCCCGGCGCCGCCAATTCGAAGCCGTTCAATGAAAGGATATGTTTTATTTCCTGCGCCGCCTTATTGCGGTTATCAGTCAGCGCCTCGATAAGCATCGCGATTCCTCCAGGTCCGTATGACTCGTAAATGATCGATTCCATGGCCGCGCTGTTGTCCGTGGCGCCTTTTTTCACCGCGCGGTCAATGGTGTCATTCGGCATATTCTCTTTGCGGGCTTTTTCTATTGCCGCGGCCAAACCCGGTGAAGTTACGTTGCCTTTAGCCTTCTTTGATTCAACCGTTATAAGGCGTACGTATTTACCGAACGACTTGCTCTTTTGGGCGTCATTCTTTGCCTTGAGGTGCTTTATCTTTGAGAATTTGTTGTGGCCGGACATAGTATTTGCTTAGGCTTTTAATTTCTTAGTTTCTTTCTTGTGCCTGGATTTGATCCTTTTGATATCTTCAGCTGAAGGAAGGGACTCCGGATAGATATTTGATTTGATCAGTACGCCTCTCACGTTCTCGTTATTGATAACATGCTCATTAAGTATACTACCTTTTCCCTGGAGGTTTTTCTTCCTGGTGTTTTCTGTGGTTATGGCCGTGGCGAATTCTTTTGCCGAGATAGTTACTTCCGGCAAGACATCGGCCAACGGGGTATTTTTCTTGGCACCTAGTCTTTTCTTCATGTCGTCGGTAGTTTTCCCGCCAAATAGAGCCTTATCACCGAAGCTTCTGATTTCAGATATCCCGCGACCATCTACGCCGCGGCTGAATGCCATAGCGGCGAAGGTCTTTTCGGTGACCGTCAATTTTTCTCTCGCCGTAATTCTTTCCAGCTCTGCCATTCTTTGCTCAATAACCTCCATCTTTCTGGTTTGCGTGACGAAGTATGCTTGGGCGAAGGCGATTTCAATCTTTCTAGGATCTCCGTTGAGAGTTGTCAGATAACAGGCATAGCGTGTCAGTTTATAATCAGAAACCTCCATTTCAGCTCCCTTTCCCACCCTTATCACCTTCCTGACGCCAAGAAAGTGATCATTTACATTGCCGCCGGCCTTTTTACAGGCTTCCTTGCCTCTTTCCAGAGCCGTTTCGAAATTCTCCCATTTTGTATATCCCAATAGTGGATACAAATCCCGTGCATACCAATACTCCACCCCATTTTCACGGCGGGTGTCGTCAAAAGTCTTGTATAGGGTTTGTAATTGATTATTTTCCATACCCTCAATTATATACCCCCAAATATTTTTGGGAACTTACGGAGAGGAGAAAAGTGTTTTGCAATTATTTAAAGCAACTTCGCCGCTCCTTTTTCCCCCAAATGCGCGTAAGCTTTGTCGGTAGCGATGCGCCCGCGCGGCGTGCGTTCAAGCAAACCAAGCTGAATCAAATACGGCTCGTAAACCTCTTCAATAGTCGCCTGCTCTTCAGATAATGCCGCGGCTATCGTAGTTAATCCCACAGGACCGCCGCCAAATTTGCCGATAATGACCTTCAGTATGTCGCGATCAGCCGCTGTTAAGCCTATAATATCGACGCCAAGCATCTTCAAGGCCGCCTCAACTGTAGCTTTATCGAGGTCTGTCTTGTTGATCTGGGCGTAATCGCGGCAACGCTTGAGATGGTAATTGGCAGTGCGCGGGGTAAAGCGCGAACGGACGGCTATTTCTTGGATAGCGTCATCGTGAGCGGCTATGCCAAGTATCTTTGCCGAACGCTTTACGATGTCGGCGATCTCCTTATTTGAATAAAACTCAAGTTTAAAGACCCCACCAGAGAAGCGCGAACGCAGAGGCGAAGAGAGCATGGCTATCCTAGTAGTGGCGCCTATAAGGGTGAATGGCGGAAGGTCGAGTTGGATAGTCCTTGCCGAAGGCCCTTTGCCTATGATAATATCGAGCGTTCCCGACTCCATGGCGGGATACAGCACTTCTTCTATAGCTTTGTTCAAACGGTGTATCTCGTCGATGAAAAGGATGTCTCCGGCCGATAGGTTGGTCAGGATAGACGCCAAGTCGCCCACTTTGAGAATGGCCGGTCCGGAAGTGACTTTCATCTGGGCTCCGGTCTCCTTGGCTATGAGATGGGCCAGGGTAGTCTTGCCAAGTCCCGGCGGACCATAGAAAAGAATATGCTCCGGAGGGTGTTTGCGCTCTTTGGCGGCGGTGAGGAGTATGTGGAGGTTATCTTTTATGTTCTTTTGGCCGATATATTCCTCCCAGCGCGACGGACGCAGGGTCTGGTCCAGAAAACCAGTCTCTTTCTCATCCGGGGCCGTTTTAGGGGAAGTCCTTGACATTTAAATAGTTATATGCTAGGATACTAGCGAAGTTGAAATCATATGAAATACGCGAATTTAGGGCCGTATTCGAGCCCATAGATCTCTAAGCAATGGCCTTCCCAGGTTTGGGTATAGTGCTAAGGACATGTTGGTTGCAAGGCTTCGGCCTTGCTTACTGAAATTATCCTCGGGACTCTACCTCGCTTTCGTCATCACGACGAGAGATATTGCTTAGGGATCTATGAGTTTGAATCGGGGGCGCGACCGCGCCTTTTTTCGTCTACATGTATCCTAACGCTATGCACAGGAAAAAAGCAATTGACAGTGACGGTTTTTATCTGTCTTAACGCAAAGTCATTCCGGATTTTTTCAAGGTGTCAGTTCTCGATCTTTTCTCCCGCTCTTCTTGGATATGAAGTTCATTCAACTCCTGCTCTATCCTTCGGATATCCATCTTTAATTTAGGCACAGTAACTTTGTACTCGTTCAGTTTCTGGTTCATCTCCTGAAATTCAGATTCTTTTTCCTTGAGCTCATCTTGCTTCTCGCGCAAAGCAGCCATTAATTTTTGTACCTCCTGTTGGTACTCCCTGCTCGCCTCTGTCAATGCGTTGTTTATCATGATAGTTATGATTACTTGATTAATATGAATAATAAGATCCGGCTGATTCTCTACTAATCCTCCAGCGTTATCACCCTCTCCAACTCATCATATGAAGTTATTCCGGCCAATATCTTGAGCACGCCGTCCTGCTTCATAGTAAGAATACCCTGGCCTTTGGCGGAAATCCAGATATCCCTGTCGCTGGAGCTCATCTGCACGGCCTTCTCAACGGTCTCATTCATGAGTATAGCCTCATATATGCCTATACGGCCTTTGTAGCCGGTATGATTGCATTTATCGCAACCGACGGAAACCCACATCTTCGTGCGGTCAGTGGGAATAACGGAAACATCTTCTATGCCCGCGAGAGTCGCTTCCAGCTCTTTTTTCACATCGCCTTCAATGACGGCCTCTTTTCTGCACACTGGGCAAAGGCGGCGTACTAGGCGTTGGGCCATGGAGACGCGCAGAGCTGACGGGATAATAGTCGGATTGGCTCCGAGATCTATGAGGCGCGGGAACGTGCCGGCGGCATCGTTGGTGTGGATGGTAGAGAAGACCAAGTGGCCGGTCAGTGCGGAATTGATGGCTATGTCAGCCGTCTCGTTATCGCGGATTTCACCGATCATTATGATGTCAGGGTCTTGTCGGACGACTGCGCGCAGACCTTCGGCGAAGGTGTAACCCTTGTCATTGACCTGCGTTTGGACGATGCCGGGCAAATGATATTCGATAGGGTCTTCGATGGTGATGATCTTAACCTCCGGATTGGAAACCTTCTTTAGGAATGAATAGAGCGTCGTCGTCTTACCGGAACCGGTCGGGCCCGTTGTGAGCAACATGCCGTCTGGGCGGTTTATCTCTTCCAGAAGTATCTTCAAGAGTTTGGGATTGATACCGAGGCTTTCCAATGGCACGTCTATGGACTTCGGATTGAGTAGACGCATGACGACTGATTCATTGTAAGCGCCCGGCAATATGGAAACACGAACCTCGATGTCCCCGAATGAAAGTCTGATTGAGAAGCGTCCATCCTGCGAATCCTTCTTGATGTTCAATTTCATTCCGGAAATTAGTTTGATGCGCGACAGGAGCAGGGCATAAGTCTCATTGTCGAACCGAACGACTTCCTGGAGGACGCCGTCTAGACGATAGCGCAGGAGGACATAACCTTCCTCTGGCTCTAAGTGTATGTCGGAGGCGTCCACGGCCAATGCTCCGGCCACCAGAGTCTCCAATATGCGCGAGACGCGGTAGCTCTTCTTCGCGCCGAGGGTGTTTTGCAATATGGAAATGATGGTCGGCAAGCTCTTTGCTTGATTTATGATCTCCTCTATCTCCGAGCTGGATATCTCAAGCGATCCACTGCGGCTTTCGGAAGCGAAAGACAGATCCTTATAAGATTTCCATGCTTTTTCCAAGCCTTGGGTGGAAGTTATGTATAGTTCAGGTTCGTAACCTTTGGTCTTCAAGCCTTCCAATGCCGCCGCCGTCTTCTCGTCTTGTGGATTGCGCGCGGCGACCTTCACTTTCTTGTTAATCAAAGCGAAACCGGCTACTTGGGCGGCTCTGGCCGTCTGTTCGTCGATGAGGCGCAGGGCGTCGCTCACTACCGGCGTAACCGTGAGATTCACGTATTCAAGGTTGTATTTGCCGGAGAGCATTTGCACCAGATCTTCTTCCTCCTTGTGCAGTAGATCATTTAACCGGCGCTTCTGCTTGTCTTCGTCGAATTGGATAGCCATATTATTGCCGTAAGTATAGCAGAAATGAGGCTCCGATTGAGCCATGGGAGGGGACTGGATTGGTGCTTGACTTTATAATTGGTTGTGGTATAGTAGGAGCAAAGCTGGCATCAGTCTTTATGATGCAACCCGCGATAAACGCGGTAATCTGAAAGTTTGAAAATGAAAAATTCAAGGATATCAGTTTGTCTGGTAGTGCTCATCCTCGTGTGTGCCAATCCAGTCATTGGGGATGAATATGTGACCGTCTATGGTCCAAGTCCCGCTGCCACACTTGTGCATGGGACATTTGACTTGACTCTCGGTTTGCTCGAAGCGCCTTACTGGTTCGTTAGATCGGCCTTTACGCCGACTACGACTACGTATGTGGTGAGGGATAATCAACCGCCGGTCGTAGATGCTCAACCGGACTATGACCAACCGGCGGCATACATTGAACCTGCCTGTGCCGTACCCGCGTGCGTCGCACCTCCCGTTCCCGGCACGTACGTGCCGGACCTAAATTGGGAGCCGGCGGATTACTGGTTTTGGAATGGTTTCGAAGTCGGGTACGATTACGATGGTTTCGCCATATATCTGTGCGGCGGCCAGTGGATGTATCCGCCGACGCAATTCGTGTTTGGTTTCGAATCGTATCACCGCGAACATCGCGGCGACTGGGACCACTTGTGTCGGCACAACGAACGGCATGAATGGGCCGGACGTCATGGTGGCGGAGAACGCCATTTCGACGGCGGACGGCAACGCCAATTCGATAGACTCCATCATGCCGGCAATCCCAGATTCGGCGGTCAAGGTTCTGATAACCGAAACAAGGGATATCAGCAGGCATCTGGCCAAAACCAACCCCGGCAATACTTGAGAGCTCCAGGAAGCAGGATCCAGAACCCGGCCGGAGGCGGATCACGTCAAATCGGCAATGTACGCCCTAATAATTCAAGCGCACGGCGTCAGCCAAATGTCGATGCGGACCATATGCGTATGCGTCCGCTCCCAAGTTCCCCAAGGAACATCCAGCCGAACGGCGTTGGTCTGACGAGTTCACATCCAATGGTTTCACGTCAAGTGGGTTCTCCTCAAGCCGGAAGCAATCGCGGTAATGGGAATCGTAGCGGCGGCGGTCCTCGGCGTTGAAATGCCACAACTTCTCACCGGTCGTTCCTTTCATTCGTTGCTGTCTGCAATGGATGAGGGGAGCGGCCTTTTTTCTTGCCTGAAAATTATTCCGATTCTTGCTTACTTGCCCCAGATTCATTACCATAGACCCATGAAAGAATTCACCTCTCATTCCATCAAAGAAACTGAAGCCATAGCTGCACAATGGTTGGCGGATATTTCCAATAAATATGCAGACAAAGACGAAGCTCTGGTTGTCGGCCTTTCCGGCCATCTTGGCGCAGGGAAGACCGCTTTCGTGAAAGCCGTCGCTAAAGCACTTGGAGTCAAGGAAGAAGTAACAAGTCCGACATTCGTGCTGATGAAGTTGTACGGCCTAAATCCAGTCGGCACATTCAAAAGCTTTCCTCGGAAGCGGCTGGTGCACATAGATGCTTACCGATTGGAGCGGCCGGAGGAATTGGAAGCTCTAGATTGGGAAGTTCTCGTCGCCGACCGGAACAACCTCATCATGGTCGAATGGCCGGAGAATATCAAAAACGCCATCCCAGAGGACGGCGTTTTGATAGAATTTGAAAATATAGAGGATTCAATCTACGGCGTCAGTATTCTATAATGACTTCGCCGTTGGCTCCCCTTCCTCCGGCGACAGAACTTCCGGCGTTGCCGGCACCACTACCCCCTCCTCCGGGAGCAACTCCATCGATACTTCCATGAACACCACTGTTGCTGGGAACCATGCCGCCTTGTCCGCCATATGGAGAAGATCCGCCCCACCCACCATCTTGACCATTTCCTCCAGAGCTTTGACCACTAACACCAGATAAAATAACTGCTCCAACGGAAGATGCTCCTCCGCCACTACCTCCGGCGCTTTTCCCACCTTTATCACCATCATCTCCCCCGCCATTTCCTCCTTGTGCTACTACTAGAGTACCAAAACTACTGTTTCCCCCCATACCTCCGGTGGTCTTAAGGTATCCACCTCCACCGGTACCGACAGTAACACTATAATCTGTCTTCGGCAGAACCGTTACAATGCTTTCAGCATATCCTCCACCCCCACCCCCACCTCCTTGTCCGTCGGAATCCGATGAACCTCCGCCTCCGCCTCCTCCTCCCCAAGCGCGGACTCGTACTTTAGTAACTCCCGCCGGAGCGGTCCAAGTGTCGGAACCATTAAAAGCGACTATATTGCTCGGAATACCCCCGTTTGACCAGTCAACGTCTCCATTATTGTCAGTAGCAGTTAAGGTTTGTCCTTGGATTCCCGTTTTGGGCATTCCTGGCGGGACAAATTGAAAATTACCAAGGCTAAGCAAGCCGGTCTTCATCTGACCTACTGCCCCGACATTGATAGGCGCGTCGCAACCGGGATTGCCGGCCGTGCAAGTAGGCGGAGAACTCAACGGGGCGCTCCAATCCGCCAAAGCCACCAATGCTGACGCTCCTAGAACGAACCCTCCGGCCAGTGCCGCTAATGTTATGAGCTGTTTCTTCATGATAATGATTAAATTACTTTTTAATTGATAAAAAATTATTGTTCTCTCAAAGCATTGGCAACCGCCTGTTTTTGAGCGTCGGTCACCGACACGGCCGAACTCCTCAATTGAGTCGCCACGCTGTCTATCTCCTGCTGTGAGACGTGGACTGGGGAATTACGCAAAGCAGCCGCCACTTGGGCACGCATGTCATTGGAATTCGCCGTAGTTGCCGCCGGTTTGTTATTGACCGAAGCCGACCACCAGTAGAGAAGTCCGACGATGATGGCCGCCACCACGATGATAATGAGCAAATTGAGCGTGCGACTATGATTTTCGCCGGTCACGGAAGCTTGTGGCTCAGGATTTGGATTGATTGAGTAGATGTCCATGGTATTTGATAAATTAATGTTTAGATTAAAACAATGCTACCAAAATGTGATGGTCACATATCCTCCCCCACAAGAAAGATTAAGAAGACCGCAAGTATTACCACCGGTTATGTTTTCATCTCCACCACTTGCTGTTCCGTCGTGGGAAGAAGAATCACCTGAATTAGCTGTCAACACTAAACTACTACCGATATTAACAACGGTATTGACCCCACTGCCCTTACCTCCAACAGTTCCAGTTATACTTGATACGGAGCTGACATCTATATTATTTTTTTCGACCAATCCCCCCATATTCGTCATTTGAATAGTCGTTCCTCGGTGACTCGGGCCACCGGCGACTATTGCCGCTCCGGTAATTCCAGTTGGCTTATTCCAAGTAAATGATGAACTAAATGTAACTATATTTGCTGGTGTATATACGCAACGCAGACCATATTGATCATTTGTTAGCATTTGTCCACTTCCGCATACAGGGAAAGCGGCCGGTGCCTGCCATGACGCGTTACCGACCGCATCAGATGTAAGCACGGCGCCAATGCTTGGTGTGCCACTGGCGACATAGAGATTGTTCACTGACAATGTATTCAAACCCAGCAGGCCTGTCTTAGATTGTGTCGCCGCACCCACATTGATTGGCGCCAAGCATCCGGCATCATAATTCGGATTAGTCGGGTCAGTGATGCAAGTTGGCGGCGCTGAATGAGGTGAAGTGAAATCCGCCAAAGCTACCAAAGCCGAAGCGCCGAGAAGAACTCCAATCGCTAGAGTTGAAGCGGCTAGTATTGACTGATGAGTGATTTTCATATTTTTAGATATAGCGTTTATTAATATAGTTCTCTTATTTATAGGCATATTTTAGCATATCTATGTCCAGTCAAGGCCTATAATCGTGGATAACTGGTGATTAGTGTACAATTGGTATATGAAACGCCTTGTCCTCTTGGACGCCCACGCCATCCTGCACCGCGCTTATCACGCCCTGCCGGATTTTTCCACGGCCAAAGGCGAGCCGACAGGGGCTCTATACGGCCTTTCGGCCATGCTTATAAAGATCATTGAAGACCTAAAGCCGGACTATATTGCGGCTTGTTATGACGTTAAGGGCCCGACATATAGGCATGAGGTTTACAAAGAATACAAATCACAGCGTAAAAAGACGGATGATGACCTTATAGCGCAGATAAATAGGTCGCGGGATATTTTCGCGGCTTTAAATATTCCGATATACGATAAACAAGGTTTTGAGGCGGACGATATCCTCGGAACGATTGTGGAGCAGATCAAGAAGCAGGAAGTAAGGAGTAAGGAGAAAGGAGAAAATAAGATTGAGATTATTATTGCCTCCGGAGACATGGACACGATGCAGTTGATTAGTGGCGAGCAAGTGAAGGTCTATACGTTGAAGAAAGGCATTAAAGACACGATCATGTACGACGAGAAAGCAGTCAATGAGCGTTTCGGTTTTGGGCCGCTCTTAATTCCCGACTACAAAGGGCTGCGAGGCGATCCGTCGGATAATATTCCCGGAATAAAAGGCATAGGCGAGAAGACGGCGACAACCCTTGTTACCACTTTCGGTACGATTGAGGATATGTACAAGGAATTGGAGAGTGGCGAAGCCAAATTTACTAAAGCGATCATGAGTCCGAGGATAATCCAGCTATTGAAGGATAATAAAGAAGAGGCCGAATTTAGTAAGATGCTGGCTACTATCCGCCGAGACGTGCCTATCGAACTCAAGATGCCGGAAAAGACTTTCAAAGAAGGATTGGATATGAAGAAGGTGAGCGCGCTTTGGAATGAGTTGGAATTTAGGACGCTCACGCAGCGGCTTGAAAATGCGCTTAATGGCAAAAAACCTATTGAACAGAAGCCAGGGCAACTGTCGCTCACTTCCAATATTAATGTTCCGAAGGAAGAATTTGAAAAGACGGCGATTGCATTATGGCTAGTTAATTCGACAATAACTAATCCGAAGATCGAAGATATATACGCTTTCGCCAAGACGGAAGATTTCGCCGAAGCGAGCAAGATCATTTTTGCCGAGCTTGATAAGAAAGGATTGAGAAAGGTCTATGAAGAGATCGAATTACCTCTTATTTCGGTAATCAAGAAGATGGAAGAGCGGGGCATCAAAGTCGATAAGGCTTTATTGGCGGGCCTTTCCAAGACTTACGGCGCGGAACTGGCGTCACTCGAAAAAAGGATATGGAAAGAAGCCGGCGTGGAATTTAACATAGCTTCTCCAAAACAATTGGGCGAAGTCCTATTCGATAAGCTGGGCCTGAAGGTCAAGAATGCAAAGAAGACCGGTAGCGGGGCTCGTTCCACTCGCGAATCGGAGTTGGAAAAGATGCGCGACATGCATCCGGTGGTGCCGATGCTGTTTGAGTATCGTGAGTTATCCAAATTACTCGGCACTTATATAGACGCAATCCCTTCACTGTTGGATTCCAATGATCGGCTTCATACGCATTTCATCCAGACCGGCACGACCACCGGCCGCATGGCATCGGAGAATCCGAACATGCAGAACATTCCCATCAAGTCGGAACTCGGCAAAGTCATCCGCACGGCGTTTATAGCGGAAAAGGGATTCAAACTGGCGGCTTTCGATTATTCTCAGATAGAATTGCGCATAGCGGCTTTTCTTTCCGGAGACGAAAAGCTCATTTCCATATTCAAAGAAGGAAAAGACGTACATACTTCCGTGGCGGCGTCGGTTTTCAAGGTCAAGCCGGAAGAAGTCACCCCGGAGATGCGTCGGAAAGCCAAGGTCATCAATTTCGGCATAATATACGGCATGGGCGTTTTGGCTCTCCGGCAAAATCTCGGCACTAGTCGTGAAGAAGCCCAGAATTTCCTGAATGATTATTTTGCCACATTCTCCACTTTGGCCGCTTACCTTGACCGCATAAAAGCCGAGACGGCTCGCAAGGGCTATACAGAGACCTTTTTTGGCCGCCGGAGATATTTCGAAGGCATCAAGTCCAAAATCCCGTATGTCCGCGCTTCGGCCGAGCGCATGGCCATCAATGCTCCTATCCAAGGCACTGAAGCGGACATCATAAAGCTGGCTATGATAAAAGTCGATGAATATATTCGCCGGGAAAAATTGGAGAATAATGTTTTTCCGTTACTGCAGGTGCATGATGAATTGGTGTATGAGATCCGTGCCGACGGTAAAGAAAAGGTTCCGCCGGAAAAAGTCGTGGCGGAAATAGAGAAGATCATGCAGTCGGTCATGGACTTGAAGGATACCAAAGGCGTGGCCTTGGCGTCGCACGCGTCGATAGGGAATAATTGGGGGGAACTTAAATAATATGCTCTACGTCTTTCATGGTTCCGATATAGCCAAATCGGTAGAAAAGGCCCACGCCTTAATTGCTTCTCTGCGCGCCAAAAGACTGGATGCTTCATTCATTGAAATCAGTGCTGACAAATGGAGCCAATCAGCCGTTGAGGAAAACCTCGGTGGCCAAGGTCTTTTTTCCGGCAAGTACATCATCTTTTTGAATCGCGTGACGGAAAATGTTGATGCCAAAGAATCATTGCCAAGCATTATTCAAGTTATGAACGAGTCAGCGAATATTTTTATCGTCTTGGAAGGAAAATTGAACGCCGAATTGAAAAGGGCAGTTGAGAAAGACGCGGAGAAAACGGTAGAGTCGGAGCACAAAGAAGCGATGGCCAAAAAAGAATTTAATGTCTTCGCTTTGGCGGATGCCTTTGGCAGGCATGATGCGGTAAATGCTTGGAAGATATATCGTGAAGCAATAGACAGCGGCGTAGAGCCTGAAAATATAGCAGGCGTCTTGTTCTGGAAGGCGAAATCCATGGTCGGTGGACCTTCCGGCAAATCAGACCGCCGGCTTGAAAAATTGGTAACCCTCTATCACGACGGTCATCGCGGCATCCTAGATCTTGAGAGGGGAATTGAGAAGCTGCTCCTGTCGTGCTAATCTAGCTTTACGCGCCTATACTCGCTTCGCTCGTTGTGGCGCTTCGCTCGAAGCTAAAGAACGAGCGAGCTCGTTCTTTGCTTCTCGCTCGCGCCCATAGCTCAGCTGGTAGAGCAACTCCCTTTTAAGGAGTGGGTCGTTGGTTCGACTCCAACTGGGCGCACAAACAGGAGACCCTTATAGTTAGCTCTATTTTTGATGCTTTTGGAGTTACCCAAATTAGAGTCGAACTTTAGTACCATATACCATCTTGCTTAATTGCACGTATAGTCATACTACTATTCGGACTTGTTTGAATAACTATCTGTACATGATCCGCGTCTTGAATTGTCCATGTAGCCTCAGATGATACCATGGCATCTGATGTCAGTTCTTTAGCCATAAGAGGGCCAATGAGTTTCATTAATGACAACACCTGCTGGTCTGAAGTTTTCTGAAGTTGTGCAAGTTGTTGAGGTGGAACTAACGCAGCAGCATATTTTCTGAAAGAAGCCACATCACCAGAATTGACTATTTGAACCATATTCACACTTGCAGATACTATACTGGCTTTGTCTGTGTCAGATAGTTGGCCTCCTACCAAACTAGCATGCCAAACTGCAGAGGGAACGGTTGACGCGGTGCTCGTAGCGGATTGCACAGGTTGAGTTTGTTGTGAGGCCGGGCTTAAGTTAACCGGTGTTTGTGTATTCTGACTAGCGCTAGTAGAATTTTGTCTTGAATAGTAATAGATACCCCCACCAATTACTAATAAAGCGATAACAGCTATTAATAAAGGAACTACGAAACCTTTTTGAGAGTTTTTCATGGATAAAGTATATCAAAAAATTCAATGTATATGGTTTAGCAATTCTGCATCGTCCTAATAAACATCAACTTCTCATACAACCCCTACAACGGCAGATCGAACGCCAGGAATCCCGCGCCGGTGAACATGAGCGAGATAGCCATGGTGAGAAGCAGGATATAATAATTGATCCCGTCTGACAGAAGTTTTCCTTCCTTGGCTTTGAACCCGAGCTTGATGACGAGGATAATGGCGTTTAACAGGGCCGCTAGCTGGGTGAAGAGGCCGATGACGAGAAACAAAGCGATGGCGATTTCCATGATGCCATATATGACGGTATTGGAACCTGAACTCTGGCCGCGATTTATGATCTTCTGGTAGCCAAAATAGGCGAGCGTTATGCCTAGGACTAGGCGGATAATGAGCGGTCCGACTAGCCCATAGGTGAGAAGAGACGGGAATAATGATACGGGGTGCATGTTGATAGGATGATTATATTCGGTTAATGTTACTGACATGATAGCAGAGAAAAAGCCGATAAAGAAGCGCGATGCTCGCTTGTTATTAGACGACATCAGAAGCGTCCACAATGTCGGCTCAATATTCCGCACAGCTGAAACATTAGGTATTTCGCGGATATATTGTGCCGGCACTACGCCGACGCCGGTTGATCGTTTCGGCAGGAAGCGCAAGGATTTCACCAAGGTGGCTTTGGGGTCGGAGGATTTGGTGACTTGGGAATATGTTGAAGAGGCAGGCGAATCGGTGAAGCGACTCAAAAAAGAAGGATTTGAAGTGATTGCTCTCGAACAAGCCGGCAACTCGATTGATTACAAGGAAGTTGAGTTCAAGGCGCATTCGAATGGCTCGCATCCCCCAAAGATCCTCATCATTCTCGGCAACGAAGTCGATGGCGTGTCGCCTAAATTATTGAAGATGGCTGATGTTATAGCTGAGATTCCCTTAAATGGTAAGAAAGAATCATTGAATGTGTCGGTGGCCGCGGGGATAGCTTTGTTCCGTTGGCTTGATCGTTAGCCAAGCAATCATT
>Ga0182017_10000481_pt1 | contig 31409 bp, 32 predicted proteins | sample 712E3DmetaG_FD_120492 | JGI IMG/M metagenome (GOLD analysis project Ga0182017, IMG submission 120492) | Permafrost microbial communities from Stordalen Mire, Sweden - 712E3D metaG | ecosystem: Environmental > Terrestrial > Soil > Wetlands > Permafrost | place: Sweden: Stordalen | collected... | reverse complement strand
CAAACTTACAAAGGTATTAAGCGGTGAATGGAGGTTAAGTACTTCGGAACGCAAGAAAATCCTTCTAAACAATATTCACGGAGTTGATATTGATTCTCAGGCCGTGGAAGTCACAAAACTTTCGTTACTTCTTAAAGTGCTGGAAGGTGAAAATGAGCAGTCTCTTGCGCAACAGATGACCTTGTGGCATGAACGGGCCTTGCCTGATCTGGAGAATAATATCAAGTGCGGGAATTCACTAATTGGAACAGACTTTTATGAAGGTAGCCAAACGGGAATGAACCTTTTTGAGGATGAAGAACAGTATAGAATTAATGCATTTGATTGGTGCGGCAAGGACGGATTTCAGGAAATAATGAAAAATGGCGGGTTTGATGTGGTGATTGGGAATCCGCCTTATATAAGAATCCAAACATTGAAAGAATGGGCACCAAAAGAAGTAGAATATTATAAAGGTGAGTATAAAGCAGCAAGTGCAGGCAATTATGATATTTATGTAGTTTTTGTTGAAAAGGGTTTGGGGCTATTAAATAATATCGGTAAACTTGGATACATTCTTCCGCATAAATTTTTTAATTCGCAATATGGTGCTCCATTACGAGAAATAATTTCGGCAGGAAAGCGTCTTTCAAAGATTGTACATTTTGGCGATCTGCAAGTTTTTAGCGGTGCGACAACATATACCTGCCTAATGTTCCTCGATAAGAAAAACAATGACAAGTTTTGTTTCTCAAAAGTGATTGATTTAAACATTTGGCGGCTGCAAGGCAAAGCAATTGATGGCAACATCCCAATTTCAGACACTAATCAAAATGAATGGAATTTCAACGTAGGTGAAGGTCGCCAAATTTTCCAAAAACTATCTCAAACAAAACCTAAACTTGGAGAATTGGCGCATCTTTTCGTAGGTTTACAAACCGATGCGGATGATGTTTTTATCCTCGAAGAAATACGAAGAAGTGGAAAAAAAGTCCTTTGTCACTCAAAAGCTACTGAACAAGAGCATTGGTTTGAAGCATCACATCTAAAACCTTTTTTAAAAGGCTCACTAAATATACGCCGTTATGTGCTATCAAACGTTAATAAACTTTTGCTTTTTCCTTACGAAAACACCAATGGCAAATCAACACTGATCCCAGTAAACGAATATAAAAAAGAATTTCCATTGTCTTGGGATTATTTACTTCAGAACAAATCTGTTTTATCAAAGCGTAATAAGGGTAAGTTAGGACCAGACTGGTATGGTTATGTCTATAAAAAAAATCACACTCGTTTCAAACTTCCAAAAATTTTGGTGCCTTCTATTGCAACGGGTGCTTGTTTTGCGCCAGACCTAAATGGTAATTATTACTTTGTTGGGAGCGGTGGTGGCGGAGGAGGAGGGTATGGTATCGAAGTCTCTGAATTGGAAGAAACAAGCCCATTATATCTACTAGGCATATTAAACTCTTACCTTATAACATTTTATTTGAAAAAAATATCCACATCATTTCGCGGTGGTTATATCGCATTAAACCGTCAATACATAGAACAACTCCCGATACATATCATAAATTTTTCCTCCGATTCTGATAAATCCCATCATGCAAAAATGGTCGGTCTTGTCACATCCTTACTTGATCTTCATGAAAAACACCCCCTTGCCAAAACCGACCACGAAAAAACCATTATCCAGCGCCAAATCGATTCCACTGACCGCCGTATTGATGAGCTTGTTTATGAATTGTACGGTTTAACCGAAGAAGAGATTCGAATCGTTGAAGGCGTTGAAAAACAAAATAATGAGGACTTTGATGAAAATATCCCGCAATGATCCATGCCCCTGCGGTAGTGGGAAAAAATACAAGAAATGCTGCGGGAAAATAATTGAAGCTATGGAGGAATCGCCGCATACGAATAAAGACCATTTTTTATCCGGCAGTATTCCCGATTCTTCGGATATGCCGGTTTTTTCCGAAAAGTTTTTCAAGAACGTGGATACCGGATATTCCGCATACGGTCTCATTAATTCCTGCATTCTGCGTCCCGAGGTCGAAAGCCTCGCTGCGGAAGTTACCAATAAACACATTGATCGGGGAAAAAGCGAAGCCGATAAAATCAAAAAGTGTAAAGACGTTACCACTCTTGTGTCCATGCTTAAGGCCGGTATCGATACCTTGAATCATGTATTATTGCAGAACATTTTTCTCGAAAAATCCGGAGAGTCCGTCTCGGCTTTGCTGCTGGAACTGCGAAATCCGGTAAGTAACATGTTTGTTGAATTTACGGTAAAGACCGTTGCATTAGCGAAAATAAACGTATTTGAAGAACTGAAATCAATTATTGGAAAACAGGACAAACCGGTTTACCAGATTTCCCTATTGTGCTTGCTGCTTGGTTATCAGAAACATCCTTCAATCCCGCAATTTCTCTGGAATTATTATCGATTTTTTCAATCGCAATTTCCCGGCCAGAATTATTGGCAAGGCCCATTTTTCGGGTTATGGGAGCAATGGGCCAGCGCGACATTTGATAATAAAAAGGAATAAATCATGGAATATAACATTTACTGCGACGAATCCTGCCATCTCGAAAACGATCATCAGAAAATCATGGCCTTTGGCGCGGTCTGGTGTCCAACAACCGAACGACAACGAATTGTAACTGCTCTTCATGCTCTTAAAGAAAAACACCATGCCAATGGCGAATTGAAATGGACGAAAGTTTCGCCGTCTCGGAATGATTTTTATCTTGAGCTTGTACGGTTCTTCTTTTCGGAACCTCACCTGCATTTTCGCGGTCTTGTTGTTCTCGATAAAAGTAGGTTGGATCATTCGCAATTCAACGAAGGCTCACATGATACTTTTTATTATAAAATGTATTTTTCTTTGCTAAATAAAATCCTTAGCCCCGATTCGCAATATAACCTTTATTTCGACGTCAAGGATACAAGAAGCCGAATAAAACTTCGCAAACTCAAAGAGGTTCTTTGTTTTGACAAATATGATTTTACAAGCCAAATGATAAACCATATTCAGAATATTCATTCTCACGAATCTGATATTTTACAACTGACAGATTTTTTGCTTGGCTCATTATCACATTTTCACAGAAGAATTTCGGGGAACACCATAAAAAACGCCATCATCGATGAGATTAAACGTTTCGCAAAAAATCCGACATTAACTTCTACGCCGCTCTGTGAAAATAAATTCAATCTCTTTCTGTTCATGCCCCGAAAGACATCATGAGCGAAACCCCGAAAAAGCCCTCTTGGCTTCCTGAAATGTTCCGTGTTGATCCATGGACGGAAAAATCCTTTGACATCTTATATGAGATTTTCAAGCAGAGCTTCATTTCATCAAAAGCCTATTACAAAGGCTTTGTTGTCTGGTTTTTCCCTGAGAAAGAAGACAGTCGAGAGACAATATTCTGGCATCTCACCACACGGGAGGATAAAGAAAGCGGGGTACGACTTCCGGATTTCCGAAGGTGCGAACGTCTTCCATGGGCGCGTCCTATGATCGATAATGCAAACGATCCATCGGTTTTTGCTTGGGATTTTGAAGAAGGAAACGGCGATATAAAAACCTATGTCTGGTTAAAAGATTTTGATTATTTGATCATTCTGAAAAAATACAAAGACGGTCAGCGAAGGCTTATAACATCATTCTGGGTTGAATATCAGAATTTTAAAGAAAAGCTATTGAAAAAATACAAGAATAGGCTGGAGAAATAAAAAAAAGGCCATCGCGAACGACAGCCCAGCTCCTTCTGCCTTAGGCAGATGAGATGATTAAATAATACCTTTTGCACGGCAAAAATTCAAGTCTTTTAAAATTCGGCTTGGCTCGTCTCCCGCCAAGCCGTAAATAAACAAAGAGGGGCGCTGCATGGAAGGCAAAAGGAAAATCGGCGCAAACAAGAATTACACTATGGTAGCACTCCGGCTTAAAGCACCCAACACAGCTAGCCTAAAACAACCGCAGCACTGGCGGTATTATTCCCTGTCATGTCGCTTCGCTTCGTCAGGGCATTAAATACTAGGCAGTTGCTTCAGGCGGTAGCTGAAACGTTGGCCAAAATTAGGGTGCCATTTTTAAGAATGAAAAAAGCATAAAGGAAAAACTATTTTAACCCCGTGTCACAATGAATGCCCGCCGTCCATGGCGGCAAAGAATTTTATAATAGACTCCTTTTAAAAATACTGAGGAGGAAGGTAATTATGAAAGAAAAAATCGCGAAAATCCACGAGTTATTAAATGAAATCGAGAAAGAAGAGCCACTTGAAGATATCCAATTTGTTAAGAATTTTGACGCTTTGGAAATTCCATCAATAATTTGCTCTGTGGTTGATTATCTCTTCCCGATTCTTTCACCTATTGAAACAACTATATATATCTATTTGTTTCGTCATTCGATATTGGCAAATGGACAACAGCATTTGCGCGTGAGCGTCACAACTCTTATTAACGCAGCATCTTCTCACCACAAGGAGAAATCTAATATCAGTTCTAAATCAGTACAGAAAGCATTGAAAGGTCTTGAGGAAATTGGAGCATTAACAATAGATGGTGAAGTAACGCACGACGGAACCTTATATAAAGTCAAATTACCCGATGAAATTCCTACCTGCCAAGAACGAATAAAAGCGATAAATATTAAAATTACTGGCCCAATACAGGAAAAAAGAGAATTAGATTTCTATAATGTTACCGAAAATCGTTTAAAAGTCTTTGAAAGAGATGCTTACAAATGTCATTATTGCAAAAAACAGCTTACTCGATTTTCTGCAACACTTGATCATATCCAACCAGTATCTAAGGGTGGATTAAATTCGTTTGATAATCTAACCACATCTTGTTTGCATTGTAATTCAGAACGCGGCAATAGGCCTCTTATGGATTTCATCATTGATAAATCAACGAAATCTTAAATATGATAATTTGAAGTAACATATAAATCCTGAAGTTTTGTTTGGAGCTAACTCATGAAATCTTTTGAATTTGATTATTTCTTAGACACCCCGCTCAATCACGAAATTCTCAAAACCGTTCGAGTTATAGGCGAATACCGAGGTCGAGAGTGCCTATACAAAAATCAAACTCCGGAAGTTCTTGAAAGCCTTCGCAAAGCGGCAATTATCCAAAGCGCGGAATCTTCAAATCGAATTGAAGGCATAGTTGTCGCCCCCGGTAGGATTGACAGCCTTATCTTAAAAAAATCCAAGCCTGTAGATCGACCTGAACAGGATGTTGCAGGATATAGGGATGTCCTTTCTTCCATTCATGCGCATCCGGCCCGATATGACCTTTCCCTTGCTACCATTTGCGATTTTCACCGGCAGATGTATCGGTATACAGGCGAAAAGGCGGGCCATTGGAAGCAAAAAGATAATTCCATTTTCGAAATCCGAAAGGATGGAAAACAGGTTGTCCGGTTTCAGCCGGTTTCGGCATTGAAAACAGCCGAATACATGACTGCCTTGTGTGCTCTCTTTAAAAAAGCAAAGGATTCTGATAAAACCGATCCACTTTTTCTGATAGCTTCTTTTATTTTTGATTTTGAATGCGTACACCCATTCATGGATGGAAACGGTCGCGTTGGGAGATTGCTTACGCTACTGCTTCTTTATCAATCCGGTTATGAAGTAGGCCGATATATAAGCCTTGAGCGCATTATTGAAGATAGCAAAGAAACGTACTATGATGCTCTTTACAAAAGTTCTCAAGGCTGGCATAAAGGCGAACATGACCTCAGACCATGGTGGAATTATTTCCAAGGCATGCTTATTGCAGCTTACAAGGAATTCGAATCAAGAGTTGGAACGATTACCAAAGCCAAGGGTGCAAAACGCGAAATGGTTGAAAATGCTATTCTTCGCCTGCCAACCCGGTTTCGAATGGCCGATATACAGCGGGCGTGTCCAACGGTCAGTTATCCGACCTTAAAACGAGCACTTTCAGATCTCTCAAAGGCAAAAAAAATACGATCTCTTGGAAAAGGGAGAGATGCCGAATGGGAACGCACTTAATCGTGAACCATTAATAGGATCAGGAAACGTTTATCTGACACCATTAATAGATTGCCTAAATAACGGAAAAGATTTGATCGGACTCATTGATAAATCCATATTGCTAAAACATGGAGAAAAAAAGGGAACTTATTATATTCTTACTCCGGAAATTGAAGGAAAATTAAGGGACATTTGGGGACATGATTATGGGACAAAGCCGCCTCCTCCGCCATCGTAGCTACGGCGGCAAAAGGGAGCACGGGGTTAAAACCGAAGACAAATAAATGACTCCCTAACTCCACGCTTCGCTTGCCCTTCGGGTCGGCCAACAGCCGCTTTATGGGTTGTAATATGAAAGCATGGCAAAACTGCCTTCACGTCCACGCCTCGGCACTTATGTCCTTTGGCATTCGTGTCCGTCGGCGGGCGTTCTCCGGCAGCTTCACAAAGCGGCACACGTTATGCAAAATTCTGCCGCCATTTTTTCAAAAAGGAGATTAGAATGCAGCCCAGAGGCCCACTAATGACTGAACATCGCCTTATCGAGCGTATGATTTCATCGATAGATAAAGAGGTTAAAAGAATAGAAAAGAGCGGCATTGTTGATCAATCGTTTATAACCGTCGCCGTTGATTTCATTCGAATTTACGCCGATCGGACGCATCATGGCAAAGAAGAGGAAATTTTATTCAGGGACCTTTCCAAGAAAAAGCTTTCCGATCAGGATACTATCATAATGAATGAACTGATTCAGGAACATATCGTCGGCCGAAATGCTACCGTAGAACTTGTCAAATCGGCTGCCGCCTATCAAAAGGGCGATAAAGCGGCTTTGCATTTAATTACGCAGAACCTGCGGAAGTTCGTTGATTTTTACCCCAAGCATATTGAAAAGGAAGACAAGGTTTTTTTCCCTTCATCAATGAAGTATTTCTCTGAACCGGAACAACAGTCAATGCTTGCTGAATTCTGGGAATTCGACAGAAAAATGATACACTCCAAGTATAAATCCGTCATCGAATCTCTTGAAAAGCAACCTTGATATTCTGAGCGAGAAAATTTATAGCCGATATGAAATTGTGGAACCAATAGTAATCAGATAAGAGAACCCCGAAGGATAGCGGGGTCGGCTTCGGTCGGCCCCTCTTAATGCGTTCGGTGACTTATCAACCTTGTGGGTCAGGTTTTTCCTCGGCCTGTTCAATCTCCCTCATCTTTTTCTTCACCTCTTCCCGCTTTTTCTGGTTTTTAAAATAGCTCGAAGGCATGGAAAAACCCCGCACCACGAAAAACAGGCCCACGATCACCAGCAGAATGACGCCAAGGGTTATGCCCGAAATTTCAGTGATCAAAGCGTTTTCTCCTCCGGTTTAAGCGATGGAAGCGCCACCAGCGTTTTGGGCGGAAGTTCGATTTCCCGAATCAAGGTTTCTTCAAGGCCGCCCTCCCCCTGCGAAACCATTATTTCACTCATGGGGACCTTAAGCGCCAGCACGTCCTCCAGCTCCAGTTTCCTGAAAAGCGTTTGAAGTATGCCGAACGCCATTTTCCCCAGTTCGGGCACGGTCCGATTGCGGTGCCGCCTCGAACCCATATTTACCTGTGCGAACGTGTCTAATCCGAACTTTTTATAAATGTCGAAAATAAGCCCGATTTCCACGCCGTAACCGGAGGAAAAGCGGATGCTCTCGATGGGACCTTTTCTGAACGCATATTCACCCGACAAAGGCTGAAAAATATGGGCGATTTCGGGAACAAACGCCGACAACAGCGGCCTGATGAGGATTTCGGTGACGCGTCCGCCGTATTTTTCATACGTATTGTTCCCTATGGCAAGTGGCCGGTCGTAGTATGCTTTTGCAAAAACGATATCGCTGTTCCTGAGAAAAGGCCCGATAAGGCCGTAAATGAAATGCGATTTAAAATTGACAATATCGGCGTCGATGCAGACGATGATGTCGCCGCGCGCCGCAAAAAGGGATTTCCAGATGGCGGCCCCTTTGCCGGAAACATTGCCTCCGGGAAATGCGCCGTCGTCCGCCGAAAGCACCCGCGCGCCGGCGGCCCGGGCTTTTTCGGCCGTGGCATCGGTCGAAAGGCTGTCCATCACGATGATCTCGTCGACCAAAGGAACATCCTCCATCAAATCTTTTTTGGCGCGGGCGACGATGCCGCCGATGGTCAAGGCCTCATTCAGTGTGGGAATAACGACGCTTATCGTGGTATTTGTCGCGAACTTTTTCTTCACCAATTCATCGAGCGGTAGAAAATCGCTGTGGTCAAATTGAAACATAATAGTAGAAATTAAGGGCACGGTTCCTGAAGTTGACGTAAAGTGCTCCGGGTGGCGGGGCCTAAGAATCCCGGTCGGCTTATATGATAATATACATGTTGACATCTCAATCAGATATATTATATATTCTCAGACATTGTATAAATCCAATTTGTTCTTTTCAGGAGCGTAAAAAGCAATGAAAACTGTTGTGGTTAACACGGACGATATCACCCGCGCATGGTATATCGTCGATGCAAAAAACAAAATCGTGGGCCGTCTAGCTTCCCATTTGGCAAAGGCCCTGACCGGAAAGGGAAAAAGGGCCTATTCACCGAACCAAGACCACGGGGATTACATTATTGTCATTAATTCGGACAACGTGCGCTTAAGCGGCAAAAAAGCGGACATGAAGACGTATTTTCACCATACCGGATATGCGGGCGGCAAAAAAGAGCGCCCTTTTAAAAAGCAGATGGCTTTGGATTCCAGAAAAGTGATACTTCACGCGGTTCACGGCATGGTCCCTAAAACAAAACTAGGCAGGGCAATAATTAAAAAGCTGCATATTTACAAAGGTGACGCTCATCCTCATGCCGCGCAGAAACCGCAGCCTCTTTCATGGTGATGCAAACTACCCGTATTCAATAATAATTGTAGAAAAAGGAGCTGTTTATTTTGGAAAACGTCTATACTGCAACCGGCAAAAGGAAAAGCGCGATTGCTCGCGTCATTTTGAAACCCGGAAAAGGCGAACGGATTATTAACGGAGAACTCATTAAGGAATACCTCAAGAGCGAAGCGCTTTTACTCGATGTTGAACAGCCGTTTGAACTTCTTCAAACAGGTTCTTCATTTGATGTTGTCGCTCAGGTCCAAGGCGGAGGCCTCAGCGGACAAACCGGGGCCATTCGTCTGGGAATTTCCCGCGCCCTTGCAAAAATTAGCGAAGAATATCGCAAGCAACTGCGTAAAAAAGGTTTCCTGACCCGCGATTCCCGTGTTGTGGAGCGCAAAAAATACGGTCAGGCGGGCGCGCGTAAACGGTTCCAGTTTTCGAAACGTTAATAGTCTTTTTTTTCAAACCTATTTCACACACTCTGCTAGTAAAAGAAGGGTGCTCCTCAAAAAGGGAGTGATCTTTTATGTTTATGCGAGTGGAGGTTTACAACCCTAATTTTTAAGGAGTTCTCATGTCTGCATTAACTTTACAAGACCTGCTTGAGGCAGGGACCCATTTCGGGCACCAGACCAAGCGCTGGAACCCGAAAATGCAACGGTTTATTTTGTGCCCGCGCAACGGGATTTACATCGTTGATTTGAACAAAACGCTCCAGGGCCTGGACAAATTCATCCAGTGCGTCAAGAACGAAGTGCAAAAAGGCGGCAAAGTCCTTTTTGTCGGCACTAAAAAACAGATAAAAGATTCCATCATGGAAGAAGCGGTCCGTTGCAACATGCCCTACGTTACCGAGAGATGGCTGGGGGGAATGCTCACCAATTTCCAGACGATCCGCCAGAGCATTTCCAAACTTGAAAAAATAGAGACCATGGAAACCGACGGTACCATAGAGGCCCTGCCAAAAAAAGAAGTGCTCATGCTCATGAAGAAAAAGGAAAAGCTGGTCACGATACTGACGGGTATCCGTAAAGTCAACCGTTTACCGGCCGTCATGTTCGTCGTGGACACGCTTAAGGAACAAATTGCCATTTCCGAGGCCCGTCGGCTTGGCATCCCCATTGGCGCCATTGTCGATACGAACTGCAACCCCGACGAAATCGACTTTCCCATTCCCGGAAACGACGATGCGATTAAATCCGTCCAGCTTATCACGAAGATCGTGGCGGACGCGGTATTATCGGCAAGCGTCAATATTAAAACCGAAGAAATGGAAAAAACAGGGAAGCCTGACGCGGCGCGCATAGCCCCCGCTGTCCTCGCCGAGGACATAGGAGATATAATTACCGAAGAAGACGACGTAGCGGTTCTTCCTCCGGTAGCGGGCGCGGTTGCCGAAGACCCGGCCCTTGCCAAAAAACACCGTGTTGTAAGAAAAAGGATCGTTAAGTTCACGGAAGATGAAGAATAGTCATCGGATTACTCGCTGAGTCAAAAAATAATACCAACCAAGTATATAAGGAGTCAGTAATGGATATATCAGCTTCCGCCGTAATGGAATTAAGGGAAAAAACGGGCCTGGGAATGATGTTGTGCAAAAAGGCCCTGATCGAATCGAATGGCGACATGGCACTGGCAATCGAAGGCCTGCGCAAGCAGGGGCAGGCAGCGGTCGCGAAGCGCGCCGGAAGGGTCGCGAAGCAGGGAAAAGTTTCCATAGTCGCCGATGCTTCCTGCGCAATAGCTTATGAAGTTAATGCCGAAACCGATTTCGTCGCAAAAAATGAAGATTTTGTTTCATTCGTTTCCGTGCTTGGAAAAATCCTTCTTTCACAAAAGCCGGGCAGCGTGGCCGATGCAAAAAAATTGACCTGCCCGGAATATTCGGGCCTTTCCGTTGACGGAAAGCTTACGGAACTCATCAGCAAAATCGGGGAAAACATCACCTTCAAACGGTTCGTCATTGAAAAAATCGACCCGTTGAAAGAACGTCTGTTTACTTATATCCACGGCGAAGGCAGGATCGGCGTCATGCTCAAGTTGACTTCCGATAAGCCGGAAACCCTGGCCTCTTCCGCCGCCTCGGCCCTCGGCAAAGACCTTGCCATGCAAGTGGCCGCGTCGAACCCCATTGCCATTGACCGCGAAAGGATGTCCAAGGACTTTGCCTCCGTTCTGGAGAAAGAAAAAGAAATTTACTTTACGCAGGCGCAAACCTCCGGAAAGCCTGAAAAGATCTGGCCTAAAATCGTTGAAGGAAAACTTGATAAATTTTTCAAAGAATCGGCGTTGTGCGAGCAACCTTTCATTAAAGAACCGGAACGCAGCGTTTTGGACAGGATCAAAGACGCTGAAAAAGAGGCTTCCTCAACGTTTACCGTGGTTTCATTTACCCGTTATGAACTCGGGGCCGAGGAGCAGTAAACAGTGCGCCCTGTTTATAAAAGGGTACTCCTGAAACTTTCGGGCGAAGCGCTTGCCGCGCACAGCGGCTTTTGTTTCGATCCCGCCAAAATCAATCAAATTGCCGGTGAAATCAAGGAGATCCATGACGCTGGCGTTGAAATGGGCATTGTCATCGGCGCCGGAAATATTTTCCGCGGAGCGACCGCGGAAGGTATCGACAGGGTTTCCGGCGACACGATAGGCATGGTGTCAACGCTCATCAATTCCCTGCTTTTCAAGGAATATCTTCAGAATAGCGGAATCGACTCCCGCGTCCTGAGCGCCATCGATATTCCCAAGGCCGCCGAATTTTTTACCAGCGGGCGGGCGCTTCATCATCTCGAAAAAAAGCGCATTGTCATCATTGCCGGCGGCACGGGAAACCCCTATTTTACCACCGACAGCGCGGCGGCGCTCCGCTGCCTCGAAATACGGGCGGAAGTCCTGTTAAAGGCCACGAAAGTAGATGGAATTTACGACAGCGATCCCGTCAAAAATCCCCGTGCAAAAAGGTTCGATTCGCTCATGCATTCGCAGGCGCTGGAAAAAAATCTGAAAATAATGGATTCAACCGCGTTTTCCCTCTGCATGGAGCACGCGGTGCCCATTATCGTGTTCAAACTTTTGGAGCCGGGGAACCTCAGGAAAATCATTGAAGGTAAACCGATCGGAACCATTGTCAAAAAGGGAGCATAGCAATGGACTTACATGCAATTTTCGCGGAATCCGAACAACGGATGAAAAAAAGCCTGGAGAGCCTGAAAAAAGATTTCGCGCGTATTCGAACAGGCCGCGCGAGCACCACGCTGCTCGACGGAATTACGGTGGAATACTATGGCTCACCCATGCCGGTGAACCAGGTCGCGGCCATCAGCATTCCCGATGCGCGGATGATCATGATCCAGCCCTGGGAAAAAAACATGCTGGGGCCAATCGAAAAAGCCATTCAGACCTCCGACCTTGGCCTTAATCCCATCAACGACGGCAACGTGATCCGCCTGCCTATTCCCCCTTTGTCGGAAGAACGGCGCAAGGACCTTTTCAAGCACTGCAAGAAAATCAGTGAGGATAACAAAGTCGCGATCCGTAACATCCGCCGCGACAGCAATGAACAACTCAAGGAATCGGAAAAAAACAAAAAGATAACCCAGGACGAAGATAAAAAAGGCCAGGATGAAATCCAGAAGCTCACCGATAAATACATTAAATTAGTAGACGATTTGCTCCTGCTTAAAGAAAAAGAAATCATGGAGATTTAAAAACATTGAAACCCCTTCAAACAACCTTAAAACCGCCGAAGCCCTGTTTCTGATCAAAGGCAGCCCCTTCAAGGTCTTCAAGGCGGTGACTGATTTTGAAAATTATCCGCATTTCATGCCCCAAAAGACCACGGGGGAATGGAACATCGGCCTATTTAAACAAAAAGACGGGTACTCGCTGGAACGATACAAAGTCTATGTTGACGCAGGAAAATTCCTGCCCTTATGGGTAACTGAAACGCTGATGGTAAAATCCATCCCTAAAATGATCGCGGCCATTGGAAAGCATGTCGCAGGAGATGATTAAAAATCAATCCTTCCACTCCACAAATTTAAAAAAATCTTCGCTGATCGCGGCGTTCGAAATCCCAGTGCGCCTTTGCAACTTTAATCGGGTCATTTTCCTAATGAATAAACTAATTTTTTAACGCTAAGGTGTTTGGCTTTAGCTTTTTGGGAAATTTTCTGATAAACTTTTTCAGGCACTGAAATATATCGAATCCTTTTTGTAATATCGAAGGTTATATCCGCAGATTTGGTTCGATCTTCAAAGTCCGCCAAAGAGTGCGTGTCCCAAAATTCTCCCGCTTGCTCAACACTTTCGAATGACTCGGGAATATTTTTCATGGTTTTATTTGCGACCATACATCCTTCTTTCCTTATGATCCAGGTCTCTTGCGCTTATCGGCATTACTTTCCCCTGATTTTTAAGAATGAAAAAAACAATCAGATAACGCCCTGTTGAAGTTTGCCCCATTGCAGAATATACATGTTCACCTTCTACTTTACCGGATTCAATCTTTCGACAAAGTGGCCGCCCTTTTAACACATATTCGACTTCTTCAATTGAAACCTGATGCTTGATTGCGAGTTTTTCAACTATTGTTTCAATCCAAAGCATTTCATGAACATTCACCATTATAATAATATAATAAAAAACGCCGTAAACGTTTATTTTTTAGCGTCTTCTTGATCAGGACTTGTGCTGAGCAGCGTCGAAGCATACCCAGGATTTACAGGATTCTCAGGATTTAAAAATCAATCCTTCCACTCCACAAATTTAAAAAAATCTTCGCTGATCGCGGCATTCGAAGCCACGACATTTTCCGATGTTACTCCCAGCGGCCTGCCTGTTTTATCGACACAAACGCCTCCGGACTCCCGGACAATGAGCATTGCCGCGCTGAAATCCCAGGGAAATAGCCGGTATTCGAAGTAGCCGTCGAAGCGGCCGCAGGCCACCCAGCACATGTCAAGCGCCGCGCTCCCCGTCCGCCGTATGTCCCTGATGTTTTTTTTATACAGCGCATGGATGGTCCGAAGTGTTTTTTCCATTAGAGCGCCGCGATCATAAAAAAACCCCGTTGCAATGACCGATTGATCAAGCGCGCCGCAGTGTGAAACCCCGGTTTTTTTACCATTTAAAAATGCCCCTTCTCCCGCAATCGCACTGAAATATTCTTTACGCAGCGGATCATACACCAGCCCCATTTTCACGTCCCCATCGCGTGCGTACGCTATGGAAATACAGAAATGCGGGATCCCGTGGGCGAAATTCGTGGTGCCGTCGAGCGGATCGATGATCCAGAGGTGCTCCGGCGCGGTGCTCGGCGCCGGATGATTTTCTTCGGCACAAAACGAATGACCGGGATAGGTTTCCTTGATGCATGACAGTATCCGCTTCTCGGATTCCAGGTCGGCGCGCGTCACCAGATTATTCGAAGATTTTTCCATGACTTCAACCCCCGTGTTAAAATAGCCTAAAATGATTTTCCCTGCTTCGTCGGCGGCCATTCTTGCGCAGTCAAGTAACAAGTTCATTGTCCTTTTCCTCCTATCGAACCGGAAAATAAAATTTTCGGTACCATTTATAAATAATTCTTTGTACCGCTTTTGCCCTACATTTTTTATGCATGGAATAAGCCCCTATCGTATATTATTTAGTTACTCTTAAACGAGGAGAACCATGAAGTTAGTAATTCCGGTGGCAGGCATGGGCACGAGACTTCAGCCCCATACCTTCAGCAAGCCCAAATCACTGATGAGTGTCGCGGGAAAGCCGATCCTCGGCCACATTCTGGACATGTTTAAAGGCACCGACATTGAGGAAGTCATATTCATAACGGGTAACATGGGCGAGAAAATACAACTGTATGTCAATTCCCGTTATTCCTTCAAGACCCGTTTCGTGTTTCAAAAAGAACCCCTTGGCTTGGGCCATGCAATATATCAGGCCGCTCCGTTTTTCGGCAACTCTCCCGTGATTATAATTCTTGGCGACACTATACTCGACTTCAACGTAAAAAAATTCGTCCAATCAAAAAAGTCGGTCCTGGGAGTCAAGCACGTCGACACGAATGCCCGCCGCTTCGGCATCGCATTTACCAATTCCAACGGTACGGTAAAAAAGCTTATTGAAAAACCCGATGTCGAATCGGGCCTTGCGCTCGTGGGGATTTATCTTGTCCAAAACGGAAATCTCCTTTTCGAGACTTTACGAAAAATGATCACTAGTAACGAGCGAAAATTAAAAGAGTTCCAGCTTACCGACGCTTTACAAAGAATGATCCAAAAAGGCCAATCGTTTTCTACAATGCCGATCGACGGGTGGTTTGACTGCGGAGGCATGAGCGCGCTTTTGGCGACAAACCGTTATTTGCTGCCCCGCAATGCGCGGGCGCCTGAGCATATCGGTAAAAAGAACATCATCATTCATCCGGTCAATATTCACGAATCCTGCGAAGTCTTCCAGTCCATCATCGGTCCTTATACGACCATTGCCGAAGGAGTGCGTATAACCAAATGCCAAATAGCCAATAGCATCATCGAAAAGAACGCGACGGTCAGTGAATGTTTGCTTGAAGATTCCATCATAGGTGAAAACGCGGTGCTTAAAGGAAATATTATCAATCTCAACCTTGGTCATTCGTCAGTGGTTGAATTAGGATAAGGGCATAAGCATAGTTTGCTCTCTATCAAATATGAGAACTATATTTACCTTTGATTGGAAAAATCCCGGCAGAAGGATTGTCCTCGCCTCGCAGTCTCCACGCAGGAGCGCTCTATTACGACAAATGGGGGTTTCATTTGAGTCCATTGGTCCCGCGGTCCCTGATGAGGAAAAGTACCTTGACACGAAAACCCTACGGCGCTCTGTGCAGGACCTCGCTTTCGCGAAGGCGCAATCAGTTTCAGTCCGGCACTGCGACGCCCTTGTGCTTGGCGCGGACACCATCGTGGTAAGTGGACAAAAGGTCCTTGGGAAACCGAAAAACGAGGCACAGGCGTTTGATATGCTCAGGAGTCTGTCCGGCAAATCGCATTCGGTGTTCACGGGAGTGGCTTTAATCTGTGAGGAAACAGGTTTTGCTCAAAGTGACATTGAGGAAACCATCGTTTTTTTTCGCGATATTCCCGACCGTGAAATTACCGCGTATATTGACTCTCAGGAATATCATGATAAAGCAGGCGCATACGGGATACAAGGAAAGGCGCTTGTTTTCGTGAGCAAAATTGAAGGGTGCTTTTATAATGTCGTGGGTCTGCCCGTTTTTAAAACAATTTCCCTGTTCAACGCCTATATGACCCGAAAGGAACCGGACAATGTCTGAAAATACCGAAACTGACCTGCAGGCAAAAGGAGAATCAACCGGCGACCGGGTTGGAGATATTCTCCGCAAAGAACGAATCACGAGGCGTATTGCGCTTGAAACTATTGCCAAGGATTTGAAACTCAATGTGAAATACATCAAGGCATTGGAGGCAAATGATTACAGCGGGCTTCCGGCCGACCCTTACGTCCGCGTTTATTTCCGCTCGATTGCAAAGTACTTATTATTGGACCCGGAAGAAATATTAAAACGCTTTTATGACGAGCGCGGCATTCCTCCGGAGGCCTATAAAAAGGACAACAATTCCAAATTGACAATATCCCTGGTTGAAAACAAGCGTTCAAACAGGCCCCTGGTCATTATCATAGCCGTTATCGTCGCTCTGGCGGCATTCAGTTTCATCGCAAAAAGATTCGGTTGGATTTCCTCCGCTTCAACCGAACAAACGGCCGATGGACAGATCGGTAAAAAACAACACTCCGAAAATGATGCACGAGGCGCCACGGGCGCCGATTCGGCGGAGGACAGTCTTATAGGCGCGCTTATCCCCCATCATGAAACCGCGCCCCTTGCCGCGGCCGCGCCTTCCGTACCCCCGGCAGGTGCGCCCATCGCGGCGGGAACGGCCGATAAAAAACAAGGCGCCGCCATGGACACCATCAAGCAGCTTTCCCTGGAAATCAAGGCTCTTAAAGATTCGGTGTGGATACAGATATTCTCCGACGGTCAATCATGGAAAAGATATCTTTACGCCAATCAATCTAAAAAATTCACGGCCCGCGACAGCTTTAACGTCCATGTCGGCAATAATTCTTTGCTGCGCTATACCTATAACAACAAACCCCTTGCCATTAATGCAAGCGACGTGGCTGTTTTCAAACTGAGCAGGTCCAGCCCGAACCCGGAAATGTGGAACCTCGCAAGGTGGGCAAGCGTTTTTAAAAACCGGACTTGATCACCCCATGTGGACCGACGCGCACGCCCACCTCTACGATTGTGACGGGCCCGGTTTGGCCGCGATAGTGGCGCATGCCCGTGAAGCCGGGGTCGACCGTATTCTCAATACCGGCACATCGATTGACACAAGCAGAAAAGTTCTCCGGCAAAGCTCTGAACACGCCGGCCTTAGCGCGGCCGTTGGCGTTTCCCCTCTTGACGCGGAAACATTGCCCGACGCCTGGCAAACATCGCTCGAATCAATGCTGAGCGACCCCGTCGTGGTCGCAATGGGCGAAACCGGTATTGATTCAACCAACCCCACATACCCGGACATCGCCTCCCAAATTGGACTTTTTGAAGAGCAATTAGGCATTGCGATAAAACACACTCTGCCGGTTATCATTCATTCCAGAGGCGCCGAGATAAAGGCCTGCGAAATGTGTTGCGCTATCGGCGTGAAAAAAGCCATGTTCCATTGCTTTACCGGCGATATAACGGCCCTCAGGAAAATTCTTGACTCCGGGTATTTTGTTTCGTTTTCCGGCATTATCACGTTTAAAAGTTCCCCGCTTGTCGAATGCGTCAGGCATGCTCCGCTTTCCCAAATGCTCATTGAAACGGACAGCCCCTACCTTGCGCCTGTTCCCCATCGTGGAAAAACTAATGAACCGGCCTGGGTCGGGCTGGTTGGAAATAAAGTGGCGGAGATAAAAAAAATAAACGCGGCCGATGTTGCCGAGGCTTTAAGGGAAAATTTTATTACATTATTTGGGTTAAGATAAACAATAAAGCTTATACGAAATTGTATTCAAGATGATAGTGTAAGGGTTCAAAATTTTGAACCCTTACGGTTGCAAGATATTATAGTCTTGATTGCAAAACAGTATTATTTATTTTTTTTCTTGAAAATCGAAAAGATCGACGAAAAGAAACCTGCAACACCTTTTTCCTTGGGGCCGTCGGAAATATTGTCCTCGCAGTTTTTAATATTATCGGGCGTTATTCGTTTTAAATAGGACTCATATTGACCGTAAAACCCATTAGCGCATGGAACCCCGGCCTTCTTTAAAAGATTCGTGCTTACGAATTTATGCAGGGTTTTCCCATCGCGGGGCCCGGTATACCGCTCGATGCACTCTCCAATACATGAAATGGTGACGTCCCTGATATCCGGCGTTTGCGCCCCCGACAATTTTGAAAGGTCAATCCTGATTGTCGCGTTCCACATCCCGTAATTGGTTTTTTTAGCACCCTTTGCACCCATTTCAAATGATTGAATCACGTCGTCGGTCGTCCCGCTTTTCGCGTAATTCGAAGCGCCGGAAAACGGCATGAGGTCGTCATCGTTGGTTTCTCCGCCCGCTATCCTCGCGGAGTCGGCGACAGCGGCAATGTCATACAAGCCGAGCCCGTCAATCGGGCCGGCCAGGCGTTTATGCATTCCCAGATAGGTTGGACGCAGACTCGCGCAATTCGCAAAAGGATGATACCGCTTGATGGTGTCGTTCAATTGAACGGTGTCGCCGTTAAGAAGAATATTTTCAATGATGAGCGACGGATGGTCGGCGGGATTTTCTATAAGATCATTATTATGGAGCACGTTAAAAAGGTGCATCTGCTCATACAGGGTCAGTTCCAGTGTGCCGAGCGCCACTGAATACATGCTGTCGGAAATGGGTGAAAACCTGTTGTTGCCGACATCCACCGAATCCACGGCAGCGCCCACGATGCGGGCCATTTCCTTGTACACGCGCACGCCGGTGACCGAGGTGTACTTACGGTCGTTTTTGATCCTGTCAATCGCCCCAAGCCTGTAGAAATACTGGGCCAGCGGGTATGCCTCTTTGAAAATACTCCCGTCGTCGTTAAAAAGCTTCCGGTTCAGGCGATACACCGTTTCCACGCTCAGAATGTTGTTTGAGGCCGCGAGCTGGTCGAAAACATATTGGCACCCCTCAAATTTCGATTCGTGGTTGTGCACTTCGTATCCTTTACCTTTCACGGCGCTGTTCGCGAAAATCACACCGATCGTTTTCCCTTTTTCAACATGAAAGGTGCGCTTCCAGGGCACGTCCGTCTTGACTTCCACGCTGTCGTTCCATTTGGCATAGGGGGGAAAAATACCGAGGTCAAAATTGAGCGCGTTAAAAATCGGTTTTGCGGTGGATGAACCGTTGGGGGTCCTGTTTCTGAGAAGCCCGACAAGCCGTGAACCGATTTTGTCCTTTGAGTAATACGCTAAAAGGTTTCCGGTCTTTGAATCCATTACGGCATAGGCGAAGTACTGCCTGATCACCCACGTCGGTTTTCCATTGACATTTTCCATCGAATCGGCGGCATACCCGCGTTTATTTACCAGGTGTTCCAGTTCTGTTTGAAGAGAAAGATCTATTGAAAGTTTGATGGTGCAGTTCCCTTTGGTCCGTATGAGGGAATTGGGGTTGATGATGTCCATGTCTTCAAGCTCGGGCGGCGTTGCGCCGTTCTTTTTCAGTACCGCCAGCCAGAATTCGTTGGCGCAATCGACAAGCAGGCCGTTCTCAGTTTGAATACGTTTCAATTTATAAAAAGTGAGCTTTTTGACGTCCTCAAGTACGACATGCTGTTTTGTTGTGTTCCAGCCATTTGCCTTTCCCATGCGCGACATATCGGATTCGCACTGCAGTACGATCTTGTCTTTGGTGTTTCTGCCCCACTTGACCATTCTGGCAAGGTAGACGCACTGCGCGTCGGAGCAATCCTTGAGGTCCCGATTGAACAGCGCCCGTGCGATGTCTTTACAGCCAATCAATCCGTTGTCGCTGGTAAGACAGTGATTGACATAGACCTCAAGGATTTGTTCGGGAGTATAGAGTTTCCGCATGGCAACGGCAAGACGCATTTCGCGCAGTTTACGGTCGACCGTATTGCTGACCCGTCTGCGGCCGGCGTCGTCGACCTGTGAAATAAAAAGTTTGGCGACCTGCTGGGTGATGGTCGAGGTGCCGCGCGGCTTTGACGAAGAAAAATGGGTAATGCCATGAATAATGCCCCCGCCGACCGCTCGTATAATACTATTGAATGCGATGCCCCTCGCGTTCGACCAGAAATTCTGGTCCTCGGCCGCAACCAATGATTTTATGAATGTTTGGGGAAGATCACTGATTTTCGCCCGCGTATGGTTCGTCCGTATGCTGGCGATTGCGCTGTCGCGCCGGTCGGTAATGAGGATCTGATTGGAATAATTCTGGATTGTATTCAAACGGGCAACGATGCTCAGAGACGGGTAATCGTGGACAGGCACACCTTCCACTACAAGGGCATTTTCGCGGCTCTCGGCGGCGGTATCGTTCTGGATAATCCTGTTTGCCGCGTGTTGCATGGCCTCCTCTTTAAGTATGTCCTGCCACGCCGCGCCGAATTTCTTCGAAAGGAGCCCCCGTTTTTCAAGGCTGATGAGCTTATTGCCCCAGGAATCAAAATACGAATAAAAGGCATGTCTGCCAAGTAAGTATGCCGGATAGCTACCTACGATTGTTATTGCGATTAATAAATAAAAGACCCTTACGGCTACCCGGAATATCTTTTTAAGTTTCTTGTTCTCGCTCATAGTGGTTTGGCATTTAAAAATACTTTCAGCTTTCGTGGCCGAAGTTATATTTTTTGACAAGCTTACGCTTAAAAACCCTTGCTTGTGCTATTTATGAAACGATATGTTTGCTATTGCGCCCCGGCGCTTTTCATGCTCTTTGCCTGTGCCAAAGAGGTTGTAAAACAACCCATCACCACGGCAAGCTCCCCCTCTCAGCAAACACATAGGTCTGTAACGGTCACAAAAATGCAGAAAAAAGACACGCTATGCTATGTCGTGGAATTTCAGGATTCATCAAAGATACGGCAATTTACCGCCGGAATTGAGCGCCTTTTAAAAAGCTTCCCTCCCGAACCAACGCCGGATTCCATAAAAAATAAAGCCGTTAAAATTGAAATAGTCAAATCCGAACCATTGCCGGCGGCTTCAGGCAAACCATTAATTTCAGACAGTGCGGCAATAAAACCCGGCATTCAAAACAAGGCCAAAACAGAACTCGTCACCCCGGTCTATGGCGGGACCGTCAGGTTATACGTTCAACGGGGATGCATCGATCAGGACATCGAGCCTATGCTTTCTCCTTTTCCTTTTGATAAAAAGAACTGCATTGAAAAAGACAACTCTCCGGGCGCAGGGTACCTTATTGTAAATGACGTTGCCGGCAAAGGCATATCGCTTTCCCTTTCGCCGACAATTCAAAATGGGGCCGGACGCCCGGTATCGGCCTTTGATCTGGCCACCGGGTGGACTGATTTCGTCAAGAAACACCCGGCCGAGGCCAGAGCGATCTTCCGTTACGTCGTTGGGCTGGAGCAATTCATTGGCGGGCACGAAGCCGTCATCACCGGGTTTCAGATCGTGGACGATAAAACCATTGTTCTTCAATTGACACAATCGGACCCATTCGCGTTGCAGCGGCTCTGCACGCCTCGCCTCCTCCCGTTTGCCTTTAAAGTGGGGCCTTACTTTATAAAAAGCGAAAAAAACAATGCCCTGACCCTCGCCCCGAATGCAGGTTATGTTTTGGGGAAACCTTATCTGAACGCATGCGAGATAAAATCGGGAAAAGATAATAACCCGTTTCTTTCGTATTCCCTCCACCGCTATGACATGATGACCATTTTTTCCCAAAAAGACCTCGACTATGCACGGCGCATGGCGCCTGAAAAATCAAACATGTCCCTTTTCTCGGCGGACAGGTACTTTTTATCGTTTGCAATGCCCTCTGCCGAGGTCAGGCAATTTGTCAACCGCATGATCGACAAAAAAGACATGCTCGATAATTATATCAAGGCGGAAGGTTCGCCTTTGAAATATGTGGAATCCGAGGATTCTTCCGGCGGAAATCCCGCGCCGGCCGTTACAACAGGAAAAAATTCGCTGACGATCGCGCCCCCGGCTTCCGCCGCACTATCAATCCTTTTTCGCAATGACGACCCTGTTTCTTCGCTCATCGCGGAAAAACTTCTGGCTGATTTAAGCCATGCCGGGCTTTTGTGTAACATGAAAAGCAGTTCCGGCGAAGATTATGAAAGGGCCCTTGTCCGCAGGGACTATGGCATTGCAATCGGCTGGGCGCCGGAAAGCATTACCTCGGACCCAAGCGAGCGATTGCGTTTGGGGACCATGTGGTTCAACGATGAATACAAAGAACAGGTCAGAATCGACAATGCGCAGGAAATACCGCTTTTTTCAATAAAAACCTACCTCCTCTACGCTAAAAAAATCTTCTTTACGGAGAATGGTCTTCCGGGAATATTTGTGAAGGAGTGAAATGACGAGTCCTGGAAGATTTTGCATACGAGTATTTTTGTTATGCTTCTTTTTTCAATCGCTCCATGTATTTGCACAATCCGATTCAACTCATGGCACAAAAGAATTCGCGTTTATCAGCGACACGCAATCGCCCATGTGGGTCGAGGCGGTTGTTGAAGCACGGAACCAGAATGAACGGGCGACGCGGATGCTTTTTACCGACATCCTAAAAGATTCATCGTTGTCCGCGGTTTTCCACTTCGGCGATGTCACGGAATGCGGGAGCAAAGACGATTTGTGGCTGCCCATCGATTCTTTTTTAACGAATGCGAACAAACGGGACCTTCCGGTGTATGCGGCCATCGGCAACCATGATTATATGTCCTCGGCAAAAGCGAGCGAGGTTAAATTCAAACAACGGTTTCCTCTGTTTCAAAGAACGGGATATTTTGTAACAATCGGCAATGCGGCTTTCGTGCTGCTTAATTCAAACTTTTCCGAGCTTACGGATTCCGAATCATTACGTCAGCGAACATGGTATGCCGCAACCCTGGATTCACTGGATCAGGCGCCTTCTATCGTATTCGTTTTCGTCGGCTGCCATCATCCGCCGTTTACAAACAATACAATGGTCGGCGCTTCCGATGGGGTCCGGAAGCACTTTGTTCCGCCTTTTCTCGCGCATAAAAAATGCATATTGTTTTTAAGCGGCCATTCCCACGCCATTGAACATTTCAAGAAAGGAAACAAGGATTTTCTCGTGCTTGGCGGAGGCGGGGGGTTGCAGCATACGTTGCTCGTGGGCAACAAACAGAAAGAACATGATCTATTCCCCATTCAAACAAAAAAGCGGATGTTTCATTATGTCCACTGTTCAATTGCCAACGACAGCGTGAAAATATCCATAAGGATGATTAAGGAAGATTTTTCAGGAATCTATCCCGCCTACGTTTTTTCAATCCCGAGATAGAACTTTTTGATTGTTTCATCTATTCAAAAGAGAAAGAGGCCGCCTACCATGCCGGCCTCTTTCTCCCTATCCCTAGCTTGAACTTTATTCCACTTTTACTTCAATCGCCTTCGGTTTTGCGACTTCGCTTTTCTTTAATGTCAATTCCAACACGCCGTTCGCGTATTTAGCGTCAACATGGTCGGTCATGACGTTTTCCGGCAGCCTGAAGGTCCGGTTAAACGCCCCGTACGAGCGTTCGAAGTGGTAATAATGGTTTTTGTCTTTTTCCATTTTTTCGGCTTTCTTTTCACCGCTTATCGACAAAACGCCATTTTCGACTTCGACTTTAATGTCGTTTTTTTCCATTCCCGGCATATCGGCCCTGATCCTGAAAGCGTCCTTCTCTTCGATAATGTCGACATCAGGGTAGTTTGTCGTGGGCAATTCCCTGTCCCACCTGCTGAAAAAGCCATTGTTAAATATCGACTCAACGATATCGCTGATTGTCGACGGTGTTTCGTACCTGATTAATGCAGACATAAGGTCCTCCTTTAAAAAGTTTTGGGGTTAGTTAGTTTTTTCTGATTAAATGAACTCGTTTCATTGATTATTCCATAATTAAATTTTGGTTATAAATTCCTCCACTGTTTTGGTCGTGTTAAGAACTATTTCAAGATTCATCAAGTCTTCCTTTCCTATCACTGTCTCCCGTTCCGGACGTCCCGAAAGAAACGGAATATAATCAGCCTTTAAAACATCTTCCAGCTTTATAGACCGTTTGTCCACCACGTGTTTCTTTTCCATGTTCTTTTCCATAGGTTCCTCCGTTCTTCCATGTTCATTTTTTGTTCTTGCCTTAATAGTTTGCAAGACCTGTGCCAAGGAATAAAAGGCGTTTTTTTAATGTTTTTTAAAGACTATGAGCGAGGTACTGTAACAAAATGAAACGCGGGGAATTTAAGTTCGTTTATTTTTAGAACAAAGGAAAGTTAATCTGGCCATCTGCCATCCTTCCTGCCGAAGCGGCAGGAAGGATGGCAGATAAGACTCTCTAAGCTTTCGAACGACAAAAAATTGTCGCTCAAAAGCCAAGAGAGACTAATGTCTCTTCATCTCATCCCAGGACTTCTTGGACTCGATGCAGGACCCCGGGCATAGAAACGAGCGGGACCAATCATCGGAAAGATCCTCAAGCACGACAGATACAAAGGTCTTATTTTGACAAGAAGTATCAATGCTCCGGACTTTTGCGGAAAAATGCGATGTATTGGGCAATTCGGGCAGATCAAATTCTATAGAAATCCGTTTGTCTTCCGGGACCTGGGGCACGGAAGAACAATACAATTCAAGGCTTTTTTCGACAAGGTTATATGTAACAAGCATTCCCGACGCCGGGGTGGCGCCTTCATTATTTGCAATAAAGACTGGAACGTTTAATTTCAGGATATTTTCTTCGAACAATACGCCCCGGATGGAATAAATTTGGATGGGGACCGATTTTCCCCTCACCTGCGCCATCGGAAGTTTTACGGCGCAGCACTTTTTTGCCGCCGGAGCATAGGTTGACTCAGCCACAAAAACCTGCCACCTGCTTGCGAGCGACTCTATTCGCTGCGCAAGGTTGACATTATCACCGATAATGGTATATTCCATCCGGTCTTCGCCGCCGACGTTTCCACCCGCGAATTCACCGGTGTTGCACCCGATGCCGAGATAGATGGGCGATTGTTCCTCCTTTTTAAGATCGCAGTCGAATTTCCAAACCACGGACTGCATTTCAACGCTGGCGCGGATCGCGTCAAGCTGGGCGTCTTCATCTTCGACCATGACGTTCCAGAATGCCATGATCATGTCGCCGCCGAATTTGTGCAGGGTCCCTTTGTGGCGGGTAATTATTTCGGTGGTAATGCAGAAATACCGGTTGAGCCTTCTCACGACCTCCACGGCGCTGAGGCTCTCGGCGATTTTCGTGAAACCCACGATATCGCAGAAAAAAACGGTACCGTATTTTTTCTCGCCCCCGAGATGAAGAGGTATGGTGCCATCAATGACCCCTTCCACCACGTCCTTCGAAAGATACCGTGATAGTTTCGCCCGGAGATTCGTTTCTTTTTCAACGTCACTGAAGAGGTCGGCGTTTTTAATGGCTATTGCGGCCTGGCCCGCGATGCTGGTGAGCATTGCCAAATCTTCGGAATTGAACGCATGAAGTCCCGATTTCGTGTCGACGCTTATGACGCCCAGAAGTTCTTCCTTACATACAAATGGAGAGCACATAAGCGACCTTATTGAAAGGCTGACGATTGACTGCTGTGCGATGAACCGCCCGTCCTTCTGCGCGTCGGAAGACAATATGGACTGCTTCTTTTCCACAACCGTGTTTATTATGGTGCGGCTGACCGGGAACTCTTCCCGCATTTCCCGCGCGCCGTCGCGCGTGCGGCCGAGCACGGGCACCATTTCACGGCTGGCCTTGTCGCGCAGCATGATGAAGGCCCGGTCGGCATGGGGGAAAATATCGAAAATGCTTTCCATTATTTTTTCAAGCAAAGCTTGTGGTTTTGTCAAAGCCCCGAGGCTGTTTGACACCTTGACCATGGTCTGGAGCCTTTTAACGGTGCCCACAAGGTCGTCGGAGGTTCCTTCCGGCACGTCCTTTATTTCAAACATGCTCCGCGAAGCGTCCATGGTGGCGCTTACTGAAGGAGCATGCGTTTCGGAGGTAAGCACCATGGAAAAACCGCCAATGCCCCGCATTTTTGAAAGATTTCCCAGGGTCATGGCGGGCCCGACGCCCGTTTTTTTCAGGGAAAGCGGGTCCTGGCCTTCGGCGCGGAACCGCATTTTCGTCGCGGAGATGAGAATGACGTCACCTTCGTAGAGCGGTTGGGGTACCAGCCGGTGAAGCCCGCGGCCGTTGACCAGCGTGCCGTTTGCCGAACCGAGGTCGGTCACCGTGAAATAATTTTCCTTGACGCGAATGACCGCGTGCTGGCGGCTGACTTCGGTGTCCGGCAGGTTAATGGCGTTCTCAGATGAGCGGCCGATAAAATTCTCGGCCCTAAGGCGCAGAACCGCTCCCCTATTAATACCTTCGATGATTTCTATATACGCCATGATGATAATATAATTAATTATTAAAAGGCAATGACCAGGGATTCGTGAATGAAAAACGTTTCATTTTGGCTACTGGTGTTCACTTTTTTTCTTTTCATACTCTGGAAAACATTTGACATAACTACGAAAACCAATATATTTAACTATGGGTCCCAATATTTTAATTAACTTGCCGAATGGCAGATAAAAGCCTCTCTACGACTGGATCTTGTATGACGCCATGCAAATTATTAGTCCTGATAATCACGACTATGTTACTGCAAGCAAACTCCCTAACGCTGCAACAAGCCCAAAACATTATGTTCGCAAAAAATCTCGACATCACCATCGCCAACCAGGAGTATTGCAAAAAATACTACGAGCTTGCGGAAGCCAACGCCGTGTGGTATCCGTCGCTGGATGCATCCGCCTCCTATAACGGTTTTACCCGAGACAATTCCATCAATATCGCCGTTCCTCCAAACAAGGCCATGCCAGGCGGGTTATCGGTCAACCAAAACATCCCATCCGACAGAGAAGAATTGGGCGTTGATTTGAGCTACCCGGTCACCGCCGCCTTTGTCAACATGTATAACGTAAAATACCACGACCTCGCCATCAAGGCCAAATTCGCGCAAAATGCCGCACTTAAAAACGATCTCTCCTTTAAGCTGGGACTCCTCTTTTTCCAGTGGGACTTTTCGTTTTCCCAAACCGATGTGCAAAAAAATCTTGTTTCGCAATACGAGGCGGCCGTGGCCCAACTCAAGGCCCTTGAAGGCGGCGGCATGGCCGCGCATGCCAAGGTGCTTCAGGCGCAGGCCCGATTGGAATCCGCCAAGGTTGAGTTGAGCGCCTGTGAAAACCGCAGCGATTCAATGCGCATCGAACTGGTCAATTTCATTCAAGGCGCCGATACGACGGTCGTACCCGAACCTTATGCCTTTCATGCCGATAACTCGGGACCTTTGTCCGTCGACACGATTTCCCTTAATACGGGCCGTCCCGAGCTTATGGCAATGGACATGACCATTTCGCAATTATCAACTCTCAACGACATCCTTCGGGGGCAAAAATACCCGAACCTGGTTTTCGACCTTGGGTACCGGTATGGAAAACCGGGCTTAAGTCTCACGGGCACGGATTTCATGGCGTATGGTGTTGCCTCGGCACAGCTCAAATTCAACATATTCGACGGCAACAGGGTTTCCTCGCAGCAACACCAAAACCAAACCCAAATCGAAATCGCCCGAACCCAAAAACAGATGCTCATTAATAATTTCAACAGCAGCCTTAAAATCACCAAACTGCAATTGACCTGGGCCAAAAAACAAGAACAGGCGGCCCTTGTTTCCTTAGACGCCGCGCATGCTTTTTCCGAGGATTCAAAAAACTCTTTGTTGCACGGGACTGTGACGTCGCTGGACTATTTAGACGCGGTCAATAACGAAGCAGCGGCCAAATTGGCCGTTACTCAGGCAAAGCTTATGCAAAATATTGCGTTATTAAAACTGTATTATGTTGCAGGAAAAGAATTGAAGTTCTGACCTCAAACCGAGAAAGCAACAAAAAACGAATTTTTACAAAAGATAATATTCAAGAAAGGCTTCGTTTATGAAATTCAAATCAACATTTTGTATCGAAACAATCATCGCAGCTATGTTTATTTGCATAAGCTGCGAGTCCACAAAAAATAAGGATTTTATCGGCTCCGCGGTCGTCGACGCCTCAACATTCCAAATCTCCACGACAAGCCAGGGCATGATCGCCAATATTCTTAAAGACGAAGGCATGCCGGTGGCAACCGATGAGCTGGTCGCTATCATCGACACGGTTCCGCTCATCCTCAAGCTCAATGAGCTGACGTCGTCGATCGCCCAACTCGATCAAACCATCGCCGCTAAAAAAGCCGAAATCGAATCGCAGGATTTCGATGTTTTAGGCGCGCAGCGGGAATACCGCCGGATTTCCGACCTTGTTGACAAAGGAGCTTTACCGTCCCAGCAAAAGGACAATCTTCAGACGCAATTCGAATCCATAAGCCTTAAAATGAAAGCCAACCGCCTCACGCTTGAAAGCCTGCAAAAGCAGGAAAAGACGATTGGCGATCAGGTTTCGGAAATTAAAGACCAGATTAAGCGTTGCTATGTCAAGGCCGCAAGCACGGGAGTCGTGCTGACGCGCTATAAAAATCTCGGCGAGGTGGTCCAGCCGGGAAACCCGCTTTTTGAAGTGGGCAAATACGATACCATGCAAATCGATTTTTACGTAACCCAGCCCATGCTTCCCGGATTTCGCTTAGGTCAAACCGTGCGCATTCGACTCGACGATGCTACGGACAAACGCACGGAAGACTTTCTTGCGGCGCGCATCAGTTGGATCGGCGAGGACGCGGAATTCTCGCCGAAAAACATTCAAACGCGCGAAAGCAGGAACGAACTCGTTTTTAAAATAAGGGCATTGGCCCCCAACCCGGACAAACGGCTTAAACGGGGATTGCCCGTTGAGGTTTGGCGATAGACTGAGCGGTCGGGTATTTTCTCCGCGCCGGGGACCCCTCAAAGCATCCCTATGGCGCTTGAGAAAACACCCGACCGCCCATTTTGAGCTTCACAATAACAGGAAATCGGCATTCGTGGAACCATCAGTATCAGTTTCCAACCTGACAAAAAACTACGCGGGCGAACACGCCCTGGCGGGCATAAGCTTTGCCGTGCCCCGCGGATGCCTGTTCGGAATGGTCGGCGCCGACGGCGCCGGGAAAACCACCCTGCTTCGCATCCTGACAACCCTGTGCAATTTTGACAATGGAGCGGCTGCCGTTCTCGGGAAAGACGTGGTAAAGGGCTATTTGGATTTACGAAAACGAATCGGCTACATGCCGCAAAAGTTTTCGCTCTATCAAGACCTGACGGTGCGCGAAAACCTGCTTTTTTTCGCCGACATTTTCGGCGTCAAGAAAACCGAGCGCAAAGAACGCATGGACCGGCTCCTTTCTTTTTCCCGGCTCGGGCCGTTTCAAAACAGGCGAAGCCGCGACCTGTCGGGCGGAATGAAACAAAAACTCGCCTTGTCATGCACCCTAATACACACGCCCGAAATACTTTTTCTCGACGAACCCACAACGGGTGTTGATCCGGTGTCGCGCAGGGAGTTCTGGGAAATTCTGTTCGATTTAAAAAAACAGGGGATCACGATCATTGTGTCAACGCCCTACATGGACGAAGCGCAGCGCTGCGACGAACTGCTGTTTCTTCATCATGGGGCGATTATGAAACAAGGCTCGCCCGACGATTTACTCGGCGCATATCCGTGCAAACTTTTTTCCGTGGATAGCGGCGAAGGCCCCCTATCGTGCGCGCATGACGCGATAATCCCCGGATATGACGCACTGCTCTATCCCGCGGATGGCAATTTACATGTTGCCGTGAAAAACGGCAGTCCTGCTGAAAATGAAATTTTATCTCTTGTGAAGGCCATTGCGCCGGGGGCGTCGACCTGCCGGAAGATTGAGCCGAAAATCGAGGATTTGTTTATTTATTTATTGTCGGGATCGGATAAAAAAATGTAGGGGCACGTTGCAACGTGCCCCTACGAAAAAATAAATACGCCTTACACCATGCAACGCACCATAGAAAAAAACATGAATTACACCATCGAAACGAACAATCTCACCAAAACATTCGGCGCCTATACGGCCGTTGACCACATAAGCGTACAGGTAAAGGCCGGGGAGATTTTCGGTTTTTTAGGCGCGAACGGCGCAGGCAAAACAACCGCCATACGCATGCTATGCGGGCTGCTGGAACCCACAAGCGGCTCCGGACAGGTTGCCGGATTCGACATCATGAAGGAGACCTCGAAAATCCGCTGGAAAATAGGGTATATGTCACAAAAATTCTCGCTCTATTCCGACATGACCGTACTTGACAATATGAAGCTATACGGATCGCTCTATGGGCTCCCCAAGGGCAAGCTTACGCAGCGGATTGAGGCCATGTCGAAGCTTTTAGAGCTTTCAGATTTACAAAAACGCGTCACCGGAAGCCTTCCCTGGGGATGGCAGCAGCGTCTAAGCCTCGCATGCGCTACGCTCCACGAACCGCTTATTTTATTTCTCGACGAGCCCACGGGATCGGTCGATCCGGTCAGCCGCAGGAATTTCTGGGACCTTATTCAGGCGCTTTCGGCGAAAGGCACCACCATTTTCGTGACCACTCATTACATGGACGAGGCTGAATTCTGTCATCGGATATCCATTATGATCAGCGGGAAAATCGCCGCCATCGACAGTCCCAGGGCGCTTAAAAACCGGTTCAATTCCGCAACGCTGCACGAGGCGTTTCTGGCGCTCGTGGAAGGGACTTCCCGATGATCAAGCGGCTGGGCGCCATAATGCGCAAGGAGTTCCGGCACATCTTCAGGGATTGGCAGACGCTCATCATCGTCCTTGCCATGCCCGTTGTCATGATGTTTTTATACGGATACGCATTGGACGTGACAATCGAAAACGTTCCCGTCATTATCGAAGACCCCTCGTCATCCGTCGAAAGCAGGGCGCTTATCAAGGCAATCGACCAGAGCGCCTTATTCAAGGTGGTCGGGGTCGTTCCCGTTGCAGCCAGGCCTTATGAACTTTTTCGGCAGTATCATATAAAGGCCCTGTTTCGTTTCCCCGCAAACTTTTCCGCAAACCTGCACACGCCTCTTAAACCAGCGTCCATCCAGGTACTTATTGACGGATCGGACCAGAACACCGGCACGGTCCTTCGTAACGCGGTGGAGCCGTTTTTACAGAAGGCCGTTCTTTCGCTTTTGCATCAGGAACTTCCGGCGACCATTACAGTCCGCCAGACGGTGTTGTATAATCCCGAACAAAAAAGCGCCCTCTATTT
>Ga0182017_10000480_pt1 | contig 31455 bp, 26 predicted proteins | sample 712E3DmetaG_FD_120492 | JGI IMG/M metagenome (GOLD analysis project Ga0182017, IMG submission 120492) | Permafrost microbial communities from Stordalen Mire, Sweden - 712E3D metaG | ecosystem: Environmental > Terrestrial > Soil > Wetlands > Permafrost | place: Sweden: Stordalen | collected... | reverse complement strand
GTGTGCCAGGGGCAGCTTGCCTGCCCCTGCAAAGTTGCGATAGGGCTCAAAAACAGGGGCAGACGAGCTGCCCCTGCCACACACTACGCAAGTCATCGGAAGTTTTTCAACAGCCCCACATTCAAATGTTTCCCCGCCCGGCGGCGGAAGCAGCCAGCCTTCAGGATACCGACGCGGCAGTTGTTTGCAGGTGTGGATTGCGCAAAAAGTCACTAAGGCGCTATTGCGAAACCGGCGTACGAGGTAGCGCGGGGACCTGTGCCTCGCGGGAATCGCCTCGAAAACGGCGCGGCCCACAGGTGGCCGCGCTACATGTGCAACGACGGAGGGGTTTCGCAATGGCGCCTAAGACGCTGAGTAAGCAACCCGCCCAGTCGAAAAGGGAAGAAGACGCTAGGACGCCAGGGTATCCGCAATGCCTCCAATCAGATCACCCTTGAGTTGGATTCCCTGGCGCCCGGCAGGCTCCTAGAGATTGGACTTGATCTTATCCAGAATCTGTCGGCTCATGCTTTCGTCGCCGAAGGTCCCCACGCGAATGGCAACGCGACTGGCCTTGTCGCCTTCGCTTGCGATGGTGACCGCGATCTTCTTATCGGCGGCGTTGCGGCCTTCGACCCTGCCGTCCACCGTGGTCGAATTCGACGAGATCACGGCGATGCCCATCTGTTTGAAGGCGCTGTTGGTGGCCGCGGCAACCTGCGGAGGGGTCGCCTGGAGGGTGGTTTTGATTTCTCCCTCGACATAGGCCACGGTCGCCGCACCCGCGACTCCGGCCGCCGCCAGGAGGCATCCCGACAGGAACGGCATCATCGCCAGCGCGACCAGCGACAAAAGCAATTGAGTCCTCTTATCCAACATGCGTCACCTTCCTTTCCCTGGTTGCATTGGTCAAAAGGCCAAGACGAGTGAAACCCACGTGGTTCGTCATCGGGTGGCAGAAAGACGTCACGCTCGCCGCCCGCTGAACCCGGAAGACCATGATAACAGGGGAGTCCGATTTCCGCAATCGAGAAATGTCCTAATCTGACGGTCGGGAATGCTGAGGGGTTGAGGAAATAGGTCCTGGGTGCAGTCTATTTTCCGATCTTCTTCAACGCTTCGCGGGCGATGCGGCGGACGTCTTCAATGGGGTCGCGTTCCGCGAGGCGCTTGAGTTCGGGGACGGCCTCTTTCGCTTCGGAACCGATGTTGCCGAGGGCATAGGCGGTTTGCTGTCGCACGAAAGCGCTCGGGTCGTCGAGGGCATGGATGAGTTGTGGTACGATTTCTTTCGCCTTCCGGCCGATCTCCCAGCCGAGGGCAAGGGTGGCATAGCCTTGGATGTTCTCGTTCGGGTCGCCGAGGGAGGAGCACTACGAAGGAATGATGAACAGGCAAGAATGCCTGTCCCACCGGAACCGGCTGGAAGGCGGGACGTGGAGGCGGCAGGGCGCAAAACGGGTGAAGTCGCGCCGGGGGTAATGCCGATGGAGGGCTTGGAAGGGGAAGGGAAGGGGCCGGGCACCTGGAATTCAGCGAGAGAGGACACGGGACGATGGCAAAGAAGGACTACACGAGGATGATCGAGGAGGCGAGGGGGCTTCCGGCGCTAGCGTCGGTGATCGAGGCGGTGATGGCAGCGGTGATCGAGGAGACCTCGGCCGCCGAGATTGCGAAGATCATCGAAAAGGACAGTTCCGTCACCGCGAGGATCCTCAAGGTGATCAACTCGGCGTTCTACGGGCTGAGCGGACACGTGTCGACGGTGTCCCAGGCGGTGCCGCTTCTCGGGATCCAGGTGGTGAAGAACATCGTGCTCACCTTCTCGGTGCTCGACATCTTCAGCGAGAACAAGACGCCCGGGTTCGACTTCCAGAAGCTGTGGGAGCACTCGTTCGCGACGGCGGCGGCGTCGAGGCTCATCGCCCGGCACGTGAGGTATGAGGACGGGGAGGAGGCGCTGGTCGCTGGACTGCTGCACGACATCGGGATCCTCGTCTTCGCCCGCCATGCGTTTGAGGACTATCGGGAGGTGCTGAGCGCGCGCGAGACGACCCAACGCCCGCTCGTCGAGATCGAGCAGGAGATCCTAGGCATCACGCACGCGGAGACGGGGGCGCTTCTCGCCGAAAAATGGAAACTCCCCGACGTGCTGGTCGTCCCGATACGGTACCACCACCATGAGACGCTTCCGGAGGACATGCACCGGCAGGCGAAATTGCTTACCAACATCGTGCACGTCGCCGACGTGATGTGCCGGGTGTTCCAGCCGCCGGTGTCCGAGGAGCAGATCCTGCTGTTCCGGGAGCAGGCGCAGAGCCGCCTGGGCCTGTCGGATGAAGTCCTGGCGGACATCCTCAAAGGCGTCATGCATGAAATGGAACTGGTGGCGGAGAGCTTCATGGTCCGTCCGCCGAGATCCTACGTGGAAATCCTCGAACAGGCGCACCTCGAACTGGGCCGACTCAACCTGTCCTACCTGATGCAGAAACAGCCGGTGCAGTAGGGCAGGGGGGGCAAGCCAACAAGTCCCAAGTCAACAAGTCGCAAGTTCCAAACGGCAAATTCCAATCGGGCCGGGGTGAGTTTCATACTCCGTCCTGTACGCATTTACTGGCGGTTTGACAAGGCGCAGACGACCAAGAATGCAACGGGCGACGTTGATTTTACGCAACATGATGTAACTCCATAGGCGGTCAGCGATTAAGAAGAAAAGCGCGCGGGAAGCCGGTGCGGATGTTGAATTTCTCAGACACGCGGGCTTTTCCCGTCCGACCTGCTTTCAGATTTTTTCTCTTTTGCATCCCCCTAACATCAACGTCCACACCAGGTTATATCTCCGTCGCTTTGTTTGGAACTTTTAACAGCTCTTTTGGCACGGTATTTGCTACTTGCAAGGTGTTGGCTCTGGGGTGTACCTACGTCACCCTGTCTGTGCATGGTACTGAGGACTGACCCTCCGAGGTGCCTCTCGCAGCACATGCTGTGAGGCGGACACGTTTTGTCCATGTTTCCCTCCAGTTCACCACTATGCCCAAAGACAGTGTTTCCTGAGAATGGATCGGCTAGCCTGAACCGAAGCCTGGCAGGGGCGTATGCCCCGGGAACCGGCGAGGCAAGACAAGGCGATATGCAGGATCGCGTGTGCAGTGCGTTGACCTTTTAACATTCAAAACGCAGTCTCATTTCCGGAGGAAGTGGCATGAAGGACATTGACTTTGTTTGCAAGTTGCTGAGGAAGGTGAGGCTGGAGAAGGGTCTGACGCTTCGCGAGGTGGAAAAGCTTTGCGGGATCTCCTTCTCGACGGTTTCGCTGATCGAGAACCGCCGGCATGCGTTCAGCCTGGAGAACCTCATGAAGCTTGCGGATGCCTACGAGGTCCCGGTGAGCTACTTCTTCCAGGAAGCGGAGCGTACGAACTCGCGGCCTGCCGTGGAAGGCTGGATGAGCGCGAACAAGTGGGAAGAGAGCTTCAAGGGCGCGGCGGGCGAGGGTGTTCAGGAAGAGCTGCTGAATCCGCCGAGCGAGCACAAGAAGGTGAAGGTCACGCTGGTGAAGATGGAAGAGAACTCCGAAGTATCGTGGCAGCAGCCGAACTCCGGAACACTGTATCTTTACCTCGTGGCGGGGAAAGTGCGGATCCTGAGGGACGACGCGAGCCCGCTGGTGCTGGACGAAAACGGCTTCTGCAACTACGAGCTGAACAGCAGAGCCCGCGTGCAGGCACTGAAGCACTCGTGCCTGTATCTGACAAGGGTTCGGGAGTAAGAGCCGTCGGGGACGGGGAAGTCCCGGGCATGACTTACGCACCCATGAAAGAGCCCCCCTTTGCCGGGGGTCTCTTTTTATATACAGACATACTTACATATTAATTGGCCCAGTCGGTCCAGCAGCGGGTCATCCGCGACGCGGCAGATCGGCCTCGGGCGGCTGCCGCAGACGCGTTCAGATAATACAACATGTCGCATCTCTGGTCCCACACAGAGGTTACGGCAAGATCGCGATCCTTTAACCTGTGTTATGTTGGAAAATGCGAACACGCTCTATCCGTCCGCGAAGAGCGGACAAGCCGGCCTTGGGCGAGGTCGTGTCGTAACTTCTGTGGGCGCAAGGCATTAGAGTGATTGCCCATAAGAGACGACGGTTTTCATCCGAATTGGCACGCGATTTGCTCTATATGCACGTCGGAGAATCCAGCGTGGAACTCCTGGTTGGGTATCTGAGAAAGGTGCACGGGTTAAGACACATGGCTTGTCAAGAGATACAAAAGTCGGGCAGTGAGACGTGTTCGGCGGACCGCCGCAAGAGCCGGCGCCTCGCGGTCCAGTTGGACATCATGGTCCACGTGACGGGGCCGTCCAGCCGGCCAGTGGCGACGGAGAAGGCCGTCACATTGAACGTGAGCCCTAGTGATATGTACTTCGAAAGCACGCTGGGCGACCGGTTGCATCCTGGCCAAATCGTCAGCGTGGACATCGAGCTGCCGATAGGGAGCAGCACGATCTTCACTGAGAAACAGCTTGGGGCAAGAGGGCGGGTCGTGCGCTTGGGGCCATCGAGCACGGAAGAGCCGAACCGGCGGGGCGTTGCCGTGGTCTTCCTGGAGCCGCCCGCGTTCCATGCGGCGCTGGCGTAAGCGACAGCACGACGCGAAGGTCGTCGGAAGGGCCCAGCAGGGTGCGCGGTCGGAGCGGCGAAGAGTGCCCATAGTGCATGAGCCAGTGTGGGCTTATCTGGGAGGCCTTGAGCTTCACATAAGATACATTATCGGACGTTGTTGGTTGCCCTCCTTTTCCAGGGTTTCCGGCCTGTCAGGCCTGGTTGAACCTGGGATTTCCCCTTTTCGGCCGCCGAGGCGGCATTACCACGCCCCAGTCGCATCAGTAATGTCATCCTGGTGCTTGGAATGTATCAGGTTGCTTTCCCGGAGTTGGTTTTCCGGCGGGTCCTGGACTTGGACGGTTGGTGGGGCCTGGTCCTCTTCCTGACGGGAAAGAGAAGTTTGAGGGCGTCGTCGATGCGTTCGGCGAACAAGAAATGCATTTCCTTGCGGATGGGTTCGGGGACTTCCTCGATGTCTTTTTCGTTTCGCTTGGGAAGAATGACGGTGTTGATGTCGGCGGCCTTGGCGGCGAGGACTTTCTCCTTCACCCCCCCTATCGGAAGGATCTTACCGGAGAGGGTGATTTCGCCGGTCATGGCGATGTCGCCGGAGAGAGGCCGGTCGGTGAGGAGAGACACCATGGCGGCGACGACGGTGATGCCGGCGGAGGGGCCGTCCTTGGGCGTCGCCCCGGCGGGGACATGGACGTGGATGTCGTTTTTCTGGAAGAAATCGGGGTCGATGCCGAGTTCCCGGGCGTGGCTTCGGATGTAACTCAGAGCGGCTTGGGCGGACTCTTTCATGACGCTGCCGAGCTGTCCGGTGAGGAGCAGACTCTTGCGACCGCGCATGCGCGTCACTTCGACGAACAGCACTTCGCCGCCGTGCTGCGTCCAAGCAAGCCCCGTCGCGACGCCCGGGATCCCGGTGCGCTCCTTGACCTCGCTGAAGTAGCGGACGGGTCCGAGGAGATCGTGGAGGTCCCTGGCGGCGACGGTGACGTTCTTGCGGCTTCCCTCGGCGACGGTTCGGGCGATCTTGCGGCAGACGGCGGCGAGGTGACGCTCCAGTTCGCGGACGCCTGCTTCGCGGGTGTAGTCGCGGATGATGGCGTCCAAGGCCTCGTCCTTGAAGGCGAGCCTGGAGGCTTTGAGTCCGTGTTCGGAGAGCTGCTTGGGGATGAGGAACTGCTTGGCGATGCGAACCTTCTCTTCGCTGGTGTAGCCGGGGAGTTCGAGGACCTCCATACGATCGCGGAGCGCCGGAGGGATGGGGTCGAGGAGGTTGGCGGTGGTGATGAACATGACCTTGCTGAGGTCGAACGGGACGTCGAGATAGTGGTCGCTGAAGCTGAAGTTCTGTTCGGGGTCGAGGACTTCGAGGAGAGCGGAGCTTGGGTCGCCGCGGAAGTCGGCCCCGAGCTTGTCGACCTCGTCGAGCATGAAGACGGGGTTGCGTGAGTCGGCGCGACGTATGCCCTGGATGATGCGCCCTGGAAGCGCCCCGACGTAGGTGCGGCGGTGGCCGCGGATTTCGGCCTCGTCGCGGACGCCGCCCAGACTCATGCGGACGAACTTGCGGCCGAGGGCCCGCGCGATGGACATCCCCAGAGAGGTCTTCCCCACCCCGGGCGGTCCGACGAAGCACAGGATAGGTCCCTTGGCGTCCGCTTTGAGCTTCCGGACGCTGAGGTACTCGATGATGCGTTCCTTGACCCGGTCGAGGTCGTAGTGGTCTTCGTCGAGGATCTTCCGGGCCTTCTTGAGTTCGAGGTTGTCTTTGGTGAGCGTCTTCCAGGGCATCTCGAGGAGCCATTCGAGGTACGTGCGCGAGACGGTGTATTCCGAGGCGCTGGGGTGCATGCGTCCGAGGCGGTCGCACTCGCGCAACGACTCCTTGCGGGCCTCCTTGGGCATGCCGGCCTTGAGGATGCGATTGCGGATCTCCTGAACTTCGCGTGCAGCCGAGTCCTCGACGCCCAGCTCCTTCTGGATGGCTTCGAGTTGCTTGCGGAGGTAGAACTCGCGCTGGGCCTTAGTGAGTTCGGTCTGGGCGCTGGATTCGATCTTGGAGCTGAGCGCGATGAGTTCGAGCTCTTTGCGGAGGTGGCCCCCCACCCTGGTCAGACGCGACATGACGTCGGCGTCCTGCAGAAGGGTCTGTTTTTCGGGGGCCCGAAGGTTCAGAGCGCTGGCCACGAGATCCGCCAACTGTCCCGGTTCTTCGATGTTCATGGCCACCACCTGCATTTCCTCGGGCAGGTTGGGGACGAGGGAAACCATCTTCTGGAACTGCTGGGAAACGTTGCGGGTGAGGGCCTGCATCTCGACGGACTTGGCGGCGACGTCCTTGATCTCCTCGACGCGGGCCTTCATGTAGGGCTCGGTCTGGGTGTAGGCCACGACCCGGACGCGTGTAATCCCGCGCACCAGGACCCTCATGGTGTTGTCGGGAAAACGCAACATCCGGATGACGGACGCCGCGGTCCCGACTTCGTAGAGGTCGGAAGGTTTGGGGTCTTCGACGGCGCCGTTCTGTTGGGTGACGAGGGCGACGAGCCGGTCCCTGACGAGGGCTTCATCGACGAGGCGGATGGTTTTTTCGCGGCCGATGACGAGAGGCATGACGAGGAACGGGAAGGCCACGACTTCGCGGAGCGGCAGAACGGGCAACTCCCGCGGCAGGTGCAGGTCGCGCGGGGAGGCATCCACGGCGGGCACCTGGCCCTGCGGAGGTTGGTCGTCGGGCATGGCGGTCTCCTGTCAACGGTGTTCCTGACGACGACGCTGGATCACTCGACCTGGATCTTGATCTTCTTGCGTCGGCCCTGTTGGGCCTTGGGAAGACGGATCTCGAGGAAACCGGCGACGTAGCCAGCGGTGATGCCGTCCTTATCGACGTTTTTCGAGATGAACATCGTGCGCTTGAAATGACCGTAGGGGATCTCCATCTGGTGGCAAGAGACTTTCGGATCGAGACCGCAGTCCTGACGGGAGCCCGAGAGGGTGAGATCTCCGTCCTCGAATGTCACGCTAAGGTTGTCGAGTTCGAGCCCTGCGATTTCCATCTTGACCACGTAGCTGTTTTGGGTCTCGAAGACATCCACGGGCGGACTCCAGGAGTGTCCTCCGGCGAAAGGTGACATATGCATGGACTGAAGCACGTCAGTCAGGAAACGGTCCATCTCCCGACCCATGCCGAGGAAATTAAGGACTGTCTCCTTCCGGTGCTCGGCCATGGCACCCTCCTTCTCCGACGAAATATCACCCTATCCGATGGTTATTTTACCACCTATACCGGCTGGTGCAAGGGAATCTGAGGGAATGTATGCAAAACGGGAAGTCTTTGGAAGGGCCGTCCGGTCGCCCGTGAAAGGCTCCGGAATCGTTCTCAACCGTGGATGGGCACGGCTCCCGCGCCGGGACGTCCGGCTTGCTTCAGCACGAAAGTGATGATGTTGATGCCGGCATCGAAGGACGGTTTGGAGGCGCCGCCCGCGCGGTGCCAGTCGAGCGTCAGAGATTTCGGCAGATAGATGACCCCGATGCGGCCGCCGAACTTGATGACGAACACCTTGGGGGGATCTTTCAGCTTCTTCGGGTTTTCGAACATGGGGTGGTCCGCCGGGAGTTCCTCCAGCTTGCCTTCCGGGAAACATTCGTCCATCAGGGCGCGGAACGGTTCGTCGAACGCTTTCACGTCGGGCGTGTTGCTGCACGCCTGGGCCATCAGCACCCCCCCTTTCAGGACGTAGTCCCGGATCTTGACCTTCTCCTCGTCGGTGAACGCCGCGCCCTTGATGCCGTTGTAGTGAAGGATGGGCACCTTGAGCAGATCCTCGATCTTGGAATCGAGGGTGACCACGCGCCATTGCATCGGGTTCTGCATCCGGTCGCTCATGTACTCGGTGATGTGCTTAACGTCGTAATGAGACGTGTCCCAGTCGCCGTAGTATTTCAGCTTGTTGATGATGATGGGTTCCTTGCCGCGGCTGAGGAAGAGGATGAGAAAGGCGGTACTCGCGTCGCCGTACTTGTCCGGCTGCGGAGCTCCACCATGGCTGATGACTTGCCTGGCGCCCTCCTCGTACCAGTAGTGACCGTCGAACTCCCCGCGACCCGTGAGGATCCCGAGGCGTTCGAGTGCATAGAGCCCGTAGGACTCGAGCCCAGTGGTGAAGTTGGAACCGACCCATTTCATGGCGGCCTCGGCGGGCCGACTGGGGGGAGTCATCACGTACCCGGCGGTCGTCCCGAGCGTAAGCTGTTCTTCGGCGATATAGAGCGACACCGTCCCGGCGAGCGTCATGTTCTGGGTGCTGCCGTTGCCGACGAGGTAGCCCCACCCCCCGTCGGTGTTCTGGGTTTTCGTGTAGTGGTCGCGGAGATTCTCCCAAACCCTCGCGGGGACCTGGAAACCGGCGCGCTGGGCGTAAAGGAGTCCCAGCACCCCGAACTGGGTGTTGCTGTTGTCCCCCCGGTCCGGCAGCTTCTGGGTGACGTCTCCCACGAGGTCGTAACTGAACATTCCCGGCTGACCGGACAGGATCTGACTCTTCACGAGTACCGCGGCGTATCGGTCGATGACCCGTGCGTTGGCGCGCGGGTCGAACATGAACAGAGTGCTGAGAACCATGCCGGCGGAATAGGTCTTGAATTCCGTCCTGTGCTGGACGATGTAGCTGACGGCCTTGGCGGTGGCGACCGCCCCGTGGGGGTCATTGGAGTGCTTCAGTGCCAGGGCGACGAGTGCGGTCATGCCGACCTCGTACTCATGGTTCCAATGACCGTCCTCCGCCTGGGACTTGATCAACTGCTCGATGTGGCTCTTGATGAGAGCGTCCACGCCCTTGGCGACCTCGGCGGGCATCTGGGCCGTGAGCCGGGCCGTCATGGCCACAAGGGCCATCGCACACAGCCCGGCGGTGATTATCGTTCTCATGGTCTCCTCCTCGTCTATGCGTCGCCCCTCTACCTTATTAGTATATCGCGGCTATCGGGAACGTCCAGATGGGAATATCGGGTCTTCTCTGGCCCAGGGGGCGTGGAAAGAGCCCCGTGCTTCGGCAGGCGGTTCGGGTCGGGGCCACCGGTCAGCAGATCCTGGGAAGTTGTTCGCCGACGGGCATGTCCACGATGCGCCGTCCGCCCGGCGCCGTTCGTATGGTGACTCGACCGGGACGGTCCTTCTCCACGCGGCCGATGATTGCGCCGTTCTTCCCGCGGGGATGGCTTCGCAGTGCCTGGAGGGCCGACTCGGCGGTCTGGGGGGACACGATGGCGACGAGTTTGCCTTCGTTGGCGGCGAAAATGGGGTCCAGTCCGAGGACATCGCACGCCGCGCGCACCGCCTCGGTCACCGGAATGGATTTCTCGTCCAGCTCGATGGCGACCCCGGCGCTTTCGGCCAGCTCGTTGAGGATGCCCGCGAGTCCTCCGCGGGTGGGGTCGCGCATGCAGCGGACCTCCGCGGTCGAGAGCAGCTTCTGCGCCAGGTCGTTGAGCGGCTGCACGTCGCTGGTGACGTCGGTGCGGAACTCAATCCCCTCGCGCGCCGACAGCACCGCAATCGAGTGGTCTCCGAGCGTTCCGCTGACGAGCACGGCGTCGCCCGGCCGGATGTTCCTGGGCGAGAGGCGCTTCGCCACGGGCAGTCTTCCGATGCCGGAGGTGGTGAGGTACATTCCGTCGGCCGAGCCGTGGTCGACGACCTTGGTGTCGCCGCAGACGATGCGGACGCCGGCCTCCCGGGCGGCGGCCTTGGCGCTGCGCACGATGCGTCTCAGGTCCTCTATCGGCAGTCCCTCTTCGAGGATCATCGCAAGGCTGAGATAGAGCGGTTGGGCCCCGGCGACGGCAAGGTCGTTCACGGTCCCGCAGACGGCGAGTCTTCCGATGTCGCCGCCCGGGAAGAAGATGGGTTTGACGACGAAACTGTCGGTGGTGAAGGCGAGGCGCTCCGCCCCGTCGACCACGGCGCTGTCGCCCAGCTCGGCGAGTTCCTCGTCGGCCAGCACGGGCAGGAGCTCGCGCACGATCAACTCGTGGGCGAGCTTCCCTCCCCCACCGTGACTCATCGTAATCCGTTCGGATGGATCGTTGGGATTCATCATTGCTCGAACCTGAAACTGGCGGCACAGGCGCCTTCGCTCGAGACCATGCAGGGTCCCACCGCGGAAGCGGGAGTGCAGCGTGTGCCGAAGAGCGGGCAGTCCCGCGGATTGACCTTCCCCTTGAGCACGTCCCCGCAGAGACATCCGGTTTCCGGCTCCTCCGGGGCGATGCGGATGTCGAACCGGCGAACGGCATCCCACCTGGCAAACGCGTCCCGCACGACCAGTCCGCTCCCGGGAATGACCCCGAACCCCCGCCACGAGGCGTCGGCGGTGCGGAAGACCTCGTCGAGCCGGCGGCGCGCCTCGGGGTTTCCCTCCGGATGGACGACTCTCTTGTACTGGTTCTGGACCTCGGCATTTCCCAGGAGCATCTGCTCCAGGATCATCGCCGTCGCCTCAAGCACATCTTCCGGCTCGAAGCCCGTGATCACGGAGGGTCGTCTGAACTCGTCCGCCAGGAACCGGTACGGCTCGGCCCCGATGATGACGCTGACGTGTCCGGGCAGGAGGAACCCGTCCACGCGGAGCTCGGGGTCGGAGGCGATGACCCGCAGTGCCGGGGGGATAAGCTTGTTCGCCGGGAGCACGGCCATGTTGGCGGTGCCGGCTTGGGCGGCGGCTTGGATGAGCCTTGCGATCGCGGGCGCGGTGGTCTCGAAGCCGACCCCCAGGAACACCACGGTGCGCCCGGGCGTCGCAGCAGCGATCTCCATGGACTTGAGCGGCGAGTAGACCACACGCACGTCCGCCCCGGCCGCCTTCACGCCTTCGAGGGTCGTGCGGCTTCCGGGCACCCGCATCATGTCGCCGAAGGTGGTGATGACGACGTCGTCGCGGCGTGCGAGTTCGCACGCGGCGTCGATGGTTCCCGTGGGGGTCACGCAGACGGGACATCCCGGGCCCGAGACGAGTTTCAGCCCTTCCGGCAGAAGTGACTTGAGTCCCGCGCGGGCGATGCTCATGGTGTGCGTGCCGCAGACTTCCATCAGGCGGACGGTCTCCCGACGGAGTTTCCGGAATTGCGTCCGGATGTCCTCGAGGAGTCTCTCGACGTTTGCGGGTCGTGCGTCGCCGCTAACCGGCATTTTCCATGTCCTCGTGGAGTCTCAGGATTTCTTCCGCATCCTCCGGACGGTAGCGCTCGATGGCGAAGCCGGCGTGGACCAGGACGTAGTCGCCCAGTTTGACCGCCGGGACGAGGGAGACGTCCGCGGAAAACCGGTTCCCCGGGACCTCCACAGTCGCCCGGGCGCCGTCGAGCTCGATGATTCTTGCAGGCACGGCAAGGCACATGGTCACTTCTCCTGTGTGGATGTTCGTGCGCGGGCGACGGCGGCCTGGCCGAGGGCGATTCCGCCGTCGTTCGCGGGCACCGCCGACTGCTCGTAGACTTGGAAACCGAGGGCTTCCAGCCTGGGCGGCACGCGGTCGCAGAGATACCGGTTCTGGAACACGCCCCCGGAAAGACAGACGCGCTTGAGGGGGGGGTCCCCGGCGATGCGCGTGACGAGGTCCACCACGATTTCCACGATGCTGTTGTGAAAGCGCGCGGAAATCTCGCCGGCGTCTCTTCCCTTACTCAGGTCGTCCACGACGGCGCGATAGGTCCGGGCAAAGTGAACGACCCACCGGCTGTCCTCGGCGGCAACTTCGTACGGGTAGGCGTCCAGGACGCCCTCCGCTGCGACGGCTTCGAGTTCGATGGCCGGCTGCCCCTCGTAGCCGGCGCGCTCCGAGACGCCGAGGAGCGCGCTGACCGCGTCGAATACCCTTCCGGCCCCCGAGGAGAGCGGGCAGTTGACGCCTCGTTCCACCATCTGTGCGAGGGTCTCGAGGTCGCGCCCATCATGTCGGCGGAGGAACTCGATGTCAAGCGTTCTCCAGTCGTCGGGATGACCGAGAAGGAGTGCGGCGAAGGCCGTCCGCCAGGGCTCCGACACCGCGCGGTCGCTCCCGGGAAGAGGCAGATACTCGAACTGGCCGGCACGCGTGAAGTCCACGCGGTCCGCCACGAGGAACTCCCCGCCCCAGGTCTGGGTGTCCGGTCCGTATCCGGTACCGTCTAGCGCCACCCCGATGACCTTGCCCGTGAGGCCGTGCTCCAGCATGCAACTGGCGACGTGGGCGTGATGGTGCTGGACCGCGACGTGGCGCAGCGTCCCGAGCGACAGCGCGAATCGCGTGGAGAGGTAGTCGGGGTGCATGTCGTGTGCGACGACGACGGGATCGACGTCGAGGATCTTCTTCATGTGCTCGACGGTGCGCAGGAAGAACTCGTGCGTCTCGGCGTTCCGGAGGTCGCCGACGTGCTGGCTGAGAAAGACGAAAGGTCCGCGCGTGAGCGCGACGGTGTTCCTGAGCTCCGGCCCCACGGCGAGGATGACCGGACCTTCCTCGAGCGGGATGGGAACGGGGACGTACCCGCGCGAGCGTCGCATCTGCTTGAGTCCCCGGGCGTCGGCCCGCACCACCGAATCGTCGCTCGGCATGTAAATCTCGCGGTCGTGCAGAAGCACGTAGTCGGCGACGTCGTGGAGTCTCGTCATCAACTCGTCGTTGTCGCACACGATCGGTTCGTCGGAGAGGTTGCCGGAGGTCATCACCAGGGCCTCGAACCCCTCCGCGAGCAGCAGGTGATGGAGCGGGGTGTAGGGAAGCATGACGCCGACGTATCGGGAATGCGGGGCCACCGACGGGGCGATCGGGCCCGGCTCCTTCTTGAGGAGCAGCACGATGGGACGCTCGAGCGATTCAAGGAACTGCCTATCCTCCGGGCGCACCCGGGCGAACTCCTCGACCCGCGCCAGGGAGCTTGCCATGACGGCGAGCGGCTTCTCTTCCCTTCCTTTCCGCCGGCGCAGACGTTTTACGGCGGCATCGTTGGTTGCGTCGCAGGCCAGGTGGAACCCGCCGAGTCCCTTCACGGCGACGATCTTCCCCTCGTGCAGAAAGTGCGCCGCGCGGTGGATGGGGTCGTCGGTGTGCAGGGTTCTTCCGCGGAAATCGACCAGGCGGAGCATGGGACCGCACCGCGGACAGGCGTTCGGCTGGGCGTGGAACCTCCGGTCGCGCGGGTCCTCGTATTCGTGCTGACAGGTCGCGCACATCGTGAACGGCGCCATCGTGGTCTTCGGCCGGTCATACGGGATGTCGCGGATGATGGTGAAGCGCGGTCCGCAATTGGTGCAGTTGGTGAACGGGTAGCGGTGCCGGCGATCGCTCGGGTCGAAGATCTCGCGCAGGCAGTCGGCACAGGTGGCCACGTCGGGCGAAATGAGGGTGGTGCGGCCCTCCCCGCGGCCGCTCGCACGGATGACGAAACCCGTCTCGCCGGTCGCCGCGACATCCTCGCCCTCGACGCCCTGCACCCGTGCCAGAGGCGGTGCATCACTCTGCAGCCGGCGCTCGAAGTTCCGGACGCTCGCCCCCGATCCCTCGACCTCGGCAAGGACGCCGAGGGAATCGTTGAGCACCCAGCCGGAGAGGTTCTCTTCTTCGGCCAGTCGGAAGACAAAGGGTCTGAACCCCACGCCCTGCACGATTCCGCGTACACGGAAGCGTTTCCTTTGCGGTTTCTCCGTGTTGGACGCGGTCATTTACGACATCCATCGCTCAGATGTGGTCCCCGAACTGTCCCACCTTGGGATGAGCCAGCTTCTGGTAGTCGGCGCATTTCATCTTGATCGTGTCTTTGTGGGTGCCGGCCTGGAAGACGATCTCCGGCTCCTCCGTCAGGTGCAAACTTATCATATCACATCCGGTCGAGGGTGTCAAAACACCCTGTCGGCTCTTTGGGGGGAAAACGCGCCCCACCCCCCTTCTTCCAGAATACCGGCAAAGGGACGTTGCCCTTTCCTCGTCTATATGGTAGAAGGAAATCACGCGGCCGGTTCATCTTGTCCCGACGGGTGCGCTTGGCGGGGAGAGGAGGAAGAGGTGAGAAAGTGCCTGGCGGTCCTTCTGCTGACGGTATGCGGGGCCTCTGCCGCATGGGGGCTCGAAAAGGACGAGATCCTCGTGGTCTACAACGAGGACTTCGAGGGTGCGAAGGCGCTTGCCAACTACTACGTCGCGAAGCGTCAAATCCCCCCGGAGCACGTCCTCGCCATCCGGACCGGTTGCGAGGAACACATCAGTCGGGCCGGCTACCTCGATACCATCCAGAAGCCCGTCACGTCGTGGATCGATGCGAAGGGGGAATATGACAAGATCAAGTGCGTTCTGCTGATGCGGGGGATCCCGCTGATGGTGGAGCGGATCGACGACCTGAAGACCCACGAGGCCAGCGACCAGGCCGCTCGTGTCATGGAGCCTGTGGCGCAGGAAGAGAAGAAGCTGACGGAGGAAAAGCAACGGCTCCAGGAGCAGCTGAAGAAGAACCCCGCACAGGCGCCGGACCTCGACAAGCAAATCCAGACGCTGGATGCGAAGATCGCCGAGGTCGAGACCCGGCTGAAACCCGTTCAAGAAGCGTGCGACAAGGCGCGCAAGACCTGGAGGGAGTCTTCCGATCAGACGGCTGCGTCGGTGGACAGCGAACTTTCGGTCATGTACATGACCGGGCACCCGCTGGTTCGCTGGTTGCCTAACTGGCTGCATTATGCCGCGTGGAACGAGCCGGGACGCGCCGGGCTTCCCAAGACCTTCATGGTGTGCCGGCTGGACGGTGCAAGTGACGCCCTGGTCAGACGTATCATCGACGATTCTATCGCGGCGGAAGACAAGGGCCTGGAGGGCATCGCCTATTTCGACGCCAGAGGTCTTCACATTCCGCCCGAGGGAAAGACCGATGCCTACCATGCCTACGACGAGCTCATTCGTCGTGCGGCGGCCATGGTCGAGAAAACCGGGATGAAGACCGTTCTGGACGACCGTCCGGAGGTTTTCGCGCCGAATTCCTGTCCGAACGCGGCGCTCTACTGCGGGTGGTACAGTCTGATGAAATACGTCCCGGCGTTCCAGTGGACCCGTGGAGCCGTCGGGATTCACATCGCCAGCGGAGAGGCGGTGAGCCTTCGCGATCCACAGACTCAAGGTTGGTGCAAGCGAATGATCGACGAGGGGGTGGCCGCCACGTTCGGGCCGGTCTCTGAGCCTTTCCTCAACTCCTTCCCCGACCCCTCCCCTTTCTTCGCGTTCCTCCTCACCGGCAAGTACACGGTGCTGGAAGCGTTCTGGTATACCAACCCGATGAACTCCTGGATGCTGACGCTCATCGCGGATCCGCTTTACACCCCGTTCAGGAAGAATCCGAAGATGACCGTCGCCCGGCTCAAGGAAGTGCTCAAGCCGCACCCCCTCCGTCCGGACCTCCGGACCGCGCCATGACTCATTCTCCCGCTATGCTGGTGCTTCGCGACGTCAACCGGCAGGTTGCAGCAGGCGTTTCAGCATGAGCGTCGCGGCGGCCTTGTTCGGGATGGGATAACCGCCTTGCATGTCCGGGTCCTGGTGCAGGGGCGGGCGGAAGTTCGAGAGCCCGACGCACGAGGGACACCCGAAATCGCACGGACAATCCTGGACCATCTCGAGGCACATGGCCAACAGCCGCTCGAACTCGAGGTACCCGCGGTGCGAATACCCAAGTCCCCCGCGGAACCGGTCATAGACGAAAATCGTGGGCTTCCCGGTGTTCGAGCTCTCCACGATCCCGCTCAGGTCCCGCCGGTCGCTCATGCTGAGAATCGGGAGCACCACGAGCATCATGTTGCGGATGCCGACGAGACCCTCGATGGGATTGAGGTCGCAGTCCTTGACCTCGATCATCAGCTCTTCGGGCGCGATAAAAAAGAGCGCGGTCGTCGAGAGCGTCTGCGCGGGCAATTCGAGCGTCGCCTGCCCGATGTTCTCCATCGTGTAGAAACGGATCTTCTTGAAGGCGACCGTGGCCCACGTCACGTCCACGTCGCCGAAGACGACCTTGCCCCCGTGGTGGGGTTTTGAGTGCCGTTCCTCTTTCACGCGGATGCTCGAACTGAGCACCGGCTGGGTATAGTAGTCCACCTCGGCCCGCTCGACCGATGCGATCTTCCCCTCGAAGTCGAGTTTCCGCACCAGATACGTCTCGCCCTCGTGCAGGTAGACGGCTTCCGGATAGACCAGCTCGGGCGCGCTGATGGAATCGACCGTGCCGAGTGCCGCGTTGCGCCCGCCCGTCAGGTCCATGATGGTGAACGTGTCCTCGCTGATTGTGCGCAGGTTGGCCTGGGCCGCCGGGCTTTCCGGCCGGCTCCAGTACCGCCGTCCGTCGATCTCCTTGAGCGACCCCTGCTCCGCCAGGAGTCGGGTGATGTGCGCCGCGGTCGGGCCGAAATAAGTCTCGTCCGCGTCCACCAGCGGCAGCTCGAACGCCGCGCAGCTCAGGTGCGAGGCCAGGATGTAGGGGTTCTCGGGGTCGATAATCGCCTCCTCGGGCGACCGCGCGAAAAAATACTCCGGGTGACGCATCAGGTACTGGTCGATCGGGTCGTTGTAGGCCACGAGGACGGCGAGGGCGTCGTCGGATTTTCTCCCGGCGCGCCCGGCCTGCTGCCACGTGCTCGCGATCGACCCCGGAAACCCGACGATGATGCACGCGTCCAAGGAGCCGATGTCGATGCCCAGCTCAAGGGCATTCGTGGAGGTGACGCCGAGGAGTTTCCCGGAGAAGAGCTGTCGCTCGATGGCGCGGCGCTCCTCCGGGAGATATCCCCCGCGATAGGGACGGACGCGCTTGGCGAGTTTCGGGTCGCGCTTCGCCAGCGCCTCGACGACGTAGCGGTAAAGGAGCTCCGCGACCACCCGCGCCTTGGTGAACGCGATGGTCTGCACGCCGTCTTCGATGAGCCGCTGAAAAAGCTCCTGCGCCTCGACGTTGGAACTGCGCCGGAGCATCTGCCCGGGTCCCGCAAGAGGCGGGTTCCAGAAGACGAAATGCTTCATCCCGCGCGGGGAGCCGTCGCGGTCGACCACGGCGACCTCCCGCGCGATCAGCCTCTCGGCATGGTCTTTGGGGTTGGCGATGGTCGCGCTCGACAGCACGAAGTTCGGCCGGCTTCCATACCGCTCGCAGATCCGGTCGAGGCGCCTCATCACGTTGGCGACGTTCGAGCCGAAAATCCCCCTATACGAATGAATCTCGTCGATGACCACCGTGCGCAACCCGCTGAAGAACCGCGCCCACCGCGAGTGATAAGGCAGCATCCCCGCGTGCAGCATGTCGGGATTCGTGAGGATGATGTTGGCGGATTCCCTGACTTTGCGCCGCTGGTGGCTCGGCGTGTCGCCGTCGTAGGTGGCGCATCGGATGCGTTCGGCCAGGTCCGCGTGCGTCCCGGCCAGTTCTCCGAGCACCGTAAGCTGGTCCTGGGCGAGTGCTTTCGTGGGGAAGATGTAGAGTGCGCGGGCGTCGTCGTCCGCGAGCATCGCCTCCGCGACCGGGAGGTTGTAGCAGAGCGTCTTGCCGCTGGCGGTCGAGGTCACCACCACCACGTCGCGGCGGGCGCGCACCTGATCGATGGCCTCGACCTGGTGCGAGTAGAGTTGCTCGATCCCCTGGCCTCGGAGATACCCGGTGAGCACGTCCGGAAGCGGCGCCGCGAGTTCCCCATACGTCGCCGTGCGCGCGGGGATCACCTCGACGTGGACGATCTGGTCACGGTAGTTGCTCGACCGCTCCAGCTCGCCCAGGAATTCCCCGAAATCCACGGCCGCTCCTGACTGCTGTCTATGTTCTCTTCTGTCTTAGCCCCGTAGGGGCGTTTGGTAATAGCCTCGGGCGTAAGCCCGTGGTACCCGGAGCAACACCCCCTTACTTCTTCTTCTTCTTCTTCTCAAGCCCCCGCAGGGGGCGCTTGGTAATAGCCTCGGGCGCAAGCCCGTGGGGGCAAAGGCCCCCTATCCCTCTTTCTTCTTCTTTTTCTTCTTCTTCCGAGCCCGCAAAGCGGGCGATTGACTCCCTCACTCCCAGATATGCGCCGGATCATACGGGACATTGTGCCGCTTCAAAAAGGCCACGAACTCTTCCTGGAACGTCACTGTCCTGTGGTGTTCCGTCTGCCGCTCGATGTATGCGATCACTTCGTCCGCGTTGGACTGGCTCACGCTGAACGCCCCGTAACCGGCTTGCCATGCGAACGCTTCGTTTCCGGGAAACGTCTGGTGAATCCATCCCGAGGAAAGGCTCTTCCACTTTCGCATCGCCTCCGCTATGGAAACGTCCCGGTTGAGCGAGACGAGGCCATGCATGTGGTCGGGCATGCCTCCAACCTTTATCGCCCGGCCAAACTCATTGCGCGCGACCCCGGCCATGAATTCGTGAAGCCGTCCGCGGAATTCGTCGCGGATGACCGGCATCCGGTCCTTCGTGCTGAAGACGACGTGTACCAGCATGTCGGCGTACGTATGAACCATGAGCGCCTCAATCGCCCCCTTCGGGGGCTCGCAAGAAAAAGAAACTCAGGAGGTGGACACGCGTGCCGGGATTCCCCGGGCTCGCGCCCGAGGCTATTATCAATCGCCCGCTTCGCGGGCTCAATAACCAGGAGCAGCCCGGTTCATTCGTCTAGCCACCGCTGGTGCAATTCCCCCCATGCCTCAACCTTGCACTTTTCTGGATGCGACGTCAACAGCTAAGTATGCTTTCCCCGGCATTGCCGGTCGTTTCCGAGCTGTAACAACTTTAGTACAAAGCCTTTAGATTCATCATGCCCGGCTCGATGCCAAACTTCGCATAACAAATCAGTTAGACCCTTCCGCCAGCTTTCGTTTAAAAGAGCACCGGCACCCCGCCATTGCATTCGGCGGTACAGGGAGGTCTTTCCACCCCCCGAAATCCGAGTCCCGCCATAACGCACACCCGTGCGTTTAACAGGAAAATTAACTGACGGATTAATTCTCGGGGTGTCTGCCAATAGAAAAAGCCCGGCTCTCGCCGGGCTTCGGTTAACGATCCCCGAAGAAAAATGGGGACATACGGGGTGTTGAAAAACCTGTTGACTGCCGCTTCATGTGGCACAGGCGCCCTCGCCTGTGACCTTCTTGTCGCCACCGCCGGTGAAGTTCGGCCCGTGCCTAGGCCAGGCGCTTTTTTGGATGCGACGTCAACAATTAAGTATGGTGTCCCCGAATTACCCTCGCTTCAGTGCCGTCGCGATTTCTTTGAGCTGTTTCAGCAACGAGCGCTTGATGTCATCCTCTTCGTCCCCAACCTTGCATTCCAGGGGAATAATCGGTGTTTCAGCATCAGAAAGAAGCAGTCGCGGGGATTCGGCGTTCTCCCACCTCTTCAGACGTGTTCTGAAGCGCTGAACGTCACGGACATCGTAGGGATAAATCTTTCCACCAACTTCGACCCATAAGGGCGTTGGGTGTTTCTTGGCCCACCACTGGTAATGGAGTCCAAACCAAGTGCCGACTCCACCGAGATAGAGATACCTTCCGCTGTACTCAGTTGAGGAACCCGACCCCAGTGTGACTTTGTGGATCTTGAGTTTTGCGAAGCCGGCTTCCAAAGCTTGGTTAGTCACAGCGGTGACAAGGTTGCGCAATTGCAAATACCGGCGGGGAAACTCCGGCCCAAGCTCCTCCTGCCTTAGTGGCAAGAACCCTTCCGCGTCCATTTGGCTGCAAAGGCCACTTAGCTGCTGGACGTTGGCAACCATGACCAACTCGTGGGCGTCATTCAGCGCCTCCATGAGGCGGTTAAGTAGCGTACTCCAACTCGTGAGCACAACCCAATGCCCTCGACTCAGGCAGGCGGCCCTAACGTCTCCTGAACTTCTAACCTTCACCGCTGTCCACCCTGAATCGTCTATGATCTGACGCCACAGGGATTCCGTCCGTAGCCTGGGCGCGATAAAGAGCACCACCCCAGCCCTGTCTTTAGGCAGGAGCGCCAGATACCTGGAGGGTTGTTGCTCCGTAAAACCAGCCCAGAACTTGGCCTCGACGATAACAACCTGACGACCCCAGCGATCTCGACCAACGATATCGGGTATCGACTGTGTCTCCGAATCTTGATGACGGTAGCTAAGTCCCTCGCCGACGGAGGGGCCGTGTGTTTTCAGAAACCTACTTAGCGCCTTGCATGCCGTCTGCGAATTCTGAAGAACAAACGCCAGCGACTTCGTGGCCACTAATTCCGGATGGTCTGCTAGTGCCACACCTATGTGCCCCAGTAGCGTCTCCTCCGGCACGATTGGTGGTTTCATGCGCGTTCCCCTTTCGGATGATTTCCACTTACCCCGTTCGCCTCGTCGCCTCCACTTTCCCGCCGCTATTCGCCATTCCGGGGACACCACTTAATTCCCCCGTTCTGCATCCCGATTTCGGGGTTTCGGTCGCCCAATATGGCGTAAGAGAGTACGCCGACCTTACTTTCCCATCATCTCCGCCAGTAGCCCCGCCTGCGCCTGTGCCCAGATTTCATAGCCCTTCGCCGAGGGGTGCGTGCCGTCGGGCATGATGTCCTTCGGAACGTTCCCGTCCGCGCCGGCTAGCTTGGGACCAATGTCCAGGAACCGGATCATCTTCCCGTCGTCGAGCTTGGCGATGGTCTCGTTGGATAACTTGATGCAGGGAGCGGTGCCGTCGCCCAGGGGAAAGGTCGCCAGGAGCAGGATCTTCGTCCCGGGCAGTTTCTCGCGGATTGTCTTCACGATTTCGGTGAGTCCCGCGGCGATGAACCGTCCGCGCTCTTCCTGTTTATCCCGAGGCGTGCCCCACGAGTTGTTGATGCCCGCTAAGAGCACGACGACCTTGGGATGGATGCCGTCCAGTTCCCCGTTCGTGATGCGCCAGAGGATGTTCTCGACGCGGTCGCCCGAAATCCCGAAGTTGCCCGCCTTCATCGCCGCGTAGTTCCTGGCCCACACGTCCTTGCCGGCCGCTTTCCAAAGCTCGGTGATGGAGTCGCCGAGAAAAAGGACCTCGATGCCCCCCTTTTTCGCCGTGGCGACGTACTGCTCGTGTTTGCTCCGCCAGTCCGCCGAATTCTTGGGCGCGGGCACCACCGGCGGATTCTGCGCCGCTAGCGTCCCCGCGAGAATCAGGATGAGTGCCCCGCACGTCCCCTTCCGAAACCCCTTCACGCTTTATCTCCTCTTCTTCTTCTCCTGCTACTGCTGCTGCTTCTCCCGCACCCCGATTCGAGCCCCCGCTCCCTACAGAACATGGTCCGTCCGTGTCCTGTTATAACATTGTTATAACATGCCCCACGGGCAACCCACGGCCTCCGCCAAATGCGCCGCCGCCAAGGCCGCAGTTCCGCCGGACCCCATCGCCGCTCGTGTCCTGTTATAACATTGTTATAACAGGTCCTCATCCCTTCCCCTGCGCGCCAGGCGTGCCCCCCCCGCCCGACAACTCCGCCCGTGGTCCCATCCACCGGGGCCCTTGGCCGCCTCCGCCCTCCAAACCCGCGGCTCTATCGAGCCCGCCGTCCCGGGTATCCTATTATAACACCTTATAATACCGTCACCCGCCTTCGCCCGGAAGCCCCGTCCCTTGGGGCGGGGAGGAAGGGCGCACTCTTCTCGGCCCCCGCTAACATGGGGGCAGAGGCTACGGCGGGTTTCGCCTTTCCTACGGACAGGAAGCCTCCCGACTTGTCGGGGCGGGGAGGCTTCACAAAAACTCCTTTGCCAAACCTATTCGCACCCCCGTGCCGTCTTGTGGCTGCCTTTCTCCCCGGCTGTCCCTCCGCCAGCCCGACCAGCCGGCCGCTATCTTGTTATATCAACTTGGCTCACGGCGCTTTCTCATCCAGGAGTTTCTGGATGGCCGCCTGGAGCTCATGGTCCCGAAGTCCGACTTCGCGGACCTTTCCGGTCTTGTCGACCAGCAGCGTCATGGGAATGGATATGATGCCGTACTTGCGGACGATGGCGTTGTCCCATTCCTTGCCGTCGAAGTACTGCGGCCAGGACATGTTCGTGCTCTTGATGAACTTGTTCATTGCGTCTTTGTCGCCGTCCAGACTGATGCCGAGGACCTGGAACCCCTTGGCGCGGAGCGACTTCTCTGTTTCCACGAGCGCCGGCAAGGAGGCACGGCACGGCGGACACCAGCTGGCCCAGAAGTCGACGAGCACCACCTTGCCGCGATAGTCCTTCAGGTCGATGGTTTTTCCGTCGGTGGAGGTGAAATGGAGATCGAGCAGAGAACCCGGGAGCTTCTTGAAGGCGAGAATCCCGGCGGCACGGACTCCTGCAGGATCATCCGGGTATGTCTTGACGAGCTTTTCATAGGCTGCCAGGGCTTCCGCCTCCTTCCCCGTTTTCTCGTAGGTGTCGCCGATGTAAAGCAGCGCGAACGCGGCGAATGAGGAGTTCGGAAAGTCCGCTACAATGGCCTGCGCCTGCTTGAGAGCCTCCTCCGTGTTCTTGTTCATCCGATAGTATTGAAGGAGCAGGCCGCGCGCCCTCGCCGCGGCATCCGCCTTGGGGTCGAGCTCGATGGTATGTCGCGCAGTCTCCGCCGCTTTGTCCTCCAGTTCCTTCTGCTTCTGCGGCTCTTGGAGCTGCGCCAGGAAGAAATACGCCTTGGCCTTCTCGTAGGTGACGTCCTTGATGTTCGCCCCGTTCGCAAAGCGCTTCGCGTACTCGTCGCACTGGTCGATGACCCCGGTGAAGGCTTTCATCGTCTCGTCCCTCACTTGGTCGTCGGTCTTTCCCGCCTTGGCTATCTTGAGGGCGGCCTCGCTCTTGTTCTTGATTGCGTTGTACATGTCCCCGGCTTCGTCCGCAACCACCTGAACACTCATCACCGAGGCCACCACAATTGCCCCAAGAATCATCCCAAAGTGTCGCATCGGACTCCTCCTTCCTGGTCGCCCTTCATGCGTTTTGTCAGCGGAAAGCCCTGCTATATCCGTTCTTTTTCATCATCCGATCATCACATTATATTGCGTTTTCCGGACAAGTTCCATTGAAAAGACCTGACCCCTCCAAACCGTAAAGCCCCCGTGCTCAAACGTGTGCAAAAAACTGAACATCCCCCAATCCTTGTGAGATGAACGGGTTATGTCCAGAACGTCCCAGAACGGTTCAGAGCGTGTTGAGAATTTCCAACAGCTCTGCACCCCACCGACCGGGGTCTGTTTGTTGAAAGCGTTCAAATTGCGCTGTCATGCTTAGACACAATCCCAAGCTTCCGAACTAGTTGCGCCTTGTGCAGAAGATTCAACTAAACGCCTCCTCTCGCGTGGCATGAGATTTGCTGCATATTGGCAATTAGAGAGAATCTCTTCTTAGACCGACCGTCCCAAACCCGTCGAGTATGGGAGGAAGGGAAAAGCGGATGAGAGCGATCAAGACATGGGCAGTGGTGGCATGCGTCTTGGCGCCGTGTTGGTGTTTCGCCGCGTCGCCGACGAGCGGGACGGTGACATTGCCGAGCGGCGAGCGGCTCGGCTACATGGTCCAGGGCTTGGGAGCCCCCAGCTATGATTGGTGGTACGGCTGCTCGCCAACGTCGGTCGGCATGATGATGGGGTATTATGACCGCAGCGGCTACGCCGGGCTTTACTATCCCAATCTCGTTCCGGGGGGCGTCGCCGAGGCCAACTCGTTCGGCAACCCCGGCGCACTCGTCAACGGCATCATCGCCAGTCCCGGGCATGTCGCGGACTTCTATGTCAACGGCTACCTTGCGATAGGCGACGACAAGAAGCCTCCTCATCATGCGTTCGATTGCCTGGCCGACTTCATGGGCACCAGCCAGGACCTCGATGTTCCCAACGGCATTAACCCGAACGGTGGGACGAGCTTCTACTACTATGACAATGGAAGCAAGCTGACGTTCTCGGCCACCGAAGCACTGGGGATCGATGGCTTGGATGGCATGCACGGCGTTGGAGAGTATGTGCAGTACCGCGGCTACGACTTTTACGACCCTAACCCCACCAACGTGAACGATGATATGCTCTATAGCCAGTTGACCTACGACATCTTTGGTTACGGGGCTGGCTTCAATGGGTTCACGTTCGCCGACTTCGAGGCCGAGATTAACGCCGGCAGGCCGGTCATCGTGCAGATCGAGGGCCACACCATGCTTGGCTATGACTACAACGCCGACACCAACCAGATCATGGTCTACGACACGTGGGCGCCCAGTGGGCAAAACCCGGGCATCATGACCTGGAACGGGACGTACAGCGGCATGCAGATGTATGGCGTGATGGTGTTCGAGCCTTCCGGCGGGACGGTCCCGGAGCCGGCGACGCTGGGACTTCTGGCCCTGGGCGGCGTGACGCTGATCGTTCAGAGGTATCGTCGTCGGCGTCTGGTGAAGTGAACCGGGTCGCAACCGGCAAGAGTTCAGGGCCGCGAGGCGTCGCGGCCCTTTTCACAGGCCATGGACCCGACGCGTCGGGATCGGTTCGTCCTCCGGACTGCGCCACAACGGAGTTATTCTCATAATCCGCCGTGAGTTCCCAAGTGCGCCTCACACGGCGACCACGCCCTTGACGGAAGGGGCGATTTCCTTGAGCACCCGCTCCACGCCGAACTGCAGCGTCATCACGGCGCCCGGACACCCGGCACACGCCCCCTTGAGCCGCACCTTTACCGTATCGTCATCCTCGATGGACACCAGCTCGATGTCTCCTCCATCGGCCTGCAGGTGAGGACGGATGGATTCGATGGTCTCCCGAACTTTCGCCTTTTCCGCTTCTTCCATGATCTTCTCCCCTGTCCCCGAACAGAAAGACCGTCCGCACTCCCTCGGCTTCGGCGCGTCCGTCTTACTTCGCGAGCTCGTTAATCTGCTCGATGATCTTCTCCTTCGGGGTGACGCCCACGAGACGTCGAACTTCTTTCCCGTTCTTGAAGAAAATCATGGTGGGGACGTTGAGGACGTTGAACCGTGAAGCGGTGTCGCCGCTTTCGTCTACGTCGAGCGCGAGGACCTTGGCCCGACCGGCGACCGCCTGGGACACCTCCTCGATGATGGGGCCCAGTATCCTGCAGGGCGGGCACCAGGTCGCCGAAAAATCAACCAGGACGGTGCCTTTGTACTGCTCCACCTCCGCCGCAAAACTCGTGTTGTCTACCTTCTGCACCCCTTCTGCCATGGTTTGTCCCTTTCCTGTGACGCGGTCACTTGGATTTGCTTTGCCTGTCCCTGTAGTCCTTGATGGCCTCGCGAAGCGCGTCTGCCGCGAGGTTGCTGCAGTGCATCTTATTGGCCGGGAGACCGTCCAGTTCGTGTGCGACGTCGTCCCGGCTGATCTTCGACGCCTCGTCGAGTGTCTTGCCCTTGGCAAGGTCGGTAACCATGGAACTGGTGGCAATGGCCGCCGCACAGCCCAGCGTCTGGAACCGGATGTCGGCGATGCGGTCCTCCTGCACCTTGATGCCGATCCGCATCACGTCGCCGCATTGCGGGTTTCCGACCTGACCGACCCCGTCGGGGTCTTCGAACTCGCCCACGTTGTGCGGGTTCCGGAAATGCTCCATGACCTTTTGAGAATACATTGCGCACCTCGCTTGTCGTGTTGTGTCGGGCTTTCCGTGCCCATCACTTCCGGAAAGTCTGCAGGTTTGTTTTATGATATGTGGGTGACATGGCCCGCAGTTTCCGGACGATGGGCGGGAAAACCTCCAGCACCCTGTCTATTTCCTCCTCGGTGTTGTGTCGTCCCAGGGAGAAACGAATCGAGCCGTGAGCCACCTCCGCCGGCATGCCCATCGCCAGGAGCACGTGGGACGGGTCCAGCGACCCGGTCGTGCAGGCGCTTCCGGAACTCACGCAGATGTCCTCGGCGTCGAGGCAGAGGAGCATCGCCTCGCCCTCGATCCCCTCCAGGCAGACGTGCACCATCCCGGGAAGTTTGTTTTCCGGGTGTCCGTTGGAGCGGATGTCCGGGATGCTCGAAAGGAGTCCGTCGTTGAGCTTGGTTGCCAGTTTGCGGAGTCGCTCGGCGTCCTCGCTCATGTGCTCCACGGCGAGTTTCGCGGCGGCGCCGACCCCTACGATGCCTTGAACGTTGTGGGTGCCGGCCCGCTTGTTGTGCTCCTGTCCCCCGCCGTGCATGAACCGCTGGATGCGCGTTCCCTTCCGGATATACATCGCCCCTACGCCCTTGGGTCCGTAGAATTTGTGTCCGGAGAGACTCAACATGTCCACCCCCAGCTCGTCCACTTTCGCGGGGATTTTCCCCACCGTCTGGACCGCATCGGTGTGGAAGGGTACTCCGGCCTTCCGGGCGATCTTCCCGATCTCCGCGATGGGTTCCACGGTCCCCACCTCGTTGTTGGCGTGCATGATGGAGATCAGGATGGTGTCCTTGCGGATGGCCCGTCGCACGTCGTCGGGATCGATCAGGGCGCGCGCGTCCACCGGGACATACGTCACCTCGAATCCGATCTTCTCGAGAAACTTGCAGGTGTCCAGAACCGCGTGGTGTTCGATGGTCGAGGTGATGATGTGCTTTCCCTTCTCCATGTGGGAGAAGGCCGTCCCCTGAATGGCCCAGTTGTCGCTCTCCGTCCCGCCGCTGGTGAAATAGACCTCATCCGGGCTCGAACCCAGGAGCGTCGCCACCTCGGCGCGGGCCTTTTCAACCCCCTCGTTGGAGCGACGTCCCAGGGAATACAGCGTCGCGGGATTGCCGAAGAAAAGACAGCAGTACTGTCCCATTTCCCGGTGCACCGAGACGTCCATGGGCGTCGTCGCGGCGTGATCGAGGTATATGAGGCCTTTTTTCATGCTCAGCTCTCCAATCCGCCCGTCTGATAAAGTCCCGGGTGCACCGAAGCGCCCTCCCCAACCCTTGGTGACGCTCCCGGCGCCCGGAGAGAAACCCTCACCGGCAACCTCGTAATCCTCAGGAAGCGGCGGCGTTGCTCATCCTTCTTAATAGTATAGCCCATCTCCCTATCAACGCAAAGCCAAAAGAGGACCGGAAGTTCCCAGGACTCTTTTTTGGAAAAAGGCCCTTGACACAGGGCTTCTTTAAAAATATACCTACAGAGCGGCACCTGCCGTGATTCTGCGGTTCCAGCATGTCTTAGACGTATATGGAGGGCCCATGCGAAAGACGCTTCTTCTCATCCTTGTGATGCTGGCTTTCGGAACCTTGGCTTCTGCCCAGGTCTTTATTCCGCAAGGCGAGCGGACCACGCGCAAGCAAGAGCTCCAGGAGCTTGCCTCGCGTCTCATGAAGTCCAAGGACACCCACGAACGGATGACCATTCGCAAAGACATGATCGAGAAGGACGTCATCCGCGGTCCTCAGGGCAATGCGCTGGGAGACGGGTTCTCGGTGGACGCGTTCGTGTGGCTCTACAAGGAAGGCCTCAAGAGCAATGACCTGAACGCGAGGCTCGACGCGGTCATCGGACTGGCTTCATTAACGTCAGCCGCGGCCAGGGACCCGATGATCGAGGCGCTCAAAGACCCGAACGACGCGATACAACTGCGTGTTATCCAGGGCATCGACAAAGCCTCCGTGGTGCGGGCCGGGAATCTCGTCGTCGAGAAGCTCAGCTCGTCGAATCCGGAAGTCGTGGCTGCCGCCGCCAAGTGCCTGGCCGACCTCAACGTCCAGGCCGGGGTGGGCACGATGATCGCCCTGATGACCCGGACATACGACCAACTGGTCAAGGAGCCCCATGACGATCCGGCACGGAACGACGACGAACGTCTGATCGAAGTCCTGGGACGTGCCTTGGGACAGCTGGTACAGGGAGTGACGTGGACGCCGGGGCCGAGTATCGAGGACCTCGGAAAGGAAATCGCGAAGTTCACGCAGTGGTGGAATCAGAATCACGCCGGGGCGCTCAAGGACGCGCGCCCCGACGTCCGCAAGGAGGCCCTGAGCAGCATCAGCATGACGGCGGACAAGAGTGTTTTTGTCCCGGTGCTCGATGCCGTCTCCGGTGAGCTTGCGAAGCTCCAGGCTCCGGAGGGCTTCGCGGAGAAACAGCGGGCGCAGCAGTTCATCGTCGACGCCGGTGTCATCCTCTCCCGCATTTCGGGGAAGAACCCGACGCTGCGTACCACCTCCAGCACCCAGGAGATCCAGGCCGCCGTCAAGGAATGGCAGGCCTGGTGGGATGTACAAGCCAAACAAGCCACCGCTCCCCAATAGCATCCTCTCGCGGCTCCTTCCCCTCCACAAAGCCCAGTCTCACGTGGACGGTGCATTCCGAGCTTGACGGGGGATTCCCTGGTTGCTACACTATCCGGCAAGAGACGGTGGGGAATGCTTGGGGTCTATCACCTGTACTGACAATCGGTTGGAAGGCCAAGGGTCACATCGAGTGGTCAGGCAATCCGGGGCAAAGGTTCGCGAGTCACTATGAAAACGGCCCTTGTCCATGACTGGCTGACGGGGATGCGAGGCGGCGAAAAGGTCCTCGAGGTCCTGTGTGAACTGCTGCCCGGAAGTGATTTGTACACCTTGTTCCACCTCCCGGGCCGACTGAGCCCATCCATCGAAGAGAGGCCGATCATCACCTCGTGGCTCAACCGGCTCCCAGGCATCGGGCATTACTACCGCTACCTGCTGCCTCTGATGCCCTCGGCGGCCTGGAGACTGAAGCTCCGGGGCTACGACCTGGTGGTGGCCGTGAGCCATTGCGTGGCGCACGGGGTTGACGTGGAGGGCGATACGCGGTTTGCCTGCTATTGCCTGACACCGATGAGATACATCTGGGACGTGGAGGGGTCGTTCCTGGCGGGCCGGCTCCGAAAGGACATGAGATACCGGTTGCTGCGTCGGCTGGGGGCGGGATTTCGACGCTGGGACCGGCGAGCCGCGGAGCGCGTGACGGATTATATGACCATCAGCCGGGCCGTGCAGGACCGCGTGAAACGATATTACGGTCGGGATTCCGTGATTATTCATCCCCCGGTGGACACGGATTTCTACCGGCCATCATCGGGTCCGTCCGGGGATTTCTACCTGTGGGCTGGGGCGTTGGCGCCGTACAAACGCATAGACCTCGTGCTCGAAGCGTTCGCTCGACTCGATTCCAGATTGGTGGTCATCGGGGAGGGACAGGACCTTTCGTGGGCGCGGAGGAAGGCAACGCCCAACGTGGAGTTCCTGGGCCACCTGTCGGACGATGCGCTCCGAGGGTATTACTCGACGTGCCGGGCGCTGATCTTCCCGGGCGAGGATGACTTCGGCATTGTGCCGGTCGAGGCACAGGCCTGTGGACGTCCAGTGATCGCATACGGGAAGGGAGGCGTCCTGGACACGGTGGTGCCGCTGGAGGAGGATGGCACGGACGCTCATCCGACGGGGGTTCTTTTCACGGAGCAGACGGCGGACGCGCTGATCGGGGCGGTCCGTCGGTTTGAGCGGTGTCAAAACCGGTTCGACCCGGCCCTGATTCGCGCGCACACATTCCAGTTCAGCCGCCAGAGGTGCGAAGCCGCTTTGAAGGACTACCTGCTGGACGCCTACTGAGACCCTATCCGAATAACCGCGCTGCCGCGACGCGTCGAGTCACATCGGAGTGGAAGGAGCGCGGATGAATCGATGCGAGGCGCCCCGTCCCTTCGGGTTGCGGCGGGACCGGGGCGTCTGTTGCGTTGCGGCTCCTCGACGATGCGGTCTTTTGCATCGACTGCGTCGCCGCGCCTTGCATCCACCCCGGTCGCGCTCGCAACGCGACTATCGGGGTTATTCGGATAGGCTCTAGGCGGTCGTATTTACGTTCCATCGATGAGACCGCACAGCGGGGGACATCCCGTGGCGAAGCCGAACAGGCACATCTATCTCACGCTCGCTGCCGTCTTCGACGTGGTGCTGGTGGCGGCGGCGTGGATCCTCTGCTGGGTCATGCGCTTCCGCACGGGGCTGCCTAATGCTGCGGACGCCTCGACGCGGCTCAGCGAATTCCTGAAGATCCTGCCGATCATCCTCGTGTGCGATCTTTTCGCTTTAGCCTTTGTGGGACTTTACCGGCCGACAGGGGCGCGCTCCGTCTTCCGTGAGCAGATGCAGATTGTGAAGGGCGCCGTCTTCGGATGGCTCTGGATGTTCGCACCGCTTTACTACTACAGCGTCAATCCCTACAGCCGGGTGATGCTGTCCATCTTTTTTTTCGTGAACCCTCTGGCGCTGATGACGTCGCGCACGCTCGTTCGATGGACGCTGCGAGTCCTGCACGCGCGGGGCTGGGGCGTCCGAAGCGCCGCCATCATCGGGACCGGGAGACTTGCCCAGAAAGTGCTCCACGGACTTCGGGGCGACCCCATCATGGGGGTGCGCGTCGACTACCTCGTGACGGAGGACGGAGAGAGGGGGCGTGAACAGGTCCGCGAAGTGCCGGTGGTGGGGACCGCATCCAGCCTGCTCGAGATCGTGCGGGAGCATCCGGTGGACACGGTGTTTGTTGCCATCCCAGCCGGGAAGTCCAAAGAACTGGAGGGCATTCTCGCCGACCTGGCGAAGCTGCCCGTCACGGTGACGGTCATTCCGGATTTCCAGGGTGTCGCGACACTGAACACGAGCGTGGACGAGTTGGACGGGCTTCCGGTGGTGCGGCTCGTCGATACCCCGATTCAGGGGTGGCAGGCCGTGGTGAAACGTGCCATCGATATCGTCGGCTCGCTCGTGCTCCTGGCGATCTTTGCGGTCCCGATGCTGGTCTTGGCCCTCCTGGTGAAACTGACCAGTCCCGGCCCCGTGTTCTTCCGGCAGACGCGGATGGGACTGGGAGGCAAGCCCTTCACCATGTTCAAGTTCCGGAGCATGCACGTGGGGGCCGAGGACGACACCGGTCCCGTGTGGGCCAAGTCCGATGACCCGCGCTGCAC
>Ga0182017_10000479_pt1 | contig 31530 bp, 35 predicted proteins | sample 712E3DmetaG_FD_120492 | JGI IMG/M metagenome (GOLD analysis project Ga0182017, IMG submission 120492) | Permafrost microbial communities from Stordalen Mire, Sweden - 712E3D metaG | ecosystem: Environmental > Terrestrial > Soil > Wetlands > Permafrost | place: Sweden: Stordalen | collected... | reverse complement strand
TCGTCGCTGCTTTTGCTCTTTTTTATAAGTGCGACGACAGCGTCGATATTCTTAAGCGCAATCTTCAGGCCTTCTAATATATGGGCTCTTTCTTCTGCCTTTCTCAGCTCGTACATGCATCTTTTTCTAACTATCGTTATCCTATGACCTACATAATTCTGCAGATAGGACTTGAGCGATAATAGTTTCGGCTCAGATCCTACAAGAGCCACCATATTTATCCCGAATGTATCCTCAAGCCTAGAGAAATTATACAATAGATTCTTCACAATCTCTGGATTAGCATCTTTCTTGAGTTCAATCACTATCCTTATGCCATCCCTGTCAGATTCATCCCTAAGATCTGATATGTCAGAGATCTTCTTGTCTTTTACTAATTTCGCGATATCCTCTACTAATTGGGCTTTATTGACTTGATATGGTATCTGCTTTACGACAAGCTTTTTCTTGTCCTTTTTCTGCTCTATATCAATGACAGAGCGGATCTTCAATGCTCCTTTGCCTCTCGTATATGCTTCTATTATGCCTTTCCTGCCGATTATTTCAGCGCCTGTAGGGAAATCCGGGCCTTGGATTATGCTGCATAGTTCTTCAATAGTTATCTGAGGATTATCGATAGTCGCGATGATTGCATTGCAGCTCTCGGTCAGGTTATGCGGAGGGATATTTGTCGCCATCCCTACAGCAATCCCTGCACTGCCATTGACCAGAAGATTAGGGAACATGCTGGGAAGAACAGTGGGCTCTTGCAGTGTGCCGTCGAAATTTGGAGAGAAATCAACAGTCTCTTTCTCAATATCCTGGAGCATCTCATCAGATATCCTTGCAAGCCTTGCTTCAGTATTGTGGCTTATGAAACCGTTAGAGATAAACGAGTGACACTTACTATCCACTTTAATTGAGAACACTCTTTGTATACCAGATTCTTGTAAACTTACAACTTTTTCGAATAAATAATTATACGTTAATAAGTATTCAAACATGGAGTATAGATTGACTCTTTTTGTCTTAATAATTAATTCAGAGACTTGTTCGTAATTTTTATTCATGCTTCCATATCTGTCAAAATTATTTTTTGAAATAAAAGAAGAATTACTTATGCCTCTCACATATTCTGAAATAAATGGAACATAATCATAGAGAGATGAATCTTTCTTATAGTTATGAATAATAAATTCGAGTTTCTTATTTTTATTATCAGATATAAATCCTACTTCTTTATAGAATCGTAATATGTTTCTATGTCCTCTAATATATAATTTCCAGATTAATTTATATTTATCAAATCTTTTAAAAGTGTCTATACCATATCTTAAGAGAAGTATTTGCAGCTTATTAATTAAGTTTTCACTTTTGGAACAGCAACTTAATTCTATCATTTTATGAGAGCTACTTATACTACCATCACCTTCAAAATATGATCTTAAAAAAGCTGCAGTAACATTCTTTGTCGACTTCAATATTACATCAGGAATTTGTCTGCTATTCGATTTACCATTAAGCCCCAAATTACTTAAGAATTCTATTACATATAATGCGTGGCATTCTAATCTATAATATTCTTTCTTTCCGTAAGAAGAAGGTCTTTTCTTAAATTCATGTAATGTGATGTCCGGGAATAGGTTATGCCAAATTCTTTTTATATTATCTATCCATGATTTATCGGTGTTGCAAAATTCTATTTTGTTTTTGCTAATCGTACCTTCCGATATGAATGCGCCTAAAATATATGCTAAATCTTCATTTAGAATATGAGGTAAATTTCTAACTTTAGTTGTTTTACTTATATTAGGATAGAATCGCTTTAATCTTGCTTCTTTAATTGGCCATAATTTATCTGAGCTTCTATCTATAACGACAAAATCACCTAATTGTATTTCTTCTAACAATTTCCAAGAAAATTCTGGTTTACCATTCTGTCCTTTTACTAATGTCAAGATCGGATGATTATAAGTACCTCTTAATTCATAACCTTTTTGTGTAGTTAATTTCAATGTTGGATGATTTCCAGAATCAAAAAACTTAGAAGCAGTATTTATGATCTTGTCTTTAGAGAGGACTTTGATGTTAATGTCTTCTTTTTCAGACAATGTATCAATTCTAATTAATCCCTTATCTGTAACTATAAGGCTATCCCCTGTCACACAATACCTCATCGCTGCTGGGGCGTCCGCGTCAATGCTTCCAAAATTTCCCTGTCCTTGTATAAGCGGATATCTTAAGGAAAAATCCTGGGCCATCCTCACAAGAGAATCATATACTGCGACATCACCATGCGGATGATATTTTCCAAGCACTTCACCGACGATCCTTGCGCATTTCTTATATGGCTTATTATATGTGTTGCTTAATTCATTCATCGCATAAAGAATCCTTCTATGCACTGGCTTTAAACCGTCTCTTACATCAGGCAATGCCCTGCCGACTATCACAGACATGGCATAATCTAGATAAGACTTCTTCATCTCATCTTCGATAGGTTGGAGTATTATCCTAGGATTGCTTTGTTCAATATTGCTATTATGACTATTCTCTCCATTACTGTTGGTTTTATCGTCGCTCATTTTTGCTCAAAAAGATAAGAAAAAGAATGTCATTTAATTTATAAGTGTTGCGGTTTGTTTATAGACGAGAAAATCATAAAAAAGTCTTATATAAACTAGCAAGTAGTCATTAACAATAAAGTTTTTAAGCAATAATCCAATCCTCTTCATTGGAGATTAACATGTTCAAAACTTTAGGGCTTGCAGGATTATTGCTGTTTACAGGCCAAGATAGTCCGCCTCCGGCATTACAGCCTTTGATAATTAAGGATTCTTTATATTTCTCTCCTGTGCGCGTCATAGTAGAGGAATCTAGGAGCATAATTGCATTATTCGATGAATACATCGATCAGGATGGAGACGATTCTGTGGATATCGTAAGGCATTATTGCTGGGATACTCGTGAAATGGAACTCATCATGGCCGCAAGCGATTATAACGAAAAGATAAAAGCCCTTATCCCCCTAATCCAAGATTTGATGCCAGATGATATTTCAACATGGACAGAATATATCACGAGCAAGATAGACAGCACTACTCTAGGATCATTTGATAAAGCATATCTGCGCTATTCAAATAAAGGAATTGAACTGCAGGAAGAGTATAAGAAGGCCATGATGCTGCGCGATTTTGATAACGTCTATCGTATGCTTTATCCGAATGGAATGCATATGAAGATAAGGCAAACACAGGATATACAGGCGCGATAATCATCGCACGATCTTCACAATCCTGACAATATTGTTCTTTCTCTGGTCAGAATATATCTTGAATGTGTGGCCGCAATAGACGCATCTTTTGGTCTTTGAAGAGAGCTGGCCAGGCCTAGGATCATAATTCTGGTCTTTCTTGCATTTGGGGCATTTGACTTTCAGCATATTATCACCTTATATATTACTTTAGGAAAGGAAAATTCTTTTCTATCAATTCGATATGATTCTTAAGGTTGTTCATGAACCTCTGCAGTGTCTCTTCCTCCTTATTTATAATATTGATTGAATCGAGCATATCTGCTATTATCTTTTCTATATCCTGCATCCCCAGGCTGCTGCCTATCAGCTCTTTTAGCCTGTTCAGCCTATCGATGTCATCCTTAGTCAAGTCATCCTTCTCCTCTTCAAGAAGCTTTTTCCCCTCTTTCCATTTATTATAGAACTCTTTCAGTATAGACAGATCCCTCTTCCATATATCATAGCCTCCCACCATCACGAGCAGATACTGTCTTGCCTTGATGCTTTCTGTACGCTCGAGAAAATTGTAGAATGCCTTTTGCTCAGGAGTTGACCTTGTCATGAAAAGATTTGTTTCGATGACGAGCATGTCGCCGGTCACCCTCCCTTCAGACACCAGCCTCGGGCCTGCGATTATCCTTTTATCGCTGTTTATTGTGGAAAATACTCCTTGGTCAGAGAATATGTATATGTTCCAATCCTTCACAAGGACTTCAAATCTGGAGATGGCAGTCTCGATATCTATCATCGTAAAATATATTGTCTCAAGAATAAATATTTTATTGTTTCATCATACTATCCATCAATATTTCTCTCTCCATCTGTGCCAGCATTTTACGCACCTGTAAACTTGATCTAAACTTAATCTTCTGGCTCGTCGCTAGGCCCTGCTTGTCGGGTCCAATGATATGCCTTGCTATTTTTACTTCTTCTCCATCTTCTCTCTTACTTTCAATAGCTCATCTTTGAATTTCTTCTCTAGCTGCTTTTTTGTGAATGACTTATGCTTCGGTTTTGCAATTTCTGCTTCTGGATTCAGAGGAACTGCGCCTTCGACACCGATTTGTGCTGTCTCATGAGGAGCATTGCCATCATTTGGAATGTTAATGGTTTGCTCTATTGAGATATTTGCTTCAGGCTCGGGATTTTGTGATATCAGCGGCGGCTGTATGTTTCCTGGCTCAGACAATGCTGGTCTTGGGATGTCTTCAGTAAGGATTCTGTGCTTTTCTGCAGACTCAATAAGCCTTTTTTCCATATCTTCCAAGAATTGCTGATGTGATGTCCTCTCTTCTTCAGTCTCTATTTTTTTTCTCACATCTATAGCATGTATCTTGTCTTTCTCATCATCGCTGATAAGCGGAGTATCATCTAATGTCGTCTGCTTTGATACCTCTTCAGCATTTATCTCTGGCATCTTCACAGCATCCATCACACTCTTCAGGTTTCCATGGTCTATTTCGAAATAATTGAAGAATTTTTCTGATGTCTTAAGCGTATATGAGCGACCTTTCTTCTCTTTTGTTATATACCCTGATGCTTCAAGCTCATCTATATGGTCATAACATTTGTTCCCCCTTATCCTGACCACTTCGCTCTGATATATAGGGGATTTCCATGCAATCACCGCAAGCGTCTCCATCACAGAGCGCGCAAGCTCAGTATCAGCCACTATCTTTCTTACAAGAGACAGGTATTTCTCGCGAACATTTATCTTCCATGAATGCTCTTGCTGGAATATCATCAATGCAGAATTCCTTGTCTCATAATCTTTCTTCAGCTGTTCTAATAATTTTTTTATTTTCCTCTTGTCAATATTGCACAGGCTCGATATTATATCTTCATCTACGTATTTGCCATATGCGAAAAGCAATGCCTCGACATGGTTCTTGTCATCATCCTCTATAGGTTTAGGCGATTCTGGACCTGTATTTTTTGACTTAGGTATCCCTGGAATTATCTGCGATTCTGGAACCGCTTCTTTTATCTTCGGCAATTCCTCAACCATCTTGTCTTCTGCAGGAGTCTCGAGCATTACTGGCTTTGGCGATACAGCAGAGACTATGATAGGCTGCTCTATTGATTTTTCAGGCTCCTGCATTACAATATGCTTCGCCATATGCTTTGGTTTCAAATCCTTGGTTTTTTGTTTCATATTCTTATCTGTCTTCTTCAGGGCATCTTTTGATTTCTTAGAATTCCGTTTCAAGGCCTTTTGTTTAGAATGCTTCATTTTCAAACATCTATTTGTTCATTATATACCTGTTATTGTCTAGGATTATGCTTTTCTCACGCACCATCGCCTCAAGGAAGGGTTGGAGATGCTCTTTGTCAATCCCTACTTTTATGGCCATCTCCTCTGCACTCTTCGGCTCGGCAAGTGCTAGTATCACGCAATTCCTGATAGCCCTATTAAGGTTGACCTTTAGCATTTCGCCTTCTGAATTAAGGGCCTTGTTTGTCAATGAAATCTCGTGAAGTTTAGAAATGATGTCATTGTATATGTTTGTCATGTTCTTTTGCGTCAGGCTGAAGGCTTCGGGCTGTATTATCTCTATGCTGGCAGGAGCCATATTAAAGCTCAACTCGCTCAGCTTCTCAAATCCGCTGACAAGGACATCAGCCTCGAGAAATGTGCTCCATATCTTGTCGACCTTTTCCTCGCATGGGGCAATATATTCTTTCATGAATATATATTCTGGATCCTGCTTTATCATGTCGATATATTTTTTCAGCGTATCTTCAACATGCTCTTTAGGGTTTCCTGCCATCTCAAATATTACCTTTATCAGGATATGCCCTTTTGCGATGAATTCGTTAAGTTCTTTTTCCTTCATTTTGCACCCGATTATCCTAAAGAAAATAAACAAGGGTTTTTTATAAAGCTTTTGGATTGAGAATAGGTTCTTTAATTCTGAAAAATAGAATCATTCCCTTGCAGGCAAATAACATTCGCAAACTGATAAAATTGTCGAGAGAATTATTATCAACTTATATCTCTTAAAATGTTAAGATTCCCTACCATAGGTATTAGAACTTCAATGAATTTACTAATTGGGAGCAGTATAAAGAAAGCATTTACATATACTGAGGAGACTATGGCCAAAGAAAACGGATTTATGGATATTATAAAAGAGGGATTAGGTTATGTTTCTAAGATCATAACAGCTAGCATACTCCCGCCTATAGCAGAAGGCGCTGAAGTGATCATGAAGGATATCGAAGAAAGGATAATGCTTATACAGAAAAGGATGCTGAGGAAGATATCATCGTTAGTGATAATCGGATTCGGGGCTGTGCTATTGATTTTTGCGCTTTTTTTCTTCCTTACAGAATCTTTAGGATGGAGCAAGGCTGTGGCATTCTTTTCCATTGGGATAATCGTTTTTGTGACAGGTCTGCTGCTAAAGATAAGAGAGTCTGACAGGTGAAAAATTGATATGTGAAAAAAATCTATAGGTGAAAAATGGCTAATAAAACAAATTCTAAAAATCTCGGGATAAGACAAAGAACACACGAGCGTGTTGACAAGATAATGGACAAGGCTGAAAGTATGGGCGAAACCGGTAAGGAAAAGCTGGCTCATCTAAAGGAAAAGGCATCAATGATGCGAGAGAATGTTGACGGCTATATCAAGGAGAATCCAGAAAAATCAGTGTTGATAGCTGCCGGGATCGGAGCTGTCGTCGGCGCAATAATCGTGGCATCGATGATAAGAAGAAGGCAATAGGCTCTATCATAAATCGATACGGTAGCGTATGCAAATTGCTTGAGATAAATTGCATGGAAGATACATAAATAATAACAATCGTACTACTTCAAGCTATGGCGATCAATAATCAATACCAAAGGATTGTCCCTTTCGTACTATTCCTGCTGGCACTGGCCCTGTTATTCCTGCTCATCAGGCCGATGATAACCATCATCCTAAGCAGCGTACTTCTGGCATATGTCACATTTCCGCTGTATATGAGGATTATCAAGAAAATACCGAACAAATTTTTCTCAATCTGTCTGTCTTTGTTCATTGTCGTCAGCATTTTATTGATACCGTTCGCTTTCTTGGCATTCGAGGTTACGCAGCAGGGATATATCTTCTATAATTCATTGTCTGACAAGATCTCGAAAGGGGCATTGTTCGGCTATGGATGCACCAGCGCAGACTCAAAAGTATGTTCGCTGCTTAATCAGGCAGAGAGCTTCAGCAAAGATCGGCTGTCGGCATACGGTTTTGACAAACAACTGCAGAAATTAATACCTATTTTACAGGAGAAGATCACATCATTCATCCTGAGCATACCAATAATAATCGCAGAGATATTCCTTACGATAGTCTTGGCATATTTTGTCCTAAAAGATTGGGAGGAGATATTCAAGAAGATAACTGACATGCTCCCGATGCGGAAAAAGACAGTCAAGAGGCTTATCAAGGAATTTGGGGATATAACCTATACTGTCGTCTATGCACAATTATTTGTCGCACTAATCCAAGGGATAATAGGCACCATAGGATTCTATCTGTTCGGAGTCCCTTTTCCTATGATATTAGGGATCTTGCTGGCATTCTGCACCCTGATCCCGACAGCAGGGACAGCGCTCATATGGTTGCCAGCTTCGCTATTCCTGATCTTGAGCGGCTATTTTTCTCATGATTATGGGACATTATTCAGAGGCATAGGTCTGCTCTTATACAGCTTTTTTATTATCAACATAATCGACAATCTCTTGCTTGTGAGGATAGTGCATGCAAAAGCGAAGGTAAGCCAGATAATTGTGATAATAGGCGTCATTGGCGGTGCAGCCTTGTTCGGGATTGTCGGAATATTTATCGGACCGATATTATTGCCTTTGCTCATAACATATTTCCAGACATTCAAAGAAAGATTTGCATGAACTATGGAATAAAAAAATCAGATTCTTGACAAAAATATCTTCATGAGCAAATGACACTGCCGAGAGCATTAATATCAACTCGCATGCTCTGATATGTTAAGATTCCCAACCATAGATATTAGAACTTCTATGATTTAATCTATTATGAGGACATTCTTTTAGGCCTCACTCAAACTATGAAATAAACATAGAGGTGAAAAAATGAAAGTTGACGCAGAAGCAGAGATTGGAAAAAAGACAGGGATAGGAGCAGGGATAAGGATCGGAAAAAGGAAGTTGAGAGCAGGGGCAGAAGTAACAGTAAAATAGATCGAACACTGACGATGCATGTATGGGGGCATGAATCATCAGTTAGTAGACCGAATGATGATGCCGAAATTTATTTTTAATTTAATATATTTTAATTTATTTTTAATATTATATATTTTGAATTATTTCTTTATCAATTGACCATGACATTCAATGCCTTTGGCACGACCTTGACATTCACAGGCAATGTCCCTATCACTTCTCCATCTACCTGCACACCCATCTTGTGCCTGGAATATACATGCGCTTTCTTGATCTGATAATATTCTCCTCTCAAGAACCTGTTAGATTTCCCGCTCGCTATCGAGGATATGATCCTTATAATATTCCACCAGTTCTGCCTATCAATGACTACCAAATCGAGCAGGCTGTCTGTTATGCTAGCCTTGTCTGCTATCTGATATTCTCCTCCATAATTCTTGGAATTCGATATCACTATGAAATATCCGACAGAATGCTTCTTGTGCTTGACATGGATGTTGTACCATTTGTACTTGAACAGGTTCTTGATCCCGGCGAGCGGATATGCCAATCCTTTCCATTTTTTCTTGAATTTCCGACTGATGTGCTTTATCAGGCTCGGAGTAAATCCTACACCGAGCATCATCGAGAAATATCTGCCGCCTTCGCTCGTCCTTGCATAGCCAAGATCGATAACTTTCACCTTGTCGCTGCCAATCAGCGCTGTTGCTTTCTTAAGATCGAACGGTATCCCTAGCTCTAATGCTATGACGTTTGTGCTGCCGAATGGGATTATCACAAGCGGCATCTTCGTCTTGGCGATGCCGTTTATGACTTCATTCACTGTCCCATCGCCGCCTGCCACTATGACCATATCGTACCTGCCTATTGCAGCCTTTGCAAGTTTGGTTGCATGCTTGGGATATTTTGTGAATTCTATGTCTAATTTTATTTTCGCCTTAAAGCATGCCCTGCCCACTGCTCTTATGATATGTTTAGGCGTGGTTTTTTGCTTGGGTATCGCTCCTACTCTTTTTCTCAATCTTTTGAATGTCCATTTCAATATGGGCGGCATTTTTCTTTTTATGTTCTTTCCAGCCGTCGGATTTATTATTAGGATTACCTTCACATAGACGGGAAGTCACCTGCTCTTAAATAGTTTATGCAATAGTATATTTACAAAGTCATTTAATATCGTTTAGCCAGAAATCTCCGTCACTTTAGTGCGTGAGATGAATGGCTTTCGTAACATTTTTCTTCTAGAATCATTATAAAATGCGTGGCGAAGGTAAAAAATTTTCCACCACACACAAACTCGTCAAAGTTAGTGTGAGCTCTCCTTCTGCCGGAGAACAAAATGGCAACACTTGAAATAAGACATCATTCACATAAAGTCGGTGTGAATGTGCACCATCTTGAATGGTGCACGAAATATCGTTACAATATGTTTGGCAAAGAGAAGCAGCATAATTTGATTATTGCTGCTTTAAGAAATGTTGCATACCGTCATGGAATTATAATCAGGACTCTTAAAGTAATGTCTAACCATTTTCATATGCTTGCAACATTTCCTCATGGAATGACTGATTCAAAAGCAATGATGCTTTTGAAAGGAGGGTTTGCTTTTCTTTTCTTTAAACATCATGAGAAAAGCAGACTAAGACTTCCACAAGGACACTTATTTATAGATTTAATATGATGTTGTTTTAATATAGTGTTGTTTTAATATCGTTTTGTTTTAATATGATATTGTTTGCTGAATTAATATCCTCCTCTCAGAAAATCCCATCAAGCACTGTCCCGCATTTCTTGCACTTGTTTCTGTTCGGTCCGATCAATCCTAGGATGTTCACATTATAATTCTGACGTTCTATCAGGAGCGAATCGCATTCAGCGCAATATGTGTTGTCATTTATCCCAAGATTCCCTATATATACATATTTGAGCCCTGCCTTTTTTGCTATGTCTTTCGCCTTGAGCAATGTTATTTCTGGAGTCATCTCTATCTGTTCAGCCTCATAATATGGGAAAAACCTGGAAAAATGCAAAGGGATGTTCTTGTTGACCTTCGCTATCCAATCGCACATGTTTTTTATTTCAGGCATATCATCATTAAGTCCAGGGATTATCAGATTTGTCAATTCAAGCCAGACCTTATGCTTGCTTTTCTTATTATGCTGGTTGATTATTTTTATGGTATTGAGGACTGGCTCAAGAGATGCTTTTGCATATTCTTTATAGAACTTTCCTGTGAAGCCCTTCAAATCGATATTTGCTGCATCAATATACTTGAGCAATTCTTTTAATGGCTCTTCATTGATGTATCCGTTGCTGACAATCACGTTCTTTATCCCATTCTTTTTTGCAAGCTTTGCAGTGTCGAGCATATATTCAAAAAATATTGTGGGCTCATTATAAGTATATGCGATGAGCTTTAGGCCGTTCTTCTTAGCCAGCTCGATGATATCTTCAGGGTTTTGGATAGTGCCTGAACTGGTCTGCGCATCGCTTCTTGATATATCATAATTCTGGCAGCCTTTGCAGAACAGGTTGCATCCGAATGTTCCTAGAGACAATATCTTCTTTCCTGGAAAGAAATGGTATAATGGCTTTTTTTCCACAGGATCGATATTTATAGAGCAAGGCCTTCCATAGGCCAGCGAATACAGTTTTCCTCTAATATTTTTTCTTGTATTGCATAATCCTATCTTATCAGGATGCAGTACGCAGTTATGCGGGCAGAGGTTGCACTGCAGCCTATCATTGTCCAATGCTTTGAAATATTTATTCACATGAAAATATTTATTCGCATGAAGATATTTATTTGCATGATATGATGACTCTTGCGCCATAAATACAGTAAGCCGTCAAATATTATAAACATTATTGATTTTTGGACGCAAGCGGAAACGACGAGAGTTTTCTTTTCACCATTATGCAATAATAAGAAAACTTTTAATACTATATAAAAATAATATCCTCTATATATCTGTATTAGTATAAGTATCGTAAAAAGGGGTGTATGATGGGGTTTTTAGGATTTTTGAAAAAAAAGCCAGCATTGCAGCAGCCTAACAATCCAGGCTTTGACATCAGCAAGCTGGATACTGACTTGCCTTCTATTGAAAGCGCATCATTGCCTCCATTAGAGTCTTTGCCATCATTGGATTCAACACTCCCTCCTTTGGATGGCAGCAATTTGTCTCCTTTCGAAAGCCCGGCAGGCAATAATCCTTCCCAAAATAGCATAAGCAATTCCAAGATTAGCATGGCCGATTCCAAGATGCCATCATTGGATTTTTCCATGCCAGAAAATGACGATGTCGAAGGAGAGATGAACAAGCTGTTCTTGAGCGATGAATGGAAAGAGCCGGATTGGAGCAGCTATGATCCATACAGCACTCCAGATATAGAGCCTCCAGACCCGAAAGATTTTGGCCTAGAGACATATGAATCGCAGCCGCCAGCAGCGTCAGAACAAAATGTGCAGCAGCAGCCTGCTCAAGAGCAGGTCGTGCAGCATTCTGATCTTCCAAGCTTTGATGAACAGACAGAGCAGCCAATATTAATAGAGGATAGGGCGCCAAGAAAAGTGCCGTTTGAACTCTATGTGAGAGGCACGCACTATAATGATGTCTTTTTTGAGCTTAGCAAGATAAATGAATTGCTGAACCAGGAAGATCCTAAGCTCGATATGCTGCAGAACTATACAAAGACAGAAGATGATGCATTGAATAAGGCAAAAGACAACATGGAATATATGTATAGGAAGATGATGTATGTAGACAAGATAATATTTTCATAATAGATATTTTCATAATATTTTAGAAAAGGTGATTTAATATGGCAAATGTTCCTGTATTTGTGAAGATCAATGATTATAAGGAGATACTTGACATCGTAGATGTCATGAAGCAGAAGCTCAAGGAGACGAAGCTCAGCCTAGAGCACATCAAGGCATTGAAGATGCAAGAGGACCAGGAGATAGCTGACTGGGAAAAGAATGTCTCTGAGATCACAAAAAGGCTGACATTCATCGATTCGGCATTTTTCGAGAACGAATGAAAATGGCAAAAAAGAGCACAGCACCTGCAGAGGATGAATCATATTTTGTCTCTATAAAGAATCCTCTAGAGCTAAGAAAGCACCTTTTGGAATCCTCGAAAAAATCAATCCATTGCCTGCAGAATTATCAGAGGATATTATTGATAAGGGAGAAGAAGCAGAAGGAATTATCAGAGCTTCACAATACCCTCAAAGAGCTTGCATATCTTAACAAGAAATTCAATGAAAAGCTGCCGAAATACAGCTCTGAGCTCTTGCACGAGAAAAAGGCTGAAGAGCCAAAGCTAGAGAAAAGGCCCAAACCGACAGCTTCAAAACCAGTAAAAGAGAAGACAGAGCTGGAAAAACTTGAAGATTCATTGTCGAGCATCGAAGGGAAATTGAATTCTTTGAACAAATAGATTCTGAATCGATGAATTCTCATGGAAGCCTATAAAAAATATATTTTATCGACGATATTGTACGGGATATGCGCGATGATAGGGATGATATCATCGATATATTCCATCATCCATTATAATCTATTGATAATCATCATCAGCCTGCTATTCATCTACGTCTCTGTGGATAATTTCTTCTGCTCATCAAGGGCAAAGGCATGCAACAGGGCAGCAGCCACACATTACATGATGCCACCATTCTTAAGAAAGTAGATAGGATAATTTTATAAACAAATTAGATGTGCTTTTATTATGGATGACAAGGATATATCTGCTGTTCTGAAAATAATGCTAGAACCGTTGAACACAAGAAAGACATCATGGAGGCTTGATGGGAGCGCAAACCTCAAAGTTCAGGGCATTGATATAAATGTGAATGATATTGATATAATGACTGATGAGAAATCTTATATATCATTCAAGAATCGTTTTAAGAAATATTATACTGATGAAGGCTATGATGAGAAAAAGAAAAAGCATTACCTTATGCTGATGATAGCAGGCAATGAAGTCGAAATTGCACATTATGATGATCCTCTTATCGTGATGCTCGATAAGATCAAGATGATAGAATGGAAAGGATTAAAATTGTCGATTCTTCCACTAGTGCATGCGAAAAAATTCTATGAACTCATAGGAAAAGACGAGAAGGCAAAGCTGATTGAGAAATATCTTCATCCATAAAATATTTATGCTAGGAATATTTAAATCATTCAGCATAACAGGTTCATCAAAAACAAGGTTTTTGACTGTGCTCAGAAATCAAGGATTTCCGACATTTCATCAAATGAGCTCCCTAGAACTCATCAGCAGCCGTATTATCGTCATTGAGACGTAAGCAGCCGTCCTTTAAGGGCGGCACTTTTATTCTTCTAAAATTGTTTATAAGAATTTGCAAGATTTTTTCGGATATTATCTTCCAAGCAGTCAAATTTTTAAAGTGTTATAATCTCCTATCTATAGTAAGTTCAGACAACTTCATGTTGTCCTTGACTGCTTTTTCCAAAGTTTTTTGCAAAAAGCTTGCGGTGATACGAGAAACTGATGTTTCTGGAATCTCCTTAGTCATTGCATTCCTTGCGGGGATACCAAAGTGGCCAAATGGGGCAGTTTTTAGCAGCTCGCTGCTATATAGCCTAAACTCAAAGTCGGAAAAAAATTAACCTCAAATCGCTTTGATTTGATGAGTTATCTGCTGGCTTAGTGCCTTCAGGGGTTCGAATCCTCTTCCCCGCATTAATTTGTTTCTGTTGCTTTAGCAACCTATTTTTCCCAAGGCTTTTCGGTAAAAGGCTTAGTAGAATCCTACTCCCCGCACTTTTTTTTCTTGTCTATATTATGTACTCGGATGTTATTAGAAAAATATTTGTTTTTTGTTTTTACTCTACAGTAATCAAGTTAACACAAGATTTATAAATATTCCATAATACCCTTAATGCATGAACGTAAATTTTTTCAGGAGGAAAAAGGCAGAACCTAATTTTTTAGATATAACTCTTGATGAACGTACATTAAGGCTGTTCGATGAATGCAAGAAAAATTTTGAATCAGCAAGCTTGACTGTGACATTTGAAGGATATAAGAAGATGCCTGATAAAGGAGGATATTTCTTCAATCCATTCATGATAGTCCAGAACAAGGAACAACTTCTCACATTAAAGCACAAGGTCTTGGACGGAATATTATACTCACTCAAAAACGGCTGGAGATCTTATGTTGTCGGAACTTCAAATGAGAACTCGATGCTTTTCTATGAGACGCAGTCCATAATTCCAGTCATGCTTTTTTCTGGTAGCATGGCATCGTTGTCAGTCGGTAAATTCAACGCTGTGACCGGCGATGTATCAACAGAAGCCATATATGATGCAAGAAAAGATGATGGTCTGTTCAAAGGGAATTTTTATTTTGTGCCAAAACTGGTCAGCAGATCAAATGGAGAATCGACACTACATGCTTCTTATTTCGGGAATATAACATTAAAGAGAAATGATCCAAGCCAAAGATTATAAATTCTTTCATAAAATATTTATACTAGAGAGTACTTGCACAACTCAGTATAACAATAGTTTCATCAGCCGGTCTCTCTAGCCCGTCAGTATTCCGTGTTATCGTCATTGTTGTGCAAGCAGCCGTCGTGAAGGACGGCTATTTTATTCTTTTATCAGTGTTAATAAAATTTTTCTAGACTTTTTCGGAAGATTTGTGATATTTTTTATTGTTTGATATGTCAGAAATCGCATTCAAGCACGCTGTGGGATCAATAAAATGCAACGTATTTTGTTATCTTTGTTATTATTGTATGATAGTTACAAATAATAATATTTATAAATAATAAATTATTAACATAGATATTCGCATCAATATCAACAATAATGCTAACAGGAATCGCACCGTATCAAAAGCTTTATATAACATTGATTCCAAAGATAATATTCCAGTAAATATACAGAAGGTGGTAAAATGAGTAAAGATAATATACAATATGCTAGAATACCGATGATAACTAAAGTTCAAGGTCCAAGAATAGGGTCATATACAATAATGGATGAAAAGGCCAGTGATGCAGTTGCATTTATGGAAGAAAATTATGGACATACCGGCAAAGGCAACCGAAGATTCTTTAGTTATACACGTCTGGATAACGGAAGCCTTGTAATGAAGCTTACCGATGAAGGAGAGCTTAAATTCCTGGAATTGGGTTGTATTGATCAAAGGATAAATGAATTAGGCGAGAATGTTTTTGTATCATTATCTGAAGACACTCCTCAGGTACGCGACTTGACTAAAGATCCAAGAAGCGGAATTGTGCAGTTGATCGGAGGCAGCAAGCTTACGTCAGAATATGTCGCAGAATCATTATATGGAAGCACGCCGCATTTTGATCCTGACCATCCGACTTCAAGTACGACCTTCAACCCTGTAATCAGATATAGTAGGAGCGGATTGCCTATGAGTACAGATCACTTCATGCGAAATTCGTTGCATTCGAGTCGTGCAGACGATGATTTCAGAGAGTTTAAGAGCCAGTCAAATGAGCTTGACGGTCTAGACTGATTGTGATTAATTTTTTTTCATTACATTTATATAATGATTGTTCTTGTTCTTAGATGATTAAGATATAAAGATAATTTATATAATTAAGACAGAAGATGAAAAAATATTTTAGATTGGTTATTGACAAATAAATAATATAGACATATAATTAAGATAGGAATTAAAAAACAAGAAAATACGAACAGTATTTTTAGGAGTTGAAAAAATGATAGAGATAGTGCCTGTCGGAGGCTATAGGGAAGTAGGGAAGAACTGCACAGCGATCAGGGTAGACAATGAAGTGATACTCCTTGACATGGGGCTGCACCTGCAGCATTATATAGATTATACTCAGGACGATGATGATGCGGATCTCTCGCTGCATAAGCTTGTGGAGATAAAGGCAGTGCCTGATGTCAGTGTCATAGAGCAATGGATCCCATTGACAAAGGCCATATGCATAAGCCATGCGCATCTTGATCATGTAGGTGCTGCGCCATTCCTTGCATCAAGATTCAAGTGCCCGATACATGCGACGCCATATACGATAGAGGTTCTTAAGGCATTGATCGAAGATAAGAAGATAAATGTTCCGAACAAGCTCATCGCGCATGAGCCGAACTCAATGTTCAAGGTCTCAGACGACATCAAGATAGAGTTCATCAGCGTCACGCATTCTGTGGTGCAGGCAGTGCTGATTGCCGTGCATACGAAATATGGCACAGTGGTCTATGCAAATGATTTCAAGCTGGACAATCAGCCGACGCTGGGCCTCAAGAGCAATATCGGAAGGATGAAGGAATTGAAGAATGTGCGTGCATTGATCCTGGATTCATTATATGCTCATAAGCCTGTAAAGACTCCGTCAGAGTCTGTGGCAAAGGAATTATTGCGCGAAGTCATGATAAGCACATATAGCGACGAGAAGGCGATCATTGTATCGACATTCTCGAGTCATCTTGCAAGGATAAAGAGCATAATGGAATTCTCCAGGCAATTGAAGAGGAAAGTGGTATTCTTGGGAAGGAGCCTTGACAAGTATATCACGGCAGGAGAGCGCTGCGGCATAGTAGAATTCTCCAAGCAAGGCAAGGTCATAAAATATAGGCAACAGGTGCAGAAGTTCCTGAAGAATTGCAGGAGGCCGCAGGATTATGTGTTTGTGGTCACAGGACATCAGGGAGAGCCTAAATCTGTTCTTGCACGCATGATATTCCATGATTATTTCAAGTTCAAGAGAGAAGATATAGTGATATTCTCATGCACAATAATCCCTGGAGAGGAAAACATCCGCAACAGGGAAGCGATGGAAGCAGAACTTAGACATAAGAAGGTGAGGATATTTAGGGACATACATGTGTCAGGGCATGGTGCAAGAGAAGACCAAAGGGACCTGATAAACATGATACGGCCGCAAGTATTATTGCCATCGCATTCAGAGACAGCAGTCGCAGAAAAATTCCTAGAACTGGCAGAAGAGATGGGATATAAGGAGGACAAGAATGTGTTCCTTCTGAAAAACGGGCACAGGATAGAATTGAAGTAATAAAATCATTCAGATCATCAAGGCCGAATACGGATCCTATGATAGTATATAATGTTTTAGGTGTTCTAGAATGCTTCGAATCCCATTGATTTTAGAATGTTCTTTATTTTATTTATATTTTTTTGTTGATCTTTCTTCTCTGACATCCGTACAAATTTTATGAGAATTTGAGATAGCTCATCGTCTGTTCCAAACTTGAGTACGTGTCCATCGGTTATGAAATAGAATCTGAAATTTTCGTATCTTAATTCTTTGATTACGATTCCTGCAACATTTCCGAGCTCTTTCCCTTTGGCAGGATTAGATTCTAGTGTTCTCATGTATATAAAAATGTCTAGAGCCTTCTGTTTGAATTTCTTATATATTTCTTCTCTTAAAGAGAGAGAAATAGTTACTTTTGCCATTTTGCTTTTGCCTGCGCTATAGCATCTTCGATAGGTATAGAATCAGAAGTATCATATAAATATGCGAGAAGTATATTCTTTCGGGTTATTTCATACATTCTTCTAATAACATCTTCATAGGAATCTCCTGTTCTTCCTATATTTCTAAGCTTAGATTTCATATCCTCAGATATGGATATAGTAGTTGCCATAGAATACGTTAAAGCCATAGTATTTATATATTTTATGGTTCAAGCCCTGCCCAAACCTGACCTTGGTGTGTGATCCTGATGGGTCTATTTTTATTGTTCGTCTTTGTGATATATTTCTAAGAATGTTATTTTATCTTCTTCTTTACTATAAGCGTATGCAATCCTGTAAGGTTTAATGTATAATTCTCTTGTTCCTTTTCTTTCATACATCATAGGTTTTCCAATTTCTGGATCGTCAGTTATTTTTTTAACTTGCTTTTTGATTTTTTCCTTTGATGGCTCATCTCTTATTTTGCTAATAGTTTTTAGAAAATCCTTCTTATAATCAATTAGCATTTGCTTAGCTCCTTTAAGAAATCTTCTTTGGATTTTGTTATAAATTTTCCTTTATCATATTCTTTCCAAGCAGCCTCTACTCTTTGTGCGAATCTTATATCATCTCTTAAATCAGATGCTATGTTTTTCATATTCTTAAGTACTATTCTCCCTTCGTCCTTGATCATAAGAAACTCATCCCCATTAGCAATATTTCCTCTTAAAGAACTAGGAATAACAATCTGTCCTTTAGTACTAACTTTAGCAATTGCAAATTCCATAATAATCACCTAAGTAAGGTATACCTTACCGATATATAAAGTTTACGAATTTTCAGCTCCGTCCAGATATATAGAGAACAGCTGAAAAATGATGTATTCAATTTAGGGATAAAAACCAAAAGATTTATATCATGCAGATATCATTTGTTGCATTGGTATTTATATACTGTAACATATCGGTTCATATGATAAATATGGAGGTCTTTATGGCAGAGAAAAAGCATGAAACAAAAAACAAGCATGCCATTATTCTAGGCATACTAGGAGTAATATTTGTGATTATCGGAGCAGGGATAGCGATCATACATAACCCGCTGCGAGGCTCAGGGCTAGGCACGGCATGCATAGTGCTCGGAGTTGTGCTATTAGTAATTTCCATAATAAGGTTCAGTCATTCAAAATAAGTTTTTTTTAGATACAACTCAACACACTATAGAATCTGCGCAGACTCTGATTCTATGATTATGCTAGCAGTGTAATACAAGATCATGACATAAATAATAGTGTGCATTAGATCATGAGAACACATAGGAATTAGCTCCAAATATTAATCATGAATGGCAGATAGCCCTGGCCAAATTTAATACGGTTTTTTTTTGACATTCATATGTTCTAAAAATCGTTAACTTTATATATAACTATTATATTAATTATAATAATTATAACGAATATAGGTGATTTTACATGAATACTACAATTGCTGTATCCCCGGAGATTAGGGATCAAATAAAAGGTTTTGGAAATAAAGGAGAAACTTACGATGATATACTTGCTAGACTTCTGAATAGTGCTAAGGAAAGACAATTACAAGAACTATTGATGGATGATAAAGATTGTATTACAATAGAAGAAGCACTTGCGAAGGCTAAAAAACGATGGTCAAAGTAATAATAACTCCATTTCTAGACAGAGAAATTAACAAGGTATTCAAACAAAAAAGTGTTGAAGTATTTGAATTAATATACGATTTGAAAGAAAATCCATACAAAGGCAAAGATATAGCAGTAATTGGAAAAATACTTATAAAAGAATTAAGATACGAAAAATATCGATTATATTTCATAACAGATGGATACAAAATAAAATTAATGAAAGCAACTGAAATAAAAGATATTGTAATAAAATTTGTGAGAATGTCACAAAAAAAAGACCAACAAAAAGTAATAGACGAAATAAAAAATATATTAAGACAAATAGGGGAAGAAGGATTCTAAATAAAGGTTAATTCTCAACAGTCTCTGTGATATCACTAAAATATATGTAGCCTCGCTCATAATCGCCGATAATATTGCCTGTGTTTATCCTTGTTCGAAGTCCGATGGGCTGAGGATATCTTTATTGTATTTTTTTTGGGCATCTAGGAGTCTTTGGCGCTGCTGTTCTAGATGCTTGTAGAATAATTCAGGAATCCCTTGCTCTTCTTTGAAGATCTTTTCTACCCTATCCAGCCGTTCTAGGATGTTCTTGATTCTTATCGAGAATTGCGATTCATACTCTTCCTTTGAATAATCTTTGTCAAAGATCTGTTGGAACAGGGCTTTCAAATCCTCATATTTAGGGATGAATCCTATGGGAGTTTCTAAGGCGCCATATTCTTCTTGCACCCGCCCTTCCATCCAGATGAGCCAGACTTTCTTGTCTGTCTTCTTATTGAGGAACCTGCCGTCTTCTTTTAGGAAGTAATTAGTAGAGAATACTAAAGGAGGCTCGTCTAGGTCTTCCCCAAATTTCAAGTGATTGCCTATATATACTCCTAGCGGCACTGTCAAAAATTCTATGTTCGACATCGGATTGTGTTTTCGGACACCTATGGCTCCGATGCTTGTGGCTGTTGTTTCAGACTCTACAATAGCTCCAAGAAAGACACCATGGGCCCAGCTTAATGACTGGGATACTGGAACAGAAGTATCAGAATCCCTGCCGCCATATATGAAACCCCTGACAACGACTCCTTGAGGATTATTAAGGTTAGGATCCACATTCTCGAGTTCGCTCATCCTGATAGTATAACGTGCATTCTTATGGGCCAGCAATATGTCTTTTCCATTAGCATCCTTCTTTCCCTTGTGCCATTCTCCTGAAAAATTTGTTCCAGACTCAGGTTGTTCTTTGCCCATGCCAAGCCAATAAGGTTCGTCGTCCTTGATCAAGACATTTGAGAATATCAATTCTCGTGGTGTCGTCAATGCTTTGTATATCAATGGATCATCTATCGGATTCACGTCTTCAATTATCCCGAATATTCCCTGCTCTACATTCACTGCCCTTGCAAACCCTTTTTCATCAGGCCTGATGTATGCAATGTCATCTCCTACTATCAATTGTCCGGGGATCATTGCTGTACTTGTCTTTCCGCATGCACTCGGGAATGCTCCTGTAAAATATGTTATCCTGTCCTTGTTCTTGACACCCATCAAGAACATGTGCTCGCATAACCAATCCTCTTTGTTGGCCTTGCTTATCGCGAGTCTTAATGCAAGTTTTTTCAATCCCACGCTATTGCCTGCATACTGATTGTTTATGGTGAATACTCTTTCCTCTTCAAGGTCGATATAGACTCTTCGTTTGTCAATATTCTTTGTCACGCCATCAACGATTTCTCCTGCTGAATGTATGAAATGGAAGAACTTGTTTGACCCTTTGAGTGCTTTGAAGGTTTCTAAGCCTTGCCTGTAGAGTAGGTCCTCGCTGTGCAGGACGTATGCTGAGTCTGTTATCTGCAGTGCAGGTATTGAGAATATACTATGTGCAGGTCCAAGGCAATAGAATTTCATGATCATCTCTTTGCCTTTCATTATACCGTCCAGCAATGGCATGATCTCCTTGAGCGCTTCATCCCTGTCAATAGTCTCTATATACTTGCTGAGTGTCTTTCCTTTAGGAAGCATGACCCTGGTATTTTTCAGGTCCCTGCCTTGGTCTTCATGGCCATCGAAGTGATAAGTGTGGCCTTCAATCTTCAGCTTATGCTCTTCAGAATTTTTTATTGAGAGATTCCTTATATATTCAAGGTCCTGGCTTGAATCTGTGAGAATCTTTATTGATGATGGCTTGCATATCGCTGCATATTTCTCGATTATCGCATTTACATAAGGGTTGTTTATCTCATCTAGTGTGCGCCTGCTCTTTTCATCCATAAGAGATATGCTTTCAATAGATTTTTCCATAAATAATTCACCTTTTATTTAGCTCTTGCTTAGCTCTTCGCATGCTGAATATATCAACTCAAATATTGTCTTTATATCCTCTTCAATGACTGATGAATAGGCAATCCTCAATAATTGGCCAAAACAGATTATCCCGATGCCATGCTTTTGTATTAGAAGCTGCCGAACCTGCTCGGCATTTGCGGTTTTTATTTCGACACACATGAAATATCCTGAATTGAATGGCAAAGCCGTGAAATGCCTTGAATATTTATTTTCTGCCAATGATGCTTTCACAGCAAGATACCTATTCCTCAAGATATCATACTTGGTATTTTTTTCGTCTTTATAGTTAGGATTTTCAAACGCTTTCAATAGCAGTGATTGGCTGAGGATTGAGCAGTTAGATATGTTTCCCCTGATAGCGCCGGCAGCTTTGGCCTCAAGAGCATCATAGAGATCCTTGGCCCCATTCTTGATCGCAAAGCTCAGAAAGCCTATCCTCAAGCCCCAGGTATAATCCTCTTTGATCGGGCCATCAATCTTTATGGCTAAGACGTTCTCATGAATATTTGCGAGCCTGGCAAACAATGACTCCTTGAAAATATCCTCTTGGTATACGAGGCCGAAATAAGCATCGTCCAGGATTACTGCCAGATGGTTTCCTTCATGCGCGCATGCCAGTATCGCCTCAACAATCTGGTCCGTTTCCCCTGTTGTCGGCGTATATCCTGATGGATTGTTGGGAAAGTTCAATAGCAGAATCTTTTTTCCTGGTCTTCTGGAAAGCGCGCTTCTTAAGGCTTCAATATTGAATCTGCCTGACCTGAAAAACTTGAAAGGCGCAAGCTTAGCGTCATAAGCATTCCCGAATATCAGGTCATAATTTTCCCAGTAAAGGTCAGGGAGTATAATCTCATCTTTAGGATCGGCAAATAAATAGCCTGCAATTGATAAGCCGTGAGTGAGGCCGCTTGTTACGATCGGGAGACTGATTATCTTGCCAGCCAGCGACGGGTTTTTCTCGAAAATCATCTGCTTCCACTTCTCACGGATCTTAGGAAGGCCTGGACTTGGAGCGTAGGGAAATACAGAGTCAGGAGGCAGCTTTATTTGATCCGCTATAAAACTGAGTCTCATAGGCGTGCTATCATCATCGAGAGCAATCCCTATTGTTGCATTGATGCGCTTGCCCTTAGCCTCTGCGCTCTGGCTCAAGATACCTTTCTTAGGAAAATAGATAGCTCTGCCTCGTGCTGATAACAATCCATTAATTGTCTCAGAAAATGATTTGATGGCATTGTTTAATGTCTCTGCCTCGTTTAATGAATCAGATTGAGCCAAATATTCACCCATAGGAATGATTTTGCAGGGAGATATAAATAGTTTACGAATATATTATTGACAAAATCACCCTAGCATATCAAATAATAAAAATTTTATCAAATAACGAAAATTTTGCCCAGAAATCCTATCTTGTCAATCTTTTCAGTTCTTCTATCTCTTCTCTTATTATCGCAAATCCTGTTTCCCAGAATTTTTCATCAGAAGGATCGATGCCGAGTTCTGCAAGCATGTCTTTTGGGGATTTGCCTCCACCATAAGAAAGCAATTTGACATATTTTTCTACAAATGCTTTTCCTTGCTTCTTATACATATCATAGAGCGCCAGCACAAGAAGGTTTCCCCATGCATATGCATAGCAATAGAACGGGCTTTCATGTATATGCGGGATATAATTCCATTCGTTCTTGAACGCATCTGGCACTTCCATGTTCCCGAACTGCTCTTTGAGCAGCGAATAATAATATTTTTCCAAGTCATGTTTTTGCATCCCGACATTCGCATGAGCATAGACTTCAAACAATACAAAATACACTTGCCTGATTATCTTTGCATAATTGTTATCCAGGTTCTGGATTATTATGTATTTTTTTATCTCATCATTTCCGGATTCCTTGAGCAATTTTTCTGCAAGAAGCATCTCTGCAAATGTCGATGCTGTCTCTGCCATGGGAAGCGATGCATGGTATGTGAAATTGCTCTGCACTCTTGAGAATGTATAATGTATGCCATGGCCTAACTCATGCGCCATCGTGAACACATCCTGTAATTTTCCTGTATGATTCAGCAGGAGATAGGGCAGTATGTCTGTACTGACGCATTCGCAGAATGCCCCTCCGCGCTTGTTCTGCATAGGATGGGAATGCACATGTTTTTTTTCAAAAATATTTTTTGCTGCATCATAGAATCTCTTATCAAAATCATTGAACATCGAAAGGACCATCTGCTTGCTCTTCTCATAATCATATGCTTCCGAAATCTTGGTATTATATGGTGCATAGAGATGATATCTTGAGAATGGATATTTATCCCCTGACCTGTTGTTGAGCGATTGCTTGAGCCTGAAATATTCTGTGAATAAAGGAGCATTCCTCTTCACAACATTCATCATTGCCTCAACAGCCTTGTCGTCGATATCATTATTTATGTTTCGCACATTTATCGGGCTTTTATAATGCCTTATCTTGACTTCATTGCCCCAGTCCATTATAATATCCTTATATATCTCATTTAGGACTGTACTGTTCTCAGAATATTTATTTAGCAATGCATCATAGGCATGTTTGCGGAGCTTCGCATCTTTTGAATGTGTATAGCTTCTGAGCTCTTCCTCATTGATTTTTTTCCCATTGAAATCATAGACAAATGAGTTTGTTATGAGTTCGTATAATGTAGTCAATGCCTCAGAGCTTGTCAAATCTTTCAGGTTCATTATCTGCTCGATCTCCTCAGTCTTTGTGTAAGGCTTGAGCTTTCTAATGTCGAGAAGGAAATATCTGTATTTTGACAATTCTTTTGCATCGATAAGCCTTTTTGCTGCCTTATCATCTATGTGCATGAACCATAATGTGAAAAATATCATGTTGTTAGATAGCTCAGTCAATAATTGCTTTATTTTTGTGAGTTCAGAAAGCGTCTTCTGGTCAGAGCTGTCTTCAGCAAACCTCAATTGATAATATGCGCCTATCTTATTTGCAAGCACTGTGATATCTTCTTTCAACACAATCATGTCCTTGAAATCCTGAACAGAGATATTATCATTCAACTTTTGCCTGAATTTCGTGAATGCATCGATCTTTATCCTTAGATCTGCAAGCAAAGAATCTATGCTCTTGTTTCCAAGTATCTCGTCGAGGTTCCAGACTTCTCCTTGAGAGATTGGTTTGGCAGATTTTGCGATAGGCTTATTAGATTTTTTTTTATTAGATATTGTTTTCTTGCCCATGACATTGTTGATAATTGACTTATTTAAATAATTTGTCAATAATTAATATAGGAAGGTCTACCCAAGATCTAAGTCCAGCTGCTTTCCCGGTTTTATTTGCTTTGGCTTTTTCGGCCTTATCGGCTTCCGGTTTTTTTTTCTGCCTGGCTCGTATAATTTTGTGAGCGTCCCATATTTGTACCTTTCCTTGGCATCGAATTGCCTATCATATGCCAATTGATCAAGCCATGTCATTATATTTCTTGAGCCTGCACCAGCAAAGCTTTCATCAAAGTCTACTGTATGCAAAATAGGCATATCTCTTGTGTCTGATTCCTGCTGCAGATAATTGTCCATCTCTTTCAAAAGCTTCTTCTCTATGCCTGTGCCTCTTATTGCCTTGAAATATCTTGACTTGACATTTATCTTGCCTTGCCCATCATGCATCTCAAGAAGATATTGCCCTACTTCTTTTCTCCAATTAGGGCCGTTGGTTATGTAAAATCTCATGAGCTTGTTTGTCGCATTCTGGATCGGTTTCCTGTCTGCATCTTTTGCAATGTCCTCTAATGTGACCTTTTGATTGCTCTCCAGCAACATATGCTTCGGCACAAATACTCTCGCATTCTTATTCCTTGCATCGCAGGCAAATTCTCCTGTCATTAGCAGCACATCGATAGGGCATATATGGCAATAGTTATGGTTAGGGACGATGTCAGCATCTGAGCCCTGACGGAACATATCATATGTCTCAAACATCTTTATCATCGCATCAATATCCTTATCACTCCTGTGAGTCTCAGTCACTTCGCCTGTCGCCCCATTGATATGCCTGTAAGTCACGCGCTCATCTATCCATGTAGGATTTCCTTTCCATGTATTGTATATCTCTCTTGGAATCTTGAATTTCAAGTCTCCGACCCATGGATAATCATGGACAAGGTTGCAGAACGCAAGGATCCTCATGGTGACGATAGGACTATTATTTATTGTGTTGCCTTCTGGATTATCACCGCCTTGCGGAGTATATGGAAGATGCGATGTGAATCCCCAGACTGTCGGATCATCGATAATCATGCCTTTTCGTATCTCAGGGAATTTCACAGAATATCTTTTGCCTTCAAAGGCCAAGGGCATGACGCTGTTCATGAATCCTTGCACAGGCGCTCCATGCTTTAGGACAAAATTATAATAATTTATTCCTGCAGTCATCAGGTCCTTTTTTGAGTATATCAGATTTGCAGCATTCTTCCATGCGATGTCATGGCCAGCAAATCTCCCGATCATCGTATAATAAGCCCATCTTCCTGCAAGAAAATTCCCGAACTCTTCAGCAGAATGCCATGCAAGATGTTTTTTCAACTCTTCCTCATCCATATCCTCGACATGTGTCAAGTCAGGGCCTGCATGGGTCTCCCATGGAAGCACTCTTTTGTAAGGCTTGTCTGGATCCTGGACATTGTATAAGAGTTGCCTTGATTGCATGAAGAACAATGATTGAGCAGCAATGACTCCTCGCGGTATCTTTGTCATGCCTACAAATTCTCCATACATCGCATATTCCATGCATCTGAAAAGCTTTTTTATCTTAGAATCAGATATGGATCTTTGATTCTCATCACTAGGCATGCGCTCCATATATTCCAGCAATGTCCTGAAATAATCATATGAGTCCAAATCCTGGTCTTCAAAATAATCAGTCATATTTTTTCAGCTTCCTCCCGACTTTTTCGAACATGTCTCCTATTTTTCCGAGAGATTTTTCTATCACAGATTTTTTTTCAAATATCTTCTGATAAGATGGATCGCTATAATCTTCCTTAGGCATATCAACAGGCCTTGTGGCAAATGAAACTCGGGTATGCTCTGGATCAAGCCCGTCAAGCAATAATAGCTGGTCCTTGTTGGGGAGTATGAGTTTTTTCTTTCCTGCAATATCATAGAAATACTTGTTGAACATTGTATGATAAGAGCCGAGCACTATGGAATCAGGCAATGATGCGACGATCTCAACTGCCTCATCAAAATTCAGATGACCATTGACATGTATTTGGACAACATGCCTCATGTATTCTGGATTCATGACATCAGGGATATCCTGCATAGATGTGAACCCTCCATACATATTATTATCTATAAGATTATTCACTATTATCCTCTCGTCAGATTCCATGTCAATCGTGAACGGCGCTGGCGCGAGCCTGACATATGTGCTGTTGAGTCCTGGCTTGATCCTTTCAAGGATTCCTTTGGAGAAATAGCTGAATGGGAAGAACATCACGAACTTATCCTTATTGTTCTTTACGTCCTCTTCATATACCAGCTGGGCTTTTTTCTCGTGCACACCACTCCATCTCTTTATATCAAGAAGATCCCTTTGATATTTGAAATAATCCTTTCTCACGCGTTCAGGATCTGCTTTTGGATTATTTATGCTTCCAGTATTCATAGGAGGCATGAACACTCCGATATATTGATCATCCAGCGTCGGAATCCCATTCCTCCCGTTGAATTGCATCAGCATTTTTGCAAGCACAGAATTTATCAGGAGCATCCTTCCAACCCTCTTACATGCATTATATACAGAGACAAACCTGTCTTCCAAATCCCTTACAGAAAAATGTAATGCAGCAAAATTCTTTCCTTTCAGATGTTCAACCAGTCTGTCCTCAAGGTCCTGCTCTGTGCCTCTATGGTTGAAATGGAACAATGAGCCTTCCATGAAAAAATATTTCGGAGGCCTATTCCTCATCTTTTCAAGGAAATTATATGTCCTCTCAGGATGCCTTCCCCTCATCCTGAAATCTCCGCTAAAATCAGTCAGAAAATCCGTCTCTATCTCAAGGGCATGCGCGAATGTAGAATGGTCGACTCTTGAGGGAGTGATTGTCACATCCTTGTGTGTGAATGGCACATCGTCTTCCATTATCCTGATATCTCTTGGGATGAATGCTTCCAGGCCTCTTGCAAATCTTTCTCCTCCATTGACGCTTGGCAATTTCAGCCTGTTGCCTATCATGTCTATCTGCTGGTTTCTTGTGGTATTTCCTGCATGCTGGAGGATCTTTTCCAGATACAATGCCTCTCTTCCGATATATTTTGTTATATCAGGCCTGATGAGCGTGTAGTATTGGTTGTGATCGTGATGAGGATGGGTTCCTACACAGAAAGCATAGTCTGGAGGATTGCTCATATCATCTCTATAGAAGTTGTCGAGCTTAGGTGCAAGGCCTTGCGCCAAAAGAATATCTAAGACATTGAATGCTCCTGGAGCATGCGGAAATTTGTATTTGAGGTTCCAATCATCAGGCACTCCTGCAGGATCGATTGCAAACCAAGTATTTTTGTAATGGCATCTTATGAATGGTCCGCCCAATCTTCCGTGCACCTGATCGCCTGCACCAGCAATACTGATATGAAAACTATCATCACCCATGGATAGGGTATGATAGAGCTGTTTAAAAATATTTGTTTTGTATAAACTCAAAAGTAGGAAAATATTTAAAGATTGCTGTATTCATAGTCAGAGGATTAAGATGAAGACAAACAAAGAGAAGCATCTTGTGATATTTGGCAAGGACGAGCTAGAGCTCATGACGATGCGAGAATTCAATGGCTCATTGGATATGGATTTTGACAGAGAGAAAATCTTCTATGCAGTGTTATCGACAGGAGGGTTCGGGATAAGAGGATGTGATGTGATGAAGCCTGGCTTTGTGCCAAAAGGCTCTTCTGCAGTCGCATATGCGCCAGGATATGACGGCCTTAGGGGTCTTGTTGAGTTGGGATTCATACCTTGCGTCGTCTGCCATCCTGAAAATTCTATAGAGTTCTGGGATACAATATCTGACATAGTGAAAAGAAAATATGGCATCGATGAATTGCAGGACTTTGCGGATAAGTCGAATATCTATTATGACGCATCAAGATATGATTGGGAAAAGATATTCCCAAAAATAGGCGCAAGGTCTGATAGGATATATCTTAGGACAGGTGCAACAGCAGATGAAGTGCATAGCGCAAGAGAAAGATTGCATAGGATGGGATTTTCATTCGAGCATATAGGATTTTTCGATCCGAGCAACAATGAATGGACAGAATATAAATAATCACATTTTTAAATTCCCACGGATTTGCGATTATATATAAGATATTGATTAGTTGGGGTGCATAACATGAAACTCGTATTAGCTGAGACTAAACTTATAAAAGAGCCTATCACAATAATTTCTGACCTTGTCAATGAGGCGAAATTCAAGGTGAAAAAGGATTCTGTGGAAATGATTGCCATGGATCCTGCAAATGTGGCGATGGTGATATTCCGATTGCTCAGCTCATCATTTGTAGAATATACTGTCAAAGAAGAGACTGTGATATCTATAAATCTCAACAACCTAAAACAGGTCCTGAGGAGGATAAAGGGCAATGACAATCTCACGTTAGAGGTTGCAGAGAACAAGCTGAAGATAACATTGTCAGGCGCCACGACAAGAACATTCTTTCTCCCATTGATAGACTTGGAAGAGAAGGAGCAGAAAGTGCCTGACCTGAAGTTCAAGACGACGATAACATGCCCTTCAACAACGCTCAATGATGCGATAGAAGATGTCGAGATAATCGCCGAGTCAGTATCATTCATGGCCGAAGACAAGAAATTCATAGTATCTGCATCAGGGGATTCTAGCAAGGCGATGGTCGAGATAAAGGCAGATGAGGGCATAGTGATTAAGACAGAAGAGAAGGTCAAGTCGAAATATTCAATAGAATATCTCAAGAAGATGATACAGGCATCAAAGATAAGCGATCAGGTCACGATATCATTCAACAAAGACTATCCATTGAAGCTAGAATACAAGGAGATAGACAAGTTGCAGATGATGTTCATACTTGCGCCAAGGATAGAGAACGACTGAAGATCATTGAATGTCTGGAAATATGTTTTTTTCTATATATCTTTTTCTGATATTTTTTCTCAATATCCCGGATACATCTCTCCTTTGGATGTGCCTGTGATGAATCTTTCTGGGTCGAACTTTATTCCAAATCCTTTTTCCAGTATCAATTTTGCTATATATGCATTGCCTAATTGGTTGGGATGCACAAAATCAATCTCTCCAGGGGCGATGCCAAGCACTTGGTTGCCGCCTGACTTGAATGTGAAGAATCTATAGAGATCATAATCCTTGTATGATGAGTAGATGTCTATGAATATTGTCTTGCTGTTCAGCTTCAATGATTTTATGGATTTTGCATATGGCTCGTATGAATTGTTATATCTTGCATTATTTCCAGGTATAGAGTTTGCGAGCATTATTAGATAGCATTTTTTCGATAATGCATCAATAATGGCCTTCACATCTTTTTTGTATTCTGAAAGATCCTTATTGATGTGGATATCATTGGTGTTGGCCAGATAGATCGCAATATTTGGCTTGAGAGATAATATCCTGTCGCCTAGGTTATCTAGGATATCTTTTGTGGTTGAGCCATCAAATCCGCAATTATAGCATCTTATACCCCATGACGGGATTTTCCATTTTTCTGAGCCGAGCATGCTGGTCAATTCTTCTTTCAGGACATATTCTATTATCTCCCTGAAATTCGGATGCACCCATTCAGCCGATGTTATGCTGTCGCCGATGAATACAATATTCAAAGGCTTGCCTTTTGATAGATCTGCTTTTATGCTGCCTATGATATCCATACATAGCAAATTGTATCATCAAATTAAATAGTTTGCTGTTTATTCTCACTATATTCTCACCGTAAGTTTTATATAATTTGCAGGATTCCCAACCTGATATTTATATCATGGCATGTAATTTATAGGTGTCTTATGGCAGATGAGTATACCGCAAATGTGAATCAGAAGGGCTATGAAGGCTCGAAAGTTCTTGCAGAAATGGCTACGTCTACATTGAATAATCCTGGTCAAGGGATAATACGCGTTCTTAGCAAAGGAATGAATGGTATTGCATTGACAAAGATACCTGCAGGATATTATGGCATTGTGCATTCTGCGAGTGGAGACCCAAGGATAAGAGATCTTGGAGATTATGCTGAGTCAATGGTGCACAGGCTAGTTACGCAGGCAAAACAAATGAGAGCTACGCCATTATCAATGTCTAATGTCATAGATTCTAATAAAGGAGATATTGCTGTACTAAGGAACATCTTTGAAACAGTTGTCTACTGGTCTGGTATTGAAAAATTTGCTATTGTCAATGGAGAGAATGGGATTATAGATAGGGTGGAAGAGGCGAGTATTGTAGGCACAATGCTCAGCATAGCGCCAAAATATAATTACATGAAGGAATTAGGAGAAAAAAGATCTGTTCGCATAATCAAAGGGGATGATGCCTATATCTTATTCGATCCCCAAGACAAGTTAGTTTATATGAACT